>Ga0182743_1001371_pt1 | contig 23994 bp, 17 predicted proteins | sample eDN3rd30CKraftOP_FD_128522 | JGI IMG/M metagenome (GOLD analysis project Ga0182743, IMG submission 128522) | Enriched Organic Plus compost microbial communities from Emeryville, California, USA - eDNA 3rd pass 30_C Kraft OP (version 2) (version 2) ... | reverse complement strand
GTGAGCCGCATGGAAGTCCTGGCCGGAAGCCCCCGTCTTCTACGAAATCTCAATGAGAAAGCTGTGCTGGAGCGCCTGCTCGACCAGGGCTCGCTGACCCGCATGGAACTCGAGGCCTTCACCGGCCTCTCCAAGCCGGCCGTCTCAGACCTGCTGCGCCGCCTCGAAAGCGCTGGGCTGATCCGCAAGGATGGCGAAAAGGCGGGCACCTATGGTCCCAAGGCGGGGCTGTGGTCGCTCGAGCCGCGCTCTGCCTGCGTAGCGGGTGTCGGGGTTACTCCCCATGGTCTCGACGTTGCGGTCGCGGACATTACCGGCAATCTACTGGCCGAAGTCCACTCGCCCAAGAAGCCATCCGAGCTCTACCAGGCCGGCCCAGAGCTCCATCGCGTGATCGATGAAGCGACCCGGGCGGCAGGCATATCGATCAAGAACCTGGACCAGGTCGTGGTCGGGCTGCCCGGCATCGTCGATATCCAGACAGGTCACCTTCGCAAGGGCCAGCAACTGCGGAACTGGGAGGGTTTCGATATCCCGGCCTCCCTCATGTCTTCGCTCGGACACAACCACGTCGTCGTGGAAAATGACGTCAACCTGGTCGCGCTGGAAGAAATGGCGGTTGGAGCTGCCAAGGGCGTCCAGACCTTCGTGCTCTTCTGGGTCGGGGAGGGCGTCGGCGGCGCTCTCGTGCAGGCAGGTCGGCTGGTGCGGGGCACGACCGGGAGCGCCGGTGAACTTGGCGGCGCTATCGTGCCCGAGCGGATCGCGGCGCCCGGGGAAGCGGTCAGGGTTACGCTGCTTGAAAACCTGCTTTCGGTCGAAGGCATCGAAGCGCTGCTGGCCGAGCACGGACTGGCGGGCGGCGACCACGCGGAGGCGGTGGCCCGGGCGGTCAAGGCGGCCGAGCAGCACGCGACGTTCATCGAAGAGCTCGCCTATCGCTTTGCGGTGGGCCTTGCCGGCGCGATCGGCATTCTGGATCCCGACATGGTGGTGCTGGCCGGCGACATTGGCCAGGCAGGGGGAAGGGTCCTTGCTCAGCGCGTCAGTGCGCTGCTGGCCCGGCTTCCCATCGCATTACCCCAAATCGTCCCGACTGCGGTCAGCGAGAACGCCGTTCGCGCCGGGGCTATCGAACTCGCGCTCGAATACACACGCGAGCGAGTGTTCACGGGAGGCAGCGCGGCACGCGGCCTCCCGTGAGGAACTACGCCTGACAGTTGAAAAATGACGACAAACGAGTCCCAGGAGGACAACATGCATAAGGCGAGTAGCAGCACAAGACGCCGGGGCGGTATCTCCGGCGTGTTGGAGGGAATTCGGACAGGCTTTCTGGCAACGGCGGTGGGCGCGGCCCTGCTTTCGGGCACACTCGTTACCGCCCAGCCGGCGTTAGCCGAAGTCCCGCTCGATCAGCTGGTTCGCATCGTGGCGGAAGGCGGCAGCAGCTTCACCCGCACCTTCAATCCTTTTTCGCCCACCACGCGATGGGTCAGCCTGCGTACGATGTACGAGCCGCTGATGATCCAGAACTACGCCACGGGCAAGCTCGATCCGTGGCTGGGGACGGACTACAAGTGGTCCGACGACGCCCTGAGCCTCACAGTGACGTTGCGCAACGACGTCAGGTGGTCCGATGGGCAGCCCTTCACCGCCGACGATGTGGTCTTCACCTTCAACCTGATGCGCGACAATCCCGGTCTCATCGGGCCGGCATCGGGGGCGTTCGGGCAATATCTCAAGTCCGTCGAGGCGGTCGATCCGACTACGGTCAAGTTCACGTTCTCGACGACCTATACACCCGGCCTCTATTCGCTCGTCGACCAGTTCATCGTTCCCGAGCACGTCTGGAAGGATGTGAAGGATCCGGTGACGTTCGAGAATGCCGACCCGGTCGGGACCGGCCCCTTCACCACAATCGACGCCTTCGGTACGGACCGCTACCAGGTCACGCAGAACCCGAACTACTGGCAGCCACTCAAGATCCAGGGCGTCTTCGTCCAGGGCTTCAACGGCAACGACCAGGTGAGCGCCGCCGTTCTTTCGGGCAATATCGACTGGGGCGGGCTGGTTCCGGATCCGGACACCACCTTCGTGCCTCTCGATCCTGAGCATTTCGGCTACTGGTGGCCGCGCACGTCCGTCGTGTTGCTTCAGGCCAACACCACCGATCCCAGCCTGGGCGACGTCAATGTCCGCAAGGCCATCAGCATGGCGCTCGATCGGCAGCGTATGATCAACACGGGTGTGTGGGGTAAGTCCGTCCCGGCCAACGCCACCGGCCTGCCGGAAGCCCCGTTCAAGGATTGGCTGGATGCCAAGGTAATCGCGGATGGGCAGGGCTGGGTGAGCATGGATCCCGATGCCGCCAACAAGCTGCTCGACGATTCTGGCTATGCCAAAGGCCCCGACGGCATCCGTGTCGGCAAGGATGGCAAGCCGCTCAAGTACGACATCATCGTTCCCTCGGGGTGGAACGACTGGGTTTCTGCCTCCCAGATCGTCGCGGAAAACCTCAAGGATATCGGCATCGACGTCACCTTGCGCACGACGACCGCGGATAGCTGGACCAACTCGACCTTCACCGGTCAGTTCCAGCTCTCGCTTGGCACCGCCCAGCGCACGGCAACCCCGTTCGAGTTCTACCGCAACAACATGGCGACGACTTCGGTCAAGCCCGTCGGCACGGCCTCCCCGAACAACCAGCAACGCTATGGCGATCCGAAGGTCGATGAGCTGCTCTCCAAGTTTGCGGCTTCGACCGACGCGGGCGAGCAAAAGGCGGTCATCGCTGAGCTCGAGGGCATGTTCTCGCAGGCAGCGCCCGCCATCCCGCTCTACGAACAGCCCGATTGGGGACTCTATAACACCCGGCGCTTCACCGGCTTCCCCAATGAGAAAGACCCCTACGCGCCGCTCAGCCTGCAGATGACCAACGGTCCGCTGCTCGTCTGGCCGCATCTCGAACGTCGCGCCGAGTAGGCACGGCTCGGGGGCTCCCGTCCGTCCCTTCGGATGGGAGCCCCCGCTCACGGGAGGGAACCCAATGTACTATGTCTTGAAGCGGCTGGCGTTCTACCTGCTGGCAGCATTCGTCGCCATCACGGTGAACTTCTTCATACCCAGGCTCACCCCTGGCGATCCGGCCTCAACGATCGTAGCCACCTACTCCACGTCCATGAACGCGGAGTCACTGCAGGCCCTCAAGACGGCCTATGGCCTGACCGACGACCCTCTGGTGCAGCAGTATTTCACCTATCTGGGCAACATCTTCAAAGGCGATTTCGGGCGCTCTCTTTCGCAGTTCCCGGCGCCGGTTCTCTCGGTCATCGGGGCGGGTTTCGGCTGGTCGGCCCTGCTTGGGCTCACTGCCGTGTTCCTCAGCTTCATCATCGGATCGGGGCTCGGCGCGCTGGCTGCCTGGCGGCGCGGAGGCTTCTTCGACCGCGTGACCCCTCCGGTGCTGCTGTTCCTGGGCTCGTTCCCGTACTTCTTCCTGGCGCTCCTGCTGTTCTACGTCTTCTGCTTCAAGCTCGGCTGGTTCCCGATGGGCAACGCCTATTCGAGCGTCAATCCGCCGCCCTTCACGCTCGCCGGCATCGGTGACGTCCTCCTGCATCTGATGATGCCGGCCTTCACGATCGTTCTCGTTTCCCTCGGGCCGTGGACGCTCAACATGCGCAACGCCATGATCGGAGTGCTGAGCGAGGACTACCTGACGCTGGCCGAAGCCAAGGGGCTCCCGCCCCGGCGGGTACTTTTCGACCATGCGGTGCGAACGGCGCTGCTGCCCAATATTACGGCGCTGGGCGCCGCAATCGGGGGCGTGTTCTCGGGGCAGTTGCTCACCGAAATCGTCTTCACCTATCCCGGACTTGGCTACGCGCTCATGCGGGCTGTGAGCGCAGTGGACTACCCGCTGATGCAAGCCCTGTTTCTCATCATCACGCTCTCGGTGCTTGCCGCAAACTTCCTCGTCGACACCGTTTACGTGTTCCTCGATCCGCGCGTCCGCGCCGGTGGGGAGGCATAATTGGCCCTTATCGATACATTTGGCGCTCGTGCGCGCCGGCAGATGCTGGGGTCCGTTCCGGTTGCGGTCGGTCTGGTTATCCTCGGGACGCTGATCCTCGTGTGCGCCCTCGCGCCGTGGATTGCTCCCTATCATCCGACGCGGGCCGTTGGCGGCATCAACGAACCTCCGTCGTTGGCACATCTTTTCGGCACGACCGGGCAGGGACAGGACGTTCTCAGCCAGTTCCTCTATGGCGGGCAGAACACCCTCTGGGTGGCCTTCGCCATCGCCGTCCTCACCACGCTAATCGCGCTCGTCGTGGCATTGACCAGTGCCTATTTCAGAGGTTGGGTCGATGACGCGCTGACCCTGGTTTCGAATGTCTTTCTCGTCATTCCAGGCCTGCCGCTCGTCGTGGTGCTGGCGGCGTTCCTGCCGCCCGGCTCGCTCACCATCATTATCGTCCTCACCCTGACGGGTTGGGCCTTCGGGGCGCGACTTTTCCGCTCGCAGGCACTCTCGCTGCGCGAACGGGAGTTCATCGCGGCGGCCGAGGATGTCGGCGAGAGCCGGTGGCGCATCGTGGCAATCGAACTGCTGCCGAATATGGGCTCGGTCGTTGCCGCCTACTTCGTCAACCAGGTGATCTTTGCCATCACCGCCCAGGCCTCGCTCGAGTTTCTCGGGCTGGGCAATGGCGGGCAGGTGACCTGGGGGACGATGCTGTTCTGGGCCCAGAACACCTCGGCACTGATCCGTGGAGCCTGGTGGACATTCGTGGTTCCCGGCATGGCCATCGCGCTCACCGCCTTCTCGCTGGCTCTCATCAACAACGCCGTGGACGAGCTGGGCAATCCGCGCCTGCGCGCCGACAGGCTTCTGCGCCGCGCAGGCTTCCGAAAGCCCAGCGCCTCCCTCATGACCCCGGTGAAGCGCAATGACTGAGCAACCGGCACTCGAAATCTCGAACCTGAGCGTCGGTTATGCGGGGGAAAACGGCATAATCCCGGCAGTCGAGGACGTATCACTCTCCATTGCCCCCGGTGAGTTCGTCGGGCTCGCAGGCGAGTCCGGGTGCGGCAAGTCGACGATCGTCCAGTCGATCCTGCGTCTGCTGCGCGCGCCGGGCGTCATCACGGGAGGGACCATCCGCATCTGCGGGAACGATGTGCTCTCCTCGAACGATGACAAGGTACGTGCCCTGCGCTGGCGCACGGCATCCATCGTGCTGCAGAATTCGCTGACCTCGCTCAACCCGGTCAAGCGCATCGGCTGGCAACTCCAGGAGGTGCTCGATCGCGCCAAAGGCAGCGAGACAGCGCGGCGAACCCCCGCCGAGCTTCTGGAAATGGTCGATATCGACCCCGCCCGTTTGCGAGCCTTTCCGCACCAGCTCTCGGGTGGTCAGCGACAGCGCGTCGTGATCGCCATGGCGCTCGCCCTGCGTCCTGCGCTCGTTATCCTCGATGAGCCCACCACCGCGCTCGATGTGATCGTGCAGCAGGAGATATTCGTCACGGTCAAGGCTTTGCAGCAACGCATGGGCTTTGCCGTCCTGCTCATCACCCACGACCTGCCCTTGCTCTTCGATGTCGCGGACAGGATTGCCGTGATGAAGGATGGCAGGATCGTCGAAAGCGCGACCGTCGAGGATTTCCGCCGAAACCCCAGGCATCCCTATTCCCGTGTCCTGATCGAGGCGACGCCTCGCTTGAACCTCTCCGCGCCGGGTTCGGCGCGGCCGCCGTCGGCTGCTCATCCGGTCCTGGAGACGGCGCATCTGAGGAAAACCTATGGCGACGCCCCCTGGTCGCACGCATCCGCCCTGGTAGCCGTCGATGATGTTTCGCTGCGGGTCGCGCCCAGTGAGATCGTGGCCATCGTCGGTGCGTCAGGCAGCGGGAAATCCACGCTGGGACGCATGGTGACGGGTCTCATTCGCCCGACCTCCGGCGACATTCTGCTCGATGGTCGCCCACCGGTGCCCGTCTCGCAGCGCAGGAAGGGGCAATCCCGCGCGGCCCAAATGGTCTTCCAGGACGTCTATGGTTCGCTCAATCCCCTGCATACGATCGGTCATCACCTCCGCCGCGCGGTCATCTCCGCGCCGGGTGGTGGCAGGGACGTTGCCAGGCGGGTTGACGACCTGCTGACCGAGGTCGGGCTGACGCCTCCCTCCAATTATCTCGATCGTCGTCCGCACGAATTGTCGGGTGGCCAGCGTCAGCGCGTGGGCCTCGCTCGTGCCCTGGCCGCAAAGCCAAAACTTCTGGTGGCGGACGAACCCGTCTCGATGCTCGACGTTTCCATCCGCCGCGACATCCTCAGTCTCATTGCGCGGCTGCGCGACGAACAAGGCGTGGCTGTTCTCTACATCACGCACGACGTGATCAGTGCGGGCTACATCGCCGATCGGATCGTGGTCATGCATCGCGGCCAGATCGTTGAGGAGGGCCCCGCCAAGGCGGTGCTCGCCAATCCCCGGCACGACTACACCCGCCGCCTCATCGCCGCCGTTCCAGGCGGCATCGCTCCGGCCGACGTGGCCGCCCTCCAACCAGCGACCTGAACATGACAAGTCTCACTGTCCCGCCAATTCGTGTCGGCATCGACGGCCGAAAGTTCCCTCGTGCCTCCGAACTGGGTCCGATCAAACTGATCGAGCGCTGCGCCGAACTCGGCCATGAAGGTGTCTTCTTCCGCACGGTGCTCGATGTTTCGCCCACCCTCGACCGTGGCTTCCTGCGCGCAGTCAAGCAGCGCGCCGATGATTTCGGCCTCTACCTCGAAATGGGCCTGGGCAAGATCAACCCCTACAACACCCCCGAAGCCCCCGAAGTGCGCGATGTCGGCAAGGGCGACTACCTGCTCGGCATGACCCGCATGATCGAGGCCACCACCGAGATCGGCTGTACGGCGCTCTGGGGCGATACCGCGAACTATCAGCGGCACGACTGGGGCCTCCATGCCATCGACCGCTATCGCACCGACGTCACCTGGGAGGACCAACTCGACGCTACGCGGAAGTTCCTGCTGCGGCTTGCGCCGGTGCTCAAGGATCATGGGGCCGTCGTTGCCATCGAGACGCACGAGGAAATCACCACGACCGAGATCGTGGGGCTGATCGAGGCGGTAGGCGCGGACGTGGCCGGTGTCACGCTCGACCTCGCCAACGTCGTGGTGCGAGGGGAGGATCCGGTGGCGGCCACCCGACGCGTGGCGCCCTATGTGCGCAAGACCCACATGCGGGATCTCATTCTCTTCGAGCGCCCGATGGGGTTGGAGCGACAGATCCGCGCCGTCGGCGACGGACTTATCGATTGGCAAGCCGTGCTTGGCGCGCTCTTCGCTGCCGGGGTCAATCCCAACTTCACCATCGAGAATGTCTGGGGTTCGGACAAGAACCAGATTCCGCTTTTCGATCCGGATTGGCAGGCCCGTCAGCCCGATGCCGAACTCGGCGAGATCCTCGAACTCATCCGTCTTTCGCGCCTCTTCGAGGCCGCGGTCCGTGCCGGCACGATGCCGCCGCCGGACGACTACTATTCCGTCCAGGCCGATCTCCCCGAGCTGGAAGGTTTCGTCGAGCGCAGCGCTCGAGCCCTCAAATCCGCGGCAGCAGCCCTCGCCGCCGCAAAGGAGTGATGTTTAGATGAATTACCCGCTCAAGGTCCTCGTCATCGAGGCGCATCCGGACGAGGCCGAAATGTATGCCGGCGGTACCATGCGGCTCCTCGCCGACAAGGGCGCTGCCGTCAAGTTCATGTCCCTGACCAACGGCGACGCCGGCCACCATCTCATGGAACGCGGGCCGCTCAAGCGTCGGCGCGCCCGTGAGGCTTACGCCGCGGCGCGCCTTTTGGGTGTGCTCGACTATGAAATTCTCGATAATCACGACGGCGAGTTGATGCCCGACCTGGCGCTGCGCCAGAAGGTCATCTCGGCCATCTGCCGCTGGCAGACCGACGTGGTGATCACCTTCCACGACGAGTGTGATGGGCACCTAGATAACCGCAACGCCGCCAGGGCCGTGCGCGAAGCCGTCGGCTTCTCCGGCAATGCCAACATCGTGGGCGATGTGCCAGCCCTCGAGCGTGCTCCCATCTGCCTCAAGATGACCGACTATGGCGCGATTGGCGTCCATCGGCATGATGTGGTTTTCGATGGCGATGCCTCGATCGAGGCCAAGCTGAAAGCTTGTGCCGCCCACGCGACCCAGTTCCTCGAATACGCACCATTCGAGCGCGGCTTCCTGGACGAAGCAGAGATCGCCACCGACTGGCCGTCGCAACGCGCCCTGGTCCTCAAGCACTGGCCCGAATTCATGTATGCCCTCGAGGAGATGCGACCCGCTCTACAAGCGCGCTACGGCGAGGCTCGGGGCAATGCGATCCAGTTCGCCGAGAGCTTCGACCTTGCGGGATACGGCCGCAAGGTGACGAGCCAGGAGGTGGCTGACGTCTTCGGCATTTAGCGAGTTCGGGCCCACTCCCTGGCCCGCCCTGAGCGCCGCGGTTCCGAAAGGGCCGCGGCGTTTCGTTTGTCTGCCTACCAAAATGTGTATCAAAAACGTATTGCGTATGTATCCAATTGATGCAAGGCTCATATTGTCAGTGGATAGCGGAGCAACTTGCCTGAAAGTCAGGCAGAGTGCTCATAATCGCGACAGATAGGGAGCGTCTGCGATAGCGCTGGTCGGACAATCGGTACTTCTGAACTGAAGTGCTGGGTGTCGACTGATGTGCTCGGTGTGAATCATCTCTAGGAGAAAGATGATACAATATTGAGTGCGGTTAGGCGTATGTGAGGGGCGGCCTCTCTCGACACGAACCGCGTCCGCCGCGGCGACGGGAGTGGTACAGCCAGACGTCAAACGGCTTGCAAGGAGAGAGACATGGCCGCAGGCAACAATTCATCCAAACCTGAGGGAATTTCCCGTCGGGCCCTTCTGGCCGGCATGGCCGGCACCGCACTAGCGGGTGCGCTCGCTCCGGGCCTCATCGGCACTGCCCGGGCTGCCGGCAACGGCAAGATCGATCTGGGCGGCTATGCCGGTCCGGAACTGACGACGGAGCCGGTAACACTCCGCTTTATGCGCCAGGACTTTACGCCAGACGTCAACGCGCTTCTCGAAGGTGCCTATGCCGAGTTCACCGCGGCATATCCCAACATCACCATCACCGAAGAAAAGGTGCCGTACGGCGACCTGCAGAAGAAGCTGCTTGTCTACATCGCCTCCAACGATGCGCCCGACATCATGATGGGGCGCACGGATTTCGCCGACGCCTACCACGCCGGCAAGGTAGCGCTGCCGCTCCAGGATTACTTTGCGCCCGAATACGTCGCCGATATTCCCGAGAACTTGCGCAACGCCGCCTCTTCGGGTGGCAACCTCTACTGCGTGCCTTGGGAAACCAGCGTCATGCTGCTCTATTTCAACCGCGACCTCTTCGAAAAGGCCGGCGTCCCAACGCCTCCCGAAGTCGAAGGGCTCGAGGGCGGCTGGACCGACGAGGAACTCATCGCGCGTCTTGAAGAGGTCAACGCCAAGCTCAAGGCTGCGGGCGATAACCAGTCCTGGGCGCTGGCGGCAGCCGGGCAGGGGAACGGTGGGCCCGGAGCCAACTACAGCCAGCTCGAAAGCATCTGGATCCGCTCGCAGGGCGATCCCAACGCGGCAAAGGACTCGTCAGCCTACAAGACCCTCATGGGGATCAGCGACGACGGCTTGTCGGTGTCGGGCTATATCGACACGCCCGAGGCCATCAAGGGAATGCAGTATTACCAGAGCCTCTTCTCCAAGGGCCTGACACCGCTTGGCCCGGTGCCGAACCAGTTCCCCGGGGGCATCGCGGCCACATATTTCGGCGGACTGAACTTCACCAACCGCTTCCGCGTGCCGGGGCAGGAGCCGAAATTCAAATGGGGCGTGTCGCTGCCGCCCAAGGGCAACATCGTCTTCAACGGCAACGGTTCGGATTCACCGCTCGTCTGGTCGAAGGCGAAGCACCCGGCTGAAGCCGTGGCGTTGCTGGCCTTCCTCTGCAACGACAAGAACCGGCTCGCTTTCCACAAGGCCTGGGGTTCGATGCCCTCCCGCACTTCGCTACGGACGGCCATGAGCGAGTTTGCAACCGAGCAGCCGTTCAAGATGGCCTCCGCCCTCTCAGACGCGTCCTACAGCGTGCCGCGGACACCCGGGTACTTCGACTACTTCAACGCCATGAATCCGGCGGTCAAGGACATCGCCCTGGGCGCCGACCCGGCAAAGGTACTGCCGGATACGGCTGCGAAGATCGATCGCCTCCTGGCCAAGTACAAGTAAGCCGGACCAACCGGACGAGCGGGGCGGCGGCCCGACCTTTAGGCCGGCCGCCCCGCGTCTTCGATCAGGAAGCGCGGAGGGTGTTCCATGCAGGCCACAGCGGCAAAGCCTCCCCGGGAGCGACAATGGACCGGGCAAAACAGTAACCCAATTCTTGGCCTGGCCATGATCCTGCCGGCCGCTGCGGCGCTGGCGCTGTTCCAGTTCCTGCCGCTGATCACGGCGGTGCTCAACAGTCTCCAGTCCTTCAGTCCCTTCGACCAGTCATCGACCGGCTGGGTAGGGCTGGACAACTACGCGGAGCTGCTCGCCGACCCTGCGTTCCGCTCAGCTCTCCTGAATACCTTCGTCTATATCGCCCTCATGCTCGGGCTCACCATACCGCTGGCATTGGTGCTGGCTGTACTGCTTGACAAACGGCTACCCGGCTCGACCTGGTCGCGCAACGCCATCATCGGGGCACTGGCGGCATCCGAAGCAGTGACGGCGCTCATCTGGAACCAGATGTACGAGCCCTCGAGCGGCCTCTTCAACGCCATCCTCAACGCCGTGCACCTGCCCACCCAGCCCTTTCTCACCGGGAGCAGCCAGGCACTCATCAGCATCGTCATCATGTCGGTGTGGAAGGATGTCGGGTTGCCCATGCTCATCTTTCTCGCCGGACTTCAGGCCATTCCGCGCGAACTGCCGGAGGCCGCTGAACTCGATGGTGCCAGCGAGCGCCAGGTATTCTGGACCATCACGCTTCCCTTGCTGCGCCCCAGCATCATCGTGGCGCTGTTCATGATGACGATCACCGCCACGCGCATGTTTACGCCCATACTCATCATGACCCAAGGCGGTCCGCAGGGATCGACCACCAACCTTGCGCTCTATTCCTACATGCTTGGTTTCGAATTCCAGTCGCCCGGCTCCGCCTCTGCGAGCGTCGTCTGCATGCTGGTTGTGCTGGCGCTGGTCACCGCTGCCCAGAGCTTCATCCTGCGCGACAAGGAGGCGAAATGACCATGGCGTCCCTAACCCTGCCGCAGGCCGGTTCCGTCGATCGCGCCGAGCGCCGTCATTTCATCGCGCGCCACGCAGGTTCCATGATTCTCCTGGCCGCAATCGGTATCATCTTCGTCTTTCCGATCGCCTGGGCTGCACTATCCTCGTTCAAGTCCACCAACGACATCATCACCGGCACCTTCCCCTTGTCGTGGTCCTCTTTCCTGCCGCTCCAGCCCACCTTCGAGAACTACTTCTACCTCTTCACCGAGCTCAATTTTCAGCGGAACCTGCTCAATACGCTCATCGCTGCCTGCGGGCAGGTGGGCATCGCCGTGGTGGCCTCTTCGCTTGCCGGCTACGCCTTTGCCCGCTTGCGCTTCCCCGGCAGCCGCGTCGTGTTCGCACTGTTGCTGCTGACGGCCTTCATCCCGGTCGAAGCCATCATCGTCCCGCTCTATCGCATCATGCAGTGGCTGGGCCTCGTCTCGACCTATCCCGCGCTGTTCCTGCCCTTCGCGTGCAATCCTTTCGGCATCTTCCTGATGCGCCAGGCCTTCCGGGACATTCCGCTCGAAATGGAAGAGGCCGCCAAGATCGATGGAGCAGGGCCGCTCCGCGTTTTCCTCACCATCGCTTTGCCCAACGTCAAGCCGACACTGGCGACGCTCGTGCTCATCCAGTTCATCTGGTCGTGGAATGCCTATCTCTGGCCACTTGTCATCATGCAGGACCCCAATAAGCAGATTGCCCAGGTGGCGATCGCCAATCTCAAGTCCATTCCCAATTTCCCGATGGACGGACCGCTCTTCGCTGCCGCCACGGCGGTCACCATCCCGCTGGTCATCCTCTCCATCGTGCTCCAGCGTTACTATGTCCGCGGCCTCGTTACCTCCGGAATGAAATGACCATCACCCTGCTCAAAGCCAAATGGATTGTCGGTCACAAGAACGGCCGGCATTGCCTCTATGAAGATGGCGAAATCGCTATCTCCGGCGACAGTGTCCTGTTTGTCGGCAAGGCCTTCCCGGGAAGTTCGGAAAGGGTGCTGGACTACGGAAATGCCCTGATCGGACCGGGATTTGTCGATCTGGATGCCGTCTCCGATCTCGACACGACGGTCCTGGGTTTCGACAACCAGCCACCAGCGCGGAAAGGGCGCGTCTGGCCTCAAAGCTACATGCAGGCGGGGCCTATCGAGATGTATACGCGCGAGGAACTGGCCTTCCAGAAGAAGTATGCCTTCACGCGCCTCATCCGCAGCGGCATCACGACCGCATTGCCGATCGCCTCGCTTTTCTATCGGGAGTGGGGCGAGACGGTCGAGGAATTCTCCGATGCCGCCGACGCCGCCGAGGAACTGGGCCTGCGCGTCTATCTCGGTCCGGCCTATCGCTCGGGCAACACCTTCGTGCGCGACGACGGCTCGCTCGACTTCCATTTCGATGAGGCCCGGGGGCTGGCTGGCCTTCGGGACGCCGAGAAGTTCTGCGCCGAATTCGAGGGCAGGGGCGATGGCCTCATTCGGACGATGCTCGCCCCCGACCGGGTGGAGACCTGCACGCCTGAACTGCTGCGCCAATCCGCCGCCGCCTCACGAGAGCTCAACGTCCCCGTTCGCCTCCATAGCTGCCAGTCTCGCTTCGAGTACGACAGCGTCCTCAAACTGCGCGGCATGACGCCGCCGGAATGGCTCAAGAGCCTCGACTTCCTCTCGGAGAGGGCGCTCCTGCCGCACGGCACGTTCGTGTCGGGCAACGACCTCGAGATCGTCAGGGACTCGGGGGCCAGCATCGTTCACTGCCCGTTGGTCTCGGCGCGCCATGGCAACGCGCTGCGCTCTTTCCGCTCCTATCGCGACATGGGCATCCGCATCGCACTAGGCACCGATACCTATCCGCCAGACATGCTGCTCAACATGCAAGTCGGTCTGATGGTTTGCCGGGTCGTCGAGCAGAACTCCGAAGCCTGTCGTGCGGAAGACTACTACGACGCCGCCACCGTCGTCGGCGCCGATGCGCTGGGTCGCCCCGACCTCGGGCGTTTGCAGCCGGGTGCCAAGGCCGACCTCATTGTAGTGGATTTCGATGATCCCTTCGTCGGCCAGACCATCGATCCGATCCAGACGCTGCTGCTCAACGCAACCGCCCACACCATCCGCTCGGTCATGATCAACGGCCGCTTCGTGATGGAAGATGGCGTTATCCCCGGCATCGATGACCGCGCCTATCGCCGTCAGGCCCAGGGGCAGTTCGATGGTGTCGTCGCCAAGTACCCCATGCGCACGCTGGGTCATCCTCCCGTGGAAGAGATATTCTCATCGAGCTATCCCCGCTTTTCCTGACGGCCCCAAAAATAAGGGGCCCCGTCCAGCGACGAGGCCTTTCCGTTTCAGCCGAACAGGGCCTTGGCTTCGCGCCGCCGCGCCGTGAGAATATGTTCGGTATAGCCGTTGGGTTGCTTGCGACCCTTGAGAACAAGGTCCTCGGCCGCCTTGAAGGCAGGGCCGTCGAAACGGGGTGCCATGGGGCGGTAGCCGGTCGTGCCGGCATTCTGAGCATCCACCACCTCCGCCATGCGCCGCAGCGTTTCGCGCACCTGCGCTTCGCTGACCACGCCGTGATGCAACCAGTTGGCGACGTGCTGGCTGCTGATGCGCAGCGTGGCGCGATCTTCCATCAGGCGCACGTCGTGGATATCGGGCACCGTCGAGCAACCCACGCCCCGATCGACCCAACGCACCACATAGCCCAGCAGGCCTTGCAGGTTGTTCTCGAGCTCGTCGTTCACCTCCTCGGCCGAGTAGGTCCTGGTCGAGAGCGGGATGGTCAGCAGGTCGGCCAGAGCGGCCCGCGTTTTGCCTCGCAACTGGTCCTGAACGCTGGCGACGTCGACGGCATGGTAGTGCAAGGCATGTAGTGTGGCCGCAGTCGGGGTGGGTACCCAGGCGGTGCTGGCTCCAGCCTTTGGATGGCCGCTCTTCTGGGCCAGCAGGTCCGCCATCTGGTCGGGCGCGGCCCACATGCCCTTGCCGATCTGGGCGCGGCCAGGAAGGTTGCGCGCAATGCCGACATCGACATTGTTGTCCTCGTAGGCCTTGATCCAGGCCGTTGCTTTCATCTCGGACTTGCGCACCATGGGGCCGGCTTCCATCGAGGTGTGGATCTCATCACCCGTGCGGTCGAGGAATCCGGTGTTGATGAACACGGTGCGGTCGCGGACCTTGGAAAGACATGCAGCCAAGTTCACCGAGGTGCGGCGTTCTTCGTCCATCACCCCGATCTTCATCGTGTAGCGCGGCAGGCCCGTGAGTTCCTCGATGCGCTTGAAGAGAGCATCGGAGAGCCCGACCTCGTCCGGCCCGTGCATCTTGGGCTTGACGACGTAGACCGAGCCGGTGCGGCTGTTGCGCGCCGCATTCTCGCCGCGGATGTCTTGAACAGCGCTGGCGACTGTAATCGCAGCATCGAGGATAGCCTCGGGTACCGGCTTGCCGGCCCCGTCAAGTACGGCATCGGTGAACATGTGGTGCCCCACATTGCGCACCAGCATGAGAGAACGACCTTGAACGGTGAGCGACTCTCCCCCGGGCGCCGTGTAGGTGCGGTCGCCGACGAGACGCCGCTCGATCGTCTTGCCGCCCTTCTCGAGCTGCGCGGTGAGCTTGCCGGTCATCAGGCCGAGCCAGTTGCGATAGGCTGCGACCTTGTCTTCGGCGTCAACCGCTGCCACGGCATCCTCGAGATCCATGATGGTCGACACCGCCGATTCCACCACGACATCGGCGATGCCGGCCTTGTCGAGCTGGCCAACCGGGCTTTCCCGGTCGATCACGAGCTCGATGTGGAGGCGGTTGTTGACGAGCAGTACCTTTGTGGGTGCATGGCGCGGACCTACGAAGCCGGCGAGCTTGTTATCGTCCACGAGCCGCGTCTTGCGGCCATCCGCCAGCGTTGCCTCGAGCCGTCCGCGCTCGACGGCATAGTCCGTGGCTTCAGCGTGACTGGCGGCGACGAGCGGCGCAGCCTCATCGAGGAACGCACGCACGCGGGCGATCACCCGTTCTGCGCGACGCGGGTTGAACGCACCACTTCGGGAAGAGCCGTCGTCGTCGCCGATGGCATCGGTGCCGTAGAGCGCGTCATAGAGGCTCCCCCAGCGAGCATTGGCGGCATTGAGGGCGTAGCGCGTATTGGAGACCGGTACGACCAGTTGCGGGCCTGCAATGGTGCCGATCTCGGCATCCACGTTCTTGGTTGCGACTTGGTAGGCGTCGGGGGCAGGGGTGGGCTGCAGGTATCCGATCCCGCGCAGGAACGCCTCGTACTCCGCCGCGTCGTGCGGTTTGCCCTTACGTTCGATGTGCCAGGCGTCGATCTCCCCCTGCATGTCGTCCCGAATGGCAAGCAACTCGTGATGCCTGGGCGTCAGGTCTTTGATGATCGAGGCAAGACCTTCCCAAAAAGCCGCCGGCTCGATGCGAGCAGTCGGCAGCACTTCATCCTCCACGAAGGCGCGCAATGCGGGATGGACGGAAAGACCGGCGACGCTCTCGTAATTGTCGGGCTTGGTCACGGAAAGAGCTCCTTGAAGGATCGAAAATGGGCGGCGAGGCGATGGGGGCGCCCCCGCCACCCTAGGTTGGTTCTGCCGAAGAGACGTCGACCTCCCGAACCGATCCAGCCGTCTGTGATCGGGGCCTGTGCGAGATCGTTCGTTCTCCTCCTCATCGAAGGACAAACAAGCCTGGGGTGCCGATCGTGGGCACCCAGGGACAGCCTGTGATCGCAAACATTGTATCCATTGACAAGCATTTTTTGATACAAGATAGTATACAAATACAGTGTTCGGTCACGGACCAGGATGGGCGTGGTCGACGGAAACAGGCCGGAAATCCGGGGCGTTTGGTGCCTTCCCAGTGCGGGCCGTAGTTACTGGCGGTTCTGTATACAGCTTTAGTCTGAGGAGGCGTGGATGCGGATAGGCGTCGATGGGCGCAAGATACCGGAGGCGGCCCAGCGCGGCCCGGTCGATAGCCTCGACCATGGCAAGAGCTTCGGCATGGGCGGGCTTTTCTACCGGACGGTGCTGGACATGAGCCCCACGCTCGATCGCGGTGAGTTGCGGGCTATCCGCCAGCGTGCGGACGAATTGGGCATGTATGTCGAAACCGGCCTGGGCAAGGTCAATCCCTATGCCAGCCCGGAGGCTCCCGAACTCCGGCGTGCCGGCGATGGCGACATCGTCCTGGGTTTCCGGCGCATGATGGAGGCGTGCGTCGAGATCGGCTGCACTGACCTCTGGATCGCCACCGCGAACTACAAGACCGTCTACGCGGGCAAATGGGCCTATGACCGTTTTCGCACCGACGTGACTTGGGCCGAGCAACTGGCGGCGACCGAGAGCTTCCTCCACAAGCTCGCGCCTATCGCGCGCGACTTGGGCATCCACATGAACATGGAAACCCACGAAGAGATCACCACCTTCGAGTTGCTCCGCCTTATCGAAGCCGTGGGCGAGGACGTCATGGGCGTGGTGCTCGATACGCTCAACCCGATGCAACGCGGGGAGCATCCGGTCTGGGCCGCGCGGCGGGTCGCGCCCTATGTTCGCCAGACCCATATCAAGGACGCTTATCTCGCCCATGTGCCGGGAGGCATAACCATTCAGGCTCGCGCCTGTGGGGATGGCGTTATCGATTTTGGCGAGGTTCTGAAGGTCCTTGCCGCTCACAACGCCACGGTGAATCTTTCGCTCGAATGCGCAGGGCCCCGTGACGCCAGCTTCGTGCCGCGTCACACGCTGATCGAGGTCGTCGAGCCTGATTGGCTTGCCAACCACCCCGATCTCACCATCGAGGAATACGCCGCGTTCCTCGAACTCGTTCACACCTATGCCAGGCGCATTGCGTCGGGCGAGGTGCCCACGTGGGATCAGTACGTCGCCGCGCCGTTCGGCTATGACGAATCCATCGCAACCATCAAGAAGAGCACCGCGCACCTGCGGGCGGTATGCTCCGAACTCAACCTTCCCCTGGAGGCCGCCCCATGATCGGCATCATCAAGAGCTCGCTGCCCGATGCGAGGAACCTTTCGGCGATCGAAGCTCTCAACGCAGCGGCGCAACTAGGGCTCAAAGGACTGCTGTTCAATTCGCTCTACGATCTCAGCCCCAACCTAGATCCGTCCGAGATGCAGACCGTTCGCGCCGAGGCCGACCGGCTCGACCTCTTCATCTCGGCGAGCCTTGGAGTGGTCAATCCGGCGCTGCCGTTTCGCGGCGAGAAGATCGCCGAAGCTGGGGCAGGGGATATGGAGGCCGGGGTACGCCGCCTCGTCAGTCTCGCGGCCGATATCGGTATTCATGACCTGTTCTTTGTCATCGGCATGATCGAGGAGCGATTCAGCGAGACCGTCACCTGGCAGGCGCAGCGCGACGCGGTCGCGGCCTTGATCCTACGCTGCGCGCCTCTACTGCGCGAGCGCGGCTCCAAACTCCTCATCAAGACCCACGAGGAGATCACCACGTCCGAGATTGTGGCGCTGGTCGAAACCGTCGGCCCGGACCTGTTGGGTGTTGCCTACGACCCGGTCAACGTCCTTTGTCGCCTTGAGGATCCGGTCGAAGCGGCCAGCCGCGTCGCTCCGTTCGCTGTCCAGGTGCACTATGACGATGCCATCGTGCGCTTCGAGGACCGTGGCATTCGCCGCTTCCTCGCACCCGCAGGGGAAGGCGCCATCGATTGGGAGGCCATCCTGGCACTCATGCCCAAAGCCAATGTCTGGATCGAAATGCACAGCGGCCAGTTCGCGATGCCTGTCTTCGATCCTGCCTGGTTGCGCTTGCAGCCCGGCATCGCCCTCAACGAATATGCGTCGGTGCTCGCCATGGCCGTCAAGTTCGGCGGACGCGAAATGCCCTGGGACCAGACCAAGCCCACCGACCGCCTGCCTCAAGCCTACCGGAACCTCTTGAAATGACCGATCTCCTTCTCCTGCACGGCACCGTCATCACCGTCGACCGCGACCGCCGCGTCATCGAAGACGGCGCCGTCGCTATCTCCGGCGACCGGATCGTGGAGGTTGGCACCTCCGCCGAACTCGAACCGAAGCACGTCGGCAAGAAGATCGTCGATTGCCGCGGCAAGGTAGTGATCCCCGGGCTGGTCGATGCGCACGGTCACGCCGGTCACTCGCTCATCAAGACCATCGCGGCCGATACCCCGTCGATGTGGATGCGCATCGTCACGCCGACTTACTACCACTACGCCACGCGCGACTTCTGGTACGCCGACGGGCTGGTTTCCGGCCTCGAGCGGCTGCGCGCCGGCGTCACCACCGGAGCCAGTATCATCGCCTCGATGCCGCGCAGCGATGACCCCGTCTTCGGCATCAACCACGCCAAGGCCTACACCGAGGTCGGTATCAAGGAAATCCTCTGCGTGGGGCCGGCCGGTCTCCCCTGGCCGCATCCGGTCACGCGATGGGATACCGGCAAGCCCATCAGCCATGACGTGACCTTCGAGGAAATGATCGAGGGCGCAGAAGCGGTGATCGAGGCCGTCAACGGGAGCGCCGACGGCCGCATCAAGGTTTACCTCACGCCCTTTACCATTGCGCCTTCCGTCGATCCCTCCAATCCGTCGACCCCGGACAAGGCCGTCAATCTCACGGCCGATGACCGGATGCAGGCGCGCCGGGTGCGAGAGACCGCCCGCAAATGGGGCGTCCGCATCCATTCTGATGCCTTTGCCGGCCAGGTGCGCATGGCGTTCCAGGACAAGGAAAACGCGCTGCTCGGGCCCGATGTACACCTGCAGCACTGCATCGGTCTGTCTCACGAGGAGGTCGATATCCTCGCCGAAACCGGGACGCACATGACCCACTCCCCGGGCGGCCGGGCACCGATCCTCGACATGATCTCCAAGGGCGTCAACGTGGCCATCACCTCGGACGGCACCGCGCCGCGCCGGCCCTTCGACATGTTCCAGATGGCCCGTATGGCCCAGTTCGCCCAGCAAATGCTTCATGCCGACCAATATCTGCTGCCGCCCGGCAAGCTGCTCGAAATGATCACCATCGACGCGGCAAAGGCGCTTGGCCTCGACCACGAGGTCGGTTCGCTGGACGCCGGCAAGAAAGCGGACGTCACCATTATCGACATGCGTCAACCGCACCTGACGCCGAATTGGATGGTGGTGCATCGCCTCATGCATCAGGCCGTGGGCAGCGACGTCGATACGGTGATCGTCGATGGCAAGATCCTGATGGAGGGCCGTAAGGTGCTCACCGTCGATATGATCGACGCCCTCGATTTCGGTGAACGCGAAGCCTGGGCGCTCGTGGAGCGAGCGGGGCTGAGGGCGCACATGCACGATCCAGGCTGGGGTCAGTTGAGCCGGACGTTCAGCGAACCGATCGTTCCTCCCGCACTGCCAAGGATCGACTAGGCATGGGGTATCCCGCGCAGACTAGCCGAGAACGGCAAGTCCGCGCGGGTACCTTGTCAGCCATTCCGCGCCGGTTTCGGTCACGACAGCCGCGTCTCCGGCGCAGACGTGGCCTAGCCCGGGCAGGTTGTAGTTGGGGTGAATTTCCACCACCTGCCCCACGCTCAGTAGCGGTCCCTGTGCATCCAGCCGCTTGTCGCGAGAGGCGCTGAGCGCGTAGGCCAGCGGCGGGTCGCTGTAGTCGAGCCCGAGCTGGTGGCATGACTGAAACCGGAAGGGATCGGTCTGGCGCGTATAAGGGCAATTGGAGTCGATAAGGCTCTCCAACACATCGCTGATCAGGTGTGCAGGCTTGCCCGGCGCCATCACGGCCAGAGCCGCATCCTGGATGCCGATGAGCGTCTCTGCCGCCTTTGACAGATCGCGGCTGGGCTCACCCAGGATCGCCATGCGCAACCCTTGCGTGAAATGTCCTTCAACGCAGACTGTCGTCCCGAGCTGCACCCGGTCGCCCGGCGAAATGGTGCTGGTCAGCTCGAAATATTCGAAGCTGGTGATCGGCGGATTCGGGCCAACTGCAAGCCAGAGCCTGGCGCTTTCCACCCCCAGGGCGCGGCCCGCAAACTCCACCTCCGCCATGAGGCGCGCCGGCGTCATTCCCGGCTCCACAGCTGCCTGGAAGGCGCGCGCGATCATCAGATCCGAGATCCGGGACGCTTCGCGTTGCAGCGCAACATCGGCGGGATGGACGATTTCCCGCAGTTTATGTACGGCCGCATCGACATCGATCAGTCGCGGCAGCCTGGCGACGATGTTGCGCTCTATCCGAACGGGGAGGTCAGGACGGCCCGCGAGGCCGATCGGAGCATCCTCACGGATCCCCAATTCGTCCAAAGCCTGCGCGATGCCCGCCCCGAAATCAGCCGCCTGCCGCACCTCGGCCATCGTCGACACCCTGGCCCTGAACATGCGTTTCTCGTTCGAGCCAGGCCCGAAGGCGATGGGCCGCCCCTGCGCCGGAATGAGCAGCGCCACCGCGCCGTTGAAAGTCGAATAGCCAAGGAAGTAAGCGGTATTGCCGCCGCTTTGACCCGCTCCGCCGGCGCGTGAGGCGGAGCAAAGCACGAGAGCAGCGAGGCCGCGTTCCGCTGCCAGGTCGCGCGCTCTTTCGATCCGTTCCCCAAGAACTTCCTGTGGAATGACCATCATCTCGCTCTCCCTCATGATCGGATACAATGAATGTAGATTATGTATCAGAAAATGGATTGAGCAAGGTCCAAATCTGTGGAAGAGCTACAGGACCCAGGCGCCTTCGGTGTGCCGGTCCTGTCCAGGAGAATTCAATGCGCTATCCCCGCAACATGCGCGGCTATGGAGCCGATACGCCTAACGCGAACTGGCCCGGAGGCGCCAACGTCGCCGTGCAGTTCGTCCTCAACTACGAGGAGGGCGGGGAGAACAACATCCTTCACGGCGATGCGGCCTCCGAGGCGTTTCTCTCCGAAATTCCGGGAGCTGCGCCCTGGCCCGGCCTGCGCCACTGGAACATGGAATCTGTCTACGAATACGGTGCCCGGGCCGGTTTCTGGCGCCTGCACCGGCTCTTTACCGATCTCGATGTGCCCGTCACCGTATATGGCGTCGCCACCGCGCTCATGCGTGCGCCCGAGCAACTGCGTGCCATGCAGGATGCTGGTTGGGAAATCGCAAGCCACGGCTACAAGTGGGTCGAGCACAAGGACATGCCGCCCGAAACCGAGCGCGAGCAGATCGCTGAGGCCATACGCCTCCATGCCCTGGCCACTGGATCGCGACCGACAGGCTGGTACACAGGCCGCTGCTCGGTCAACACCGTCGATCTGGTCTCGGAAGCCGGCGGGTTCGACTATATCTCGGACACCTACGACGACGATCTGCCCTATTGGCGCGAGCACCAGAGCAAGGCCCAACTGATCATTCCCTACACGCTCGAGGCCAATGACATGCGCTTCGGCACACCTAACGGTTTCAATTCCGGCGATCAGTTCTACAGCTACCTCAAGGACACCTTCGACTATCTCTACGAGGAGGGGGCGGCCGGGCGTCCCAAGATGTTCTCGATCGGTCTTCACTGCCGCCTCGTCGGTCGCCCCGGCCGCATCGCCGCCCTCAAGCGCTTCATCGAGTATGTGCAGAGCCACGACCGGGTCTGGATCGCCAGGCGCATCGACATTGCCCGGCACTGGACCAGGGAGCATCCCTACCGCAAGCCTCGCCTGGTCCCGTCCCAGTTGGAAAAGGCCGTCTTCATCGAGACGTTCGGTGGCGCTTTCCGCAATGGCCAGTGGATCGCCGAACGGGCCTGGGGTGGCGAACTGGGACCGGTAAACGACAGTCCCTACGGCTTGTTCTTCGTGTTGCGCACTCAGTTTCGCGCCGGAACCGACGCGGAGAGGTTGCATGTCCTGGAGGGCTATACCGAGCTCAACAACCGTATCGAGGCAGCCAGGATCGTGGCGGACGAGAGCGAGGCCGAGAGCCTCGATGCCATGACCGCCGGTCAGAAGGCGCGGCTGCTGGAGCTTCTCGACGCCTATACAGCCAAATTCGGCTTCGGCGTCATCTTCGCAGTGCGGGATTACACCACGGCCTCGCTTCTGGCGTCCCTCGAGCTGCGCACGGCGAGCGATCGGGAAACCGAGATGGCCGTGACTTTCCGCGAGGTGGAGCGGCTTGCTCAATTGCAGGTCGAGGCGGCTTTCGCCCGGTGAGGTAGGGCAGGGCTCTGCCCCAAACAATCAGGCGTAGCGCGCCAGGATTTCGCTCAGATTGCGCTCGGTGCGCTTGGTCTGGCCGATGTTGGCGCGCTCAAACACCTGTTGCAGGTGCTCGACGATCGCCGTTCCCGCGGCCTTGGAGTCGCGGGCGCGCAGAGCCGCCAGTACCGCCGCATGTTCATCGACGCTGCAATCGGGTTCCTGATGGGTGCTATGCTGCGCCAGGATCAGCGAAGTGCGCGAAATCAGCGACTTGAGAAAGCCTGCCAGCACTTCGTTGCCCGCCATGCGGGCGGCCAGAAGGTGGAATTCGCCCGAAAGTAGGATCGCTGCCGCATGGTCGTGTGCATCGGAGACCTTGTGCTCCTTGTCCAGGTGCGCCTCGAGGGCCGCGATCTGCTTGTCGGTGATGACCGTGGCGAGCTTTGAAAAAATCTCGCGCTCGATGGCGTTGCGCGCTTCAAACACCTGACGCGCTTCCTCGGGGGTCGTGCTGGCCACGAACGCACCGCGATTCTGGCGAAACTCGACCAGCGACTCCGTGTGCAGCCGGTTCAGCGCGGCGCGAACGATGGTGCGGCTTACCGAGAACAGCGAACCGATGGATTCCTCGCTCAGCTTGGTCCCCGGCATCAGCTCCTGGGCCAGTATCGCCTGGAACAGCGCCTGATAGATCGCGTCGATCCGCGATCCGCTCTTGTCGTCGAGTTCACCGTTGGAAGCCTTAGCCATTTCCCCACACCCAACTCATTGATGCACTGCCTTGGTGCATCGTGCCCAAAAGTTCTGCATCTCAATTGCCCCGGCAAGCCCCGGAAAACAAGGAAAATACGATTCGCGCAGAGTTTTTTGAGGCAGATTGGCGCGCTTCTGCGTTCGCCTTACGTCGCCCGTCGGTTTGACAAAATGGATACGATCTGATCATTGATCGTATGCATATTGCGATGTGGAGTTGCCGATGACTGATCTTCCCCCCTTTGCCCGCAATGCGGTGAACCTGGCTTCTGCGGGGCTGGGTGCCCGGGCGCTGTTCGCCACTGACGATTTCTTCGCCGAGGTCGGGCGCATGCTGGCCGATGCGCCGGCGGTGTTCTACCCCGACAAGTACGACGATCACGGCAAATGGATGGACGGCTGGGAGAGCCGCCGCAAGCGCGGGCCCGGACACGACTATGCCGTGGTCAGGCTCGCCACCGCCGGCGTCATCCGCGGCTTTGACATCGACACCGCCCACTTCACCGGCAACTACCCGCCCGCTGCCCGCATCGAGGCCTGCGACGTGCCGGGCGAGCCCGACGACAAGACCGCCTGGACCGAGATCCTGCCCATGACCCCGCTAGGACCCTCGGCCCACCACTATCTCGAAAGCCGCTCGGCCCAGGTCTGGACCCATGTGCGCCTGCACATCTACCCCGATGGCGGGGTGGCCCGGCTGCGCGTCTTCGGCGAGCCCCATATCGAT
>Ga0182743_1001370_pt1 | contig 24012 bp, 18 predicted proteins | sample eDN3rd30CKraftOP_FD_128522 | JGI IMG/M metagenome (GOLD analysis project Ga0182743, IMG submission 128522) | Enriched Organic Plus compost microbial communities from Emeryville, California, USA - eDNA 3rd pass 30_C Kraft OP (version 2) (version 2) ... | reverse complement strand
CGTCGCCGGAGGGCGAGCGGCGGACCTCGTGGAGCACGCGGTCAGCCTAGTCGGGGGCCTGGGGGCCGCCGCGTAGGATCGTTCCTCGACCGAGAAGCCGAAGGAGCAGGACGCTTGGCATCGCGAACGACGGCGCTCAGCTCGCGCTTGGAGCAGATCCTGTTCCGCGCGCGGATCAAGAAGCTCGCTTCACTGTGGGGTCGGGCCCGCGGCGTCGCGAAGCGCTTCGGGAAGACCACGCTCGGCGTCTTCGCCGACATGATCCGCGAGGCGCTCTTCCACGAGACGGCGTTCCAGGACTACATCGACTGGGACTACGCGATCCTCACGCGCGAGGAGCGGCGCACATTCATGACGCACCCCATCTCGCAGCGCATCGCCGACACGACGGCGGACCCGCAGGCGCGCCTCGTGTTCCAGGACAAGATCGCGTTCGACCGTGTGTTCGCCGAGTTCCTGCGCCGCGAATGGCTCGAGGTCGAGTCCGCGTCGGTCGACGACATCCGCGACTTCGTCACTCGCCACGGCCGCATCATGGGCAAGGTGCCGGTGAGCGACTCCGGCCACGGCGTCGAGCGGCACGACGCGGCCGCGATCACCGACTGGGCCGCGTTCCGTGAGTTCCTCCTCGCGAAGGGCCAGCTCCTCCTCGAGGAGCTCATCGTGCAGCACCCGTACCTCGCGGCGTACTGCCCGGGTACGGTCAACACGACGCGCGTCACGACGTTCTTCGACGGCGAGCGCGCGAACATCCTCTTCATCGCACAGAAGTTCGGGCGAGGCGCCGCGAGCGACCAGCAGACCTTCGGCGGCTTCTACACGCTCCTCGACATCGAGACCGGGAAGTCGAAGGGCAAGGGATACGACTCGCACGACGGCGTCCACGAACGCCATCCCGAGTCGGGGCGCTCGATCCCCGACTTCGAGCTCCCGCTCTTCGAGACGCTCCAGCCGTTCCTCGACCGGGTGGCCGCGGTCGTGCCGAGCGTGCCGTATGTCGGCTGGGACATCGTCATGACGGAGGACGGGCCCGTGCTCGTCGAGGGCAACTGGGGCGTCGGCGTCTACGAGAACAAGCCGAGCGTGACGGGGATCCGCACGGGATCGCGGCCCCGCTACCGGCAGTTCGTCGAGTTCTGAGCCGCGCTGGCCGGCGTCGACTAGCGGCGATCGGAACCCGGGGCGGGCCGCACGACGCCGAGCGGCGTCGACTCGTGGCCCTGACCGAGGGGGTTGTCGGCGAGGATGAGGGCCAGGCGGTCCTGCTCGCGCTTCGGGATCGTCGCGCCGAGGATGTTCGCGCCGAAGTCGTTGACGTCGACGATCGCGACCTCGCCGACGCCGAGGGCGGCCTTGAGCTCGGCCGCGACGCGGTCGGGGCGCTCCGGGACGAGGACGACTTGCGAGTTGAACGGCGGGATCGTCCCCTCGGTCGGCCCGTCGATCCCCCGCGCCTTCGGGCCGGCGACCCGATAGAAGTCCCCCGTGCGGCCGAGCGCCTTGCTCACGACGGAGACCGCCGCGGCGAGGAGGATGCGGGGCGTCCCGACCTCGCGGAGCGCCATCTCCATCGTCTCCGGCATGCCGAGACCGATACCGTGCGACGTCTTCGTCACGTGCCTCGAGAGCCACGCGGCGAGGCGGCGCGGGCGGATCGAGTCGACGGGGTACGCGCGACCCTGGGCGATCGCGACGATCTTCTCGCTGACGAAGAGCAGGTCGCCCTCGCGCACGATGGGCCCCGCGTGTTCGACGACGAAGGCCGTGAGGTCCTCGCCGTGGAGCAGGAGCCGGGTGCGGATCGGGATCCGCTGGTACTCGACGCCGTCGACGACGATCTCGAGACGCTTGTCCGGATTCGCGCTCGGCTCACCGGTCATTCGAGGTAGTCCCGGAGCGCCTGCGAGCGCGAGGGGTGGCGGAGCTTCGCCATCGTCTTCGACTCGATCTGGCGAATGCGCTCACGAGTGACGCCGAACGTGTCGCCGATCTGGTCGAGCGTCTTCGGCTGCCCGTCGCCGAGGCCGAAGCGCATCCGGATGACGCCCGCCTCGCGCTCGGAGAGCGAGTCGAGGAGCTGCTCGAGCTGCTTCTGCAGCATCGTGAAGCCGACCGCGTCCGCCGGGACGACGGCCTCGGTGTCCTCGATGAGGTCGCCGAACTCGCTGTCGCCGTCCTCGCCGAGCGGCGTGTGGAGCGAGATCGGCTCCCGGCCGTACTTCTGGACCTCGACGACCTTCTCCGGGGTCATGTCGAGCTCCTTCGCGAGCTCCTCTGGCGTCGGCTCGCGGCCGAGGTCCTGGAGCATCTGGCGCTGGACGCGAGCGAGCTTGTTGATGACCTCGACCATGTGGACGGGGATGCGGATCGTGCGGGCCTGGTCGGCCATCGCGCGCGTGATCGCCTGGCGGATCCACCACGTCGCGTACGTCGAGAACTTGAAGCCCTTCGTGTAGTCGAACTTCTCGACGGCGCGGATGAGACCGAGGTTCCCCTCCTGGATGAGGTCGAGGAACTGCATGCCGCGGCCCGTGTAGCGCTTCGCGAGGCTCACGACGAGCCGGAGGTTCGCGCCGAGGAGGTGCGACTTCGCGCGCTGGCCGTCCTTCGCGACGGCGGCGAGCTCGCGACCGAGCTTCGAGCGCTTCTCCTGGTCGCTCATCTTCGAGAGCTTCTCCTCGGCGAAGAGGCCCGCTTCGATCCGCATCGCGAGCTCGACCTCCTCCGCGGCGTTGAGGAGAGCGACCTTGCCGATCTGCTTGAGGTAGTCCTTGACGGGGTCCGCGGTCGCGCCCGTGATCTGGGTCGACTGCAGCGGGATGTCGTCCTCGTCGTCGACGAGCGACAGCCGGATCGCCCCTGTCGGGAGCTCCTCGTCCTTGCCGACCGAGACGGTCTCATCCTCCTCGTCGAACTCGGCGGCGTCCTCGGGCGTCTCCGGCGCGGCCTCCTCCGCCTCGCCCTCCGCGGGCACGACGGCGTCCTCGACCTCGACGTCCTCGACCTCGGCGACGTCCTCGACCTCCGCGACGTCCTCCTCGTCGTCCTCGATCGCCTCGGGGATCGCGTCGTCGTCGCGCTTCGGCGCGGCCGCCTTCGCGGTCTTCGCCCGCGGCGCCTTCGCCGGCGCGTCGTCGCCGGCCTTCGAACTCGCGTTCTTCGCCGGCTTCGTCGTCGCACCGGTCTTCGCGCTCTTCGCCGTCTTCGTCGACGTCGTCACCGCCGGTGCCGCATCCTCGATCGTCGCGGTCGCCGTGCGCCCCTTGCGCGCGTTCGCCGCGACCTCCGTCTCCTCGACGGTCTTCGCCTTGCTCCGAGTCGCCATCTCTCAAGTCCTCCGATGGTCGCGGGCACTAGTAGGACCCTTGTCAAGTCCCGGAGCGCGGCGAGCGCGCACGAGTCCCCGACAGGGTCCGAATCATCGATTATTGCATGCCCGGCTCGCGGCGCCGGGACGATTCGAGACGCCGTGCCCTCAGGCGCCTCGTCAATGCAACCCACAGGGGCGCCACGACTATTCCCTCGTCCTCGCGCATTCGCCGCCGGATCCGCCGTCGAGTCAGGAGGAGCATGACGACCCCGAAGCCGATGACGGGGAACTGCACGAGGAACGCGAGGCGGAACGACTCGAGTGAATACAGGCCCTCGAGCCCGACCCCCGGCGTGCGGTCCCGGAGCGCATCGAGCACGACGCCGATGAGGAACATCATGACGAAGGTCGCGAGGAACCCGCCGACGTTGACGATGCCGTTCGCGCTCCCCATCTGCCGCGCCGGGTTGAACATGCGCGCGTAGTCGAAGCCGATCATCGAGCTGGGGCCGCCGATCGTGATGAGCGCGATGAGCGTGACGACGAGCCACAGGGGCGGGACGCCCGGCCAGGCGAGGACAAGGATCCAGGCGACCGCCATGACCGCGAGGATGCCGAGGAGGAGGTTGCTGCGGCGGAACGGGAACCGCGCCGACAGGATCCCGAGCACCGGGCCGACGACGACGCCGACGAGCACCGGGAGGCTGAGCAGGAGCGTCGCGGTCCCCGAGCTCAGGCCGAGCGCGACCGTGAGGAAGGGGAAGCCCCACATGAGCGCGAAGACGCTGATCGACGACTGCATCGAGTAGTGCGCCCAGAATCCGATCTGCGTCCCCGGCCGGCGGAGCGCCTCGAGGATGTGGTGGAGCCGTGTGATGAATCCGAGTCGCTCGACCTCGTGCGGCACGGGCGCGGGGCCGGCCGCCGAGGCGGCGAGGATCGCGATCACGGCGACGATCGAGAGCGACGCCGCGGAGAGGTACGCGGGGAGCCAGCCGGCGCTGTGCAGGAGCACCATGAGCGGGAAGGCCGAGAGCAGCTGCCCGACCTGGCCGACCTGCGAGAAGATCTGGATGACGAACGGCAGTCGACGGCCCTCGTACCACTGCGCGAGCAGTCGGATGCCCGCCGGGAACGTCATCGCGTCGCCCGCGCCGACGAGCATCCGCCCGATGATCGCCGTGCCGATGTCGACCGAGAGCGCGAGGATCGTCTGCCCGCTCGCCATGAGGAGCGCGCCGACGACGAGCAGCAGGCGCGGGCCGTACCGGTCGATGAGCGCACCGACCGGGATCTGCAGCGCCGCGTACACGGCGACCTGAGTGACCGCGAGGAGCGAGAGCACGGTCGCGGCGACCTCGAAGCGCTCGGTCGCCTCGACCGCGGCGACGCCGAGCGAGCTGCGCTGGACGATCGCGATGAGGTAGGCGAACGTCGCGACCACGAAGACGAACGCGGCGCGACGGCGCGTCACGACTCGTCCGGCCCGGTCTCGTCCTCTCCCGGCCGCCGGATCGCGAGGAACTTCTGCAGCTCCTCCGCGATCTCGTCCGCCGTCGGCAGGCTCCCCTCGCGGTCGGTGAGCGGCGAGCGCATGGGGTTGTCCTCGACGTACGAGTCGTGCCGCCGCTCGAGTCCCTCGATGAGGCGCGCGAGCTCGCCGTTCGCCTCGACCTGCTCCTCGACCCTGCCGAGGAACTCCCGCCCCGCCTCCCGCAGCTCGTCCGTCGGGAAGAGCAGCCCGGTCGCCGCCGTGATCGCCTCGAGCGCGGCGACCGCGGCCGGCGGGTAGACGGTGTCGCCGAGGTAGTGCGGGACGAGCAGGACGAATCCGGCCGCCGGGAAGCCGCGCTCCTGGAGGCGGTACTCGATGAGGTGCATCGCCGTCGACGGGATCGTCGTCGTGGGTCGCCAGATCGAGAGCGACTCGATGAGGTCCTCGCGATTCCCGCTCACCGTGACGCCGATCGGGCGCGTGTGCGGGACGGGCATGGGAATCGCGTGCACCCAGGAGAAGTGCGCGACGCCGAGTCGCTCGGCGAGCCCGAGGACCGCGGCGCTGAATCGCTCCCATTTCATGTCGGGCTCGTACCCCGCGAGCAGGAGGAACGGCCGGCCGATCTCGTCCTCGACCCGGTACAGCGCAAGCCCGGCCGGGCGGTACTCGGTGAGCCTCGTCTGCTCGAACGTCATGATCGGCCGGCGCGAGCGGTAGTCGAGGAGCTCGTCGTTGTCGAAGCGCACGAGCTCCTCGTGGTCGAGCGTGTCGAGGACGTACTCGTTGAGCTGCGCGACCGTGCCGCCCGCGTCGGCGAAGCCGGTCATCGTCGCGACGAGCTCGAGCCCGCGCGGTACGGCCTCGAGGTCCCCGACGACCTCGTACAGTTCGGCCGGATCGCGCATGGTCCAAGACTACGCGCGCGCATTCCGGGCCGACGTCCGCTCGGTACGCTCCACGCGAACGGGCCGCGGCGAGCGCGCCTAGCATGACTGCGTGACCGTCCCGAAGCTGTCGATCGTCCCGTCCATGCCCGCCGACCCCGTCGACGCGGCGCTCGTCGTCGCCGCCCGGAAGACCGAGGAGGGCCCCGCACTCGCGACCGTCCCAGGTGCCGTCGCGCACCTCGACGGGCTCGACGCGCTCGGTTCCGCCCTCGCCGCGATCGGCGTGAGCGGCAGCGCGGAGGAGGTCCGGCGCGTGCCGGCCGCGAGCGGGACGGTCGGGAGCATCGTCATCGTCGGCGTCGGGAGCGGTGAGCCGAGCACCGAGACGCTGCGGCGAGCCGCCGGGGCCGTCACGCGCCAAGTGCGCGACGTCGAGTCGCTCCTGTTCGCGATCCCCGCCGCCGATGAGGACGACGCCGCGGCGATCCTCGAGGGCGCGGCGATCGGCGCGTACTCGTTCGCCGGGCGCAAGTCGTCCCCCGACCCCGGTTCGTCGCCCGTCGGACACGTCGCGCTCGTCACCGATCTCGCGATCGACGCCGACGTCGCGCGACGGGCGAGCGTCGTCGCCGGCGCCGTCCACACGGTCCGGGATCTCGTGAACGCGCCCGCCAACGAGCTCTACCCCGAGACGCTCGCCTCGCGCGCCGAGGAGCTCGTCGCCGCGGCCGGCTCGGATGCGCTCTCGATCGACGTGCTCGACGAGCACGCGCTCCGTGCGGGCGAGTACGGCGGCATCCTCGGCGTCGGGCAGGGATCGGCGCGACCGCCGAGGCTCGTCCGCGTCGAGTACGCGCCGGACACGGCCTCGCAGCATCTCGCGCTCGTCGGCAAGGGCATCACGTTCGACACCGGGGGCAACTCGCTCAAACCCGCCGCCTCGATGGTCGGGATGAAGTACGACATGACCGGGGCGGCCACCGTGCTCGCCGTCACGATCGCGGCGGCGCGACTCGAGCTCCCGATCCGGGTGACCGCCTACCTGTGCATCGCGGAGAACATGCCGGGACCGAACGCCATGCGACCTGGCGACGTCATCCGCATCAAGGGCGGGACGACGGTCGAGGTCCTCAACACCGACGCGGAGGGCCGGCTCGTCATGGCCGACGGGCTCGTCGCCGCGAGCGAGACGCGACCCGACGCGATCATCGACGTCGCAACGCTCACCGGCGCGGCGCGGCAGGCCTTCGGCTCGCGCATCACCGTCGCAATGGGCGACGAGCCGTTCACGCGCCGCGTCATCGAGACGGCGAACGCCGTCGGCGAGACGTTCTGGGCGGTCCCGATCGGCGAGGAGTTCCGGCCGATGCTCGCCTCCGACGTCGCCGACCTCACGAACGTCAAGATCGGCGCACCGGGCGGCATGCTCGTCGCGGGCGCGTTCCTCCAGGAGTTCGTCGGTCGGGCGAGCGACGCCGAGGACGCGCCGCGCATCCCGTGGACGCACCTCGACATCGCGGGCACCGCGAACAACGACGGCGGCGCGTGGGGCTACGTCGGGAAGGGCCCGACGGGCGTCGCCGTCCGCACGCTCGTCGCGCTCGCCGAGTCGATGAGCGCTGACTGAGACACCCGGCGCGACCCCGGATGGGGGTCGAGCGAAGTAGTAGGGTTTTCTGGGAGGCCGATCCTCCCCCACCCGCCGACGGCGACCGGCTCCGGCCGGGCCGCCGCAGCGCGAACGAGCCGAACGGACAAGGAAGCGGACATTGGCTGAGCACACCTTCGACCTGGTCGTCCTCGGCGGCGGAAGCGGCGGTTACGCCGCTGCGCTGCGCGCGAGCGAACTCGGACTCTCCGTGGGTCTCATCGAGAAGAACAAGGTCGGCGGCACTTGTCTCCACGTCGGCTGCATCCCGACGAAGGCGCTCCTGCACGCGGCCGAGATCGCGGACTCGGCGCGCGAGTCGGCGCACTTCGGCGTCAAGTCGACGTTCGACGGCATCGACGTCGCGGCCGTCTCGGCCTATCGCGAGGAGATCATCGCCTCGAAGTTCAAGGGCCTCCAGGGGCTCATCAAGGCGCGTGGCATCACGACGATCGCGGGCGAGGGCAAGCTCGTCTCCCCGACGACCGTCCAGGTCGGCGGCGACACCGTGACCGGCAAGCACGTCGTGCTCGCGACCGGGTCCTACTCGCGCACGCTGCCCGGTCTCGAGATCGGGGGACGCATTCTCACCTCCGAGCAGGCGCTCACACTCGACTACGTCCCGAAGAAGGTCGTCGTGCTCGGCGGCGGCGTCATCGGCGTCGAGTTCTCGAGCGTCTGGCGCTCGTGGGGCGCGGAGGTCACGATCATCGAGGCCCTCCCCCACCTCGTCCCGAACGAGGACGAGTCGATCTCGAAGCAGTTCGAGCGGGCGTTCCGCAAGCGCGGCATCGACTTCAAGCTCGGCGTGCGCTTCCAGAGCGCGACGCAGCACGAGAGCGGCGTCACCGTCACGCTCGAGGACGGCACGGCCGTCGAGGGCAACATCCTGCTCGTCGCCGTCGGCCGCGGACCCGCGACCGCCGGGCTCGGCTTCGAGGAGGTCGGCGTGACGATGGACCGCGGGTTCGTCATCACGAACGAGCGCCTCGCGACATCGGTCCCCGGCGTCTACGCCGTCGGCGACATCGTCCCCGGGCTCCAGCTCGCCCACCGCGGCTTCCAGCAGGGCATCTTCGTCGCCGAGGAGATCGCGGGCCTCAAGCCCGTCGTGGTCGAGGACGTCAACATCCCGAAGGTCACCTACAGCGACCCGGAGGTCGCCTCGGTCGGCCTCACCGAGGCGAAGGCGATCGAGCGGCACGGCGCGGACGCCGTCGCGACGTACGAGTACAACCTCGCCGGCAACGGCAAGAGCCACATCCTCGGCACCTCGGGCTCGATCAAGGTGGTGCGGGTCAAGGACGGCCCCGTCGTCGGCGTCCACATGATCGGCGGCCGCGTCGGCGAGCTCATCGGCGAGGCGCAGCTCGCGGTGAACTGGGAGGCCTACCCCGAGGACATCGCGCCGTTGATCCACGCGCACCCGACCCAGAACGAGGCGCTCGGCGAGGCATTCCTCGCCCTCGCCGGCAAGCCGCTGCACGCGATCTAGCGGCACGCGAACCTTAGAAGGAGCGAAGCAGCTATGAGCGAGTCCGTCGTCCTCCCGGCACTCGGCGAATCCGTCACCGAAGGCACGGTCACCCGTTGGCTCAAGCAGGTCGGTGATCGCGTCGAGGTCGACGAGCCGCTCGTCGAGGTCTCGACCGACAAGGTCGACACCGAGATCCCGTCGCCGATCGCCGGCGTCGTCGAGGCGATCCTCGTCGCGGAGGACGAGACGGTCGCGGTCGGGACGCCCCTCGCGACGATCGGCACGGGCGCCGAGGCGCCGGCCGCGCCTGCCGCGCCCGCCCCGGAGGCGGCAGCGCCGCAAGCGGCATCCGCCGAGGCCGCTCCCGCCCCGCAGCAGCCCGCGGCCGCGCCGGCCTCGCCCCCCGCCGAGGCATCCCCGATCGCGGAGGCGCCCGCCGCCCCCGAGCCCGCGGTCCCCGCGTCCGAGCCGGCAGCGCCCGCCCCGGTCGAGCCCGCGCAGCCCGCCTCGGCGCCTGCCGCGCCTCCGGCCGCGGCCCCGCAGCAGCCCTCGACGCCGGCGGCTCCCCCCGCTGCGGCCGCGCCTGCGCCTGCCCCGGCGCCCGCGCCGGCGCCTGCGACCCCTGCCCCCGCCGCGGATGGAGACGGCGGCGAGTCGACGTACCTCACGCCGATCGTCCGAAAGCTCGCGAACGACCTCGGCGTCGACATCTCGACCGTCAAGGGCACGGGCGTCGGCGGGCGCATCCGCAAGGAGGACGTCCTCGCGGCGGTGCCCGCGAAGCAGGCCGAGCCCGCCGGGCCGAGCACGCCCGCGCAGGCGCCCGCGGCCTCGCCGCTGCGCGGCACGACCGTCCCGATGTCGAGGCTGCGGAAGGTCGTCGCCGAGCGCGCCGTCTTCTCGATGACGACGACCGCCCAGCTCACGACCGTCGTCGAGGTCGACGTCACGGCGATCGCGCAGTTCCGCGACTCGATCAAGGACGAGTTCCTCGCGAAGACGGGCCAGAAGCTCTCCTTCCTCCCGTTCTTCGCGGTCGCGGCCGCCGAGGCTCTCGCGCAGTACCCGATCATCAACGCGACCGTCGAGGGCGACTCGATCGTGTACCCGCCGAGCGAGAACATCTCGATCGCGGTCGACACCGAGCGCGGCCTCCTCACGCCCGTCGTGCGCGACGCGCTCGGGAAGTCGATCGCGGAGCTCGCGACGGAGATCGCCGACCTCGCGGCGCGGACGCGTTCGAACCAGCTCAAGCCGGATGAGCTCTCGGGCGGCACCTTCACGCTCACGAACACCGGCTCGCGCGGCGCGCTCTTCGACACCCCCGTCGTCTTCCTGCCGCAGTCCGCGATCCTCGGCACCGGCATCGTCACGAAGCGACCCGCGGTCGTGAACGTCGACGGCTCGGACGCGATCGCGATCCGCTCCTTCGTCTACCTCGCGCTCTCCTACGACCACCGGATCATCGACGGCGCCGACGCGGCTCGTTTCCTCGGCGCCGTGAAGGCGCGGCTCGAGGCGGGCGACTTCGCCGGGAACCTCGGCATCTGATGCCCGTTCACGTCGCGCCCTGAGGCGCGGCGGAGAGGGAGCGGATGCGCCACCCCTCCTCGGTCCGGACGAGGAGGACGCGGAATGCGCGCGCGGCGCCACCGGCGTCGCTCGTGCGGGCGAGGAGGAGGACGGCGCCGCCGAGCTCCTGCTGCAGCTCGACCGATGCGACGGGATCGATCTCGAGACCGCCGGGCCCGATCGCGTTCGAGATCGCGAACCGGTCCTCGAGCTCGGCCGGCGAGCCGGCCTGCACGACGTCCGCGAGGCAGTCGAGCGCGCGCAGCGCGAAGCACGTCGCGCGACGCGCGAGCAGGGCCGTCGCAGCGGCGACCGGGTCGGCATCCGCGCCGAGCTCGCGCCCGCCGGCCTCGACGGCCGGCAGCGGCGCGCTCGAGTCCGGCGAGGTGACCCCTCGAACCTCGACGTCGCGCTCGAGCCCGCTCATGAGCGGAACGACGACGAGGAGGAGGACGACCACCGCGACCGCGGGGACCCACACCGCGCGGCGCACGCCGCCCAGTCGCGCGCGCATGCCGGCGATTCGCGCTCGAACGCGCTCGTCGAACCCGGTCGAGCCGGCACCCGGCACGCCCGCCGCCGCCGTCCCGCCTCCTTGCGGCGCGCTCGCCCGCGCCGGCTCGAGCGGGATCGGCTGCGGCACGCCGAGCGCGGCGATCCGACTCGCGAACTCGCGACCCCATTCGGGCGCGAGCGGGTCGGCGTGCGCGAGCCACGCCGACGCGCGGTCGCGGAGCGAGGCGTCGCGCCCGCTCTGACCGTCGACGGCGTCGAGAATGCGACGGGCAAGCGCGAAGAACGCCGCAGCATCCGCTCCCCGGTCCACGGCGGGGAGCGAGCGCTCGCCCGCGATGATCGCCGACCCGAAGCCGAGCAGGACCGGCGCGCCCCGCTCGTCGACCCCGATCGCGGTCGCGTCGATCGCGCCGTGCGCGACCCCCGCACGATGGATGCGCTCGATCGTCTCGGCGAGCGGCAGCAGGATCGTGATCGCCGCGCCCGAGGGGATGCCGCGCTCGAGGATCGGCGCGAGCCGATGCTCGACGACGTCGAAGACCAGGATCGGCGCGGCGCGCTCGTCGCTCGCGATCTCGACGAGCTCGGCGCAGTGCTCGCCGCGGGCGCGCCACAGCGCCTCCGCTTCGCGCACCGCGACGGCCGGCGGCGCTCCCCGGTGGCGCGTCTTGAGCGCGACGAGCGCGCCGCCGGGCGCGTCGACGGACGCGAGCCACAGCGAGGCGCGGGGGCCGCGCGCGAGCTCGCGCAGGACGCGATAGCCCGCCGCGACGGGCGCCGTCGCCTCGGATGTCGCGGACTCCATGCGGACAGCCTCGTGAACGGCGGCCGGCGGCGCCGGGACTGACGGCGCGATTGCGCAGAACCCGCGCACGCCCGCGCCTGGTGAGGGGAAGCGGGCGTGAGCCCGACGACGTTCGGACGCCTAAGCTTGAAGCCATGGCGCGACCGACGACCGCGAAGGCGGGCAGGGCCGAGAAGGAGCCCGGCCGGATCAAGCAGATCATCCAAGTGTTCCGGATGACGATCCGGAACGACTCGTCCGCGCTCTGGGTGATGCTCGCCGCATTCCTCGGTCCGCTCCTGCTCGGCGTCGTGCTCGCCGTCCTGCTCTCGCGCGACAACTGGATCGGGATCGTCCTGTATGTCATCACCGGTCTCCTCGCGGGCGTCCTGCTCTTCCTCGTCGTGCTCGGCCGGCGCGCCGAGAAGGCGGCCTACTCGCAGATCGAGGGGCAGCCGGGCGCGGCGGGCGCCGTCATCCAGAACTCGCTGCGCGGCGGATGGACCGGAAGCGAGTTCCCCGTCGCCGTCAACCCGAAGACGCAGGACGCCGTCTACCGCGTCGTCGGCCGAGGCGGTGTCGCGCTCATCGCGGAGGGCCCCGGAACGCGCACGCAACGGCTCGTCGACGAGCAGCGGCGCGCCGTCGCTCGCGTCCTGCCGAATGTGCCCGTCCACGTGCTCCACGTCGGACCGGACGCGGGCGCCGTCCCGCTCCACAAGATCCCCTCCACGCTGCGCCGGTTCAAGCGCGTGCTCCGGAAGGCCGAGGTCCGCGCGATCGCGAACCGCCTCGAGTCGCTCGGTCGCACCGCGAAGAAACTGCCCATCCCGAAGGGGATCGATCCCATGCGCGTGCGCGCTCAGCGCCCGCGCTGACGCAAGCGAACGGCTCCGGATCGCCGTCGGCCGGGGCCGCGTAACACCGCGGAAACAATCGCGTGACGGTCGCGAAACCCCCTTTCACTAGCCTCGGGACGGCTGCGTCTGCAGCTGTCAACGCCATCGATGGAGTTCCACCTATGTCCAAGCCCATGTTCAAGGACTCGTCCGAGGTCCTGAAGTTCATCAAGGACACCGACGTCAAGTTCGTCGACATCCGCTTCACTGACCTCCCGGGTGTGCAGCAGCACTTCAACATCCCGGCATCGATGGTCGACGAGGACTTCTTCACCGTCGGCCAGCTCTTCGACGGTTCCTCGATCCGCGGGTTCCAGTCCATCCACGAGTCCGACCTGCAGCTCATCCCGGATGTGACGACGGCGTTCGTCGACCCGTTCCGGACCGAGCGGACACTCGTCCTGCTCTTCGACATCTTCAACCCGCGCAACGGCGAGATCTACCACCGCGACCCGCGTCAGGTCGCGAAGAAGGCGGAGAAGTACCTCGCCTCGACGGGCTTCGCGGACACCGCGTACTTCGCGCCCGAGGCGGAGTTCTTCATCTTCGACGACGTCCGCTACGAGATCAAGCAGAACAAGTCGTTCTACGAGGTCGACTCCTCGGAAGGCGCCTGGAACTCGGGACGCGTCGAGGAGGGCGGCAACCTCGCGAACAAGACGCCGTACAAGGGCGGCTACTTCCCGGTGACGCCGGTCGACCAGATGGCGGACCTCCGCGACGACATCGTCGTCAAGCTCATGGAGGTCGGTCTCGAGGTCGAGCGCAGCCACCACGAGGTCGGCACGGCGGGGCAGAACGAGATCAACTACAAGTTCGACACGATGGTCCACGCCGCGGACGACATCCTCAAGTTCAAGTACATCGTCAAGAACACGGCGCTCGAGTGGGGCAAGGTCGCGACCTTCATGCCGAAGCCGCTCATGGGCGACAACGGCTCGGGCATGCACACGCACCAGTCGCTGTGGCACGAGGGCAAGCCGCTCTTCTACGACGAGCAGGGCTACGGCGGCCTCTCGGACATCGCCCGCTGGTACATCGGCGGCATCCTCAAGCACGCGCCGGCGCTCGCCGCGTTCACGAACCCGACCGTGAACTCCTACCACCGGCTCATCCCCGGCTTCGAGGCGCCCGTCAACCTCGTCTACTCGGCCGGCAACCGCTCGGCCTCGATCCGCATCCCCATCACGGGGACGAACCCGAAGGCGAAGCGCATCGAGTTCCGCGCGCCCGACTCGTCCGGCAACCCGTACCTCGCCTTCGCGGCGCAGCTCATGGCGGGCCTCGACGGCATCAAGAACAAGATCGAGCCGCACGAGCCCGTCGACAAGGACCTCTACGAGCTCCCGCCGGAGGAGGCGAAGAGCATCCCGCAGCTGCCCGGTTCGCTCGACGAGGCGCTCCGCGCGCTCGAGGCCGACCACGACTTCCTCCTCGAGGGCGGCGTGTTCACGAAGGACCTCATCGACACGTGGATCGAGTACAAGCGCGAGAAGGAGCTCCTGCCCTTCGCACAGCGTCCGCACCCCTTCGAGTACGAGCTGTACTTCGGGGTCTGAACCCGCTGGGAAGGAAGGGGCCGTCTCCGCTCGCGGAGGCGGCCCCTTCCCCATTCAGCCGTAGAACAGCCGCTCGAACACGGCGCGCGCCTGCCGCGTCACCCGCAGGTAGTCCTCCTCGAGCCTCGACGCGGAGCCGGGCGGGTACTCCATGAGCCGGGCGATGCCCTCGAGCGCGGTCCGGTCGGTCGGGAGGATGTCGGTCGGCTTCGCGGTCCAGAGCATCGCGGCCGAGCGCACCCGGCTCGCGAACCGCCACGCCTCGCGCAGACGGCCGGCATCTCGAGGATCGAGGAGCCCGGCCTCCTCCGCGGCGTCGAGCGCCCCGAGCGTCGATGTCGTCTGCAGGCCCGGAATGCGCGAGGCGTGCTGGAGCTGCAGGAGCTGCACGAGCCACTCGACGTCGGACAGCGAACCGCGGCCGAGCTTGAGGTGCCGCGTCGGATCCGCGCCTTGCGGGAGCCGCTCCGCCTCGACTCGCGCCTTGATCCGCTTGATCTCGCGGATCTCGTGCTCCGGCAGGCGGTCTGGGTAGCGGAAGGACGCGATGAGCTCCGTGAAGTCGTCGAGGAGCGCCGCGTCGCCCGCCGCGACCCGCGCCCTCAGGAGCGCTTGCGCCTCCCACGTGAGCGCCCAGCGCTCGTAGTACGCGCGGTAGGAGTCGATCGACCGGACGATCGCGCCGTTCTTGCCTTCGGGCCGCAACCCGATGTCAAGCACGAGCGGCACTCGGATGTCCTCGGTGAGCCGGGACAGCTCGTGCACGATCCGCTCGGCGCGCGCGTGCGCGCGCTCGCCCGCGCCCGCGTCCCGGTAGACGTACATGACATCGGCGTCGGAGCCGAAGCCGAGCTCCGCTCCCCCGTACCGACCCATCGCGATGATCCCGAACTCGATCCCGTCGTCGCGGTGGCACAGCTCGAGCGCGCCCTTGAGGATCGTCGTCGTCACATCCGACAGCGCGGGACCGAGCTCGTCGACGGAGATCACCCCGAGGTCGCCGGCGAGCGCGAGCCGGAGGATCTCCCGTCGGCGCGCCCCGCGCAGCGCATTCGCCGCCGAGTCCTCGTCCGCGTGCCGCGCCACGATCGACTCCTGCTCCTCCACGAGCGTCGCGAGCGGCCGGGGCCGGAGGTCCTCGTCGTGCTCGAGCCACGCCGCCGCCTCGGGAATGCGCTCGAACAGGTCGGCGACGAACCGCGACCCGCTGAGCACTTGCGTGAGCCGCTCGGCGGCGCTCGACGAGTCCCGGAGCATTCGCAGGTACCAGTACGCGTCGCCGAGCGATTCGGAGATGCGCCGGAACGCGAGGAGCCCCGCGTCGGGATCGGCGCCGTGCGAGAACCACTGGATGAGGACGGGCAGGAGGTTGCGCTGGATCTGCGCGCGCCGGGACAGCCCGCTCGAGAGCGCCGCGATGTGGGCGAGCGCGCCGCGCGGGTCGCGGAACCCGATCGCCGCGAGCCGCGCCTCGGCCTGTTCGCTCGTGAGCTGGAACCCGTCCTCCGGTAGCGCCGCGACGGCGGAGAGGAGCGGCCGATAGAAGAGCCGCTCGTGCAGCGAGCGGACGCTCGTCTTGACGCCCTGCCAGCGCTCGGCGAGGTCGTCGCCGCTCCCGGCGAGACCGCTCGCACGCGCCAGGACGCGGAGGTCTTCGGGGTCGGAGGGCATGAGGTGCGTCCGACGGAGCTGGCGCAGCTGGAGGCGATGCTCGAGCACGCGGAGGAATCGGTAGTGCTCGGCGAACTCGGCCGCCTCGACCCGACCGATGTAGCCGTTGTCGGTGAGCCGCTCGAGCGCCGGAAGCGTGCCGCGGACGCGGATCGACTCGTCGGCGAGTCCGTGGACGAGCTGCAGGAGCTGGACGGTGAACTCGATGTCGCGCAGGCCCCCCGGGCCGAGCTTGAGCTGGCTGTCGACTTGCGCGCTCGGAATGTGCTCGGTGACGCGGCGCCGCATCGCCTGGACGGAGTCGACGAAGTGCTCCCGGGCGGCGCTCCCCCACACGAGCGGCGCGACGGCCGCTTCGTAGCGGCGGCCGAGCTCGGCATCGCCGGCGATCGCCCGCGCCTTGAGGAGCGCCTGGAACTCCCACGAGTGCGCCCAGCGCTCGTAGTACGCCAGGTGGGAGTCGAGCGTTCGGACGAGCGCGCCGTCCTTGCCCTCGGGGCGGAGGTTCGCGTCGACCTCCCACAGACCGGGCTCGACCGCGAGCTCCGTGATGCCGCGCGTCGTGAGGACCGCGAGCCTAGTCGCGACCTCGATCGCGCGGTGCTCGGAGAGGCCGCGCGAGGGCTCGGCGACGAAGATCACGTCGACGTCGGAGAGGTAGTTGAGCTCCCGGCCGCCCGCCTTGCCCATCGCGATGACCGCGAATCGGGTCGCCGCGACGTCCTCGGGCGGGAACGGCGCGTCGCGTCGCGCGATGTCGAGGGAGGCCTCGAGCGCCGCGCCGGCGAGGTCGGCGAGCGCGGCCGCGACGCGCTCGAGCGCATCCGTCGCGCTCGGCTGCGCGAGGTCCCAAGCGGCGAGGCGGGCGAGGTGCCGGCGGTAGCGGACGCGAAGCGCGACTCGGCCCTCGTCGCCGTGAAGCCCCTCGACCGCCCGCAGCAGGTCCTCGCGAGCGGCGCCCGCGTCGAGGGGTTCGCCGAGCGGTTCCGCGAATGCGGCGAGCTCGGCCGGCCTGCGCACGAAGAAGCCCGCGAGCCCGCTCGAGGCCCCGAGCACCCGGATGAGCCGATCGGCCGCCTCGCGGTCGGCGAGGACCGCGTCGGTCTCCGTGGGCGCGCGCTCGCGCAAGCGGAGGAGCTCGAGGAGCGCCTGGTCGGGGTCCGCGGCGTGCGCGAAGAGCGGCGTGAGCTCGGGCCGGTCGAGCTCCCCCAGCCGCTGCTCGGCCTGCTCGAGCGCGCCGAAGCCGAGCCGTGCGAGCTCGGTCAGCGCGGAGACGCGCTTCGCCTCGTTCCGCTCGGAGAGCGACCGCATGGCCGTGACGGCGTCAGAGGATCTCGAGGTTGTGCTCGAGCTCGTACGGCGTGACTTGCGAGCGGTACGCCGCCCATTCTCGGCGCTTGTTGAGGAGCACGTAGTTGAAGACCTGCTCGCCGAGCGTCTCGGCGACGAGCTCCGAGTCCTCCATGAGGGACACGGCGCTCTCCAGGCTCGACGGGAGCTGCTGGTAGCCGAGCGCGCGGCGCTCCGCGTCGGTGAGCTCCCACGGGTTCTCCTCCGCCTCGTCGGGCAGCTCGTAGCCCTCCTCGATGCCCTTGAGACCGGCGGCGAGCAGGAGCGAGAACGCGAGGTAGGGGTTCGCGGCGGAGTCGATCGCGCGGTACTCGACGCGCGCGCTCTGGCCCTTGTTCGGCTTGTACAGGGGCACGCGCACGAGGGCCGAGCGGTTGTTGTGCCCCCACGTGATGTAGCCGGGCGCCTCGTCGCCGCCCCACAGGCGCTTGTACGAGTTGACGAACTGGTTCGTCACGGCGGTGATCTCCGGCGCGTGACGGAGCAGTCCCGCGATGAACTGGCGGCCGATCTTGGAGAGCTGGTAGTGGCCGCTCGGGTCGAAGAACGCGTTCGTGTCGCCCTCGAAGAGCGACATGTGCGTGTGCATCCCGCTGCCCGGCTCGTTCGAGAACGGCTTCGGCATGAACGTCGCATAGACGCCCTGCTCGATCGCGACCTCCTTGATGACGGTGCGGAACGTCATGATGTTGTCCGCCGTCGTCAGGGCGTCGGCGTAGCGCAGGTCGATCTCGTTCTGACCGGGGCCCGACTCGTGGTGGCTGAACTCGACCGAGATCCCGATGTCCTCGAGCATCCGCACGGAGCGCCGGCGGAAGTCGTGCGCGGTGCCGCCCGGGACGTTGTCGAAGAACCCGGCCGAGTCGACGGGGACCGGCTGCCCGTCGACGAGCTTGCTCGACTTGAGGAGGTAGAACTCGATCTCCGGGTGCGTGTAGAACGTGAAGCCGCGGTCGGCGGCCTTCGCGAGCGCGCGCTTGAGCACGTGGCGGGGGTCGGACGCCGCAGGCTGCCCGTCCGGGGTCGTGATGTCGCAGAACATGCGCGCCGTCGGGTCGACCTCGCCGCGCCACGGCAGGATCTGGAACGTCGTCGGGTCCGGGAAGGCGAGCATGTCCGCCTCGTGCGCTCGAGTGAAGCCCTCGATCGCCGAGCCGTCGAAGCCGAGCCCCTCGGCGAACGCGCCCTCGACCTCGGCGGGTGCGATCGCGACGGACTTGAGCGTCCCGACGACGTCCGTGAACCACAAGCGGATGAACTTGACGCCCCGCTCCTCGATCGTCCGGAGGACGAAGTCGCGCTGCTTATCCATCGAACTCACCTGGCTAGGCTACCGACTATGCCCCGCCTGCGCTTGGCACTCGCACAGTCGAATCCGACGGTGGGCGACCTCGCCGGGAACGCGGAGCGCATCGTCGAGTACGCGCACCGCGCGAAGGCGGCCGGCGCAGATCTCCTCGCGACGGGCGAGATGGCGCTCTCCGGCTACCCGATCGAGGACCTCGCGGCGCAGCCGAGCTTCCTGAAGGCCGCAAGCGGCGCCGTCCCCGCGCTCGCGACGCGTCTCGCCGCCGAGGGCCTCGGGGACCTCCCGGTCATCGTCGGACACCCCGACGGCCCGTTCGCTCCCCGACTCCTCGGGACCTCGAACGCGCCGACCGCGATCGCGCAGAACTGCGCCTCGGTGCTGCACCGGGGCCGCGTCGTCGCGAGGTACGCGAAGCACCACCTCCCGAACTACTCCGTCTTCGACGAGTACCGGATCTTCATCCCCGGCGACGAGCTCCTCGTGCTCCGAGTCGGCGGCGCCGACATCGCGCTCATCATCTGCGAGGACCTGTGGCGCGAAGGCGGTCCTGTCGCGCGCGTGCTCGAGTCCGACGCCGGGCTCCTCCTCGTCGTCAACGCCTCGCCGTTCGAGCGCGACAAGGACGAGGTGCGGCTCCCGCTCGTCACGCGCCGTGCGATCGAGACGGACAGCGTCGTCGCGTACGTCAACATCGTCGGCGGCCAGGACGACCTCGTCTTCGACGGCGATTCCGTCGTCGTCGACGGCTCCGGCCAGGTCCTCGCGCGGGCGCCGCAGTTCCGCGAGCACCTCCTCCTCGCCGACGTCGACGTCGCGGACGCCGGGCACGCCGAGCTCCCGCCGAACGTGCGCCGCGTCCACCTGACCTCGACGCCCCGGGTCGCCTCGAACCCGCCTGTCGCCCCCGACATCGCGTCGCTCCCCGACGACCGCGAGCAGCTGTGGAACGCCCTCGTCCTCGGCCTCCGCGACTACGTCGAGAAGAACCGCTTCCCCTCGGTCGTCCTCGGCCTCTCCGGCGGCATCGACTCGTCCGTGTGCGCCGCGCTCGCGGCCGACGCGATCGGGGCGAGCCGGGTGTGGGGGGTCTCGATGCCCTCGCGCTGGTCGTCCGAGCATTCCCGATCCGACGCCGACGAGCTCGCCGAGCGCATCGGGCTCCACTACTCGGTCGAGCCGATCGCCGACCTCGTCACCCCGATCGAGGCGCAGCTGAAGCTCGACGGGGTCGCCGCCGAGAACCTGCAGGCGCGCATTCGCGGCATCATTCTCATGGCGAAGTCGAACATGGACGGCCACCTCGTCCTCACGACGGGGAACAAGACCGAGCTCGCCGTCGGCTACTCGACGATCTACGGCGACTCGGCGGGCGGTTTCGCGCCGATCAAAGACGTCCCGAAGACGCTGGTGTGGGAGCTCGCCAAATGGCGGAACGCCGCGGCGACCGAGCGCGGCGAGACGCCGCCGATCCCCGAGAACTCGATCACGAAGCCGCCGTCCGCGGAACTCCGGCCCGGCCAGACGGATCAGGACACGCTCCCGCCCTACGAGATCCTCGACGCGATCCTCGAGGCGTATGTGTCGCAGCGCCTCGGCCGGGGCGACGTCATCGCGCTCGGCTTCGACGCCGCGACCGTCGACCTCGTGACGGGCCTCGTCGACCGCTCGGAGTGGAAGCGCCGCCAGGGCGCGATCGGTCCGAAGATCAGCGGGATGGCATTCGGGCGCGACCGTCGGCTGCCGATCACGGTGCGGCTCACGCACTAGGCCAGCGCTACCGGGAGCGGCGGATCGTCTCGGACGGGTACTCGCCGAAGCGGGCTCGATAGGCGGCAGCGAACCGGCCGGTGTGCGCGAGGCCGACGCCGTGCGCGACCTCGCTCACGTTCGTCGCGCCATTGAGGAGGAGCGCCCGAGCGCGGTCGAGTCGCAGCGCTCGGATGTAGGCGCTCGGCGAGCACCCGAATCGTCTGCGAAAAGCATCGTGCAGCGCGCGCTCCCCGACGCCCGCGACGCTCGCGACCTCGGCCACGGTGACGCCCTCGGCCAAGTGGCCCTCCATGTACTCGATCGCCGTTCGAATCGTCCGGGGCGAGGGAAGCGAGACAGGCGCACGCAACGCTTCGGAGTAGTTGCTCGGCTGGCTCAGGAGCAGACACGTCAGGAGCGTCTCCTCGAGCTCTCGGGCGACGGCAGGCCGCAACGCCGTCCCGTTCGCCTCACCGAGTGCGTCCGCGATCATGCGCACGACCCACGCAACGACCGGGGTGCGCAGCACGGAGTCGAACAGAATCGCGCCGCGACGCCGTTCCGGAATGAGCGCATCGAGCCGGGCGGTCAGCGCTTCCTCGTCGATGCGGGCGACGAGGAGCCGCAGGTCGGTGCTCCACCGCATCCGCACCGGAAGCGGCGCGGAGAACACCGAACCCATCCCCGGTACGACCCGATTGGCGCCGTCGGGCACCGCGAAGCCAAGAGTCCCCGAAAGCGGAACGTGGACAGTGGAGTACCCGTCGAGCCGCGGAGAGTCGATCTCCGTGCCCACCCCGTACTCGAAGTGGAGCAAGCCGATGCGCTCGAGGTGTGCGCCCCGAATCCTCGCACCGGAAACAGGCAATCCCGACTCCAATCGCATCCGGTGGCGGCTCATGAGCCGTTGCGCCTCGAAGTGCAAGCGCTCCGGATCCGTCGTCTCGACGGCCGGGAACGCCGACAGCGGCCGAGATGCGACGCTCATCTCCGGCACCTCCTCGTGCGCACGAAAGTCGATCAACAGCATTATCGGGGCCTCCCGCACGGTGCACCGGGTCCAGCTCCGGAATCGGATCGTCGCTTCCGATCGTGGACCGACGACGCGTTCGCTCGCCTCTAGCGTGACGAGGCGAACCACGACGACGAAGGAGTCAGGATGTCGAACGAGTCCGGTGGCAACGAGGTCCTCGAAGCGGTCGAGGCGCTGCGCCCGATGCTGGCGGCGGGAGCGATCGAGGGCGAGCGCATGCGCCGCGTCCCCGAGGTCTCGATTCAGGCGCTCGAGGACGCAGGCGTGTTCCGGATGAGCACCCCCCGGGCGTTCGGCGGGCTCGAGGCGCCGTTGCTCCAGCAGGTCAAGGTTCTCGCCGAGATCGCGCGGTCGGACGTGTCCACCTCATGGGTCGCCTCCCTGCACAGCGTCGGCACCTACTTCGTGGCGCACTACCCGGATCGAGCTCAGGAGGAGGTGTTCACGACCCCCGACACGAGAGTCGCGAGCATCTTCAGTCCGGGCGGGACCCTCACGCCGGTCGACGGCGGATACCTCCTCAGCGGGCGGTGGCCGTTCAACACCGGTTGCCGCTCCGCACAATGGGACACGCTCGCCGCGCTCGTCGACGACGGCGACGGAAGCCCTCCGAGGCTCCTGCTCGCCCTCCTCCCGATGGAGGAGCTCACGATCGAGGACGACTGGCAGCCCTCGGGACTGGCCGCGACGGGAAGCAACGCCGTGAGGGCCGAGCGCGTCTTCGTCGCCGAGCACCGGACGCTCCCGCTCATGGAGGCGCTGCGCGGCCTCAACCTCTCGGCGGCCAACGCGGCGACGCCACTGTACCGCGCGGCATTCTTCCCGTTCGTCCTAGTCGCGAGCATGGGGACGCCCGTCGGGGCGGCGCTCGGCGCGATGGACGTGTTCCTCGAGCGGTTGCCGGCACGCAAGATCACCTACACGCAGCAGCTCCAGGCCGAGGCGCAGGTGACCCACGTCACACTCGCACGATCCGCCGCAGCGGCGAAGGCCGCCGCGCTCCTGCGGGACGACCTCGCCCGACGAGTGATGGGTGCCGCCGAGTCGGGTCGCGAGCTCACGACGCTCGAGCGCGCCGAGATCAAGGCGGAATCGTCCGAAGTCGTGCGACTCTCGCGCGAAGCGGTTCGAATGCTCTTCGAGATCAGCACTGCTTCGAGCATCCAGCAGAGCATCCCGATCCAACGGTTCGCTCGCGACATCGAGGCGCTTTCGCTGCACGGCGCGCTCGCGTTCAACACGAACTTCGAGGTCCACGGTCGGATGCTCGCAGGGCTCGAGCCGGGGACGCCGTTCCTGTGAACACGCAAGACCGGCTGCCCGTCGCCGGGAGCGGGGAGCGCATTCCGACGGCCGAACTCGATCCAGACGACTTCAAGGCCGCATTCCGATACCACCCCGCCGGGGTCGCCCTGATCAGCGCGAACTCCGAGGGGCGTCTCGCCGCGATCACAGCGACGTCACTCGCATCGCTGAGCGCTGTTCCCCCGCTCTGCACGTTCTCGATCTCGGATCTGTCGTCGAATGCGCCGGTGTTCCGTGCCGCGTCGTCCGTCGTCCTGCATCTCCTCGACGCGAGCAATCTCGATCTCGCACGGCTCGGCGCCGCAAGCGGCGCGGACCGATTCGCCGATGAGCGGCAGTGGTCGCTCCTCGCAACCGGAGAGCCAGTATTCCGAGGCACTCGCTGGCTTCGATCTCGCGTCATCGAGCGCGTCAGGGCGGGCAGCGCGACGCTCTTCGTGGTGGAGGCGCTCGAAATCGGAGGCGGACGAAAGGAAGGACCGGCCTCAGGTCTCGTGTACCTCGCCCGGACGTGGCATCGCGTCGACGACGCATCGATCCTCGATTGAGCCAGGCGTGGTGGAGCACAGCCCAGGCGTAGGCTGACCGCATGGCAGAGACAGCCGAATCGGGGCCGAAGCGCGTGCGGACCCGCCACTTCCAGCGGGCGAAGGAGCAAGGCATCCGGATCACCGGGTTGACGAGCTATGACGCGCTCACGGCGGGCATCTTCGACGAGGCCGGCATCGACTTCCTGCTCGTCGGCGATTCCGCGGGCAACGCCGTCTTCGGCTACGACACGACGCTCCCCGTCACGCTCGACGAGCTCATCCCCCTGACGCGCGCCGTCGCAGGTGCGGTGCAGCGGGCACTCGTCGTCGCCGACATGCCGTTCGGTTCATACGAGTCGGGGCCGGATCAGGCGCTCGCGACGGCCGTCCGGTTCATGAAGGAGACCGGAGCGCACGCGGTCAAGCTCGAGGGCGGCGTCCGCAGCGCGGAGCAGATCCGACGCATCGTCGGCGCCGGCATTCCCGTCATGGCCCACATCGGGTTCACGCCGCAGAGCGAGCACGGCCTCGGCGGTCACGTCATCCAGGGTCGAGGCGAGCAGGCGGAGCGGCTCCTCGCCGATGCTCACGCGGTCGAGGACGCGGGCGCGTTCGCGGTCGTGCTCGAGCTCATGCCGTCGGGGGTCGCGCAGCGCGTCACGCAGGCGCTGCGGATTCCGACGATCGGCGTCGGCGCGGGGCCGCACGTCGACGGCCAGCTCATGGTGTGGACCGACTGGGCCGGGCTCACCAAGGGTCGGATCCCGACGTTCGTCAAGCAGTACGCGGACTTGCGGGGGACGCTCGCGGGCGCCGCGGCGGCGTTCAGAGCCGACGTCGAGGCCGGCGCGTACCCGGCGCGGAAGCACGAGTACGAGGACTGAGCACGGCCGATCGCGCCGCATTCGCGCGGCG
>Ga0182743_1001366_pt1 | contig 24083 bp, 20 predicted proteins | sample eDN3rd30CKraftOP_FD_128522 | JGI IMG/M metagenome (GOLD analysis project Ga0182743, IMG submission 128522) | Enriched Organic Plus compost microbial communities from Emeryville, California, USA - eDNA 3rd pass 30_C Kraft OP (version 2) (version 2) ... | reverse complement strand
GGTCCAGCAGCAGTTCGGCGCGATGGTGGTGCGAGCAGGTCCAGCCCTGCACCGGCTGGTCGGCCGGCAGGGTGACGGACCAGCTTTCCGTGGGGACGCTGTTGGCGCCGGCCGCGCGCCGGTAGCGGAACAGCTGGCGGACAAGCAGCCCACCTATCTCGACCTGGGTCGGGAAATCGGCCTGCACGAAGGAGTCGGGGTTGCCGGCCTCGGCCAGCCGCAGCGTGGTGCCGGCCGGCATGTCGATGCCGGCCAGGCGGCGGCCGGCGTCGAGCACCGCCCGGCGCGCCTGCTCGTCGCGCGCCTCGCGCTGCGCGGCCAGCCATTGGCTGACGTGCTGGTAGGGAAAGATGCCACCGGCCACGGCCAGTACGGCCATCATCGCCGGGCCCAGGCGCCGGTGACCGCGCAGCCACTGGCGCGCGCCGCGGTCGACCGCCAGCCGCGCCAGCCACGTCAGCAGGGTGCTCAGGCAGATCAGCGAGAGCACGAGGGACGCGTAGTAGTTGCCGCCAGGCAGTGAAACCGGAATCATGCCGGCAATTATGCGCCTTTCCGGCGCGGGCTTATTTGTCTTCGGCGCGGCGCGACACGACCTGCAGCTTCAACTCGCCCAGGCCCTTGAACAGGGCGTCGCGGCTGTCTTCCGGCAGGCCGTCGAACATGCCCTTGACCCAGTTCTCGTGGGCGCGCGCCATGCGGGCAAAGACCTTGCGGCCCTGCGGCGTCAGCTTCAGCACCGAGCTGCGCCGGTCGTTCTCCACCTTGGTGCGCACCACCAGGCCTTCCTTTTCCAGCTGGTCGGTGATGCCGGTGATGTTGCCATTGGTGACCATCATGCGGCGCGACAGCTCGCCCATCTTCATGCCCTTGGGTGCGCGCTGCAGCTGCGCCATCAGGTCGAAGCGCGGCAGGGTGGTGTCGAAATCCAGGCGCAGCCGCCCGCGGATCTCGCCTTCGATCAGGTTGCAGCAGGTCAGCAGCCGCAGCCACAGGCGCAACGCGTGGTGGTCCTCGGGGGCAGCGCGCGTTTCCAGGTCGGGAGCATCGATCATGGGGATGGGGGGCGGCGGTTGGGGGTGGGCAGGCCCATCTGTTCGAAGACGGCGTGCGCGAGCGGGCTGCCGGGGCGGCCCAGTTCCAGCACGATGTCGAAGTGGTTCAGGCCGGGCACGCGCACGAAGCGGCCCGGGAAACCGCGCGCCTGCCAGGCGCGCAGGTAGTCGTCGCTTTGGCGCTTGAACTCGTCGGTCTCGTTGTCGCCGTAGCTGACGACGATGGGGCAGCCGTGCGCGGCCGGCAGCAGAGCGGGGCTGTTGCGCGCGGCATCGGCCGGAGTCATGCGCATCCACGCGTTGATGTGGGTGTGCACCAGCGGGGCCAGGTCGTACAGGCCCGACAGCAGCAGTGCGCCGCGCACCGCGTCGTCGGGCAGGCCGGCGGCATGTTGCCAGCCACCAGCCAGCAGCATGCCGCACAGGTGTCCGCCGGCCGAGCTGCCGCCGATGTGCAGGCGCGCCGGATTGCCGCCGTAGCGCGCGATGTTGCGGTAAATCCAGGCCAGCGCGCGGCGGTTCTGGTCGACGATGCGGTCCAGGGTGGCGTCCGGCGCCAGCGTATAGTTCACGGCCACCACGGTGGCGCCGGCCTGCGTGAACGCGGGCGCCATCGAGCTGGAGTCGTCCTTGCTCAGCGCGCGCCAGTAGCCGCCGTGGATGTACACGAATACCGGCGCGGCGCCACCGCCCGCCGCCGGGAAGATGTCGAGCGTTTCGTCGGCGTGATCGCCATAGCGCACGTCCAGCGTGCACGGCAGCGTCTCGCGCGCGGCCCGGCTCTCGTCGGCGTATTGCTTGAGGATCGGCGCCACGTCGGGTACTGTCGCGCGTGCGTTGTACTGCACGTCGAGCGCGGCCTGGTCGTATTGGCGATAGAGAGACGTCATTGGGGCAAACCCTATGGGACAAACCCTAGTCTTGTTTTGCCAGATACTTTAAACCTAAACTATGCCGCGCGCCAGCCGAATCATCATCATCCGTGGCGTGGGCCGCACGGCCTTGCGGATGAACGGTCTGGCCCGGAAGTTCCCGAACCGAATGCCCCATAACGATACCCTCGCAGCGCCCTGCGCTAGGAGCTCCAGCATGCGTTTCCGTCTCTTCCTCATGGCCGCGGCGTTCGCGCCCATCCTGGCCCAGGCCGACACCATCAAGGTCGGCATCGCCAACGACATCTCGGGGCCTTTCGCCGCGCTGGGCGCGGAAGCGCGCGACGGCTTCAACCTTGCCATCAAGCAGCTGGGCGGCAAGCTCGGCGGCCAGCAGGCCGAGTTCCTGCAGACCGACATGGGCGGCAACCCCGACCAGGCCCGCCAGCTGGTCACCCGCTATATCCAGCGCGAGAAAATCGACTTCTTCACCGGCCCCATCGGCTCGAACGTGGCGCTGGCCGTAGGCCACGTGCTGTTCTCCGCCAAGGTGCCCTATTTGTCGAACAATCCGGGCCCCAGCCAGTTCGCCGGCGCGCAGTGCAATCGCTACTGGTTCGGCGTGTCCTACCAGAATGATGCCTTCCACGAGGCCGCCGGCAAGGTCGCGGCCGACCGTGGCTACAAGAAAGTCTTCATCATGGCGCCCGACTACCCGGCCGGCAAGGACGCCCTGACGGGCTTCAAGCGCGGCTACAAGACCGCCGTGGCCGAAGAGCGCTACACCAAGCTGGGCCAGATCGACTACGCGGCCGAGCTCGCCGAGATCCGCGCCGCCGCGCCCGACGCCGTCTACATCTTCCTGCCGGGCGGCATGGGCATCAACTTCGTCAAACAGTTCGTGGCCGCCGGCCTGTCCAAGAACGCGGCGCTGATCGGCCCGGGCTTCTCGGCCGACGAGGACGTCATCCCGGCCGTGGGCGAGCCCATGATCGGCATGGTCAACACGGCGCAGTGGGCGCACGACCTGGACGTGCCGCAGAACAAGCAGTTCGTGGCTGCCTTCCGCAAGGAATACAACGGCCGCTATCCGTCCGTGTACGCGGCACAGGCCTACGACGTCATCATGGCCATGGACGCGGCGGTCAAGCAGGCCGGCGGCAAGGCCAGCGACCGCGAGGCCATCGTCGCCGCGCTCGAGAAGGCCGACTTCCCGTCGGTGCGCGGTCCGTTCACCTACGGCAAGAACCACTACCCGATCCAGGCGTACTACGCCCGCGTGGTCGAGAAGGACAGCGAAGGCCGCATCACCAACAAGCTCGCGGGCAAGGTGTTCGACCAGTACCAGGACGTCTACGCAGGCCAGTGCAAGCTCTGAGGCCTGGCCGTCGCCAACGCGCGGCCGCGGGCCGGCCGCGCGCATACGTCCGCGGGCCCATGACGTCCGCGGCACAGGGGAAGTTTCCATGACGTACACGCTGATCGTCGAGCAGTTGCTGAACGGTCTGCAATTCGGGTTGATGCTGTTCCTCATCGCCGCCGGCCTCACGCTGGTCTTCGGCATCATGGACATCATGAATCTCGCGCACGGCTCGCTGTACATGGCAGGCGCCTACGTGGCCGCCGAAACCATGCAGCGCACCGGCTCGTTCGCGGCAGCCGTCCTGGTGGCCGCCCTGGCCACCGGCGCGGTGGGTGCGCTGCTCGAGCTGGTGCTGATCCGGCGCCTGGCGGTGCGCGACCATCTGGCCCAGGTGCTGGGCACCTTCGCGGTCATCCTCATCGCCAACGATCTCGTCAAGATGATCTGGGGGCCCGCGCCCGTGATGCTGAACCTGCCGGCCGCGCTGTCCGGGCCGGTGCGGCTGCTGCCCGACCTGATGTATCCGGCCTACCGCCTGCTCATCATCGCGCTGGGGCTGGCCGTGGCGGCGGGGCTGTACCTGTTCGTCACGCGTACGCGGGCCGGCGTGCTGGTGCGCGCCGGCGCGTCCAACCGCCAGATGGCCACCCTGATGGGCGTGCGCGTGCCGCTGCTGTTCCTGGGCGTGTTCAGCCTGGGCGCGGCGCTGGCGGCTTTGGCCGGCGCACTGCTGGGTCCCGTCACGGCGGTGCAGGTGGGCATGGGCGAGGAGATCCTCATCCTGGTGCTCGTATGCATCGTGATCGGCGGCATCGGTTCCATCCGCGGCGCCTTCGCCGGCGCGCTGCTGGTCGGCATGGTCGACACGGCCGGGCGCGCCTTCCTGCCCGCGCTGCTGCGCGGCTTCTTCCCGCCCGACGTGGCATCCAGCGTGGGACCGACGCTGGCGGCCATCTCCATCTACGTACTGATGGCCGGGATCCTCGTGTTCCGGCCCTCGGGCCTGTTTCCCGCACGCGGCTGAGGCACCATGGACCGTCGTTCGTTGTATTGGACCCTGCTGCTCCTGCTGGCCCTGGTTGCTTTCCCGCTGGTGGCGCCGCTGTTCGAGCTGGATTTCTACGTGTCGTTCGTGCGGCGCATCCTGATCTACGCGCTGGCCGCCACCAGCCTGAACCTGGTGCTGGGCTACGGCGGCATGGTGGCGCTGGGCCACGCCGCCTTCATCGGCGCGGGCGCGTACGCCGTCGGCATGCTGGGCATGGGCGGCGTCACGTCGGGGCTGGTCGCCTGGCCGCTGGCGATGCTGCTGGCCGGCGCGCTGGCGCTCGTCACCGGTGCCATCTCGCTGCGCACCCGCGGCGTGTACTTCATCATGATCACGCTGGCTTTCGCGCAGATGGTCTATTACGTGTTCATCTCGCTGCGCCAGTACGGCGGCGAGGACGGCCTGAACCTGGCGGGCTATTCGATGCTGCCGGGCCTGGACCTGGCCGACGACCGGTCGTTCTACTACCTGGTGCTGGCGCTGTTCGTGCTGTTCTCGTGGCTGTTCAACCGGCTGGTCGCCTCGCGGTTCGGCACGGCCCTGCAGGGCATACGCGAGAACGCAGGGCGCATGGAGGCGCTCGGGTATCCGGTCTATCGCATCAAGCTGGTCGCTTTCACCCTCAGCGGGGCGGCCGCGGGCCTGGCCGGTGCGCTGCTGGCCAATCACAACCTGTTCGTCTCGCCCAGCCTGATGCACTGGACCCAGTCGGCCAACCTGCTCATCATGGTGCTGGTGGGCGGCATCGGGCTGCGCTACGGCGGCGTGGCCGGCGCCGCCGTGATGCTGACGCTGGAAGAAATCCTGCGCCTGTGGACCGAGTACTGGCACCTGCCGCTGGGCCTGCTGCTCCTGGCGGTGGTGTTCGGCGCGCCGCGCGGACTGGCCGGCCTGCTGGGTCCGCTGTTCGGCGGGCGCCGCGAAGGCGCCGAGCCGCCGGGCGCGCCCATGGCCGCCGCACATCCTGCCGATCCGGCCCCGTCCTCCACGCGGAACGCCCCATGACCCGCCAAGTTTCCCCCGCGCTGCGCGCCGAGGGTCTGGTCAAGCGCTTCGGCGCGTTGCTGGCCACCGACTCGGTGTCGCTTACGCTCGCACCCGGCGAGATCCATGCCCTGATCGGCCCCAACGGCGCCGGCAAGTCCACCCTCATCCACCTGCTGTCGGGCACGCTGCCGGCCGATGCCGGCACGCTGGCCGTCAACGGCGCAGACGTCACCGGCCTGTCGGCCCACCGTCGCGTGGCGGCCGGCCTGTCGCGCTCGTACCAGGTCACCAACATCTTCCAGTCCTTCAGCGTGCTGGACAACCTGCTGCTGGCCGTCCAGGCGCACGCCGGCAGCAGCCTGCGCTTCTGGCGGCCCCGCGCCTGCGAGACCGCGCTGTACGAACGCGCCCGTGAGCTGGCCGGCCAGTGCGCGCTGGATCCCGCGCTGCTGCAGCGTCCGGCCGGCACGCTGCCGCACGGCGAGCAGCGCAAGCTGGAATTCGCGCTGGCCCTGGCGGCCCGGCCGGCGGTGCTGCTGCTGGACGAACCCATGGCCGGCATGGGCCCCGACGAAACCCTGCGGCTGGCCGACCTGATCGAGTCGCTGCGCGGCCAGGCGGCGATGCTGCTGGTCGAGCACGACATGCAGGCCGTGTTCCGGCTGGCCGATCGCATCTCGGTGCTGGTGTACGGACGCATCATCGCCACCGGCACGCCCGACGAGATCCGCGCCAATCCGGAAGTGCGCCAGGCCTACCTGGGCGACGAGGGAGACGTGTGATGCTGGAACTGGACGGTATCGAGAGCGGCTACGGCCCCAGCCAGGTGCTCTTCGGCGTGGACCTGCGCGTGGGCGCGGGCCAGGTGGTCAGCCTGCTGGGCCGCAACGGCATGGGCAAGACCACGCTGCTGCGCACGCTGTTCGGCCAGCTGCCGCTGCGCGCCGGCGCCGTGCGGTTGGCGGGCACCGACATCGGCGGCTGGCGCCCCGACCGCATCGCGCGCGCCGGCCTGGCCATCGTGCCCGAGGGGCGCCAGTGCTTCCCCAACCTGACGGTACGCGAGCACCTGACCGCCTTCACGGCGTCCCGCAACCCCGACATCGGCGAGCCCTGGACGCCCGAGCGCGTCTTCGAGCTGTTTCCGCGGCTGGGCGAGCGGGCCCGCAACCTGGGCAACCAGTTGTCCGGTGGCGAACAGCAGATGCTGGCCATCGGCCGTGCCCTGGTCACCAATCCCCGCCTGCTGGTACTGGACGAGGCCACCGAGGGCCTGGCGCCGCGCATCCGCGAGGAAATCTGGTCCTGCCTGGCCACCCTGCGCGAGGCCGGCCAGACCATCCTGGTCATCGACAAGTACGTCGAGCGCCTGCTGGCCTTGGCCGACCGTCATGTCATCCTCGAGCGCGGCCGGGTGGTCTGGAGCGGCGATTCGCGCGCGCTGGACGCCGACCGCGGGCTGTGGACCCGTTACCTAGGGGTCTGACAGCCGCGTTGCCGCGCGGCATGTTGCCATTTTGATACCCTGCGGCCGATTTCACCCTCGGGCCGCGGGTTTTGGTTTGACATGCCCCGGGCTCCCTCTACACTCTATGCCGCGCCTGGTCGCCGCTGGGGGCGGGCGCGCCGGCGCTGTGCGTCGGGCGCCGGGCATGCGCATGCAAGCGCCATGGTTGCGCCGCCCGTGGACAAGAATTAACGGGATGTCTTGAAATGGCGAGATGGGGATTGCGCACGAAATCGTTGTTGGCCCTGGTCCTGGCCTGCGCGATCGCACTGCTGCCTGCCAGTCTGATCGGCTGGCAGGTGTTCGACAATGTGCGTGATCACTTCGGCCGCGCGTATGCCGAGAACCTCACGCTGCTCAACCTCCAGAAGATCCGTGCGCCCCTGACGCGCGAACTGGCGCTGTCGCTGCGCCTGGCCAACTCCGAGGTGACGCGGCGCTGGCTGCGCAACGAGGACGATCCCGCCGACCGCGAGGTGTTCTTCCGCGAGGCCGAGGGCTACCGCCACGACTTCAGTGGCAAGGCCTATTTCATCGTCAGCGCAGGGCCGGGCAACCGCTATTACTTCAACGGCGAAGAAGAACCCCTGTCGCAGGCGCCGCGCTACCGGCTCTCGCGCAGCGAGCCGCGCGACGCCTGGTTCTACGCCAGTGCGGCCGCCCACGAGCCCTACAACATCAATATTTCCTACGACCGCAGCCTGCACCGCACGGCGGTGTGGGTCAATGCCCAGGTGCGCGACGCTGGCAAGGTGCTGGGCGTGGCTGGCGCCAGCCTGGACTTCACCGGCTTCCTGCGCGAAGTCACCGAAAGCGGCGATGCCGGCGTCACGCCCATCGTGGTCGACGAGGCAGGCGCCCTCCAGGCCTATCACGACGTCAGCCGTATCGTATGGGACGCCGGCGCGCTGGGCCGCGGGCAGGGCGACGTCTACCGCCTGGTCGACACCCCGGAGGACGCCGAGGCGCTGCGGGCCGCGCTGCGCACCGCCCGCTCATCCGGCCAGGTGCAGACCGTGTCGGTAAGCCTGGCGGGCAAGCCCCAGCTGCTGTCGGCGGCCTATATTCCCGAGCTGCGCTGGCACGTGCTGACGGCCGTGGACCTGGGTGCGGCCCGTGCGGTCGATGCGGACTGGCTGTGGCCGTCCGTGATCGGGCTGGCGCTGCTGGTGGCGGCCATGCTGCTGGGCTTCGGCTACGCGGTCGAGCGCTTGATGCTGCGGCCGCTGCGCCGCCTGCAGCAGTCGGCGCGCGCCATCGCCGGCGGCAGCTACGACGTGGTGCTGCCCCCCGCGGGCCAGGACGAGATCGGCGACCTCAGCCGCGCCTTCGGTGTCATGGCCGAGAAGGTCCGCACGCACACGGCCGAACTGGAGACCAAGGTGCGCGAGCGCACCAGCGCCCTGGAGGACGCCAACCGCGCCATGGCCGCCGCGCACAAGCAGATCGGCGACTCCATCGACTATGCCAGCCTGATCCAGCGGGCCATCCTGCCCGACCGCCAGATGGTGCGCTCCTTGGGCGCCCGGCATTTCGTGCTGTGGAAGCCGCGCGACGTGGTGGGCGGCGATTTCTACGTGTTCCGGTCCGAGGGCGCCAACTGCCTGCTGGGCGTCATGGACTGCGCCGGCCACGGCGTGCCGGGCGCGCTGATGACCATGCTGGCGCGCGCCGCCGTGGACGTTGCCGTGGCCGAAACCGGCCTGGCGGATCCGGCCGCGCTGTTGCGCGGCATCGATGCGGCCATCCGGGCGATGCTGGCCGATGCCCAGTTGCCGCGCACACTGGCGTTGAACACCGACGCCGGCCTGGCCTACATCGACCGCGCAGCCGGCCGGCTGGTTTACGCCGGGGCCAAGATTACGCTCTATGCCAGCGACGGCGAGCAGCTGCGCGAAGTGCAAGGCGCCAGGCGGGCGCTCGGCGACAAGCGCATCGGCCAGTACGACAACGTCGACATGCCCCTGGAGTCCGGCTGGACGTACTATCTGGTCACGGACGGGTTCCTGGACCAGGCCGGTGGCGAGCACGGCTTCGGCTTCGGCAACCGGCGTTTCGCCGACATGCTCACCAAGCATGCCCGGTTGCCGCTGAGCGAGCAGGCACTTGCGTTCAGCCGCGCGCTGGACGAGTATCGCGGTGGGCGCCCGCAGCGCGACGACATTACGCTACTGTCCTTCCGTTTCGAATGAACACGGCCACGAGGGTGTGCTCCCCATGAATGCTTCCGATCTGTACGCCTTGCGCGAGCGCTTCAACCAGGAGCGAACGCTGCTTTGCTTCAACGGGCCCACGTCGCGCAGCCTGATCGAGGAAATCGGCAACGCCCTGAAGAAGTACCTGGAGGCAGAGCACGCACATCCCGCCGAGGCCATGGACGTCTTTTCGGTGTATATCGAGATGATCCAGAACATCCGCCAGTACGCCATTCAGCGTCAAGATGCCGAGGCGGCTGCCACGGTGGTCATCGCCCGCGGCGAGCAGGGCGGCTACGTGGTGTCGGTAGGCAATTTCGTCGAGGCTGCCGACGGCGACCGCCTCGTCACGATGATCGAGCGGCTGGCCGGTTTGGACAAGGCCACACTCAAGGCGGAATACAAGGCGCAGTTGCGCAAGCCGCGCACGCCGGGCCAGGCCAGCGGGGCCGGACTGGGCCTGATCGACATCGCACGCCGGTCGCGCCAGCCGCTGCAGGCCAGCCTTAGCCCGCTGGGTCAGGATGGACGGGCCTTTTTCAGCCTGAGCGTGGCCATCTAGCCCCCGAATACGCAGAGACGATATGAACGATTTGAATCTAGCCGGGACGCAATCCACCCCTTCCATTTTTTCGGATTACCGGGCGGGTGTATTGAAGATGGGGGGCGACTCCTATCCCGAGAATTCCTTCGAGCTGTTCGGCCCGGTGCTCGAATGGGTCGAGACCTACCTCCAGCAGATCAACGCCCCGCTGCGGCTCGAGCTCGAGCTGCTGTACCTCAACACCAGCAGCATCAAGGCCGTGATGGAAATCTTCGACCTGCTGGAGGCCGCGCACGCCAAGGGCCGCCACGTGCGTGTCGACTGGTACTACGATCGGCGCAATGAGCGCGTCGGCGAACTGGCGGAAGAGTTCAAGGAAGACTGCACGTTTCCCTTTGCCGTGATAGGCCGCGAATGAAACGCCGCCATGCCGATCTGCAACAGCACATCGCGCAGTTGCTGGCCGAGCCTGCCTATGCCGGCCATCCGCTGCGCGATGCGCTCGAGAGCCTGTGGCAGCACACGCACGACCAGCTGAGCAGGATCGAGCGCATCACGCACCTGTCCGACGGCTTCCAGTCGATGGCACGCGAACGCGAGCAGGACATCTCCGCCCGCTTCGACCGCGAGCTGCGCCGGCTCGAGCGCATCGTCCGCATCTCCGACCACTACCAGGACGTGATGCGCGATCTCAACACAGCCCTGAAGGAAGCCTCCAGCCGCGACGCCCTGACCAGCCTGCTGAACCGCCGCGCGCTGATGGAAGGCCTGAAAGAGGAGACCGAACGCGCCCGGCGGCACGGCCGCAGCTATGTGCTGGCCATGCTCGACGTGGACCATTTCAAGCAGATCAACGACTGCTACGGCCACGACGCAGGCGATCGCACGCTGCTGGCGCTGGCCGACCTGCTGCGCCAGCGGATGCGCCAGTACGACTGGTGCGGCCGCTGGGGGGGCGACGAATTCCTGCTGCTGCTGCCCGAGGCCGACATCGTTGGTGCCGTGTCCATGCTCGAACGCATCGTACAGCACGTGCACGCCCTGCGCATTCCGGCCGGGACGGAGCAGCTGGCCTTTACCGTCAGCGTCGGTCTGGCGCAGTACATGCCCGGCGAGAAGCATTCCGAGACTCTCGCCCGCGCCGACCAGGCCTTGTATCAGGCCAAGCAGGATGGCCGCGACCGCGTCGCCTGCCTGCCTGCCATTGACGTGGCGGGCCCGGAGGGCGCTGCCGGATCGGCGCTGTACGCAAGCGGAGTGGCCGATGGCGCATGAACTGAATTCGCCGCCCGCCGATAAGCTCGCCTGGACCGAGGCAGCCTACCTCGACGCCTTCGATCGCGCGATGCTGACGTGCGACTTCGACGTGCACGGCCAGGTGCTGCGGGCCAACGACAACTTCCTTGGCCTGGTTGGCTATACCCCTGACGACGTGGACCTGCTGCGCCACGACATGCTGTGCGAGTCGGTACACGACGGCAAGGCCGGCGTGGGCGGCGAGCGCCTGTGGAACCAGCTGCGCCGCGGCCACCACTTCTCGGGCAACTGCAAGTTCCGCGCGCGCGACGGCTCGGCCATCTGGATCGAGGCCACCTACCTGCCCGTGCTGGACGGGCGCGGCGAGGTCGCGCGCGTGTCCATCGTGGCCCGCAAGGCCATCGCCGACGCCGAACGGCTGGAAGAGATCCGCCTGCTGCTGGGCGTCAACGACACCGGCAACGCGGTGGTGGTCTCGGGCGCCGACGGCCGCATCCTGTATGTCAGCGACAGCTTCCGGCGCATGTTCGGCTACACCGAGGACGACGTGCGCAACCGCACGCTGGGCCAGGTGCTGGCCGGCGCGCGTCCCGACCGCGCCACCATGGACGAGCTGGAGCGCCGGCTGGCGCACCAGGGCGGCTACCAGCGCGACCTGCTGGCCTACGACCGCGCCGGCAAGCCGCTTTGGGTGTCCGTCACGGCCAATCCGGTGTACGACGACCGCGGCCAGCTGTGCAACGTGGTCGACGTGCTGGTTGACGTCACGCCCACCAAGGTGCACGACGTGCCGCAGCGCCGCGTGCTGCAGGCCATGGTCAACGAGGTTTCGGTGGCCGAGGTCATGGGCATGGTCTGCCTCGAGGTGGAGCGCCTGGCGCCCGAGGTCGTGGCCTGCGTGATGCGCGTGGATGCGCAGGGCTACCTGAGACCCCTTGCCGGCCCCAGCCTGCCGCGCGTCTACCTCAACGCGCTTGACGGCCTGCCCATCGGGCCCAACGCCCTGTCCAGCGGCAGCGCGGCCTTTCTGGGCCGGCCGGTGATGGTGCGCAACATCGTCACCGACCCGCTCTGGAGCGAGCACCGGCACCTGCCGCTGCCGCAAGACCTGGTGGCCTGCTGGTCCTCACCCATCAAGTCCAGCGACGGCCAGGTGCTGGGCACGTTCGATCTGTATTTCCGCGAACCGCGCTGGCCCGATGCCTTCCACCATCGTCTCGTAGGCGGCAGTGTCTACCTGTGCGCGCTGGCCCTGGAGCGCGACGAAGCCCGCGCGCGCATCCGTCAGCTGGCTTTCTACGACGAACTGACCGGCCTGCCGAACCGCAACCTGTTGCTGGCGCGCGCCCAGCAGGCGGTGTCGCACGTGGCGGCCACCGGTGGCGGGCGGCTGGCGGTGCTGTTCCTCGACATCGACCGCTTCAAGCAGATCAACGACGCGTTGGGCCATGCCGTGGGCGACGCGCTGCTGCGCGAAATGGCCAGCCGCCTGAGCCGGCTGTCGCGACCGCGCGACGTGCTGGGCCGGCTCTCCAGCGACGAGTTCGTGGTGGTCTGCCCCGACTACGAGGACGCCCGCCTGGCGGCGGAAGCCGAGCAGATGCTGGTTGCGCTGTCCGAGCCCTTCAATGCCGGCGAGGTGGCGCTCAAGCCGTCCGTCAGCATCGGCATCAGTGTCTATCCCGACAACGGCGAGGACATGGACACGCTGCTGCGCCACGCCGACCTGGCCATGTACCAGGCCAAGACGGCGGGCCGCGGCCGCATCTCGTTCTTCAGCCCCGAGATGAACCGCCAGGCGCACGAGCGCATGGCGCTGGAGGCCGCGCTGGGCGATGCGCTGGAGAACGGCGCGCTGCACCTGCAGTACCAGCCCCAGATCCGCCTGGCCGATGGCGAGCTCTACGGGGTGGAGGCGCTGGCACGTTGGCACCACCCCGAGATGGGCGTAATCCCGCCGGCTCGCTTCGTGCCGCTGGCCGAGGAATGCGGCCTGATCCACCAGCTGGGCGTCTGGGCGATCCGCCAGGCCTGCGCGCAACTGGCCGACTGGCGCATGGCCGGCGTGGCCGTGCCCGCGATCTCGGTGAACTTGTCGGCCACCAATTTCCAGGACCCCGACCTGCCGTCGGTCATCGAAGAGGCGCTGGCCTACAACGGCCTGACGCCCGACGATCTGGTGCTGGAGATCACGGAGGGCGTGCTGCTGGATGCGACGCCCGACACGCTGAACACCATCACGGCGCTGCACGTGCTGGGCATCCGGCTGTCGATGGACGACTTCGGCACGGGCTACTCCAGCCTGGGCCACCTGCGTCGCCTGGTGGTCGACGAACTGAAGCTCGACCGCAGCTTCGTGCTGGGCCTGGAGGGCGACGAGGCGGCCCGCGCACTGACCAGCGCCGTGATCCGCATCGGCGAAAGCCTGAGCCTGCCCGTCGTGGCCGAGGGCGTCGAGAACGAAGAGCAGATGCGCTTCCTGGTGGAGCAGGGATGCGCGGCGGCGCAGGGCTACCTGTTCTCGCCGGCACTGCCCGGCGCCGAATTCGGCCAATGGTGGCGGAGTCGGCGGGCGGCCTGACTTTGGGTCGCTGTGGCGTGAGTTGAGTTCTTAAAGCGTCCGGGGGTGGACGGGCGTGGCGGGGGCGCTTCACGGGGGCGGTCCGGCGCCTTCGCGCCGGACACCGCGTCGCCTCGCTCGTCCGGCCCCTTCGGGCCTCCCTTCGCTTCCGTCTCGCTCGCCCCCGAGGCGCGCCCCCGCCACGCCCGTCCACCCCCGGACTTGCGTCATGATTCAGCCACGGTCAGCGGGGCGGGTTGGGTGCTTGGCATGTCGTCGGCCGGTCCTGGTGGGGTGGAGGATCTTGCAGGGCCCGTCCCAGCGGCCGCCCTGCGCGGCCGCTGGGGACTTACGTGTTGCGGGCATGTGTGGCGCTGCTGTGCGTCGAGAGGGCTGCGTGGAAAGTGGGCGCCTGGGATCGTCAGCCAGGCGGTGCTATGGCCGCGGTTTCCTCCACGTTGTCACTTTTCCTCGCCGTCCTTCCCAAAAACTGGCCCGTCATCACTAGACCCTACGCATTCCCCAAGCGCGTATGACCCCAAGCGGGCGCGCTGGGCGCCCGCTTGAGGTCGGGTCGGACAAGATCTTCCCGCATACCCGCACACGCATCCAACGAAGCGGCAAGCACGCAACCCGTCCCGACGCCGGCGGGATGGACGCCTCAAGAACCCAGACCCCCTCCCGGGCATACCGGACCAAGCAGCCCCGCTCCGGGTATTCCCCAGCAACCCCGTGCCCCATATTGCATCCCCCGGCCCCGGGATATATATTTGAAGCCTAAACTATTAAAGATTGAAATCACCCAGAGGCAGGAACCTCCGGCAAAGGAGCGAGCGAAGCGTATGAAGATCGTCTGCCTAGGCGGCGGCCCCGCCGGACTGTATTTCGGCCTGCTGATGAAACTGCAGGATCCCACCCACGAGGTCATCGTCGTCGAACGTAACCGTCCGTACGACACCTTCGGCTGGGGCGTGGTGTTCTCCGACGCCACCATGGACAACCTGCGGCAGGCCGACCCCGTCTCGGCGCGCACCATCGGCGACGCCTTCAACCACTGGGACGACATCGAGGTCCACTTCAAGGACCGCAGCATCCGCACCAGCGGCCACGGCTTCATCGGCATCGGCCGCAAGCACCTGCTCAACATCCTGCAGGCCCGCTGCGAGGAAGTCGGCGTCAAGCTCGTGTTCGAGACTTACGTGCAGGATGACCAGGCCCTTGCCCGGCAGTACGACGCCGACCTCGTCGTTGCCTCCGATGGCATCAACAGCCTCGTGCGCACCCGGTACGCGGACACTTTCCGCCCCGACATCGACAACCGCCGCTGCCGCTTCGTCTGGCTGGGCACCACCAAGACCTTCGACGCCTTCACCTTTGCCTTCGTGCAGACCGAACACGGCTGGTTCCAGGCGCATGCCTACCGGTTCGAGAACGGCCTGTCGACCTTCATCGTCGAGACGCCCGAAGAGACCTGGCAGGCCGCCGGCATCGAGGCCATGAGCCAGGAAGACGGCATCGCCTACTGCGAGCGCCTGTTCGCCCCGTGGCTCGACGGCCACCGGCTGATCAGCAACGCCTCGCACCTGCGCGGCTCGGCCATCTGGATCCGCTTCCCGCGCGTCATCTGCAACACCTGGGTGCACTGGAACACGCTGGACACCCCCCGCGGCATCCGCGACGTGCCCGTCGTGCTGATGGGCGACGCCGCCCATACGGCCCATTTCTCCATCGGCTCGGGCACCAAGCTGGCCCTGGAAGACGCCATCGAGCTGGCCGGATGCCTGCGCGGCGCGCAGGATCTGCAAGCCGGGCTGCAGCACTATCAAGACGTGCGCAGCGTCGAGGTGCTGAAGATCCAGAACGCCGCGCGCAACTCCACCGAGTGGTTCGAGAACGTGCAGCGCTACGCCGGCCTGCCGCCGGAGCAGTTCGTGTATTCGCTGCTGACCCGCTCGCAGCGCATCTCGCACGAGAACCTGCGGCTGCGCGATCCCGCCTGGCTGGAGGGGTGCGAACGCGCCATCGCCGAGCGCGCCGGCATGGCCACCGAGGCCGGCCGCCGGCCGCCGCTGCCCATGCTGACGCCCTACCAGGCGCGCGGCGTGCGGCTGCCCAACCGCATCGTCGTCTCGCCGATGGCCATGTACTCGTGCACCGACGGCGTGCCGGGCGACTTTCATCTGGTGCACCTGGGCGCGCGCGCCATGGGCGGCGCCGGGCTGGTGATGGTCGAGATGACCTGCACCTCGCCCGACGCCCGCATCACTCCCGGCTGTCCCGGCCTGTGGAACGACACCCAGGCGCAGGCCTTCGCCCGCATCGTCGACTTCGTGCACGGCAACAGCCCGGCGCGCATCGGCATCCAGCTCGGCCACGCCGGCCGCAAGGGCTCCACCCAGCTGGGCTGGCAGCGCATCGACCATCCGCTGCCCGAGGGCAACTGGCCGCTGTTGTCGGCCTCGCCGCTGCCGTACCTGCCCGGCATCTCGCAAACGCCGCGCGCGATGACGCGCGACGACATGGACCGCGTGCGCGACGACTTCGTGGCGGCCGCGCGGCGCGCGGCGCAGGCCGGCTTCGACTGGCTGGAATTGCACTGCGCCCACGGCTACCTGCTCTCCAGCTTCATCTCGCCCGTCACCAACCGGCGCGACGACGAATACGGCGGCAGCCTGGACAACCGCCTGCGCTATCCCCTGGAGGTCTTCCGCGCCGTGCGCGAGGTCTGGCCCCAGGACCGGCCGATGTCGGTGCGCATTTCGGCCCATGACTGGGTCGAGGGCGGCATCACCGCCGACGACGCGGTCGAAATCGCGCGCGCATTCAAGGCGGCGGGCGCCGATCTCATCGACTGCTCGTCGGGCCAGGTCAGCCCCGACCAGAAGCCCGTGTACGGCCGCATGTACCAGACGCCGTTCGCCGACCGCGTGCGCAACGAGGCCGGCATTCCCACCATCGCGGTAGGCGCCATCTTCGAGGCCGACCACGCCAACGGCATCATCGCCTCGGGCCGCGCCGACCTGTGCGCGCTGGCGCGCCCGCACCTGGCCGACCCGGCCTGGACGCTGCGCGAGGCCGCACGCGTAGGCTATCGCGACGTGGCCTGGCCCCAGCCCTACGAGGCCGGCAAGCGCCAGCTGGAAACCAATTTCGAACGCGCCGCCGCCCTGGCGCAACAGGACGCCAAATGAACGATATGTCGCATCCCCTGGCGGGCCGGCACGCGCTGGTCACCGGCGCCGCGCGCGGCATCGGGCTGGCCTGCGTGCAGGCGCTGCTGGCGCGCGGTGCCAGCGTCACGCTGCTGGGCCGCGACACGGCTGCGCTGCAAGCGGCGGCCGACGGGCTGGACGCAGCGGACCGCACGGCCGTGGCCGGCGCCGACGTGGCGGACGCGGCCGCCGTGCAGGCGGCCTTCGCCCAGGCTGCCCGTCGCTTCGGCCCCGTCCACATCCTGGTCAACAACGCCGGCCAGGCCGTCAGCGAGCGCTTCGACCGCACCAGCGCCGCGCTGTGGCAGTCCATGCTCGACGTCAACCTGAGCGGCACCTTCCACTGCATGCAGGCCGCGCTACCCGGCATGCTGGCCGAGGGCTGGGGGCGCATCATCAACGTGGCCAGCACCGCCGGCCTGGCGGGCTACGCCTACGTCGGCGCGTACTGCGCCGCCAAGCACGGCGTGGTGGGCCTGACGCGCGCCGTGGCGCTCGAGACGGCGCGCAAGGGCGTCACCGTCAACGCCGTGTGCCCCGGCTATACCGACACCGACATCGTGCGCGACGCCGTGGCGAACATCACCCGCAAGACCGGTATGTCCGAGGCCGACGCGCGCACGCAGCTGGCCTGCCGCAATCCGCAAGGCCGCCTGGTCGACCCGGCCGAGGTGGCCGAGACGGTGGCCTGGCTGGCCTTGCCCGCGGCGGCCGCCATCAACGGCCAGGCGCTCGCCATCGACGGTGGCGAGCTGGCCGGCTGAGCCCCGCGCGCCGCACCCCTAATCCAGGAGACACGCATGCCCCCCGCCGAAGCCACCGAACACACCATGAAGCACCACCGCCGCCCGTACGCCACCCATGCCGCGCGCACCTTCCTGTGGCAAGTCTCGCAGGACGGCAAGATCGGCACCATCACGCTGAACCGGCCCGAACGCAAGAACCCGCTTACCTTCGACTCGTACGCCGAGCTGCGCGACCTGTTCCGCGGGCTGGTCTACGCCAGCGATGTCAAGGTGGTGGTCGTCACGGGCGCGGGCGGCAACTTCTGCTCGGGCGGCGACGTGCACGAGATCATCGGCCCGCTGACGCAGATGAGCATGCCCGAACTGCTGGACTTCACCCGCATGACGGGCGACCTGGTCAAGGCCATGCGCGCCTGCCCGCAGCCCATCGTGGCGGCGGTCGACGGCGTGTGCGCCGGCGCCGGCGCCATGGTCGCGCTGGCTGCCGACATGCGGCTGGGTACGCCGACCGCACGGACCGCGTTCCTGTTCACGCGCGTGGGCCTGGCCGGCGCCGACATGGGCGCCTGCACGCTGCTGCCGCGCATGATCGGCCAGGGCCGCGCCAGCGAGCTGCTCTACACGGGCCGCGCCATGACGGCCGACGAAGGCTTGCAATGGGGCTTCTTCAACGCCCTGCACGAGCCGGCCGCGCTGCCCGACGCGGCGCAGCAGCTGGCGCAACAGCTGGCGGCCGGCCCAACGTTCGCCCACGGCGTCACCAAGAAACTGCTGCACCAGGAGTGGAACATGGGCGTGGACGAGGCCATCGAGGCCGAGGCCGAAGCGCAAGCCATCTGCATGCAGACCCGCGACTTCCGCCGCGCCTACGAGGCGTTCGTGGACAAGCGCAAGCCCGTATTCGAGGGAGACTGAACCATGCGTGACGCCTCCTGGCTGGACTGGCCCTTCTTCGACGACCACCACCGCGCCATGGCGCGCGAGCTGGACGACTGGTGCGGCGGGGCGCTGGCGCACGTCGACCACACCGACACGGACGCGGCGTGCAAGGCCCTGGTGCGCGCGCTGGGCCAGGCAGGCTGGCTGCGCTATTGCGTGCCGGCCGGGCCGGATGGCGCCTGGGGCGGACGGCTGCCGCAGGTCGATTCGCGCGCGGTGTGCATCCTGCGCGAAACCCTGGCGCGCCACGAAGGGCTGGCCGACTTTGCCTGCGCCATGCAGGGGCTGGGCAGCGGCGCCATTTCGCTGATGGGCTCGGAAGATCTGCGCCGCCGCTACCTGCCGCGCGTGGCCGCGGGCGAGGCCATCGCCGCCTTTGCGCTGTCCGAGCCCGACGCGGGCTCCGACGTGGCGGCCATGGCTTGCGCGGCGCGCCGCGACGGCGACCACTACGTGCTGGACGGCACCAAGACCTGGATCTCCAACGGCGGCATCGCCGACTTCTACTGCGTGTTCGCGCGCACCGGCGAAGCGCCGGGCGCGCGCGGCATCAGCGCTTTCGTGGTGGATGCCGGCACCCCCGGTTTCTCCATCGCCGAGCGCTTCGACCTGATCGCGCCGCACCCCTTGGCGCGCCTGACGTTCGACGGCTGCCGCATCCCCGCCAGCCAGCGGCTGGGCGAACCCGGGCAGGGTTTCAAGCTGGCCATGATGACGCTGGACATCTTCCGCGCCTCGGTGGCCGCCGCCGCGTTGGGCTTCGCACGCCGCGCGCTGGACGAGGCACTGCAACGCGCCCGCGGACGCCGCATGTTCGGCCAGACGCTTGCCGACCTGCAGCTGACGCAGGCCGCGCTGGGCGACATGGCCACCGCCATCGACGCCTCGGCCCTGCTGACCTACCGCGCCGCCTGGATGCGCGACGTGCAGGGCGTGCGCACCACGCGCGAGGCCGCCATGGCCAAGATGACCGCCACCGAATCCGCGCAGGCCGTGATCGACCGCGCGCTGCAGATGTTCGGCGGCGCCGGCGTCGTCTCCGGCCAGCCGGTGGAAAAGCTCTATCGCGAGATCCGCGCGCTGCGCATCTACGAGGGCGCCACCGAGGTGCAGAAGCTGATCATCGCGCGCGAGCTGCTCAAGACCTGAACGCGGCACCGCAAACACAAGGGGAATCGCCATGCAACCATCCGCACACGTGGACACCTACACCCGAGACAACCTGCCGCCGCCCGATCAGTGGCCCGAGCTGCTGCTCGACGGCCCCGACACCGCCTATCCGGCGCGTTTCAATTGCGCGGTCGAACTGGTCGATGCCATGGTCGCGCGCGGCCACGGCGAGCGCCCGGCCCTGCGCTGGCGCGGCCCGCAGGGGCCACAGTCCATGACCTACGACGCGCTGCGCCGCCTGACCAACCGCATCGCCCGCGTGCTGGTCGAGGACATGGGCCTGGTGCCCGGCAATCGCGTCCTGCTGCGCGGCCCCAACAACCCCATGATGGCCGCCTCGTGGCTGGCCGCCATCAAGGCCGGCCTGGTCACCGTGCCCACCATGCCGCTGCTGCGCGCCAAGGAGCTGCGCCAGGTCATCGAGAAGGCGCGCGTGCAGGCCGTGTTGTGCGATGCGCGCCTGAAGGACGAGGCACTGTTCTGCACGCAGTCCGACCACGAGCACTACTGCGCCGATCTGGCGCGCGTCATGCTGTTCAACGACCCGGCGCCGGACGCGCTGGACGCGCTGGCGGCGGCCAAGCCGGACGACTTCCAGGCTTGCGACACGGCAGCCGACGACGTGTGCCTGATCGCCTTCACCAGCGGCACCACCGGCCTGCCCAAGGGCTGCATGCACTTCCACCGCGACGTGCTGGCCATGTGCGACCTGTTCCCGCGCCACGTCATCCGGCCTGACGCGGACGACGTCTTCTGCGGCACGCCGCCGCTTGCCTTCACTTTCGGACTGGGCGGGCTGCTGTGTTTTCCGCTGCGCGTGGGCGCCAGCGCCGTCCTGGCCGAGAAGCTGACGCCCGAAGGGCTGCTCGAGGTCATCCAGGAGTTCCGCGCCACCATCGTCTTCACGGCGCCCACGTTCTACCGCCAGATGGCGGCCCTGGCCGGCAGGTACGACATCGCTTCGCTGAAGAAGAGCGTGTCGGCCGGCGAGGCGCTGCCCGACGCCACGCGCCAGCTCTGGAAGGAAGCCACCGGCATCGAGATGATCGACGGCATCGGCGGCACCGAGATGATCCACGTCTTCGTCTCCAGCCCGCCCGAGGCGGTGCGGCGCGGCGCCATCGGCAAGGTCGTGCCGGGCTACGTGGCCCGGGTCGTGGACGACGACATGCGGCCCGTGCCCAACGGCACGCCGGGACGCCTGGCCGTCAAGGGGCCGACCGGTTGCCGCTACCTGGCCGACGAGCGCCAGACCCGTTTCGTGCAGCAGGGCTGGAACCTGCCGGGCGACACCTTCGTGCAGGACGACGACGGCTACCTGTTTTACCAGGCCCGCAACGACGACATGATCATCTCGGCCGGCTACAACATCGCCGGCCCCGAAGTGGAGGACGCGCTGCTGCGCCACGAGGCGGTGGCCGAGTGCGGGGTGGTGGGCGCGCCCGATGACGCGCGCGGGCAGTTGGTGAAGGCCTATGTCGTGCTCAAGCCAGGCTACGCGGGCACGCCCGAGCTGGCCACTGCGCTGCAGGAGTTCGTCAAGGCCGCGATCGCGCCCTACAAGTATCCGCGCGCCATCGAGTTCGTGGCCGCGCTGCCGCGCACCGAGACCGGCAAGCTGCAGCGTTTCGCGCTGCGCAGGCTGGCCGGAGGCTGAGCATGGCGCAACCGTTCATCAGCGAGGTCGAGGTGCGCTTTCGCCACTGCGACCCCGCCGGCATCGTGTTCTATCCGCGCTACTTCGAGATGATCAACGATTTCGTCGAGGAGTGGTTCGACAAGGGCCTGGGCCTGCCTTTCCACACGCTGCACGTCGACCAGCACATCGGCACGCCGCTGGCTTCGGTACAGTGCGACTTCCGTGCGCCCAGCCGCTGGAACGAGCGGCTGCGCCAGGTGCTGACCGTGCGACGCATCGGCGGCGCGTCGCTGCTGGCCGAAGTGCGCTTCGAGGGGCCCGACGGCGGCGTGCGGCTGGTCGCGCAACTCACCATCGTCACGGTCGACCTGCACACCAAGCGTTCGACGCCGCTGCCGGCGGCGCTGCGCGCCCGCCTGCCCGACTACCTGCAGGCCGACCCGGCCTGACGCACGGCACACTCATACAGACAAGGACGACACCATGAAAACTCTGCAACCGCCCGATTGGCTCGCGCCGCGAGGCTATGCCAACGGCATCCTGGCCGAGGTACCGGCCGGCGCGCGCCTGCTGTTCGTCGGCGGCCAGATCGGCTGGAACGGCCAGCAGCAATTCGAGACGGACGATTTCGCCGGCCAGGTGCGCCAGGCGTTGCAGAACGTGGTGGCGGTGCTGGAGCAGGGCGGGGCGGGGCCCGAGCACATCGCGCGCATGACGTGGTATGTGACGGACAAGGCCGAGTACGTGGCCGCGTATCCCGAAATCGGCCGGCACTACCGCGAACTGATCGGCCGCCACTATCCGGCCATGACGGCAGTGGAGGTGGCCGCGCTGGTCGAGGACCGCGCCAAGGTCGAGATCGAGGTCACCGCCGTGGTGCCGCCGGCCCGCTGATCGCAAGGGGCCGGCCCGTCGGGCGGGCCCCCAGGCCGCGTCGATCGCAGCGCCGCCCGCGGCGGCATGCCTTCGGCGCGGCGGTCCGCGCCTAGCGGATGACGATCTCGTTCAGTTCCAGCCCGGCCTTGCCGCCGATCTGGTCTTCGAGAAACTCCATCACCTTGTTGGCGACGTGCAGCGTCACGCCGCCGTAGAAGCGCTTCTTGGCGATGATGTGGGCGGTCTGCAGCGGCGCCAGGTCCTGCGTCAGCTTGGTCTCGCGTGCCTGCACGTCGGCCAGGCCGGCGAGCACCTGGTCCATCGTGTTGCGCGCGCGCTCGCCCACGCCGTTGACGTTTTTCTGCGGATTGGCCTGGAGGAACAGCAGCAGCTGCTCGAGCTTGCCCTTTTTCTCTTCCAGGTCGGCGCGTTCGGCGGCCAGGGCGGCGCGCTTGGACTCGGCGTGCGGATCCAGGCCGACGCGCACCTCGGTGGGCACGGCGGCCAGCGAGCCGATCGAGCCCGACTGCACCGACTTCAGTGCCTGTACCGTGCCGCCGGTGATGACGCCCTGCTGCGAGCCGGGAGGCCCTACCAGCACGCTTTCGCCGGCGAGGATATCGGCCTGGCGGATCTCGCGCTCTACCGCGACGTTCTTGCCGGCCTTGACGTGGGCATTGGTGATGAAGCGCGCCTTGACCGTGCCGCCACAGCTGATCTGGGCCGTGCGGGCCTGGCCGCGGCTGTCGGTAACGGTATCGGCCATGCCCACGATGCCGCCGTTGACGGTGATGTTGCCGTCGGCATGCACGTGGGCGGCCTCGATGGTGCCGTTGACGATGACGTCGCCCGCCACCTTCACCACCATGCCCATCTTGATGTCGCCCTTCACGCGCAGCGTGCCCCCGAATTCGATGTTGCCCGAGTTCAGGTCCACCGCCTCGACCTCGACCAGCGAGTTCACGTTGACGCCGTTGGGCACCACCATGGGAACGCCGGCGATGGCGGCCAGCAGCAGGTCGGGATCCTCGGGATCGGTGGCCACGCCGGTGAGGTTGCTGGCGAAGGGCACGTCGGGGATGGGTGCCGGCGCAATGGGGGTGCCCAGCACGTCTTCGCCGGGCTGCCCGGGCGTATTGGGAATGCGCCGCATCAGCGGCTGGCCGGGCGCCACCAGCGTCAGGTTGCCCATGTCGCGGTAGTCGATGACGGCGTTCTCGTCGTCTTCCTTCTGGCGCTCGGTGAGGGCGTCGAGCAGGTTCTCGAAGTGCCCGGGCGTGCCGGGCACGGGCAGACGGCCCTCGGCGATGATCAGGTCTTCGCAGTAGCCGCTTTCGATGGCGGCGTGCAGGACATCGTCGCGGATGCCCGCGACGATGCCGCGTGCCGCCAGCGCCTCGCGCACCTGCTCTTCGGTAACGGGCCTGCCGCCGCGCGCCGGCGTAAGGGTCAGCATCGCCGACATGCGATCGGACGAGACGTGGAGGTCGAAACGGCCGTCTTCGACGATGGCCCCGATGGCCAGACGCACGGAGCCGTCGGCCGCAATGCAGGCGCTGAGGAACGAATCAACCAGTTCGTTGTTGAGCACTTCCTCGGACCAGCCATGCGCCGAGATCGCGGCGACCAGGGCCTCGCGCGTAGGGGCGACGGGCAGCGCGCCGTCGGGCTGATAAATGGCCGACAGCACTTGCGTCGACTCATCCACGACCAACTGGATCGGGCCTTCGACAGACATGAGTGTTCTCCAGGAAACGGCAATCGCATACCACGCACCAGGCCGGGCTGGTGCCGGCGGTGCTATGCCGTGGGGCAAGCAATAAATGGAAAAATCGAGACATAATACGCGAAGATTTGCTCTGCGCGGTAGCTTTTCCGACGGGCCGCGGCGTCTCCTATCCCGCTGATTTTATTGGGTAAAACCCGAATCTCGCGGCCCTGCGGAAAGCGACACGGATGCTGCGTCGCAGCATCCGTCTTTCAGCGTGTTGCCAGCTTGGCGAAGGCCAATTCGGCGGCATCGAGCGTGGCTTGCAGCACCGTATCGTCATGGGTGGCCGACACGAAGCCGGCTTCGAAGGCCGACGGCGCGAAGTGTACGCCCTGGGCCAGC
>Ga0182743_1001358_pt1 | contig 24147 bp, 23 predicted proteins | sample eDN3rd30CKraftOP_FD_128522 | JGI IMG/M metagenome (GOLD analysis project Ga0182743, IMG submission 128522) | Enriched Organic Plus compost microbial communities from Emeryville, California, USA - eDNA 3rd pass 30_C Kraft OP (version 2) (version 2) ... | reverse complement strand
GACGATGCCGCTGATCACGCGGCGGTCATCAACGCGCGGTTTGCCTCGCGTATCGGTCGGAAGGTGCGGCTCAAGCCTCGCGAACTGCGCATCCGTCAGCCAGAAAAAGTCCTGTTTCATCAACCGCCTCCATCTGGAGACCGTGAATCACGCAACGCCATTCAATGAAAGCGGTTATGGGTCCGGACCCTAATGGACCAGCTTGCCGAGATAGCACCCGAGCCTGTTCTCGATATCCGGAGACTTTGGAAGCTCTTCGCCGTCGGTTCTCGGCGTGAACCTTGAAATCGTAATATGGCCTTTCGCCATCGCTCGCTTGCCGTCCCGTCTCCTCGGCATCGCGTCGGGCTGAGCTCGTATCCTCCCTTCGCGTAGCGATACCAAGGTATCGTCGATACGAACGTTCAACTGCGCCGCGACGCATTTCGTGAAGAGATTTAGTCGATAACCAGATGGGAATGGAGAAGACCATGAAGATTCTGATGGTGCTGACCTCGCACGACAAGCTCGGCAATACCGGACGCAAAACCGGCTTCTGGCTCGAAGAGGGCGCTGCGCCGTACTATGTGTTCCGCGACGCTGGCGTCGCGCTCACGCTCGCCTCCCCTAAGGGTGGTCAGCCGCCGATCGACCCGAAGAGCGACCTGCCGGAGAATCAGACGCCGGCTATGGAGCGATTCAAGCAGGATCCGGCGGCACAGAGAGACTTTGCGAATACCGTGAAACTGAAAGATGTGCGCTCGGAAAATTTCGACGCGGTTTTCTATCCGGGCGGCCACGGACCCATGTGGGACCTAGTCGACAATCCTGACTCCATTGCCCTGATCGAATCCTTCTACAATTCCGGCAAGCCTGTGGCCGCCGTCTGCCACGCGCCGGCGGTGCTGCATCGAGTTATGTTCGAGAACGTACCGATCGTGAAGGGCAAGCGCGTCACCGGATTTGCCAACAGTGAGGAAGAGGAGGTGCATCTCACCGAGGTCGTGCCTTTCTTGGTGGAGGATGAACTGAAGCGGCTAGGCGGCAATTTTGAAAAGGCTCAAAACTGGCAGAGCTTCGTTATCACCGATGGACGCCTGATTACCGGACAAAATCCGGCGTCCTCAACTGCGGGCGCCCAGGCTCTCCTGAAACTGCTGTCGGAGGTGAATCTTTCGGCGGGCGTCCAAACGGCTGCCTGATTTCCATGCCAATCGGGACGACAAATCCGGGTGGCTACCCGATGGCGGCAGCATATCGACGTTGATTGCATATCCTGGGGACCTGGTAACAATCACCGCGCAGCGCTCCTGTGCTGCAGGGCAGTCCCGCGACGCGCAATCTACTTACACGCGGTCTGCAGCAGCCGAATGGCTTAGGCCCTACGTTAGCCGACGTTCTCTAAAGCGCTCTTGATTGGCATTGTAAAAAGCCGGAACCCTTTTCCAAGCATACGCTACGCGTTGACCGTTCTCGGCAGCTGTTCCGTGACAGCAGTTTGGTCGCAGGGGATGGAGAAAGAGAAGATGGCGCCGCGGCCGCTGTCAGCGGCTGCCCCCCAGAGCCGTCCGCCATGTGCCTCGACTATCGAGCGGCTTATGGCAAGGCCGATGCCCATCCCTTCCGCCTTTGTCGTATGGAAAGCTTGAAAGAGCTGCTCGACGTTCTCTTTGTCAAGGCCCATTCCAACATCACGAACCGACAGGCTGACAAAACCCTCCGCTTCGGCGCGACTGAAAACCCATAGGTCGCGCGGCCGATCTTCCACCTCAGCCATGGCGTCGGCCGCGTTCAGGATAAGGTTGAGAATGACTTGCTGAAGCTGAATACGGTCGGCGAGCACCGAGGGAAGGTCTTCGCGTAGTTCGGTACGCACAATCACGCGACGACGCTGCAATTCGCTTGAGGACAAGGCAAGTACTTCCCGAGTGGCCTCGTTGAGGTCGACGTGCTCCAGGGCGCGTGGCTTGCGAGCAAATAGGTCGCGCAAACGCTTGATCACCTCGGAGGCACGATTCCCGTCTCGGATCGTACGCTGGGCCGTCGCGCGTGCGCCCTCAACGTTGGGCGGATCTGCGGCAAGCATGCGTAGACAAGTGTTGGCGTTGGTGATGATACCGGCCAGGGGCTGACTTACCTCGTGGGCGATCGAAGCCGTAAGGGCGCTGAGCGCGGCGACGCGTGCGACGTGCGCGAGTTCGGCCCGGGCGTGGTTCAGATTGGCCTCGGCGAGTTCACTCTCGGTGACGTCCTGGGTGCTGCCGAGGAAAACGGCGTGGTCAGTTATCTCCGGGATTGGCATACTGACAGTATGGAGGTACTTCACCGCGCCGCTGCGGGTCACAATGCGATAGACGGAGTCGAACGGGGAGCGGGTGCGCGCAGCCTCCTCAATGGCCGCCATCGTCGACGCCCGGTCGTCCGGATGAAACGCGTCAACGATCATCGCCATTGTCGGCTTGATTGCCGGGTCGAAGTCCCAGATCCGAAAATTCTCGGGTGACCATTCCAGTTCAAGTGTTTCCGCGTCCCAGGTGAAGCTGCCCGTCTGACTCAGGCGTTGGGCTGCGCTAAGGTGGACATTTGCCCGCGCAAGGTCCGCTTCGCTCCCCCTGACGGCGGCTTCTGCCAGCTTGGTCGCCGTAACATCTTGGGAACTCCCAAGGTACACGGTCCGATCGGTGATCTCGGGAATAACTTCCATAACGGTATGCAGATGCTTCACCCCAGCGACGGGCGTTACGATCCGGTAGAATAGATCCAAGTCCTCTCCGGCCTGGACGGCGTCTGAGAACGCCTTGAAGGCGTAGTCTCGGTCCTCGGGGTGGATTGTCGCCAAAACCATCTCCATCGTCGGCGAGTCAGCAGGATCGAACTCCCAGATTCGATAGTTCTCGGCCGACCAGAATTGCTCATCCGACAAAGGGTCCAGGGTAAAGCTGCCGGTCTTGCTGAGCCGTTGCGCTCCGGCAAGATAATGATTTGCGCGCCTTAGCTCGGAGGTGTTGGCGGCCAACATGGCATCCGACTCGGCGCGTTCCATAGCTATGCCGGCGAGTTTGGCGAACCGATCGATCAGTTCTTGTTCTTGAGCGGTCGGACCGACAGGCTCGCGCCTGTAGATAGCGAAGATTCCGAGCACCTGTTCACGGCTCCCGAAGATCGGCGCAGACCAACAGGACCCGAGACCGAATTCGTCCATCATTCCGGGCCAGGCCGATGTGCGCCAGCGCGGGTCGTTTGGCGGATCAACAGTTATAACCGTGGACCTGGTCTTTATCGCCAAGGAACAGGGACCAAAAAACGGATCGATCTTAAGGCCATCCAGCACAGCGTTGTAAGGCCCTGGAAGGCTGGGACCCGCGCCCAGGCGGAACTGGAGATCGTCGGACGTGGCAAAAAGGATACTGCACAAGGACCCCGGCGCGAGGCCTTCTACCTGGAAGCACAGTTCATCGAGAATCTCCCCAAGGGGAACGCCTCGCGCAACCAGTTCGAGCAGCTGCTTTTCGGCAGCCAACTGTGCTTCAGCCTTCTTCTGGCCTTCGATATCGGAGTTGATCGCGCACCATCCGGAGATGCGGCCCATATGATCGTAAAAGGGGTCGGCTTTGATCCGGAAATATCGATAGACTCCATCGGTGCGGCGAAGGCGGGCCTCGAACTCCGCAGGTTTCTGGGCGCTCACAGCGGAATCCCAGGCCGCACGCGCAGCGGGCAGATCGTCAGGATGGACGATTGATATCCAACCTTTCGCCCGAATCTGATCAAGAGTGATACCCGCGTAGTCCCGCCAGCGGCGGTTTGCGAAATCGCAGATTCCGTTTGCCCCGGTTGTCCAGACCAGGTCGGGGAGTGCGTCGATCAGTCGGCTGACATCCGTCTCCATACCCGACTTTCGTGTCGTCAAGCACGCTGACGCTGCAACCACCAACACCATCAGTCCATTGTACTTTGGTGTCAGTAGGGCAAAGAAGATAGCTCATTCTGGTGTTCATGAGCCAGCACGATCTGGCGTTACGCTGTTAGACCGTCGCCCAGCTATGAAGCCTTTGCCCGTCTTGGAAGCTGCCAGTTCGGTCGCGGAAAGTGACACGCGTAGCCGTTGGGAAACCGTTCAAGGTAATCTTGGTGCTCCGGCTCGGCTTCCTAAAAATCCCCGGCGAGCGTCACTTCTGTAACGACCTTGCCGGGCCAGAGGCCGGAGGCGTTCAGATCGGCTATGGTGCCTTCCGCCACTCGCTTCTGCTCATCATCCAGATAGAAGATTGCCGAGCGGTAACTCGAGCCGACATCGTTGCCCTGACGATTGAGCGTCGTGGGATCGTGGATCTGGAGGAAGAATTCCAGGATTTCTCGATAGCTGAGCCTGGCCGGATCGAACACGATCTCGACCGCCTCGGCATTGCTGCCGTGGTTTCTATATGTGGCGTTGGGCACATCGCTGCCGGTGTAGCCGACGCGCGTATAGACCACGCCGGGCTGGCGGCGAATCAGATCTCGCATACCCCAGAAACATCCGCCCGCAAGAACGGCACGTTCGGTCTTGGCGCTCATTTTGAACATCCTCGATCCGAGTCTCTCTAGGAATATAGGCGTTGCACGCGCTAATTCTCAGATACGCGGCGGGTAGGATGGACGAGGCATCTACGCCGCTACGCTTGATAGTGCCTCAGTGAGCTCGCGAGTGGTCAGGATGGCATGTGCATATGTCGGACCGTTCAACTCATGCGCCGCATGCATCATTTCCTTCGAGAACGCGGCCGTCGCGTCGCGTATCAAGGTGACGTGAAAACCCAGTTCCATTGCGTAACGGGCCGTAGACTCGATGCATGTATTCGCGAGCAGGCCTACGACGATGACATGTGTGATGCCATGCTGCCGCAGTTGCTGCTCGAGGTCTGTGTTGGCGAAGCCGCTCTGGGCCCAATGCTCCTTGACGACGACGTCGCCTTGCTGAGGAGCGAAGTCGGGGTGCCAGTCGCCACCCCATTCGCCTCGTGCGAACGAATGCCGCTTCATAATGGCGAGCTGGGTCGGATTGGGATGGCACCAGGACTCGTAATCGCCCGGTTCCCAGCGGCGATGCGGCACGATGAAGACCCGCATACCGGCACGCCTTACCGCTTGGCTGATGGTCTTCAGGTTGTCGATAAGGCCGACTTCCTCTGCAACGGTCTTGACTCGCGGCCATACTTTGCCGCCCTCCGAAAGGAAATCATTGTACGGATCGACAAATAAAAGTGCCGTCGACGCTTTGTTGTAGACTGGCTGCGGCATCTCGAGTCTCCGTGTTTTCGCAGTGGCTGAATCTTGCAATCGGCTGACGTCAAGTCTTCAGTGCGGCTCTTTCGATGCTGGCGGCAAAGAACGGCGTCTCACCTTGGTTGTGTGCAATCGACATGGGCTGGCGCTGGGCGCGGAACACGTCGAACGGAATGCCTTGACGGTCAAGGAAAGCCATGAATTCACCGGTCGCCTTCGAGCGCACATGGTTGGTGAACTCACATCTTTCGGCGTCGATGGCTTTGACGCTCATCTCCCAAAGGACGTGGATCGTGGTTCTGCCCGAGGGCGTGAAGATGTCGGAGACCGATTCGAGTATCAGGTGATCTTTCTGGCCCAGGGTCTCGACGTAATGCTGGACCATGAGGCTGCCGCCAATAACCTCGACGTTGATCGACATCCGCTTGCCGTCCGGTGCGGTCGTGAAGCCGGCAGCCACGTGTGCCGGAGAACATCCCTGGTATTCCTCCTCGCTCAGCGAAAAGCACCACTTGGGTATGTCGATCTTTTCAAGGGGGGCGTTGATCGTTGCCGTAAAGCTTGAATCAACGATCTCATGGTCAGTCATGGTTCGCTCCTTTTTTTTCCGCGACGGTTGTGGATTGGCCCGGCATTTTCCGCATAGGGGCGCTGCTGCGTCTGGGAAGTCAGAGGTCGTTGCCTCTGCCGCGTGGCTAGTTCTACAGCTGGCTCACATCCACGATGGCTTGCGCAAAGGCCTGAGGCGCCTCCTGCGGCAGATTGTGTCCGATGCCGCCAGTAATCAGCCGGTGCTCATATTTGCCGCTGAACATCTTGGCATAAGCGGCGGGCTCGGGGTGCGGCGCACCATTGGCATCGCCCTCCAGCGTGATCGTTGGCACATCGATCAATGGCGCTTGCGCGAGCCGCTCTTCCAGCTTGTCAAACTGTGCTTCGCCCTCGGCAAGGCCGAGGCGCCAGCGGTAATTGTGGACGACGATCGCGACGTGAGCCGGATTCTCGAATGCCTTGGCACTGCGCTCAAAAGTTGCATCGTCGAAGCTCCACTTCGGCGATGCGAGTGTCCAGATCAACCGAGCAAAATCACGGGTGTACTTCGAGTAGCCGGCGCGGCCGCGTTCCGTCGCGAAGTAGTACTGATACCACCATTGCAGCTCTGCCTTCGGCGGCAACGGTCGTTTGCCCGCCTCCTGATTGCCGATGAGGTATCCGCTCACAGAGACCATCGCCTTGCAGCGCTCGGGCCAAAGTGCCGCGACGATGTTTGCCGTGCGAGCGCCCCAGTCGCACCCGCCGATTACTGCCTCTTCGACGCCTAGTGCATCCATCAGGGCGATGATGTCGGCGGCGATTGCGGATTGTTGACCGTTGCGTGGTGTTTCGCGGGATTTGAACTGCGTGGTGCCGTAACCGCGCAGGTAGGGCAAGATCACGCGATAGCCCTCCGCGGCAAGTAGCGGAGCCACGTCCTCATAGGTGTGGATGTCGTAGGGCCAACCGTGCAGAAGAATGACAGGCACCCCGTCGGCAGGGCCAGCCTCCGCATATCCAACATTGAGAACACCCGCGTCGATCTGCTTGAGTGCGCTGAACCTTCGTTGGGAGGATGCCAGTGCAGGCGTCGATGTCCGGTCCTGTCCGGCAGGTGCCGCATTCGTGGTAGCAGTTAAGGCAAATTCGATGGCGGCGAGCGTCATCGCTGCTGCGCCGACCACTGCGCGCCGGCGACGATCGATGTTCTCAGAAACAACGGCCTTGTTCATGATCGAATGCTCCCCTGCCGGGTGACTGATGTGGACGGGCTGGGCAATGAGCTTGTGAAGTGCCGCCCTGCCGCAGCTACGCGAAGCTGCTCAAACCAAAGTGACGGTGATGTCGATGCTCTTGCTGAGTGCCTTGGAATAGGGACAGATCTTGTGAGCTTCGTCGACGAGGGCCTGCGCGACCTCGCGGTCGAGGCCCGGCAAACTGACGTTGAGACGAGCTCGCAAGAAGAAGCCGTCGGCGCCGGTGTTCAGGTCGACCTCGGCGTCGAGAGCAGGATCGGACGGGAATGTGATGCGTTGCTTGCGGGCCAGAATGTCGAGAGCGCCTTCGAAGCATGCCGACCAGCCGGCGGCAAGCATCTGCTCCGGGTTGGTGCCTGGGCGGCCCGACCCCGGCGGCGAGAACCTGACCTCCAGTTGGCCGTCGTCACTACGGGCAATTCCGTGGTCTCGGCCACCGATCGTGTGTGTCCTGGCGGTGTAAAGGAGCTTGTCGAGTTTAGGGGTTGTCGCGGTTTGAGACATGGCCGTTCCTTTCAGGCTATTGCTTGTTGTCCGAGGTTGATGCGACTGCTCACGCCGCCGCGGCAATCCGGTAGCGAGCCGGCGCCATGCTGAGCGAAAGATTCGGAATGAGCCTCTGCCGCGCCGCTTCGTAGGCATCCCAGTCAGCTGCATCGGGCAGCGAGGGGATGGTGACGAGTTCACCCTGGTCGAAGCCGGCAAGCGCGGCGTCGACGACATCGTCCGGTTGCATCACCATCCTGCTGGGCAGTTGCTCTACCGAGCCACCGGCGGCATCCCAGAAATTCGTCGCGATGGCGCCGGGCAGGACTGCCTGGATGCGGACGTTCTTGTCCGCAAGCTCCTTGTACATGGACAGGCTCAGGGCGAGCACGAAGGCTTTGGTGCCGCCATAGACGCCGTTCAGGATCTCCGGCGCGATCGCCACAGCCGAAGAGATGTTGATGACCGTGCCGCCGCCACGTGTCACGAAACCCGGTACAACGGCGTAGGTGAGCCGCGTGAGTGCCGTGACGTTGAGCTCGATCATCGACTCCATATCGTCGGCTTTCGACTCGAGCAGAGGAGCAATTGCGCCTACTCCAGCGTTGTTGACCAGCATGGTGATGCCGGGATCGCTAGCCAGCAGGGTCTCGATGCGCTTCAGATCGGTCCGGTTGTTGAGGTCGGCTGCGACGGTCTGGACGCTGCGGCCAGTCGCCCCCGCGACACGCTTCGCTACCTCGTCCAGCTTGCTCTCGTTGCGTGCCACAAGGATGAGGTCGTAGCCGCGACGCGCCAGGCGGTCGGCATAGATGGCTCCAATACCGGCGGAGGCGCCGGTGATCGCCGCGATGCCCCTCGAGGAAGTCGTCATCGTCATTCTCCTGTCGATTTGCACCGGTCAGGGGTGCGTGAGGTCGGTAGCGTTCGTTGGACCTGCGAGGTGCAGAGTTTCAGTCTTGCCCAAGCGTTGACGTGTAGTGGCCAAGCCTGCTCTCGATCTCGCCATTGGACTGCAGCCCCAATTCCATGAGCCGCTTGATCCTGGCCTGAGCCTCGGGACGCTGGACGGACGTGATGAAGGCGTCCCATCCGGCTGCGATTTCCGGGTCGGAAGGCAGGCTTGCGAAGTCGACGAGCCGCTTGGTGTCGGCGATTGCTTGGCGATCAAAGGTGGCAATGCGTGCAGCGAGGGCGCCGACGAAACTATCGAGCTGATCATCCGGAAGGGAGCGATTTACGTAGCCGTACTTCTCAGCAAGATCGCCGTTGATGTCGTCGGCGCCGAGAAGTATCTCCAGCGCGCGTCCGCGTCCCATCAGCCGCGGAAGGCGCGCCATCGGCCCGCCACCCGGCACAAGCGCCGCGCCTACCTCCCATTGCGAGAGTATGGCGTTTTCCCGGCTTGCGAAGCGCATATCGCTTGCAAGAGCCAGCTCGCTCCCAACGCCTGTTGCCCTTCCACGGATGAGGCTGATGGACACGACAGGCGCGCGGGATAAGCGGACCAGCATTTCGGGCAGCGGATGCAGGCCGGTCGGACCAGAAGGCAGGCTCGTGGATGCCGACAGTGGAGGAACAAAATCGTAGTGAGTGATGAAGAACCCGGGAACCGCGCTGTCAAAGACCACAACCCGGAGCTCCGGATCCCTTTCGATCGCAGTAATTACCTCATTGAGCTGGGGTATCGTTTCCGGGCCGAAGATATTGAACGGTGGATTGTCGAACGTGACACGCCAGTAGAAAGGCGTGCGGCGTTCCACTCGAATCTGACGCTTCGGAGAAGTCTTGTCTTCCGACGGATTTTGGGTCGACGGTTGGATTGTCGGATTGTCCGGACTGAGGGCGGTACTTGGGTCAGAGTTCCCGGCCCAGGCTGCTGCGGTGGTTACGCTAGCGGCCAGAAGAAGTGCCAAGGCGAGAAAGAAGTGTTCGAGGTGATGCTCGACGGGCGGCATCGCCGTATTGTTTATGCCGACAGCTCTGGGCTTTTCCAGATTCACGGTCTTTCTCCTGGTAGACGATGCCGGACGATTGCGTGTGGGATTCATGCGCGGCCGGGCGGGGGAACCCGGCCGCGCTTCGGCGAGGAGGCGAGGGAGGACCGCCTCGTCGCGTCAGATAAGATTGCGCAGGGGCCGGAACGCTGCCCGCAATTCCGAGGTGAAGGCCACGGGCTGTTCCCAGGCGGCGAAATGACCCCCCTTGGGAAGCCTGTTGTAGTGGATCAGCTTGGGATAGGCCTTCTCCGCCCAGCTCTGCGGGGCTTGGTAGATCTCATCCGGGAAAGCGCTCACGGCGACCGGAATCTTGATTCCCCTCGGATCGAAGAAGCCTCCCGCCGGGTAATGCGCATTGTCCCAATAGAGGCGCGCCGAGGAAATCGCGGTGTTCGTCAGCCAATAGAGCGTGACGTTGTCGAGGATGTCGTCACGCGTCAGTCCTTCAGATTTTCCATCGAAGGCACGAGCGATCAGCCTGTAACTGCGGATGTCGTGATCGAGCATCCACGCCGCCAGTCCGACGGGTGAATCCACGATCCCGTATAGCGTCTGCGGCCGATTGTTCATCTCGATCGCGTAGCCCAGCCCATTCTTGTAGAAGTCCTCAAGCTGGTCATAGGCCCGCTTCTCGTCCGGCGAGAGGCCCGAGGGGGCCGGGCCTCCCGCGGCGAGTGCCTTTGAAATGTCTGCCGGAACGGTGGCGGCCATGTTGGTGTGGATACCTAGCAATCCTGGAGGCTGCTGCAGGGCCATCGTCTCGGAGACGGCATTGCCCCAGTCGCCGCCCTGGGCCACGTACTTGGCGTAGCCCAGACGCTCCATCAGCACCGCCCATGCTTTCGCGATGCGCCCGGGTGTCCAGCCGGGAGCCGTCGGTTTGCCGGAGAAGCCGTAGCCTGGCAGCGAGGGGATCACGACATGGAACGCGTCCGATGCGCTTCCTCCATGCGCCGTCGGATTGGTGAGCGGCTCGACGACCTTGAGCTGCTCGATGATCGAACCGGGCCAGCCGTGGGTGATGATCACCGGCAACGCATTTTCATGCTTGGAGCGGACATGGATGAAGTGGATACCTAGCCCGTCGATCTCGGTGATGAACTGCGGCAAGGCGTTGAGCCGGGCCTCCAACTTGCGCCAGTCGTGATCTGTCGCCCAGTACGTCGCGAGCTTCCGGACCGTCGCTAGTTGCACGCCTTGGGTGTCGTCCTCGACAACTTCCCTATCAGGCCAGCGCGTGGCGGTGATGCGCCGTCGCAGGTCGTCCAGGTCGCTCTCTGGGAAGTTGACGCTGAAGGGTCGGATTGCTTCGCTACCGGCCGCCGCGCCACGCGTTCCAGGGAGTATGCTGAAAGCCCCGGCAGCAGCCGTAACGGCAAGTAGTTCACGACGTGTCATGATGTCCTCCTGCAGTCGATCCGATTTGTTCTGATGCGGGAAACAAGTCGACTGTCAGGAGCTTCAACACCATTGCACAATGGTATCGCCGATACCTTCGTATTCGTTTGGCCGGGAACCTTCCTTTCCGCCAAACCAACACCAAGGCACAATAGAAGACCCCATCGAACTGGCGCATGGTCGCGCCCGGACCGGAAAGGATGGCAATGGAGATCGATCTCGGCCGCGTTTTGGACGCGCTACCGGCCATGGTGTGGACTGCAATGCCCGACGGGCGCATCGACTTCGTGAATCGCCGCCTCTCAGAGCATACTGGCCTTGAGGTCGAAGGTGCCCATGGCTGGGACTTGCGAGCGGTAGTCAGTCCGGGTGACCTGCAGAAGGTGCTTCAAGGATGGCGATCGATCGTAGCCTCCGGCAAGGCTGGCGAGATAGCGGCGCGCATACGGCGTCGTGACGGGGAGTATCGTTGGTGTCTGCTTCAATGCTGCCCGATGCATAACGAGGCCGGAGGAGTCAGCAAGTGGTACGGCACCTGTACTGACGTCGAGGATCTGCGGCGAGCTGAGGATGCTCTCCGCTTGCGCGAACTCGACTTCCAATTGATCGTGGACAGCATCCCCGTACCTGTGGCTATCACGACGCCGTCAGGCGAAGTGGAAGGCTTGAACCAGCCCACACTTGACTATTTCGGCAAGACTTTCGACGAGTTGAAAGGCTGGAAGGCGTCGGACGTGGTCCACCCTGACGATCTGAAGGAGACGGTCGCTGCCCAGCTTCAGGCACATCAAAACGGCTCGATCTATAACATTGAGAGCCGCCATCGACGCGCCGACGGCGTTTACCGATGGTACAACGTGATTGGCATGCCTCTACGAGACAGGCAAGGCAACATTCTGCGCTGGTTCCACTTGCTGACCGACATCGACGACCGGAAGCACGCTGAGGAAGCGCTCAAACGAAGCGAGATTCAGTCAAGGATGATCCTTGACAACATGGCGACCCTCGTTTGCCTGCTAATGCCGGACGGCACCCCGGGATTGATCAATCGCCAGATCATCGATTACACGGGCAGAACGGAAGAGGAGCTGAAAGGAAGGGATGTAACGTACCTCATCCATCCAGATGATCTTCCAAACGCTACAGACACGTTCAAGACGGGCATAGCTGCAGGCGATCCTTTCGATATCGTGTATCGCATGCGCCGCTTCGATGGTGTGTACCGCTGGTTCCAGGGACGTCATCGCCCGCTCAAGGACGACGAGGGCATCGTGACCGGGTGGTGCGTTTCGGTCGACGATATTGACGACAGGAAGCGGATCGAGGAATCGCTTAGGGCCAGCGAAAAAGATCTTCTGACTATCATCGACTCTATTCCAGCACTGGCGTGGTCTGCCAGCGCAGATGGATCCGTCGACTTTCTCAATCGACACTACGTCGAATACACCGGCCAGCCTGTGGAGCAGCTCCTGGGCTGGCGCTGGACGGCCGCCGTTCATCCGGACGATATCGATGCGCTCACAACCGCCTGGCGGAAGTCGAGGGAAACGGGCGTGGGTCACGAGGCTGAGGCGCGACTCCGCCGTCATGACGGCGAATATCGATGGTTCTTGTTCCGCTCCACCGGCTTGCGTGACGTGAACGGGAAGGTGGTCAAGTTCTATGGTTTCAATACGGACATCGAGGATCGAAAGCGTTTCGAACAGGCACTTGCCGCCAGAGAATTCGACGCGCGTCTGATCGTAGACAGTATCAATGGGATGATCGCACTCTTCTCCCCGGACGGGGTGCTGGACGGCGGCAATCAGCAGCTTCTCGACTATTTCCAGCTTCCCCTCGAGGAAGTCATGAAATGGGCAACCAACGGCATCACCCATCCCGATGACCTTCAGCACTGCATCGACAGCTTCATGGCCTCGATTGAATCTGGCGAACCTTACGCCTTCGAAACGCGCTTCCGGCGCTTCGATGGCGTCTTCCGCTGGTTTCAGATTCGTGGCCTGCCTCACCGGGATGCCCAGGGACGGATCGTCCGCTGGTACGGCCTTCTTACGGACATCGACGACCGCAAGCATGCGGAAGAGGAACTCAGGCGCAGCGAGCTGCTGCTCGCCGCCGGACAACGCCTGAGTTCCACGGGGACCTTTTCGTGGCTGGTCGATACGGACGAACTGACCTTTTCTGATGAACTCAAGCACATTTTCGCATTCGATCTGGATGAGGTGGTGACCTTCGACAAGATTCGAGGCCGCGTACATCCGGAAGATCTGCCGCTTGTTGCGGACAAGATGGCTGAGGTGCGTTCCGGTCGCGAGAACCCCGAATACGACAACAGGCTGCTTATGCCTGACGGCATCATCAAGCACGTCAGAGTATACGGCCGGTTGATAAGACACGATAATGGGCGACTGGAATGCGTCGGCGCGGTGCAGGACGTGACGCAAAGCCGGCTGACGGCGCAGGCGCACGACGAGTTGCGATCGGAACTCGCCCACGTCACCAGGGTGATGAGTCTTGGCGCGATGGCGGCCTCGATCGCGCACGAGGTAAACCAACCGCTATCGGGCATCATTACCAATGCCAGCACTTGCCTGCGCATGCTGGCCGCAAGTCCGCCGAACATCGAAGGCGCGCGTGAAACCGCCAGGCGCACAATCCGGGACGGGAACCGCGCAGCCGATGTAATAACGAAACTGCGCGCCTTGTTCAGCAGACGGGTCGCCTCGGTGGAAGAGGTCGATCTGAACGACGCGGTACGGGAGGTCATCTCGCTATGCTGGGTCGATCTGCAGAGAGCGCGGGTTACCCTTCGTGCGGAGCTCGACGACAAACTCCCTCTCGTTCTGGCAGACCGCGTCCAGCTGCAGCAGGTCATCATGAACCTCCTGCGAAATGCCGCCGACGCCATGAAGGGCGTCGAGGAGCGGCAGCTGCTGCTAAGAACCGAACCGGAAAAAGACAATGCGGTGCGTGTCTCCGTGCGCGATTCCGGAATCGGCGTAAGTGCAGACAATTTGGAACGGATCTTCGATGCGTTCTACACGACCAAGATCGACGGCATGGGTATCGGGCTTTCCGTCAGCCGCACGATCGTGGAGAGCCACGGGGGGCGCCTCTGGGCGGAGCCCAACAACGGTCCCGGTGCAACAGTCTCCTTTGTCGTACCCGCGCTTTTCGGTGGACAGGCCGGAACGCCGTTCCCGCGCTTGCGGTACGACGAGCAAGCAGTGCAATGAGGTTTCAATGAATAAGGAAAGTCCCCTCGTGTCAGTCGTCGATGACGACGAGTCCGTGAGGGAGTCGCTGCCTGACCTGCTGAAGGAGTTCGGCTATCGCGCTGAAGCGTTCTCCTCGGCCGAAGATTTCCTTACGTCCGGTAGCGCAACAAGGACCAATTGCCTGATCCTGGACGTGGCGATGCCTGGAATGAGTGGACCGGATCTGCAATTGGAGTTGCGCCGGCGAAAGCAACTGCTCCCCATAATCTTCATCACCGCGCATCGAGACGAGGCGGTTCGGATCCGCCTGTTGAGCAACGGTGCCATCGAGTGTCTGTACAAGCCCTTCAGTGATTCGGATCTGCAGAAGGCGTTAGCCAAGGCACTTTGAATGGAACCCGCTGTCGATTTCTTGACTGGAGCTAGGTGATGCTTAGGGATTTAGGTTACGTGCCAAGCAATTTGGGATTGCTCCCCATGCCAAGCGACATACCTGTGGTATTCGTCGTGGATGACGACGTTTCGGTCCGCGAATCTCTTGAGCTGTTGATCAGTTCCTCGGGCTGGCAGCCGGAATTGTTCGAATCCGCAGCGGAGTTCCTGGCGCGGCCGGCCACGACCGTTCCGAACTGCCTGATCCTCGACGTCAATCTTCCGGCACTTAATGGGCTTGATCTGCAGCAGGTCGTTTCCGTTGAGCGCAGCGAGATGCCAATCATCTTCGTCACCGGCTACGGTGACGTGCCTACGAGCGTCAAGGCCATGAAGGCCGGCGCGGTGGAGTTCCTCACCAAACCGCTTAACGAGGAAGCATTGCTGAGTGCCATTCAGCAAGCGCTCGACCGCAGCCGTGCGGCGCTCGCCCTCCAATCGGACCTGCATGCCTTGCGGGAGAGGCACAGTTCGCTCAGCCGTCGCGAGCAGGAGGTCATGGCGTTGGTGGTATCCGGTCTCTTGAACAAGCAGATCGGATTTGAGCTCGGCATTAGCGAGATCACAGTGAAAGCGCATCGCGGTCAGGTGATGCGCAAGATGCAGGCCAGATCGCTGCCCGATTTGGTTACCATGGCGGCCAAACTCCACGTCGAACATTGACGCGGTCCAATCGGCTGCCGGCTGCTGCCCAGATGCTCGTGAACCCCTGACTTCACGAGCCGTAGGTTCGCCACGCACGCATGTGCGATTGGGCTTAGAACACGCACGTCTCCTCTGCCCACCGGCGGCAGCCCGCCAGCTGCAACTTGCACCTATACCGGCCAGCCACGTCCCTCGGCACCCCTGCTGACACCTAAGTGCAATGGATCATTTCGGGGCGCCTCTCGATAATTGCTCGAGTTCCCGGAGGTGAGAGTGCCCCTCCTCGCGGGTGGCCGTGGTCAACTGGAGCCAAAGCTATGAAAAAACCAAATATTGCTGTGATCATGAGCACAACACGCGCTACGCGCTACGGAATCAAACCTGCGCAGTGGATCTATGAGCTCGCCGTCGCGAGAGGGGATATCACCGTTGAACTCATAGATTTGCGAGACTATCCGATGCCCTTCTTCGACGAGCCGGCCTCCAACGCCTGGGTGCCCTCGCAGAACGAAGTGGCGGTGCGCTGGCAGCGTAAAGTCGCCGAATTCGACGGCTATATTTTCGTTACAGCCGAATATAATCGCGGCCTGCCGGCAGTGCTCAAGAATGCGCTGGACTACGCCTACCCCGAGTGGAACCGCAAGCCCGTCGCCTGTTTGGGTTACGGCAGCGTCGGTGCCGCACGCTCGATCGAGCAACTCCGCCTCAACTGCATCGAACTCCAGATGGCGCCCACGCGCACAGGCGTACACATCCAGGGAACGGATTTCTTCGACGCGCTGCAGAACGGAAAAGATCTGAACACTGTTCCATACATTCGGCAGAACGCCGCGACGATGCTCGATGAGCTTCATTGGTGGGCGACAGCGCTCATCTCTGCCCGAGCAGGCGCCGCGCAGCAAAGCGCCGCCTAGGGACCGGGCGAGGTGTTTGGAGGCACATCAAAGTGACAGGTTTCAGGTCAGGCCTGCTTGATCTTCTCGGGATCAGATTACCGATCATCCAGGCGCCGATGGCTGGCGTATCATCTCCAGAGATGGCGGCCGCGACGAGCAATTCGGGGGCATTAGGTTCGATCGGGGTAGGTGCGGTCGATGCGCGAGCCGCTCGTGAAATGATCGATGCGGTCCGGGAAAGAACCCGTGCTTCGTTCAACGTCAACCTCTTCTGCCACGAGCCAGCGCACGCAGAGCCCGCACTCGAGCGCGCATGGATCGAACGGTTCGAGCCGCAATTCAGAGCGTTGGATGCGGCCGCCCCTCAAACGCTGCGGGAAATCTATCGGAGCTTTGTGGAAGACGATTCCATGCTTGGAATGCTCATTGAAACGCGGCCACCGATCATCAGTTTTCATTTCGGCATTCCGCCTGAAGCGGCGATACATGCTTTGCGTAGTGTCGGAATTACCTTGATCGCCACTGCGACGAATCTCGCCGAGGCACGTGCGATAGAAGCCGCCGGACTCGATGCGATTGTCGCCCAGGGATGGGAGGCCGGGGGACACCGCGGCTGCTTCGATCCTGAACGAACTGACGAGCAGCTCGGCACATTTGCGCTAACTCGTTTGCTTGTAAGAGAAACGCACCTGCCGATAATTGCGGCTGGCGGTATCATGGATGGCGCCGGCATCGCCGCCGCGCTCAAGCTCGGCGCGGCGGCCGTGCAACTCGGTACCGCCTTCGTCGGCTGTGATGAAAGTCTGGCCGATAAGGGGTATCGTGCTGCGCTCGCCGATGCGGCCCGTCACGGAACGATGATGACCCGAGTCATTTCGGGCCGGCCCGCACGCTGTCTTGCAAATCGTTTTTCCCTCCTCGGCTTGAACATCCCGGACGCAGCGGTTCCGGACTATCCTATCGCCTATGATCTGGGAAAGGCGCTGAATGCGGCTGCGAAGGCGCGTGGTGAGTTCGGTTTCGGCGCTCAATGGGCGGGCCAGGGCGCTCCTCTGACGCGATCGCAATCCACTTCGGCGCTTGTGGCGGCCCTTGCTGAAGAATTTGAGGAGGCGTGGACGTGATCGGCGGCTTTGCAGCGCTTCACACCCGGCCGCTGTTCTCCATGCGGCTTGCCGTCGACGCTCTTCTCGAGGTTGGAGGCCCGCAAGGAAACGGGCGGCGCATAGGAGGGATTTCTGGCGGGACGTTCGAAGGGGACCGGCTGAGTGGCACGGTAATGCCTGGCGGCACGGACTGGCAGATGCTGCGCGGCGATGGGGCGGTCCAGCTTGACGCGCGCATCGTTTTGAAGACAGATGATGATGCTCTCATCGCCATGACCTATGTGGGCCTACGGCATGGCCTTCCAGATGTCCTGGAGCGCCTCAACCGTGGCGAACCGGTCGACCCTGGGGACTATTATTTTCGGATCGTCCCCAGCTTCGCTACGTCCGATCCCCGCTACGACTGGCTCAATCGTGTCGTCGCGGTCGCTACCGGGCAGCGGTCGCCTAAGGGGCCGGATTATTCCGTGCACGAGATCCTGTGAAGTCGAGATGCGTCGGATCTGTACCCAGGCGAGCGGACGCCCATGACTGACAAGAATCCGGGAGCCGTGCCCCAGTCCAGGGTAGCCGCGGCGTCAAACGCTGATTTTTCTGCCTCCCATACAACCTACCATTGGATCGACGTACAAGGTGTGCGGCTGTTTTATCGCGAAGCTGGGCCCAAAGACGCGCAGACCGTTGTCCTGTTGCACGGATTCCCGTCGTCCTCGCGCATGTACGAGCCGCTACTGAGCCACCTGTCGGGAAGGTACCACCTCATTGCTCCGGACTACCCCGGTTTTGGCCACAGTGAGGCGCCGTCTCCCGCCCGCTATGCCTACACATTTGACCATTTGTCCGAGACCGTCGCGGCGTTGCTGGAGGCGCTTAGAATAGATCGCTACGTGCTGTTGATGCAGGATTATGGGGGACCCGTCGGCTTCCGAATTGCGCTCCGCCACAGCTCGAGTGTGCGGGCCATTATTGTGCAGAACGCTAACACCTACCATGAGGGACTTGGGCCCAAATGGACAGGCATTGCTCGGTATTGGGCCGATAGGGCCGCACATTTTGATGAGGTCGAAAAATTCACCTCGCTTGAGGCGGCCAAGCAGCGCCACGTTGGCAACAGCCCCAATGCCGAACTCTACAACCCGGACAGTTGGACCGATGAGCACGCCATGCTGTCCCGGCTTGGGCAGAGGGAGATTCAGGCCGATCTCCTCTACGACTATCAGACGAACATAGCTTCGTATCCTGTCTGGCAGGCGTGGCTGCGCGCGCATCGGCCTCCAACCCTCGTAATGTGGGGGCGCTATGATCCATCCTTCGTCGTACCGGGGGCTCTCGCTTATGCCCGCGACGTGCCAGATGCTGAGATTCATATCCTCGATGCCGGCCATTTCGCGCTCGATGAGAAGGCCGAACAGGTAGCGGAGCTTGTTCTGACCTTCCTCGACCGCACGCTGACGCGGCCGAAATCAACGAACCACTGAAATCTTGCCGATGGGTTGTCCGAAAGCGCGGAAGCTTGGAGATTGGATCGCACGTGGGCGAGCCTGCGCAGTCGTGATCCCGGCATCCCAGCGCAACCGCGTAGGCAAGGCGCAACAGACTGATTGGACAGCTAACTGTCCTCTGGCCTTTGCGTAAGGACGCTAAGGACGATCGCAACGAACATCGCGGCGGCACCGACAGCGAACAGCAGCCGATAATTGCCCTGTGAGTAATCGAAGAGGAACGACATTTCGTAGGCGCCTGCTGCCTGAAGGAGTGCAAAGCTCGCTGTGGCCGTCCTCCAGGCGGAAAAATGAGCGGACGGATGATGGAGCAGCACCTCGCGGGTCCGCCCGAGGACCAGAGGCACGATCGCGATTGTCCCGGCTCCGATGACGAGGCTCGAGGCAATAAGCGCCACAGGCGAGGAGTCGATCGCCGGCAGCGCGATAAACAGCAATTGCGTCACAAGCACAAAGATCAGTGTTCGGCGAGCGCCCCAGCGGTCTGCTGCACGCCCAGCCACCAGTGGCCCGGCGAGCGCGCCAAGACCGTAGAGGGTCCAATACTCTGTCGCGATGTCCAGTCCTTGATTAAGTCCCCGCGCTACGAAATCCACCAGGAATACCATGTGCGGCACGAGAGCGAAGGCTGCTAGCCCATAGACCAGATATAGGCCACGCAAGGTCCACAAAGGCAGATGCCGACGCGCGACAGTATGTAGATCGGGTTGCACCGGGGGCGGAGGCCAGCCCTTCCAGCCGATCAGAGTGAAAGTTGCAGCCACCACACCCAATCCCAGCCAAGCGCGCGTAATGCCTTGCGTCAGCAGCACCGGAACCAGAGTGCCGGAAAGCGCTATTCCGAAGCCGACGCCCATAAATATGGCGCCGCTCACGAAACCGCGGCGCGCAGGTGGGACATGCGGAAAGATGGTCGGGGCTGCCATGACCATCGCGATGCCGCCAGCAATGCCGGAAAGAAGCCGCCACGCGAAGAACCAGACTATGCCGCCAGGCAGCGCGCAAGCAAACAGCGACACCGTCGCCACGAGCATGGCCGAGCGCAGCAGCAGCGACGCGGAAAGCCGCCGCGCCAGCAGATCGGCGCCAATCACACCGGCCAGGTAGCCGCCAAGATTGGCCGCGCCGAGATATACGGCGGCATCGGCCGTGAACCAGTGGCCGGAGATGATTGCGGGCAGAAGCGGCGTATAGGCGAAACGGGCTAGGCCTATGGAAACGAAGCTGGCGCAAATATCCCGGGACAGCCAAGCGCCAGATGTCCAACCGTTGCTCAGGTGTCACGGGCGCCGCCTCATTGCTCGTTGCCGGCACTGTCCTGAATGCCTGACGCGATGTGACGACCGAGATTCAGTTCGACGTCCGAGCGGCTCTGCAAGCCGCGTTCCAGAAGCTTTGCCATCCGCGCCTTCGTCTCGGCCCTTGCAACCGAGATGAAGAACTGGTTGAGCGCAGGCGGAAACAGCGCGTCGCCTGGTAGGGAAACGTCATCGACGAAGCGCTTGGTTTCTACGAGCGCGGGTTTCTCGAAACTCGCAATTCGGCGTGCGAAACGATCGACGAATGTGTCAAGTTCCGCATCCGGCAGCGCGCGATTGACATAGCCGTAGCGCTCCGCCAGTTCCCCGGGGAAGTCGTCCGCGCCGAGGACTACCTCCAGCGCTCGGCCGCGGCCCAACAGGCCGGCCAGCCTCGCCATCGGATTACCTCCTGGGACGGCGCCGACACCCACTTCGAACTGGCCTAGTATGGCCTTCTCTGCGCTCGCGAAGCGCATGTCGCAAGCCAGTGCAAACTCGCTGCCGGCACCCCTAGCACGGCCTCGGATCGAAGCGATGGAAACGACTGGAGCACGGCTGAGCCGGACCAAAAAATCGAGCCAGGGATGCATCCCCGTCGGACCCAGTTCCATGGCAGCGGTACGTGCCTTGTCGGCGAGGACGTCGTAATGCGCGAGAAAGAAATCGGGGTCGCCGCTTTCGAAAACGATAACCCGCACGTCCGGATCGTTCTCGAGCCTCGAGACCAAGTGCGAAAGCTCTGCGATCGTGTCCGGGTCTATCAGGTTGATCGGCGGATTGGAGAATTCCGCGCGCCAGTAGCCTCGGGTGGGATATGTAACGGCGATCTGATTTCCCATTGGATGACCTCGCTCGGTGTTCCAGAAAGTTTGGCCGGCGCACGTTCAGGCCTGAAGTTGCGCCATGTGCTCGGAGCGCACGGTGGCCTGGTGGGGATCGGGGATCCGCATAACAGCAAAGCTGCCCGTGGACGTGAACGACCACTCGACGCTCCCTCCCAGATCAGCAACAAGCGAGCGGATCACATGCTGCCCGCGTCCAGGGATCGAGTGGGTGGGGCGTTGGCCCGTGTCGCTCACCGCACAGATCAATTGGCCTGAGCTTTGGGCGATGCGCACGGAGATTTTGCCGCCTCCGCCACGGAGACCATGGCGAGCGGCGTTTCGGATCAACTCGGTCAGAACGAGACCGATGCGCCAGCAGCGATCAGCGGGAAGCTCGACATCTGCCATATCAAGGGCCAGGAGCACGCCACGTTCCGCCAAGGTCGCCTTTGAATACGCTTGGCAAATCCGGCCGATGTAGTCGGCGAGATTGGCCGTGCTGTCGGTCGATGGTGGGATTAATACCCTATGCGAATCCGCGTGGTCGCGCAGTCGATTGGCTACCCTCGCCAGCGTCACTTTCACCTCGTCATCGCCTGCGCGCGAGGCGGCCAGCGAAAGCGAGGCGATCGCCTCCGCGTATTCGTTCGCAACCCGATGGTTGATTTCCTCGATCAGGCTCATTGAAACTGGTGGAGCCGACAATTCCTTAGCTGTGCCATGCCCGAACATCTTGAACCTCCGTATCTCGCGAGGCGAGTGCCGACCCCCTTTCTTTGAGCCAACGCAAGTGGGAGCGGCTATTGGACGTTGGTGTCGCGGAGACCTAAGTATCAACGTAGACCGGCGCCGCTATGGAGTTTGGATGTCGCCTCGTCCGCCTGCGATCCGGCGTCTGTTCGGACAGGCGACGGCAAAAGTGTCCGCGCTGACGCGCGCGATCCGGTCGCCATCGAACGATCCCCCGCTACTCTGAAGCGCTGGGTCTGTGACGGCCGGGAGCCCCGGCCGTCTTCCGAGAGGAGACTGCGAGTCAGATCGCTCGCGTCAGATCGATTTGCTGAGGGAAACTTCCGGGCGGCGGCCTTTCGCTTGGAGCACTGCATGAGGTGGCAGGTGGGGGATACGTGGGTGCCGCGCATGCGCTTGCCCGGTTCGGGCAAGGCGCCATCAGCACTACAGACCGAGGGTCGGTTGAACGAACACTCTCATCCATGCCCATCGTAGCATTGCGGCTTGAGCCGGCGCTGGTCCAAGAACTCCGCGCTCTAGGATTTGAGGAGATATCGGACCTACTAAGGCAGCCGCGGGCGCCGCTGACGCTCCGCTTCGGCCCAGGACTCTGGAGCAGGATTGATCAGGCACTGGGGACGGTGCCGGAACTTATCGATCCGGTACGCCCGGCCGAGGTGATCGAAGTCCGGCGTGCTTTCGCCGAACCGATCAGCGCGGCTGAGACGATCAAGCGATATATCGAGCAACTCGTCGAGGAGCTTTGCGCGCAACTCGAGAAGCGAGGCCACGGCGTACGGCGTCTGGATCTCGTTTGCCACCGCGTCGACGCTCGGCAACAGGGACTGCGTATCGGCACGGCAGTGCCGACGCGCGAGCGAAAGCGCATTGTTCGAATGCTTGGCGACAAAGTGTCAGAAATCGACCCGGGGTTCGGTATCGAGCTTATGGCTCTGGCGGCAACCTGGACACAGGAAATCGAGCCCGCTCAAGGCCTTTCCTCCCTGATCGAACCCGGCATGCCCGATGTATCAGACCTGGTCGACATCCTGGCGAACCGCGTCGGAGAAGACCGTCTTTATCGGGCGGCGCCAGTCGCAAGCGACGTGCCCGAACGAAGCGTCGAAAGGATTCCGGCACTCGCGCCCGACAGTGCAGCCGGCTGGCATGGGAGCTGGCCGCGCCCGTCGCGCCTTCTGGCACGTCCGGAGCCGATCGAGACGGTCGCGCTCCTGCCCGACCATCCTCCTGCCTTCTTCACATGGCGCGGCGTGCGTCGGCGCCTGAAACGGGCAGATGGTCCGGAACGTGTCTTTGGCGAATGGTGGACGCGGGATGCCGAACTGTCCGCAGTGCGCGACTATTTTCGGGTCGAGGACGAAGCGGGCGAGCGATATTGGGTTTACCGGGCTGGTGACGGTGAGGATTCGCAGACGGGATGACACCGCTGGTTTCTGCACGGGATCTTCGGCTGAATCGCGTTGCGGAACCGAAAGGCGCGGATCAGCCTTTGCTGACCATGTCCAGGCGACCCTCATATATCGATTTCGATAAGTCCAACTACGCGTGGAAGCCGGATGTCGACTACCGCGCGAACCCTGAGCTCTATCGCGTAGGGCGGGGCGAACAGGGAGTGCTGATCTGCCAGCCCTACAAGGAAGAGCTCACGCCGCTCTGGCGCTTCAAGACGCCGGACGAGGCGGAGAAGAGCAGCGCCGCGATCGAGGAGAGGTTTAACGACTACCTCGACGCTGGTGACTTTGTCGGGGCCGACTTGGCCCGCAAATTCCTGCAGATGGGGTTCACCCGCGCCCGCCGCTACGCGAACTATCGCGGCGGCCGGAAATATGAGGGCGCCGACCATCATGAGCTCCCGCGCGGGACCGGCGACCCGGAGAAGGCGAAATCCGCGGAGATCTTCTATGCGCGGTGGAAGGCGGCGGAAGCCAACGAGCATTACGCCGCCCGCAAGAAGGATTGGAAGGAGAAGTTTGGTTGAAGGCAGCCCCGCCGGACGCCATCTAATCTCAATGCCGCGTACGCGTGCGGCCAATGCGGCGGATGCACGAAGCATCGAGAATGCATAGAGCGCGCCTACCAGGCGGAAAGACATCACTGATGGCGGGTTTTGCGCCGAAACAGATCAGGAGGTTTTCGCCTGAGACTGCCACGCCCGATGAAAGTAAACGCGAAATCATCCGTGTGGACCTCGTCGGTATCCGCACGGATGTCAGTTCACTGCTATCGGAAAGCGAGATCCTGGCGGTGGCGCTTCACAACGCCGGAGCGATCCGCAGTGTCGTATGCGTAACGGACTGACGTGCCCCCGCAGAATTGGACCAGTTTGAATTGGAATTTTCCACTTATGATCCCGGTGTCGGGAGAGGAGAGTTCCATGAAGGCATCGAAGTTCACGGAGGCGCAGATCGCCTTTGTCTTGAAGCAGGCGGAGGATGGCGCACCGGTGGCCGAAGTCTGCCGCAAGGCGGGCATCAGCGACGCGACTTTCTATAACTGGCGCAAGAAGTACGCTGGGCTGATGCCGTCGGAGATGCGACGTCTGCGCCAGCTCT
>Ga0182743_1001355_pt1 | contig 24195 bp, 28 predicted proteins | sample eDN3rd30CKraftOP_FD_128522 | JGI IMG/M metagenome (GOLD analysis project Ga0182743, IMG submission 128522) | Enriched Organic Plus compost microbial communities from Emeryville, California, USA - eDNA 3rd pass 30_C Kraft OP (version 2) (version 2) ... | reverse complement strand
GTGCAGTTGAAGCGCGCCGCCGACATTCTCATCGCGGACGTGGACGCCCTGCTCGCCGCGATCAGGAAGCGCGCCTTCGAGCACAAGATGACGCCCTGCATCGGCCGCTCTCACGGCATCCATGCCGAGCCCGTCACGTTCGGGCTGAAGCTCGCCTATGCCTACGCGGAGTTCGATCGCGCGCGCGAGCGGCTGATTGCAGCCCGCAAAGAGGTTGCGACCTGCGCGCTCTCGGGCGCCGTCGGCACCTTCGCCAACATCGACCCGCGCACCGAGGAGTACGTGGCTCGCAAGATGGGCCTGACACCCGAGCCGATCTCGACGCAGGTCATCCCGCGTGACCGCCACGCGATGTATTTCGCAACGCTCGCCGTCGTCGCCTCGTCGGTCGAGCGCCTTGCCACCGAGATCCGCCATCTGCAGCGCACAGAGGTGCTCGAGGCCGAGGAGTATTTCTCCCCCGGCCAGAAGGGCTCCTCCGCGATGCCGCACAAGCGCAATCCGGTGCTGAGCGAGAACCTCACCGGCCTTGCGCGCATGGTGCGCGCCTACGCATTGCCCGCGATGGAGAACGTCGCCCTCTGGCACGAGCGCGACATCTCCCATTCGTCCGTGGAGCGCATGATCGGCCCCGACGCGACCGTGACGCTCGACTTCGCGCTCGCGCGCCTCACCGGCATCATGGAAAACCTCGTCGTCTATCCGGAGAACATGCAGAAGAACCTCGACAAGCTCGGCGGTCTGCATAATTCCCAGCGCGTGCTCCTGGCTCTGACACAGGCCGGTGCCTCTCGCGAGGACGCCTATGCGCTCGTGCAGCGCAACGCCATGAAGACGTGGAACGAGGGCAAGGACTTCCTCACCGAGCTGAAGGCCGATCCCGACGTCACCGCGCTGCTGAAGCCGGCCGAGCTCGAGGAGATGTTCGACCTCGGCTATCACTTCAAGAACGTCGATAGGATTTTCGATCGTGTGTTCGGCGCCGCTTGAGCCATATCGGCTTCGGCATTCCCCATAGCGATGAGAAGCACGCTCCGACAAAGAGATAGAAGCGTTCTGCGATTTAACTAAGGGCAGAATGCCCCTAGTGCTTTCCGCAAAGCGTTTCGCAAGGGACGCCGTCACGGTCGCGGTCGAGCGAACGCACGCCGCACTTCGTGAGATAAAACCGCGCCTCCTCGCACGATTGCATCTCGGTGCATCTGCGCTTGGCGCCACAGGCCCATTTAGCCCCAGACCCAGCCTCAGGCGAATTCTCCGGCATCAGCCCATGCTCACGCACCGCTAGCCCGGCATCCGGTTTGCCTTGGCTCAATGGCGCGGCGAGCGGCAGCGTTGGCTGTCCTGCGCGATCGCCACGATTTTCAGCCGGAGATTGTCCGCATACGTTCTCGCATGGGACACCGTCGTTATCGCCATCGAGATTGCGATAGCCGCAGGTCTCGAACTGGTAGCGCGCCTCCGCGCAACTCGACATCTCCCGGCAATACTTCTTCGTGCAATCGAACCCGAGGGCACCGGTGCCCGTCCCGGCTAGCACCGCACCCGAGATCAAAACCGCCAGGACTGCCGGCAAGCGCATGGCGCATCCCCGATGGCTGCGCCCTCTCCCCGCCGGACCGCGCAGTTCCCCGCTTGACAGCGCAGCATAACAACCGCGCCCATAGGATGGTATCGAACACGCAAGCCCATCCGCGGAGCACGCCCAATGCCACTCGACGGCACCTTCTACCGCCGCCTCGCCATCACAGCCGCGGCGCTGGCCAGCTTCCGCCTCGGCGCGCATCTGCCTTTTCCAGGCCTCGACACGACGTACGTGGCGAAGGTGATAACCCAGGGCGCGCACGCGCCCACTTCCATCCTCGCGCTCGGCATCGGACCGTTCCTCAGCGCCCTGCTCCTCATCGAGGGCGCCAAGCTTCTGTTTCCGGATCTGCTGCGGTGGGAATTGGCAGATGCGCGCCATAGTATCCGGCTAAGCCGCATCGCCGTCGGCCTCGCGCTGCTGTTGACGCTCGTTCAGGCGACCGGCCTCGTCATTTCGCTGGAAGGTGTGGACGGCCTCGTGATCGAGCCGGGCTTTGCGTTCCGTGCCGCGGCTATCATGACGCTCGTCGCCGGCACCGCGCTCGTGATCGTGCTCGTCGAGATCATCGACCGCCATGGCCTCGGTGCCGGGTTGTGGCTGCTTTTCCTCACCCCGGCCCTGGTGGAGCTGCCCTATGTGATCGAGGAAATTACGTTCATCCATGCTTCGGGCATCTACCCCACGAGCGCTCTTGTGCAGGCCGCTGCGTTCTCGGCGGTGGCAATAGGAGCCGTTGCCGCGCTCATCCTCGCTTCACGCGGCATCGCGGCGACCGCCACGACCTGTGTGTGGACGCCAATGATCGCCAAAAGCACGGTGACATCGCTGCTTCTCGGCATCGCAATGCTTTTCACCTCGGACGTCAACGCGGCCGCGGGCATGGCTTCGCCCAGCCATCCGGCGTGGTACGCCGCAACAGCGATTGGGGTCGCGGTCATCGTCTGGCTCTATGCGCGCGCCTATGCCTCCGCGGGCACGCCGGTTCCCATACCCCCGATCGTCGTCGCGGCGATGCTGGGCGGCGTGCTCCTCGCAGGCGCGACGCTGGAATATGGGTTGCGCGTGGAAGTGCCCCTCCGCGGCACGCAGCTCATCGTTGCTGCCGCCGCGGGTACGGTCATGCTGATGCGGTGGAGGCCAGGATGCCGGGAGACCACGTCTCCCGTAGAAAACACCATTCCGGAAGTCCGGCCTTGATCGCCCGGCCGGGCGATCAGTCCTCCGGACGGAAGAGATAGCTCGCGCGTAGCGTCACGAGAGAGATATCCGCGTTGCCGCTGAAATCGGGGGGTGTCCCGACCGGAACGCCGATGAGGCAGAGATCGCAGGATGCCGCCTGGCTGAGTTTCAGATCGATATACTGATAGTCGAGCCCGATGATCAGGCTCGGCAACCACGCGTATTCGAATCCCCCGCCGATCGTCCAGCCGTCGACGAACTCCGTTGCCTTTGCGGTGGCGATCTGGCCGCCGCTCGGACCGATCGCCGTCATCGTTGCGTCGCCGCCGACCCAGCCGCCCTTCACGTAGACCATCTGCCGGTCCCACGAGAATCCGATGCGCGGCTCGACGAAGAGCAGCCAGTCTATCTTCGTCTTGAAGGTATCTACCGCGTTCGGCTGCGAGGACCCATTGAGCCCCGTTCCAAGGAACGAGGTTTCGAGACCAAAAATCCAGTTGCCCATCTGCAGGTTCGCACCGCCGAAGACGCCGCCGGCAACCCCGCCGGGCGACATGCTCGCCCCGGCCGGCGCGTTGAACTCGACGAAGTTCTCCGTCCAGTGAACGTCGCTCCAGATTCCACCCAGCTTGCCGCCGACGTAGAGGCCGCTCCAATCGGTAACGTGCTGGGAATCCGTCATTGGTGTTCCGGGAACCCAGCGTCCAGGCTCTACCGGGCGCCATTCATCGGCACAGGCTGGCAACGTCGACGCAACGAAGCCAATCACACCAGCAACCAGCGCCGCTCGGCCCGAAGTCCACAACGTGTCCATGGTTCCATCCACCACTTGTTCAGTGATCTGATGCACTTCTACGGTGAGTCGCGGGCCTCGCATACAAAGCGCGCGCCAGAACCCAAAGCTTTCAACGGGCGGCATGAAAACCTCAGACGCAGACATTCTCATCGTGCCGGGCTGGCTCAACTCCGGCCCCGATCACTGGCAGTCCCGGTGGGAACGCAATCTGAAAACGGCGCGGCGCATCGAGCAGCCCGACTGGCACGCGCCCGACCGCAATGCCTGGGTGCGAAATATCGTCGATGCGGTGAAGGCGGCCGAGCGCCCCGCGGTGCTGATCGCCCATAGTCTGGGCGTCATCGCCGTTGCTTACGCCGCGCCGGAGCTCGATGCCAATCGCGTCGCGGGCGCCTTCCTCGTCGCGCCCGCAGACGTCGACAATTCATCGAACTGGCCGCCGAACGACGGCCGCGCCTGGCCCCGGGACAGCTTCGGCTTCGCGCCGGTGCCGATGCACAGGCTTCCCTTCCCCTCCCTCGTGGCGGCGGCCGCTGACGCCCCCTATTGCAGCCAGGAGCGCGCCCAGGCCTTTGCCGAGGCCTGGGGATCGAATTTTGTGGATGTAGGGCAGGCCGGCCACATCGCCGAAGCATCCGGCCACGGGCCGTGGCCGGATGGACTGCTCCGTTTTGGACGTTTTTTAGCCGGCCTCAAGGGTTAACGGCCGTTAAGGGGAGCTTCAGCCCCTCTTCGTGCCCTCGACCTCCTCGATCGCCTTGGCCATCAGCTCGGCCATGGTGGCGCGGATTTCCTGGTCTGAAACCTTCACGCCGGCGGTGGCGAAGTCGTTGTGAATCTTACGAAAAACGTCGTCTTCGCCCTTCTCCTGCAGGTCGGCCTTGAGCACCGCGCGCACGTAATCGGGCAGGGCGGCTCCCATGATGCCCAGCTTGGCCGCCGCCCACTCGGCCAGAAGCTTGTTCCGGCGGGCTTCAGCCCGGAACCTAACCTCCTGATCCAGAGCGTATTTATTCTCGAAACCCTTTTCACGATCGTCGAACGTCGTCATACTTTTCTCCACCAGAACGTGACGCCGCAGGCCGCACGGCAGCGGTTGAAAGTTGCATCTCCCGTCGGCAGATTCGTGACCGCGGGAGCCGTAAAACGGGGCTTTACCATCATTCGGCCGCCCTTCTCGAACCGTTAGCGACACTTGCGACCTTTCCCATCCTTAAGATTGTTTCTGGGGATGGGTTCGGCTAGTGTCTGACCCGGGTGTCCGACCGCGCGAGCCGCCACCACAATGCGGCACCTGCAGACACGAACAAGCTGTAGTTTCAAAGACTTGGCGCTTGCTGGCGGGTCGCTTACATCCTCGCAGGACACGTAATTTCAAGTCAAAGGACAAAGTCTCGATGAACAGGCGTCGGCGCATCTATGAGGGCAAGGCAAAGGTGCTTTACGAAGGCCCCGAGCCCGGCACGCTCATCCAGCATTTCAAGGACGACGCCACCGCGTTCAACGCAAAGAAGCATGCGCTGATCGAAGGCAAGGGCGTGCTCAACAACCGCATCTCCGAGTACATCTTCCAGCGCCTCGGCGAGATCGGCGTGCCGACGCACTTCGTGCGCCGCCTCAACATGCGCGAGCAGCTTATCCGCGAAGTCGAGATCGTGCCGCTCGAGATCGTCGTGCGCAACGTTGCCGCCGGCTCGCTGGCCACCCGCCTCGGCCTCGAGGAGGGCATGCAGCTTCCGCGCTCCATCATCGAATTCTACTACAAGGACGATGCGCTCGGCGATCCGATGGTCTCCGAGGAGCACATCACCGCATTCGGCTGGGCTGCGCCCCAGGAGATCGACGAGATCATGCAGCTCGCGCTGCGCATCAACGATTTCCTCGTCGGCCTGTTCCTCGGCATCGGCATCCGCCTCGTCGACTTCAAGGTCGAGTTCGGCCGCCTCTGGGAGAACGACCAGATGCGCATCGTGCTCGCCGACGAGATCAGCCCCGACTGTTGTCGCCTGTGGGACATCGCCACCGCCGACAAGCTCGACAAGGACCGCTTCCGCCGTGATCTCGGCGGCCTCCTGGAAGCCTACCAGGAAGTTGCACGCCGCCTCGGCGTCTTCACGGGAAACCGCCCCATCAAGGGCCTCGGCCCGGTGCTGGTTGCGTCCAACCCCACCGCCAACGGCAAGCCGAACTGATTGACGACGACGGCGAATAGGCCGAAGCGAAGGAAAGGTTGCATTCGAACCTTCGCCGGCCGCCCTCGCCGCCGCCTGCCATCCGCTGGAACGGTTATGAAAGCTCGCATTCGCATCACCCTCAAGAACGGTGTCCTCGACCCCCAGGGGAAGGCCATCCAGAACGCGCTTGCCGCGCTCGGCATCTCCGGCGTCGAGGATGTCCGCCAGGGCAAATACATCGAGGTCAAGCTCGCCGACGCGAGCGAGGCCGAGGCCAAGGAAACGGTCGAGCGGATGTGCAAGGACCTGCTCGCCAACAGCGTCATCGAGAACTACGCCTACGAGCTGGCACCCTAGCCATGCATGGGGCGCGGACGGCTTTCTGGCTCGTACTCGGGGGCGCGATGCTCCCCTCCGCAGCGCACGCGCAGGAAGCGGCCGCCCCGCCAAAAATCGAATGTGAGCACGGATTCGAAGGGTTGCGCGCCGAGGCCAGGGCGCTGGCTGGAGCGGAAGCGATCGAAAGCCAGGGTTTCGAAGTCGTGCGCGTTGCCCAGCCCGGGCTTTGGCGTGCCGAGATCTCATTCACGACGTCCTGGCACCCTGCCCATCCCGCCGTGGCGCTTCGCACCCTGCGCAAGCAGGTTACGGGCGTCTGGACCGCCGACAGCAAGGTCTGCGGTTACGGCGATCAGGCGCAGTTCTCCGCCCTTGTCGCGGAGATGAAGGCAGGCGACAAAGCCCTCACCGACGCCTCGCGCGACGAGGTCGAGCAACGTAAAGGCGCCCGCTCGCCGCTGGCGCCGCCGCACTAGACCATGATCGCTTCGGACCCTATTAGTCCGAAGCGTGAATCATAGGTCTAACCAAAAGACAGACCATGATCGCTTCGGACCCTATTAGTCCGGAGCGTCGATCTAATCAAAGACTGGAGCCGCATCTCTTTTCGAAGAAAAGCGATCGGGCTCTAAGCGCTCACGAAGCGCACTGGAGTGAAGCCAACATGCTGCGCGCCTCGGTCATCGTCTTCCCCGGCTCCAACTGCGACCGCGATGTGAAGGTCGCGTTGGAGAAGATCACCGGCTTTCCGGTGAACATGGTCTGGCATGGCGACGCCTCGGTGCCGACCTCCGACGTCATCATCCTGCCGGGTGGCTTCTCCTACGGCGACTACCTGCGCTGCGGCGCCATGGCGGCCCACTCGCCCATCATGCGCGACGTGATCGCGAAGGCGAAAGCGGGCACGCCCGTGCTCGGCATCTGCAACGGCTTCCAGGTGCTGTGCGAATCGGGGCTTCTGCCGGGCGTCCTGATGCGCAACGCGTCGCTGAAGTTCATCTGCCGCGATGTCCACCTGCGGGTCGACAACGACAAGACCTTCTTCACCAAATGCTACCGCAAGGACCAGGTCGTGCGCCTGCCCGTGGCCCACGCGGAAGGCAACTACTTCGCCGACGAGGAGACCCTCGACCGCCTTGAGGGCGAAGGCCGTGTCGTCTTCCGCTATTGCAATGAAGCGGGCGAAGCGACCCCCGAGGCGAACCCCAACGGCGCCCAGCGCAACATCGCCGGCATCACCGATGGGACAGGCCGCGTGGTTGGGCTCATGCCCCATCCCGAGCGCCTGTTCGAGCTGTCGCTCGGCGGCACCGACGGCCGCCGCATGTTCGAAAGCGCGCTGGTCTCGGCGCTCGAGCCGACCGCGTAGCGCGCAGGCACAATCAGGCGCGTATCAGCGCTGTCCTATGGGCAACGCCTCATGCGTTGACGGGCGAGCGCCCGCCCGCGGACGCCCGCCGCGGCCGCTTCGCGTTCGATAGCGGGAGATCGTGAATTTCCGCCAGCTCGGTTGCGATCTTGCGCGCGCCGATTCCGTAGACACTGGCCAGCACCGCGGCGATCACCATCGTTGTCTTGGTCACGGACATTTGCGCCCGGTCTTTCTTAGCGTTGCATAGAGCTGGTGGCGGGGCGGATAATTGCGCCCCCGCGAAGCGGCGAAAGAAAAAGCGCCGGCCCCGAAGGGCCGACGCTTGCCACCTCGCCGAAAAGGAGGCCGCGTCGTCGTATCAGCGCTCGGCCGGCACGTAGGCCGTCTGCTGCATCGTCTCTACCGACATCGCCGAGGCGGCCGGGCCGCAGTAGAAGGCAAGCTCCTTGCCCTCGCCGGTGTCGAAGCGGACACGCTGCCCGGCTTTGACCGAGGCACGGAACCGGGTGGGACGAACCTCGATGATGCCGCCGGCCGTGGGCTCCTCGCCGACGACCAGAGTGAGCTCACAGACACCGGAAACGGGCTCGAAGTAGCCGATCGCGTGCTTCGATCCCGTGTGCACGCTGACAGCATGCATCGGCTTGAAGGTCGTCTGACCTTCCTCGGCCGTGGAGACCTGCACACCGAGCACGGTGAACCCGGTGAGCATGGCGGCGCCAACGACGCTCTTGAGGTATGGGGACATGCTCCAGCTCCTTCTCGCTGCAATGAAAAAGTCTTGCCGGTAGGCTTGGGAGAGAACGTCACCGGCGACAGGAGCAAAGTTAAGACGCGGAATCGGCGGGCGAAATTGACAATGCTGCATTGCAGCAATACCGGTGCTGCAGCGCGCTACTGTCGCGGGTAGGCGGGCCTTCCCACCCCAAGGGGTGGTCGGCCGAACGCGCCCGGCAAGCCTACAACCGCCGATTCTAGCCACTTCGAGCATATCCGTCTGATACGGGTCAGCGTCCTGGGTAAGACAGGACGCCGCGGCGGGTCGGTGCGGTTCGACCCGCCAACTCCACGCCCAAGGTCCTTCGGGCTGCGGCACATGCGCCGGTCGTCATCCATTTCCTCCGCGAGTCCTGGTGGAAGCGGAGAGCATCGCCCTCGATCATCCGTTCCGCGGACGACATCGGCCCTATGAGCAGCGGTACGAATCGCCTTCTCTGCAGCTCTAAAAATCAATCCGCGCGGCGCTCCGGCGCATATCGCCCAACCGAGGCGACAAGCCATCGGACGGCGGCTATAAGCGCATGCGCCGTCCGAGGGACGCGCTCTGCGCAGGGATGCAATAGCCGAAAGCATGTCCGAGACCCGTTTCGAGATCACCCCGGAAATCGTCGCCGAACATGGCCTGAGCCCCGCCGAATACCAGCGGCTGCTGAAGATTCTCGGCCGCGAGCCGAGCTTCACCGAGCTCGGCATCTTCTCGGTCATGTGGTCGGAGCACTGCTCGTATAAATCCTCGCGCGTCTGGCTGAAGACGCTGCCGACGAGCGGCAGGCAGGTCATCCAGGGTCCGGGCGAAAACGCCGGCGTCGTCGACCTCGGCGACGGCGATGCGGTGGTCTTCAAGATGGAGAGCCACAACCATCCGAGCTACATCGAGCCCTATCAGGGCGCTGCGACCGGCGTCGGCGGCATCATGCGCGACGTGTTCACGATGGGCGCGCGGCCCGTCGCCAACCTCAACGCGCTGCGGTTCGGCGCGCCCGAGCACCCCAAGACGCGCCACCTCGTCGATGGCGTCGTCTCCGGCATCGGCGGCTATGGCAATTGCGTCGGCGTGCCCACCGTCGGCGGCGAGGTGAACTTCGACAAGGGCTACAACAACAACATCCTCGTCAACGCGATGTGCGCGGGCCTCGCGCGCACCGACAAGATCTTCTACTCGGCCGCCAAGGGCGTTGGCCTGCCGGTCGTCTACGTCGGCTCGAAGACGGGCCGCGACGGCATCCACGGCGCGACGATGGCTTCCGCCGAATTCGACGACAAGTCCGACGAGAAGCGTCCCACGGTGCAGGTCGGCGATCCCTTCACCGAAAAGCTCCTCATCGAAGCGTGCCTGGAGCTGATGGCGAAGGACTGCATCATCGCCATCCAGGACATGGGCGCGGCCGGCCTCACCTCGTCCTCGTGCGAGATGGCGGACAAGGGCGGCGTCGGCATCACCCTCAACCTCGACCACGTGCCCCAGCGCGAAACCGGCATGACCGCGTACGAAATGATGCTCTCCGAGAGCCAGGAGCGCATGCTCATGGTGCTGAAGCCCGGTTCGGAGGCGGAAGCCGAAGGTGTGTTCCGCAAATGGGGGCTCGACTTTGCCATCGTCGGCGAGACGACCGACACCGGCCGCATGATCGTCACCCACCGCGGCAACGTCGAAGCCGACATCCCCGTCACGACGCTCGCCAACTCCGCGCCCATCTATGAGCGGCCGTGGTTCCCGCCTGCTTCGCCTAAGCCCATTCTGCCCGAGTGGGTGCCGGCGCCGAACGCCATCCTCGATACCTTGAAGACGATGATGTCCGGCCCGGCGCTGGCCTCCCGCCGCTGGGTGTGGGAGCAGTACGATCACATGGTGATGGGCGACACGGTGCAGCGTCCGGGCGGCGATGCGGCCGTCGTGCGCGTGCACGGCACGGGTAAGGGACTCGCGCTCACCTGCGATGTCACGCCCCGTTATGTGGCCGCCGATCCGGTGATGGGCACCAAGCAGGCCGTCGTCGAGACGTGGCGCAACCTCACCGCCGTGGGCGCCGATCCGCTCGCCATCACCGACAACATGAACTTCGCCAACCCGGAGCGTCCGGAGGTGATGGGCCAGTTCGTCGGCTCGGTGAAGGGCATGGCGGAAGCCTGCCGCGTGCTCGACTATCCGGTCGTGTCCGGCAACGTCTCGCTCTACAACGAGACCAACGGCGTCGGCATTCCGCCCACCCCCGCCATCGGCGGCGTCGGGCTCATCCCGGATGTGTCGCGCATGGCCGACATCGCGCTGAAGCGCGAGAACGACCTGCTCATCCTTATCGGCCGCGAGGCGGGCCACCTCGGCCAGTCGCTCTACCAGGAGCACGCCACCGGCAAGCTGGAAGGTGCGCCGCCCCCGGTCGACCTCGCCGACGAGATCAAAGCCGGGCGCCTCGTGCGCGCCCTGATCCGCGAGGGCAAGGTCACGGCCGTGCACGACGTGTCGGACGGCGGCCTCATCGTCGCCATCGCGGAGATGGCCATGGCGGGCGGCATCGGCGCGGAGCTGTTCGCCTACGAGGGCCGCCTGCCCGCCCATGCAATCTGGTTCGGCGAGGATCAGGGCCGCTATGTGCTGGCGGTCGATCCAATGCTGGCCGAGGAAGTGCTGGAGCGCTCGCGGCTGCTGGCGCTCCCGGCGCGCATCGTGGCACGGACGGGCGGCGATGCCATCGGTTTGAAGGGCGAAACCGCCCTTCCCCTCGCCGAGCTGCGCGCCGCCAACGAGGCTTGGCTGCCGGCGTATATGGCGGCCGTGAGCTGACGCTTGTCACCCCTTGAATATTAAAATTTGTACATCACTTGAGGCTTTCCACCGGTGCGTGCACCAGCGGTGCACGAACAACCAAATGAAAGTCGGCGGCCCATCTCCCCCCGGAGGTCGGTCACCCTCATTGATGGCAAGAAGATTATGGGACTAGACTTCAAAAATTTAGACGATGCGACACGCCGATACATGATCGAAGAAATTGAGATCGATGAGGCGGCGGGTACTCTTTATCTGAGCCCATGGCTTACCGAAGCAGGGTGCAATCAGTGGGCTACCCTCCTGAAGACAGCTGCGCGTCAGGGTAACGATGACACCTTGGCGGCTGCCCTGCGCAATGGGGGTTATATCCGGACCCTAGCAGAGCGGCGAAAGCCAACGGGTGGGGTCACCACGTACAGAATTCCGGGTACAGCGGCGGAGACTATGGCTGGGGAGTTCAATCTTTTCTACATCCGCGCATTGTGTCGACGAGCTATCGACGGCGGTAACACCCCTCTGCAAGTCTACCGTGCTCGCCCCTCAAGCGAACCGCGGCCGGAGTCAGTGGCATTAATCGACACCTTCGTTGATGCACGGGCCACGTTGGAGGACCTACGGCAGACGCATGGAACCAAGCCTTCTTTAGGATTTCCGCCGGGTCCAAACTCGGGGTTGACTGCACGGCTACTAAACGAACTGCAGCGTGCCGTGTGAGTCAACACCGTATCTGAGAGCTTTATCGACAGGCTCCATCACAAACAACGTAGCACTCCCAGCGATCCCTAAGTTGTACCGGTGACTAAGGGCGGTGAGCTCCGATAAAAAATCTGCGAGTCGGTCGCTCTCCGTCCTTTCACGCCGCTGACCCTTATCGCTGTGAACCAAGTCAAAGCGAGACATCTGCTTTCTCCTCACGCGACCGACCAATTTGGTAACGCTCCAAATGGGTTACAGTTTCAGCGATCATATCTGCCATCGCGAACGAGGGGATTAATGCTCTTCCACCTCGTCGGCACTCGGCTTTGGTCCGCAGCCAAATCGGCTTATGCTCGACGCCAGGAACAGCTTTCCAAGGAGACGCAAACATGGCCATGGACGCCGGGGATATCGAACGGCTGATCAAAGCCAAATTCCCCGACGCGCAGGTCGAGATCCGCGACCTTGCCGGCGACGGCGAGCACTATGCCGCCCACGTCGTCGCTCCCGAATTCAAGGGCAAATCGCGCGTTCAGCAGCACCAGATGGTCTATGAGGCCCTCGGCGGGCGCATGGGCGGGGAATTGCACGCCCTCGCCTTGACCACCGCTGCGCCGCCGGCCGCCGGTTGACTGGAAGCGCTGTTGGCGGCCGTAGGCCGCCACCGCCATGGGCGCCGCATCTAGCCTCGCAGCGTGCGCCCGGTCAGCGAAATCGCTCTCAGCGACCCCGCGCCGAGTTGACTTCTCGGCCCCAATCCACACATTGCGGAATGAAGACCTGCGGGCATCCGGCCCGCCGGTCGCAGAAGTTTCATGGGGCCGACAATGACCAACCCGCAGCAGGATGTAGAGGACTGGATCCGCAAGACGATCGCATCGAACGACGTCGTGCTGTTCATGAAGGGCAACAAGAACATGCCCCAGTGCGGGTTCTCCGCGCAGGTCGATCACATCCTCCGCGCCCTCGGCGTCGACTTCAAGGACGTCAACGTGCTCGAGGACATGGGCATCCGCGAGGGCATCAAGGCGTTCTCCAACTGGCCGACGGTCCCGCAGCTCTACGTCAAGGGCGAGTTCGTCGGCGGCTGCGACATCGTCCGCGAGATGCTGCAGGCGGGCGAGCTGACGGCGATGTTCGACGACAAAGGCATCGGCTACGACAAGTCGAAGCTGCTCGCCTGAGGGCGGACCGACCTTCCGACCCGAATTGAAAGAGCACGTGAGGCGCGGCAGCCCTCACGTGCTCTTTGTTTTCGAGCGCCCCCGCCCAGCCGGTCGCGCCGCCTTCGCCGAGACGTTCAGCGCCACGGCTGCGCGGATGAGCGCGGTCAGTGCCTTCGCGTCGATCCGGTCGCCTTCGTGTATGTCGATGGCGCGCCGCACGTTGCCGTCGAGGCTGGCGTTGAAGAGGCCCGCCGGGTCGTCGAGCGCCGCGCCCTTGGCGAACGTGAGCTTCACGGCGGTCTTGTAGGTCTCGCCGGTGCAGATGATGCCGGCATGCTCCCACACCGGCACGCCCCGCCACTTCCACGTCTCCACCACCTCCGGATCGGCTTTGCGGATGATCGCCCGCACGCGCGCAAGCGTCTCGCCGCGCCAATCGCCCAGCTCTGCAATGCGCGCGTCGATCAGCTCGGCAGCAGTGTTTTCCGCGTCTTTGGCCACCGGGCGGCCCTTTCCCTCTGCTTTCATCGCGCAACCCATCGCTTCAGCATCGACAATTGGATGCTCGGAGTGGTTCGATGTCCACTCCGCTCGATAGCCAGGGAAACAACACGATGCTGCGCATTTATGGCCATCCCCTCGCGGCTTTCTATTGGAAGGCGCTGATCGCCCTCTACGAGCGCGCCGTGCCGTTCGAATTCATGATGGTGGATCCCGGGCATCCCGAAAACACCGAGGCCGTACGGCGCTTCGCGCCCACCGGCCAGTTTCCCGTGCTGGTCGACGGCGACCGCACGGTGATTGAATCCGCCGCAGTCATCGAATACCTCGACCTTCACCACGGGGATGCCCCGCCGATGGTTCCCGCCGATCCGCGCCTTGCGATCGAGGCCCGGCAGATGGACGGCGTCTTCGACGATTACGTCATGGCGCCGCTGACGCGCATGGTGCTCAACGTCCTGCGCGAGGAGGGAAAGCGCGACCCGCTGGCCGACGCCGAAGCGAAGGCGATGCTCGACAAGAGCTACGCATGGCTGAACGGATGGATGGAGGGCCGCACCTGGGCCGCGAACGAAACCTTCGGTATCGCGGACTGCGCGGCCGCGCCCGCGCTCTTTTACGCCCACTGGGGCTACGCAATTCCCGAAGCGCACACCGCGCTGCGCAGCTACCGTGCGCGGCTGCTCGCGCGTCCATCGATCGCGAGGGTCATCGACGAGGCACGTCCCTGGCGCGAGTTCTTCCCCCTCAAGGACAACGGCTCACCGGATTGATGGGCGGCTTTGGTGCGCTCAGCCTCGAGATCAAAGGTGGGGCTCGGTGAGCGTGCGCCGGCACGTCTCCCGCCATTTGTCCTTCGACATGTGCGTTTGTGCGTCCCACGCGCCTTCGCATTCGGCCGTCGTTCTGCCGACCGCGCCCTGGCGCGGACTGCCACCGGCCGATAGCTCGTTGAGGTCCGTGGAACGGCCGGGACTGACCCGTTCGGGCAAAGCTCCGCTGTTGGGAGAGGGCTGTTCATCCTGTCCGACATCGGACGTCCGGCCGCGTGAATCGCCGGGGTCCACCGGTCGCGATGCCGATGGCTCGGAATTGCGCAGCTCCATGGCGCGCTGACGCGTATTCTGTTGCGCAGGCGTTCCCGAACCCGGAGCCGTCGTTGGCGCAGCATTATTCCTGAAGCCGTTGGGATTCGTATTTGGCGTGCCGGGGATGGCCCTCAATGATCCTCCGAGGGATCTGCCTGTCGAGGGTGAGCCGCGGCCGACGCCGCTGCCGGCGGATCCGCCGGTCCCACCCGCAGACGATCCCCCGCCTGATGATCCGCCACCCGATCCCCCGGACGACTGCGCGAGGGCAACAATTGGGAAGAGAGCGACAGCCCCTAAAAGAAGAATCAATGTTAATCGCTTTGTGACGATGGCAAACATGCATGGCCTCGACGCTTTGCACCTGAGGCTGCAATGCACCTGCCCGGATAGGGTTCCGACGCTTGGCGCACGGATCGGCTGAACGTCCGCATGCCGGGCGGAACCATCGCGCGCCTGAATGCGCCGCTTCACCGCTCACATGCGTTCGCCAGGCAGCCGGCTCGCCTGTTCGACCCAATCGGCGAGCTGAGCCTCGTCCAGCGGCTCGCCCTCGCCGATGTGGACGTAGCGTGTGTGCGCGTGCTTGGAGGCAACCGGAGGAACGGGGCGCAGCGCTGCGCCGCGGAAGAAGGCAACCTTGATGTATTTCGCGAAGCAATGGAGGCTCAGGAACCAGCCTTGCCCCTCCATGCCGTAGAGCGGTGAGTTCCACTTCACAGCCTTGCACACATCCGGAACCGTCCGAACGATAAGGGCATCGAGCTGCCGCCCGATATCGTGCTTCCAGCCCGGCATCGCCGCGATGTAGGCCTGCACGGGCGCATCGCCATATCCCTTCGCGATCTGAGGGTTGCCGCCGGAGAGCAGCGCAGGCGCGGCGGCGGCCGGTTTGGCGCCCGCCTTCATCGACCGCCCGAGCCTGTCTGAGGTTTTGCCCACCATCGCCCTTCCTCCGATCTGCGACCATCCTCTAGGCTATAGCTGGCGCGCAAATGCGGCCCCAGTTTTGCCGTCTGCGAGCCTTTGAGTGACGGCACGGCGCCGGCGCATTACCATCGCCGCCGACACATCTGGGGTGACAGTCCATGCGGCTTGGCGGCCGGCGTTTCCTGTTGAGCTTTGCCATCATCGGCGCCGCCGTGTGCCTTGCGCTCGGCATCTCCCTGCCGATCCTGCGGCTCACCAAGTTCATCTTCTGGACCAGCGAGTATTCGCTGCTCTCGACGGTCGAGGTGCTGCTCCGCCAGGGCCAGACGTTCCTCGCCACCGTCATCTTCGTCTTCTCGATCCTCTTCCCCATCGTCAAGCTGCTCTACCTGTTGCTCGTCTCGACGCTGCCTGCCGCGGAGCTGCGCCGTCACGCAAAGCGCCTCAAGGCCATCGAATGGATCGGCAAATGGTCGATGCACGACGTGCTCGTTCTGGCGCTGACGATCTTCTTCCTGAAGAGCCAGGGCGTTTACGATGCCGCGAGCCTGCCGGCGGTCTATTTCTTCACCGCGGGCGTCGCGCTGATGATCCTCTCCTACGCATGGCTGAAGGCGGATGTCAGCTATGCCGCCGGGCAGCCTGCGCCTGCGGAGCCCGCCGTGCCGCGCTCGCTGTCGGTGGTGCGCAACTTCTTCCTCAGCTTCCTCATCATCCTGGCGACGGTGTTCTTTGCGCTCGGCGTCATCCTGCCGGTGATCCGCTTCACGACCGTCTTCGTGTGGACGAACGAGCATTCCATCGCGACCATCATCTGGGCGCTCTACGAGAACAGCGAATATTTCCTCTGCGGCGTGGTGTTCGCCGTCTCGATCTTCTTTCCGTTCCTGAAGCTGTTCTATCTGCTGACCCTCGTGACCTCGCCGGACCTGTCGCCCGAGTTCCGCCGCCGCTCGTTCTCCACCATGGAATGGCTCGGCCGCTACTCGATGACGGACGTGATGGTGCTGGCGCTGATGATCTTCTACGTGAACTCGTCCGGCTACACGGAGGCGGTGGTGATGCCCGGCGTCTACTTCTTCGCCGCCTCCGCCATCATCACCATGCTGGCCTACGGCTGGGCCAACACCGTGCCGCCGCGCATTGCCCGCGCGCTTGCGGTGGCTGAGCGGCAGCACCGGCGCAACCTATCGGCGAGCTGGTCACGCTGCCGACGAACCCGGCGCGCCGACACCGCCCGTTAAGCAAAGACGCAAGTTTCACCGTACCCTGACCAATAGGGAGGCGATCCAGGCTCTCCCAGCGCCGCACGGCAAGATTTCCGCAACGCCCCGTGCCTAACGCTAATGGCGCACAGCTACGGAGATTGGCGATGGCGACGGCGCAGCCCCTTGCTTCGGAGAAGGCCTGGAACATCGAGCCCATCGATTTTCCCCACGATGGAACCTCGCGCGAGGTGCTCGCCTTCCTCGTGCGCTATGCGATGCTCGCCCCTCCGGGCACAACACGCAGCCATGGTGCTTCGTGCTGGCCAATTCCCATGTCGACATCGTTGCCGACGAGAGCCGCGCCCTGGAGCGGGTCGATCCCCACGGCCGCGAGCTGACGATCTCCTGCGCGTGCGCGGCCGAAACGATGTATGCGGCCCTGCGCGCCTTCGGTCTCACCGGCTCGCTCATACCGCTGCCGGTACCGCAGGCACCCGACGTCATCGCCCGCGTCACGTTGAGCGATGTGCCCTCGAAGGGCATCGAAGACTACGAGACACTCGAAGCCATCGCATCCCGCAGGACCGTGCGCCTCCCCTATGCCGATACGCCGATCCCGCACGACGTGCAGACGCTGCTGGTCGAAACCGCGCGCCCCTTCGGCGTCGAGCTCACCCTCCAAGACAACACCGCCGTGAAGGATGGGGTGGCCGCGCTCGTCGCCGATGCCGACCGCATTCAATTCGCCGATCCGGCATTCCGCGCCGAGTTTGCCTCGTGGATGCATCCGCTGACATCGCCCAGCGGCGACGGGCTCGCCGGTCCCGGCTTCGGCTTCCCCGATTGGGCGACGCGTGCGGCGGCGAGCCTCTTTCGGATGTTCGACCTCGGCAGCGCCGTTGCGCGCATGGACAAGCCCAACGTGCTTGGCGCGCCGCTGCTCGGCGTGTTCTCGACTACGGGCGACACGCGCGCCGAATGGGTGGCGACGGGACGCGCGCTCGCGGCCGTACTGCATCAACTCACGATGCGCCGAATCGTGAATGCCTTCCTCAACCAGCCGATCGAGGTCACGACCATCCGTCCCAAGCTCGCGGAGCTGACGGTGCCCGGCCGCACGCCACAACTGCTGTGCCGGTTCGGCTATCTGAAGGAGGGCGTTGCCCTCCCACCCCATTCTGCACGCCGGCCATTCAACGATGTGATCATCGCCGCCTGAGCAGCTCAGCGCGGCTGGCGCGCGGCACGCCGTCCTGAGATGAAAAAGGCCTCCGCACCGCGGAGGCCTTTCCATATTCGAATGCGACCCAGGGGACGCGAAAGGCGATTAGCGCGAGTAGAACTCGACCACGAGGTTCGGCTCCATGTGCACCGGATACGGCACATCCGAGAGCAGCGGGATGCGCACGTACTTCGCGGTCATGCGGCCGTGGTCGACCTCGAGGTAATCGGGGACGTCGCGCTCGGCGCTCTTGATGGCTTCCAGAACCAGCGGGAGCTGACGCGACTTCTCACGCACCTCGATCACGTCGCCGACCTTGCAGCGATAGCTCGGCACGGTCACGCGGCGGCCGTTGACCAGCACGTGGCCGTGGCTGACGAACTGGCGTGCAGCAAAGACGGTCGGAACGAACTTCGCGCGATAGACGACGGCGTCGAGACGGCGCTCGAGGAGGCCGATGATGAGCTCGGAGGTCGAGCCCTTGAGGCGCGAAGCTTCCACGTAGATGCGGTGGAACTGGCGCTCGTTGAGGTTGGCGTAGTAGCCCTTGAGCTTCTGCTTGGCCTTGAGCTGCTGACCGTAGTCGGACAGCTTCTGCATACGGCGCTCGCCGTGCTGGCCAGGGCGTGACTCGCGCCGGTTGATGGGGCTCTTCGGACGGCCCCAGATGTTCTCACCGAGGCGACGATCGATCTTGTACTTGGCGCGAATGCGCTTGGTCATGGTAACAGCACTCCAGCGGTTGCTCGTTGTGGCTTGGAGCGCCCCCTCCTCTGCTCTGAAATACCTTCATGAGCCGACAGGCCGCGCCACTCGAAAGGGCGCCACCACAGGTGCGCAACGGACAACGCGGGCCGTTAACCTTTGGCCCGCGTCGGATGTGGCTTGATATAGACAGCGGACGGTCCCGTCAACCTGGCGCGCCCCGCAGCCGCCAAGCTAGGCCGCCCGGTTACTTTGGGGCGACCGTCACCGTGGGCTGGGCTGCAGGCGCTGCCGCAGGGGCGCTGCTGGAGGCGAGCGCCGGTCCGGACTTCACGTAGGCGGCGATCATCTCCTGCACTTTGGCCTTCTGCTCGGCGGTGCAGGTCTGAGTGCCCTTCTGGGCCTCCTCGGCAACCACGACCTCCTTGTCGGAGCTCTTGTCGCCCTCGCCCTTCTCCACGAGCTTGATGCGGCCCGTGAGCAGCATCACGACGGTAAGATGCAGCTGGTTGATGTAGACGAGCTGCTGCGGCGTCCAGCGCTTGGATTCGATCTGGCGGCGCATCAGCGAATTGTGGTTGTCGCCCTGCTCCTGTGCGAGACCGCACACCTGGGCGTGGGCCGACAGACGGCCAGCGCGGATGACCTCGCGCGCAACGTCCAGTGGAACCTCGATCTCGGCGCGCTTGGTCTTGTCGATGAGGATCGTCTCACCATTGGGCTTGGTGAAGCGCTCCGGAGTGAGCGTCCACGAGTACTCCATGAAGGTACGCGTTGCCTTTTCGCTCAACTCTTGCGCGCTGACGGGGGTCACCGCCAATGCCGGGGCCATGGCAGCCACACATGCCAAACCCTTCCCCGCCCATTTCATGATCCGCATCTCCTGAAACCGTCCCTGCGTTATATTGTTACTATTGGCGCACGCCGTTTGCCGGCTGTGCTGCAGAATTTTTTTGCCAGTCGCACGGCATCGCTCAGCTCAAAACTTGGCCACATAATGGCGGTCAGTTTGAGCGCTTGAGGGCATGTCCCTTGCCCTTTGCCAGCGTTGCAACAATACCACGCAAGGTGCGCACCTCCTGCTCAGTGGCGCCCATACGCGTAAACATCGTGCGTAGATTCCTCACCACAGTGGCACGCTTGTGCGGCGGATTGAAGAAGCCCAAGCGTTCAAGTTCGCCTTCCAAATGGGCAAAAAAGCCGAACAGCTCCTCCTTGGTCGCGAGGCGGTCGTTGCCCATGTAGAGCCCTGCCTCGAGGGGCCGCTCGTACGTGGTGACCCGGCCGAGACTTTGCGCGTCACTCCCCCGCATCCACTCGTATCCGAGGATGAGAACCGCCTGCGCGAGGTTTAGCGAAGCGAAACGAGAATTTACCGGAATCATAATGAGGGCGTCGGCGTTTGCCACCTCGGAGGTCTCAAGGCCCGACCTTTCGCGCCCGAACAGGACCCCGCAGCGCTCCCCGGAAGCGATTCGCCGGCGCATCTCCGCTACCGCCTCCAAGGGCGTCATCACCGGCTTGCGCAGGTCGCGCTGGCGCGCCGTGGTGGCCGCGAGCCAGTTGATGTCGGAAATCGCCCCGTCGAGCCCTTCGTAGCTCGCCGCATCGTCGATGATGTAGTTGGCGCCCGAGGCGGCAATTCGTGCCTTCTCGTTCGGCCAGCCATCGCGCGGGGCGACGAGGCGCAGGTCGTCGAGGCCGAAATTCGCCATCGCCCGCGCGACCATGCCGACGTTATCCGCGAGTTGCGGCTCCATCAGGATCACCGATGGGCTCTCGCCGGCGGCGGCGAACGCCGCGCCCTGGACGTTCGCCCGGCGGATGCCGTGGCGCAGCTTGCGCAGCACGCGCCGGGCCCAGAACCAGTAGGTCTCGCCCGACCACGACTTTTCCAGCGCGTCGAGGGACGGCACGTGCAGCGTCTCCTCCCCCTGCCCGAGCAGCCGCACGGCGCCATCGCCCACGACGATTTCCCGCTGGCGGGCGATGAAGTCGTCGATGCTGGCGATACCCAATAGCTCGGTACGCCGTTTGCAGCCGGGGCACGTGACCCCGTCCGCCTCGCACCTGAGCTCCGCGCAATAGGTGAGAAGCGGCTCGACCGTCCCGCGGTCGAGGCCCGGAACGGAGAGCACCTCCAACCCCGCGTCGATGGTGCGCTCGTGGCAGGTACGCACGAGTTCGCCGATGGGAAGGTCCGTTCCCGGCACCAGGGGTACGGGATGTCCGGTGCTGTCGTCGCGAATGGTAACCGTGGCACTCAAGTGCGGCGCCTTTGCTCTCTTGTTGCGTCGCAGCACCATCTATATGGTGCCGCCGTCGCGAAATCCCGCTCTCTATTCGAGGCCAGAATGCAGAAGATCAAGGTGACCGGAACCGTCGTCGAGCTCGACGGCGACGAGATGACCCGCATCATCTGGAAGCTCATCAAAGACAAGCTCATCCATCCCTATATCGATCTGCCGCTCGAATACTACGACCTGTCGGTACAAAACCGCGACGCGACGAACGATCAGGTCACCGTGGATGCCGCCAACGCGATCAAGAAGTACGGCGTCGGCGTCAAGTGCGCGACCATTACCCCCGATGAGGCGCGCGTCGAGGAGTTCGGCCTCAAGGAGATGTGGAAGAGCCCCAATGGGACGATCCGCAACATCCTCGGCGGCGTCATTTTCCGCGAACCCATCATCTGCCGCAACGTTCCCCGGCTCGTCCCGGGGTGGACGCAGCCGATCATCATCGGCCGCCATGCCTTCGGCGACCAGTATCGCGCCACCGACTTCCGCTTCCCCGGCAAGGGCACCCTGACGATCAAGTTCGTCGGCGAGAATGGCGAGACCATCGAGCGCGAGGTGTTCAAGTCGCCGGGCTCGGGCGTCGCCATGGCGATGTACAATCTCGACGATTCCATTCGCGAGTTCGCCCGCGCAACGTTCAACTACGCGCTGAACCGCAACTACCCTGCTTACCTCTCCACCAAGAATACGATCCTCAAGGCCTACGACGGACGCTTCAAGGACATCTTCCAGGAAGTCTTCGACGCCGAGTTCAAGGCCGAGTTCGATAAGCGCAAGCTCTGGTACGAGCACCGCCTGATCGACGACATGGTCGCCTCGGCGCTCAAGTGGTCGGGTGGCTACGTGTGGGCCTGTAAGAACTACGACGGCGACGTGCAGTCAGACATCGTTGCGCAGGGCTTCGGCTCGCTCGGCTTGATGACGAGCGTGCTGATGACGCCCGACGGCAAGACCGTCGAGGCCGAAGCCGCCCACGGCACCGTGACGCGCCACTACCGCGAGCACCAGAAGGGCAAGGAGACGTCCACCAACTCCATTGCATCGATCTTTGCCTGGACCCGCGCGCTCGCGCACCGCGCCAAGCTGGACGGCAACGAGCCGCTCGCCAACTTTGCCTCGACGCTGGAACGCGTGTGCATCCGCACCGTGGAATCCGGCCACATGACAAAGGATCTCGCGCTCCTCGTCGGCGACCGGCAGACGTGGCTTTCCACCACCGGCTTCCTCGACAAGATCGACGAGAACCTCCAGGCGGAAATGTCGAAGGGCGCGTGAGGCGTCCTCCTTGCCTAGCGCGCGAAGAGGAACACCAATCCGATCAGCGTCGCCGCTATGGCGAGCGATATCGGGATCATCGCAACCTCCAGCCACGCCTGCCGCGGCGACATCTGGCCGGTGTAGGTGTCGAAGGGGGTGCTGAGAAACGTGCGCACCGACATCCCGGCCCTGTGCATCAGGTGCGTGGCCGTATGGTGAATGGCCAGCGGCACGCCGAGGAACATCAGCGCCAGCCCCGTCGCAATGCCGAGGTCGAGGTCGATGCCGTCGGATGATGAAAACGCGAGCCATGCCATCATCAGCATCCAGGCGAATGCCGCCACCACCGTGATGTAGACGGCACCCGGAAGCTCGGTGCCGGGCAGCATGATCGCCCGGGTGTCTGCACTCTCCTCGCCCGCGGCCGGCGGGGCCAGGCTGGAAGTCTCGCTGTTCAGCTCTTCTGCGTTGCTGCTCCTGGACATCTCACGGACCTCCTGACGATCCTCGCGATCCGATTGCGCCAGCGTTCAAAAAACGTATGCGCTGGACGCACGATCGGAAGCCCCGCGCCGTGCGGCATGATTGGCGGTCGGACGGACGCCGGGGGCACCCGAGCACGGAATGTCGCCGGTAGATTTGGACACGCCTTCACGCCACGGCTCTGCCGCTTTACCCGGCTTTAGTGTCAACCCTCCTTCGCCGCCATGAAAACGAGATGAAGAAAAAGCTTCGATATCTGTCCGTATTTGTCGTGCTGCTCGCAGCCTTTGCCTGGGCGAACAACACCAATCTTTTCAGCAAGACGCCCGCGGATGGCCGCCCGGTGCTGCTGGCCCATCGCGGCCTTGCGCAGACGTTCAGCCATGAGGATCTGCGCAACGATACGTGCACCGCGAGCCGCATCGATCCACCGGATCATCCATATATCGAAAACACTCTCCCCTCGATGGAGGCGGCGTTCGCTGCCGGCGCTGACATCGTCGAGCTGGACGTGCACCCGACCACCGACGGCGCGTTCGCCGTCTTCCACGATTGGACGCTCGACTGCCGCACCGACGGCCACGGCAGAACGCGCGACCACACGCTGGCGGAACTGCAGGCACTCGACATCGGCTACGGCTACACCGCCGATAGCGGCGCAACGTTCCCGTTTCGCGGCAAAGGCGTCGGCCCCATGCCTTCACTCGACGCCGTGCTGACCGCCTTCCCGACGCGGCGCTTCCTCATCAACGTGAAAAGCAACGACGCCGATGAAGGCGCGAAGCTCGCCGCCTACCTCGCGCACCTCGAGCCGCAGTCCCGCGCGCGCCTGATGGTCTACGGCGGCACGCTGCCCGTCGAAACGGTGCACCAGGCGCTGCCGGAGATTCCCGTCGGCTCCAACCGTGCGCTGAAGGATTGCCTCATCCGCTACGCGCTCATTGGCTGGACCGGCCATGTCCCCGACGCGTGCCGCAAGGGCATGATGATGGTCCCATTGAACATTGCGCCATGGATGTGGGGCTGGCCCAATCGCTTCATGGAGCGCATGCGTGCCGCCGGCGTGCAGGTCTTCGTGCTCGGGCCCTACGACGGCTCCTACGGCACGACGGGCATCGACCGTCGCGAGCAGCTCGAGCGCTTGCCCGCCGGTTTCAGCGGCGGCATCTGGACCAACCGCATCGACCGCATCGGCTCGGTCATGAAGACCGCGGGCCGATAGCGGACCGGCGGATGAAAGAGCGGACCACGCGAGCCGCTCCCTGCCGCTCGAGCTAGACCATGATCGCTTCGGACCCGACCAGTCCGAAGCGTGAATCATCGGTCTAAGTAAAGGTCCATGATCGCTTCGGACTCGACCAGTCCGAAGCGTCGATCATCGGTGCCCACTTTTCCGGAAGCACTCGGGCTTCACCGCCTCCCCCGCGCTGCATCCACGGATAGTCATCCCGGCGAAGGCCGGGATCCACGCAAGTTTCGCGAAAGCGCGGCAGATGTTTCGTGCTGCCGCGATGGGCAACAGGCATCGACTGGCGTGGATGGCGGCCTGCGCCGCCATGACGGCAGGAGGTGAGCGCTATGTCTTAGCGGCACCCTGACAGCACCTATAAAGGCGTAAACCCGCCAAGCAATGGCTGCTTAGAG
>Ga0182743_1001354_pt1 | contig 24196 bp, 22 predicted proteins | sample eDN3rd30CKraftOP_FD_128522 | JGI IMG/M metagenome (GOLD analysis project Ga0182743, IMG submission 128522) | Enriched Organic Plus compost microbial communities from Emeryville, California, USA - eDNA 3rd pass 30_C Kraft OP (version 2) (version 2) ... | reverse complement strand
TATCTGAAGAACGTGGCGCGCTGGCATCCGCTGACCCTGTCCTCCCGGCCCTGGTCGCGCTTGTCCGACCATGTTCCCATTGCCGCGGAGGTGGAGCCATGAACCCGCAATGGCGCAGCGACACGCGGTTCGAGCTGCTGGAAAACGGCGAACGCTATTTTCCCCGCGTGCTGGAGGCCATCGGCCAGGCGCGCCGGGAGATCCTGGTCGAGACCTTCATCCTGTTCGACGACGAGGTCGGCCGCGCACTGCGCGAAGCGCTGATTGCAGCGGCGCAGCGCGGCGTATCGGTGGACGTGACCGTCGACGGCTACGGTAGCGACACCCTGTCGGGCGAGTTCCTGCAAGGGCTCGTCGATGCCGGCGTGCGCTTCCATATCTTCGATCCCAAGCCCCGACTGCTGGGCGTGCGCACGAATCTGTTCCGCCGCATGCATCGCAAGATCGTGGCGGTGGATGACGAACTGGCCTTCGTCGGCGGCATCAATTTCTCCGTCGACCACTTGCTGGCTTCCGGGCCGCAGGCCAAGCAGGACTACGCCGTGGCGATCCACGGCACGCTGGCGGCCGATGTGGCCCGCTACGCGCGCGAGGCCCTGGCCACGCCGCAGCGCCGCGCGCCGGGCCGGCGCCGGCCGCCCGCGGTGGGTCGCTGCGACACCGGCCACGGCGCCGCTTGCCTGGTCGTGCGCGACAACGAGGCGCACCGCGACGACATCGAACACCATTACCGCGCCGCCATCCGCTCGGCCCGGCACGACATCCTCATCGCCAACGCCTATTTCTTCCCGGGCTACGGGTTGCTGCGCGAACTGGCCGGGGCGGCGCGGCGCGGCGTGCGGGTGCGGCTGATCCTGCAGGGCGAGCCGGACATGCCCGTGGCCAAGATGGCCGCCGGCATGCTGTACGACTACCTGATGGATGCCGGCGTGGAAATCCACGAATACTGCGCGCGGCCGTTGCACGGCAAGGTGGCCTGCATCGACGACAGCTGGGTCACGGTGGGCTCCAGCAACCTGGACCCGTTCAGCCTCGCGCTGAATCTCGAGGCCAATGTGTTCGCCTGCGACCGTTCGCTCAATACCGCGCTGCGCGGCTGCCTGGACACCCTGATGCAGGAGCACTGCCAGCTGGCGCCGCGCTCGTCGCGGGCGGCCCACAGCCTGCGCCGGTTGTGGGTCGGTGTGGTGGTGTTCCACTTCCTGCGGCGCTTTCCGGCCTGGGCCGGCAGCCTGCCGGCCCACAAGCCTCGCCTCCAACTGGTGGATGCCGCCGAATGCGCGCAACTGCCGCGCGAGAACGAATCCACGCCATGACGACTTCCGCCAAATCCACCTTCCACCCTTCCCACTCGCACGGCCATCGCTCGCACCGGCGCTGGTCGCGGTGGGGGCAGGTTTTCGTATGGCTGGTCGCCATCTTCGCGGTAGCCGTGGTGGCCAACCTGGCCCGCCAAGTCGATTGGCGGGCGGTGGCGCGCGCCACGCGCGAGATCCCGTCCGGCACCCTGCTGCTGGCACTGGGATTCGTGGTCGTGGGCTACCTCCTGTACGGCAGCTTCGACCTGTTGGCCCGGCGCTACGTGGGGCAGCGCCTGCCGGCCAGCCGCGTGCTGGGCATCGCAGTCATCAGCTATGCGTTGAACCTCAACCTGGGCGTGCTGATCGGCGGGCTGGCGGTGCGCCTGCGGCTGTATGGCGCGCTGGGGCTGCGGCGCTCGGCTATCCTGCGGTTGACCGGCTTCAGCGTCACCACCAACTGGATGGGCTACTGCTGGATCGCCGGCGTGGTGCTCGCCAGCGGCGTCACGCCGGTACCGCCGGAATGGCACATCGGCAACCTTGCCGTGCGGGCCACGGGCGTGGCGATGCTGCTGGCGGGCGCCGGCTACGTTCTGCTATGCGTACGCTCGCGGCGGCGCCACTGGACGGTGCGCGGCCATCGCATCTCGCTGCCCACCGGCCGCATGGCGGTGGCGCAGTGCGCCGTGTCCGTGCTGTCGTGGGCGACGATGGGCGCCATCATTTACGTGTTGCTGCTGGAACGCGCGCCCTATCTTGCGGCGCTGGGCGTGCTGCTGTGTACGGCACTGGCGACGGTGATCGTGCGCGTCCCGGGCGGGCTGGGCACCAACGAAGCCATCTTCGTGGCGGCGCTGTCGGGCTTCGCGCCGTCGGCGCAGGTGCTGGGCGCCGCGCTGGTCTACCGGGCGATGTATGCCCTGCTGCCGATGGTGCTGTGCGGCCTGGCCTATCTGTGGCTGGAGGCGCGCCGTGGCCTGGGCTCGGACCAGCGTTCCCGCGCGCCCAGCCGCGGGGATGTGCGCTGAAGTGCGGGCACGCGCCTTGCTGTAGCGCCGTTCCCGACACTTCCCCCAGTTCCCCATGCGCACGACGACCGCCGCCGCCCCATTGTCCGACGCGCCTGAAGTCGCGATTGCGCATCCGCGCCGCACCGATGCGCCCGAACACGAGAACGCCAGCCTGTGCGCGCTGGCGCGCCGCCTGTCGGTGCTGCTCGGCATCGATTACGCCGCCGACTACGACGCCGCCGCGCACCACCGGCGCGCCTACTTCGTGCCGGCCTGCACCCTGGTGGGCCGCGAGGCGGCAGAGGTTCTTGGCATCCACGCCGAGCACCAGATGTACGGCGGCGTGGTGCCCTACGCCTTCGTCGCCACCAAGAGCGTCTCGCATCCCCTGCTGAACGAAACGGCGCGCGCCCCGCAGGGCTGGGCCCGCGGGTTGGCGGCGGAGCTGGGCGATGCGGTGCTGCCCGGCTACACGGCCTTCACGCCCGAGGACGCCGAGGCCGCCGGACGGCGCTTGCTGCGCGACGGCTCCGTGCGATTGAAGCCTCCCCTGGGAACCGCCGGCCGTGGCCAGGTCGTCGTGCGCGACGACGCCGGGCTGGCGCGCGCGCTGGCCGACTGCGACGCCGCGAACATCCGCGAGAACGGGCTCGTGGTGGAGCTGAACCTGGCCGCCGACGTGCGCACATACAGCGTGGGCAGCGTGCGCGTGGCGGGGCTGGAGGCCACGTACGTCGGCACGCAGGAACTGACGCCCGACAACCAGGGCGAGCAGGTGTATGGCGGCTCGACGCTGCGGGTGGTGCGCGGAGACTTCGACGCGCTGCTGGCCGCCTCGCTGTCGCCGCCGGAACAGCGTGCCGTGGCGCTGGCGCGCCGCTACGACGCCGCCGTGCAGCGCCACTACCCCGAGCTGCTGGCCTCCCGGCGCAACTACGACGTAGCGGCGGGCCGGGACGCGCAGGGCATGGATCGGATGGGCGTGCTGGAGCAGTCGTGGCGGGCGGGCGGCGCCAGTATTGCGGAGATCGCGGCGCTGGAGGCCTTCATGGCCGACCCGCGGCTGCGCGAAGTGACGACGCAGACCCGCGAGCGCTACGGCGCCCATCAGCCGCCGCCGGAAGACGAGGCACTCGTGTTCCACGGCGAGGACGGCGAGGTCGGCTTCATTTCGAAATCCGGGAGGATCCTGCGGTATGGCGGCGGAAAGTGAACGGGTAGTGATACCGGTGGACGGCCAGCAACTGGAGGGCACCGTGCTGGCGCCCCAGGCGAAGATTCCCGGCGTCCTGTTCATACACGGCTGGGGCGGCAGCCAGCGCTTCGACCTGAAGCGGGCGCGCGCCGTGGCGGGCCTGGGCTGCGTATGCCTGACCTTCGACCTGCGCGGCCATGCCGCCACCGAGGCCCAGCAGGACCGCGTGACCCCCGAGGAAAACCTGCGCGACGTGCTGCATGCCTACGACCGCCTCGCCTCGCATCCCGACATGGACCCGTCCGCGGTGGTGGTCGTGGGCAGCAGCTACGGCGGCTACCTGGCCGCGATGCTGACCGCGCTGCGTCCCGTGCGCTGGCTGGCGCTGCACGTGCCAGCGCTGTACCAGGACGACACCTGGGGCCTGCCCAAGGCGGGCTTCGACCGTCGCCGGCTGACCGCCTACCGCCAGGGGCCGGTGCTGCCCTCCGACAACCGCGCGCTGAGCGCGTGCGAGGCGTTCCGCGGCGACGTGCTGCTGGTGGAGGCCGAACACGACGACTACATTCCTCACGCCACTATCATGAGCTACCGCAACGCCTTCATGGCTGCCCATTCGCTGACCCACCGCATCCTCGACGGCGCCGACCACGCGCTGACGGACAAGTCGGCGCAGCAGGCCTATACCTCGATCCTCAATGCGTGGATCACCGAGATGGTGGTCGGCGCGCGGGTGGGCGGCAATGAACGCTGAAGCCATTTCCGCCGCCGCGCTGGAAGAGCTGCAGGCCGTGGCCGGCTACATGCGCAGCCATCACCTCCTGCTGGCCACGGCCGAATCGTGCACCGCGGGCATGATCGCGACCATGCTGGCCGACATCCCGGGCGCGGGCGCCCTGCTCGACTGCGCCTTCGTCACCTATTCGGTGGATGCCAAGCGCCGCTGCCTGGGCCTGGACGATGCCGTGCTCGCGCAGCACAACCTGACCAGCGAAGCCGTGGCCCGCGCCATGGCCGAGGGCGCGGCGCCGCGCACGCCCGCCAGCGTCATCATCTCCAACACCGGCGTGGCCGACGATGGCGGCACGGGCGTGGCACCGGGCACGCAGTGCTACGCCTGGCTGTTCCGCCATCCCACCGGCGGGATGGCGCCGGACGAAGCCGAAGCCGCGTGGACCCTCTACACGGAAACGAAACGATTCCCCGGCGGCCGGCCCGCCGTGCGGCGCGCCAGCGCGCTCTACGCGCTCGGGCGCATCGTGCATTACCACGGCCTGCTGCAGGCGCGCGGGGCATGAACCGGGAACCGGCCACACCCGACGGCCGGCTGCACTACGCCGACGACGGCGTGCCGGGCTACACCCGGCGACGGCGCCCGAACGGCTTCACCTACTACGACACCCGCGGCAAGCCCATCCGCGACGCGGCCACGCTGGCGCGCATCCGCGCCCTGGCCATTCCGCCGGCCTACGAGTCGGTCTGGATCTGTCCCAGCGCCGACGGGCACCTGCAGGCCACCGGCCGCGATGCGCGCGGCCGCAAGCAGTATCGCTACCATCCCGAATGGCGCGCGCTGTGCGAAGCCGACAAATACGGCCAGCTGCTGGCCTTCGGCGAGAGCCTGCCGCGCATCCGGCGGCGGGTAGCGTGCGACCTGCGGCGGCCCGCGCTGTCGCGCGAGAAGGTCCTGTCCGTGGTGGTCCGGCTGCTGGAGGCCACGCTGATCCGCGTCGGCTCGCGCGAGTACGCGCGCTCCAACGGCTCGTACGGCCTGACCACGCTACTGCGGCGCCATGCCAGGGTCGACGGCCAGCGGCTGCGCCTGCGGTTTCGGGGCAAGAGCAGCGTGCCGCACGATGTCACCGTCACGGACCGGACCGTGGCGCGCACGGTGCGGCGCTGCCTGGAGATACCCGGCCAGCAGTTGTTCCAGTACCTGGACGCCGACGGCCAGCCGCACGACGTGGACTCGGACATGGTCAACGCCTATCTGAAGGAGGCTTGCGGCAGCGATTTCACCGCCAAGCACTACCGCACCTGGGCCGGCTCGGTGCATGCCCTGGCCGAGCTGCGCCGGCCCGAGTACGCCGAGCCCAGCGCCTCGCACGTCGCCGCGGCGGTACGCAAGGTCGCCGAGCGCCTGTACAACACGCCCGCAGTGTGCCGCAAATGCTATATCCACCCGGCGGTGATCGACGCCTACCTTGCCGGCGAGCTGGCACCGGGCGGCAGCGCGCCCGCCGGCCCCGCAGGGCTGAAGGCCGACGAGCGCCGGCTGCTGGGATTGTTGCGGCGGGCAAAGGGCTGACGTCTTTCCACCCGCCGGCCGGGCGCTCATGCCGCCTGCCGTTGCGCGGCTTCGGCCGCCTGCACCGCGTCGCGCTGCGCCAGCACCTGGGGCGATACTACGCGCCGGTGTGCCAGGACGCGCGGCAGGCCGCGCAAGATGGCGGCCAGCAGGGCGAGGCGTCTGCCGCGTGCGTTCGAGAAGACCGTGCACGTCTCGCGCCAGGCGCGGCGGGCGGGCAGGCGCAGCCAAGCCAGCCACACGGCGTTGCGCGCCAGCAGGCTGCGCCGCTGCGGCGCATTGCGCCGGGCCGAGGGATGATGGCGCGTGACCAGCACCGGCGCATACACGATGCGCCAGCCCGCCTGCAGCAGGTCCAATGCCAGCAGCCCCTCCTCGCCGCCGAGGAACAGCGCCGGCCAGTAGCCGCCGGCCTGCAGGAAAGCGTCGCGCCGCGCCACGCAGGCGCCGGCCATGAAACCCACCAGCCCCGGCCCGACGCCCGGCAGGCCCGGCAGCGGACTGTGCGCCATGCGTGTGCAGGTCGGATCCGGCATGCCCGAATTGCCTATCGTCACCTGGCCGCTGACCAGTCCCAAGTCCGGCCAGGCATCGAAGATCCGCTCGGCGATCAGCAGCGCGCCGGCGTCCCAGCAGGTGTCGTCGTCGCAGAAGGCCACGTATGGCGTGCGGGCAGCGCGGCATCCCCGGTTGCGCGCGGCCGCGCCCTCGTTGCGCGGCGCACGCAGCAGTTGCACGTCGGGATAGCGCCGCGCCACCTGGGCTTCGGTGCCGTCGGTGCTGGCGTTGTCCACCACGATGATGGGATGCGCCGGATAGCGTTCGCGCAGCCCCCGCAGGGTGCGCAGCAGTTCGTCGCGGCGGTTGTGCGTCAGCACCACGATGGATACGCGCGGCGTGGTGTGTGCCGGGAAACGGGGCGACGGACCGGGATCGGGCTGCGCATCCCCTGTGGGCGAATCGCGCGGCGTCATGCGCGCCGCTCCGAGGCCCAGGAAAGACGCCAGTACCGCTCGGGCTGGGCCGGATCCCCCATGCCGGGCTGCAGCCCCAGGGCGCGCAACTGGCTCGCGTAGGCCGCCACGGCGCTGGCCTTCTTCCCATCGGACGGCGGCGGCCCGGGCTCGGGCGTGGCCACCACGCCGCGGGCCAGCAGCTCGGCCAGGCGTTGCTGCAATAAGCCGGGCTTGCGGCGGTACAGTGCTTCCTCGTAGGCCAGCCATTCGCAGGATGACAGCGCTCCAATGCGCAACGCAGCATCGCACACGCGCCGATGGTCGTCATGAAACAGGCCGAGCGGCATGTAGACCCGCTGCGGCTGCAGCAGGCCCAGCGCGCCTGCCAGGGCGTCGTCAAGGCGCACGGGATCGTCCGGGGACGCATACTGGCTGTCCATCAGGCCCAACCGCAGCGCATGCGCCTGCAGCGTGGCCAGCGCCTCGCTGTCCTCGCGTTCGCGCGCCAGCATGGCCTCGTCGGCGGTGGCGAAGCCGCAGCGGCGGTCCCAGTCGGGCGCGGACGTCCCCGCCGGCGGAACGCCGGAATAGACCGTGATTACCGTGCAGCCCGGCATCGCGGCCAGCAGGTCGCCGCAGCCCAGCACGGCATCGTCGAAGTGGGGGGAAATCACGACCGTATGGGAAGCGCAGGCCATGGGACGGACTCGGACAGGCGCGGGAGACTCGCCAGCAGCAATTTGCATGCCGCCGGCCGCCCCATGCGCAGGCGCGTAGGCACGTCGCTTGCTGCCTTGGGGACGCACCCCGGCGTGACCGGGTCCACTCACCTTACAGGAGCCCCCATGAAGAATCCGTTTCTGGACTCCGAGCGTGCCGTACCGCGCGGCGACATTGCGCGACCCGCCGTCGGTCCGAGCGACTCTTCGGATTCCCCCAGCGACCTGCCCGCCGGCGCCGACAGCGACACCGACGCGCAAGGCACCGGCGAACGCGACAGCGTCAACCAGCGCCGCGGCGGCCAGCCGGCGGACGTGGCACCCGATGACATCGTCGACGCCGACGAAGCGGGCGTTTCCCGCAGCCCCGCCGACCCCGCCCGCAATGGCGGCCAGCCCGGCTAGCCGTACCGGCACGGGCGCCCTTCCCGGGCGCCGACGGTAAAAATGACACGATGGCCGCGATAGGTGGCCGGACGATGCCGCTGACCCGGGAACGCGGGCGGCGGCATCGCTTTTGCGGAGGGACGCGGGATGGAATGGATACCTGACTGGGCCAGCCTGTTCGGATTCAGCGTCTCGCCCATCGAGATCGTGCTGCGCGGCAGCGTCGTGTACTGGGTGATCTTCACCCTGTTGCGCGTGGCCGGACGGCGCGACATCGGCTCGATGGGCGTGGCCGACATGCTGGTGCTGGTGCTGATCGCCGATGCGGCCCAGAACGCCATGGCCGGCGAATACACCTCGATCACCGACGGCCTGATCCTCGTCGCCACCATCGTCGGCTGGACTCACCTGATAGACCGGCTGACCTACGCGTTCCCGCGGCTGAGCAACTTCCTGTCGCCGGATCGCGTATGCCTGGTGCGCGACGGTATCATTCTGGTGCGCAACCTGCGCCGCGAGTCCATCACCGAAGAAGAACTGCGCGCGGAACTGCGGCTCAAGGGCGTCGACGATCTGTCGGGCGTGCGCAGGGTCTATATGGAATCCACCGGCGAGATCAGCGTGCTGCGCAGGCAGGGCTGAGCGACGCCCGGCCCTGCCTGGCAACGCCGGCCCGCAAGAAGGGCGTCAGGCGCGCGCCCATCCCGCCACGCCGATCCGGCCGCGTCGCAGATGATGGGCGAAGTAATCCACGGTCCGCGCCAGGCCCTCCGACGCTTCCACGCGCGGCTGCCACCCCAGCAAACGCTTGGCCAGTGAGATGTCGGGACAACGGCGCGCCGGATCGTCGCCGGGCAGTGGGCGGAAGACCAGGCGGGGCGCCTGCCCCACGGCGTGGCCGATGCGTTCGGCGATCTCCAGCATCGTCATCTCGTGCGGATTGCCCAGGTTGACCGGCCCGACGCCCTCCTGCGGAAGTTCCATCAATGCGACCAGTCCGCCGATCAGGTCGTCCACGTAGCAGAATGAACGCGTCTGCCGCCCGTCTCCGTAGATCGTCAGCGGTTCGCCTTGTAGCGCCTGCACGATGAAGTTCGAAACCACCCGCCCGTCGTTGGGCGCCATGTTCGGCCCATAGGTATTGAAGATACGCGCGATGCGCACCGATACCCCGGCGCGCTGGTGCAGCGAGAACAGCGTTTCGGCGCAACGCTTGCCTTCGTCGTAGCAGGCGCGCGGCCCGATGGGGCTGACGTTGCCACGGTAGCTTTCGCGCTGTGGATGTTCGGTGGGATCGCCATAGACTTCGCTGGTCGAGGCCTGCAGCACGCGCGCCCGGGTCCGCGCCGCAAGCTCCAGCACGCGCATGGCGCCCAGCACGCAGGTGTGCGTGGTATTGATGGCGTCGGCCTGGTAGTGAACCGGCGAGGCGGGACAGGCCAGGTTGTAGATCCGCTCCACCTCCACGTCGATCGGTTCGGTCACGTTCTGCTGCAGCAGCGTGAAGCCCGGATGACGCAGCAGGTCCGCCACGTTGCGCAATGCGCCCGTGCGCAGGTTGTCCAGGCACAGCACCCGGTGGCCGTCGGCCAGCAGCCGGCGGCACAGATGCGAACCGAGGAATCCCGCCCCGCCCGTCACAAGCACCCTTCTGGTTTGCGTCGCCATCACCTTTCCTCCATCAACGCATCGAACAGCGCGCGCCAATCGTCGACGAAGCGGTCGATGTGGTAGCGCGACATGGCCAGGCGGCGGCCGGCCTCGCCCCACTGCCGCGCCAGCTCGGGCTCGGCGATAAGCTGGCGGCACACCTCCACCAGTCGCTCGGGCCGGTTGTCGACGTAGCCGTCCACGCCGCTGTGGATCACGGCGGGGAGTTCGGTGCCGCCGAACCCCACCACCGGCACGCCGCACATCATGGCCTCCAGCAGCGCCAGTCCCAGGCTGCCGTAGCGCACCGGACTGAAGAAGAAGCGGTAGTGCGACACGAAGGCCGCCACCTCCATGTTGGGCACTTCGCCCAGGCCGCCGCAACGCTCGCTGTCCATGCCGATCAGGTCCAGTGGCACCTGCCGCGCCATCTGCAGGTGCAGATCGGCGCCCATGCGCCGGCCGCGCCGGGCGATGTTGTTGACCACCGCGATGCCGCGGGCCAGCTCGCCCTGGTAGCGCACCGTGGGCGGCACGATGCCGTGCTCGATGACGCGCTGGGTCACCTCGGCCGAGTGGTCCCACATCTGCGCGTTGTAGGGCGTGACGTGCACCAGCACGCCACCCGCTTGCCGGAACGGATGCACGGCGTCGGTGGGATGCTGCTGCGGCGGGTTGTGTTCCAGGAAGGCGCAGGGCAGGCGTTGCTGTTGCGGCGAAAGCAGCGTCGCGGCATCGGCCAGGTTCTCGGGAGACTGGTACAGGACGCAGTCCACCGGGGTCTCGTGAATCCGGTCGGCCGCCACTTCGCGCACATTGGCGCCCCATGGGATCTTGCTGCCCAGCGGCGAATAGCCGGCCCGGCCCGGCCGCACGGGAATGATGAATTCGCACGGGACCTGCGTCAGTGCGTATAGATAGTTGCCGTGGACATGCCAGGTCAGCACGCGCCAGGGTTGGCCCCGTTGCTTGTCGTTCGCATTCATGCGCTCTCCTCTGCCAGTTGCTGCCGCGCCTGCTCCACGACGCGCTGGACCCCCACCCCCAGCGCACAGGGGTGGCCGATGGGACACCGTTCGTAGGCGCATGGCCGGCACAGCACCGGCGTCCACAGCACGGCGTGGCGCGCGTGGTCCAGCGGCGCCCAGCGCCGCACGTCGCTGCCCGACGCCACCACCACGCTGCGCGTGCCCACGGCGGCGCAGACGTGCGACATGCCCGTGTCGTTGCTGACCACCAGCCGGCAGCGCGCCACCAGTGCGGCCAGGCTGCCCAGCGACGTCCGCCCGCACAGGTCCACCGCCTGGGGCACCTGACGCAGCACGGCCTGCACCAGCTCGGCCTCGGCCGGCGTGCCGGTGACGCCCACCTGCCAGCCTTCGCGCGCCAGCGCCAGGGCAACCTGCGCGAAGCGCGCCGGCGGCCAGCGGCGCGAGGCCAGCCGGGCCCCCGGGTGGATCAACACCGTGCGCGCCGGGTCCAGACCCGCGGCGCGGCACAGCGCCTCGGCGGCGGCATGGTCGGCTTCATGCAGCGGCAGTTCCAGACTGGCGTCGTCGGTAATGATGCCCAGAGGTTCCAGCAGTCGCAGATAGCGCAGCGGCTCGGGCAGTTCTTCCGGCCACGGCACGCGCCCTGCCTCCTCGTCCGGCTGGCTCGCCGGCACGAAACCGACCCAGCGCCGCGCACCCAGCTGGCCGACGATGACATTCGATCGCTCGCCGCTGCCGTGCATCTGCAGCGCAAGATCGAAACGGCAGGCCCGGGTCCGGGCGTAGAAGGCCGGCAGCGCGGCCTCGTCGGCGGCCTGCTCGGGAAAGGCGGCAATGCCGGGGAATGCGAGCCACGCGTCGATGTAATGCGCGAAACGCCGCGCGAATTCCCCGCCGTCGCCCAGCCCGACCAGCGTGATGTGCGCATGCGGCCAGGCGCGCCGCAGCGCCCGCAGCGCCGGCACGCAGCACAGCATGTCGCCCAGCTGCAGCGCGCGGAATACGGCCACGCGCGCCGGCGCTGCGCCGTCGGCTACCGTAGTCCGTACCCGGCTCTGCGCCTGCGCCGGCGTGAAAGGCGGGCCAACCGCGCGCGGCGTACCCGTCGATACGACGGCGTCCGTCCTCATGGAAATCTCGCGCCGTAGCGCAACATGCCGACCAGCCGCCAACCAATCGACAGCGGAGGGATCGCCATGGAGGTCAGCGCCAGCTCGAACAGGTGCAGCGGCGCGCGCGACAGGCCGGCCAGCCGCCGCACGAAGAAGCGCGCGGTCAGGGCCAGCCATAGCGCGCCCGCCACGGCCGCCACCGTCCAAGCGCCGGCGGCCAGCGCGGCCAGCGTGGCCACCAGCGCCAGCGTGGCCGCCAGGTAGAACCACGGCGGCCCCTTGCGAACACGCGACCGGTACAGAAAGGGATGCTTCAGGTAGAGCAGTGTGTCGTACATAACCTTGCGCTGCATGCGCAGGCTGACCGCGAAGGGCGCGGGACGAATCGGATGGCGTACGCGCGCCATCGGCGCATACACCACCTGCAGGCCCCGCTCCAGCAGCGAGAAATGCAGGTCGGAGTCCTCGCGCCAGGCGATTTCGAAGCGCGTGTCGAAGCCGCCGACCTGCTCCAGCGCGGCGCGGCGCACGAAGCAATTGGCCGTGGCGAACTCGGCATGCGACAGGCCAGCGGCGTCGCGTTCGTAATCGGTGGGCCGCTCGGGTAGCGGCATCTCGATCGCGCCGGCGGCCGCGTGCACGTCGGGGCGCATCGCCAGCACGCCCTGCGCCAGCCAGTCGGATGCGGGGATCGTGTCATCGTCCGTGAAGGCGATGATCTCTCCACGCGCCGCACGCCAGCCCGCGTTGCGCGCGGCGGCAGGACCCTGGGTTTCGGTAATGGGCAGGTAGCGCAGGACGGGGCCCTCGTTGGGCAGCGACTGCGCCAGCCTGGACACCAGGGCCGCGGTGCGTGCGCCGGGTTCGTCGTCGCAGACGATCACCTCGTAGTCTCCGCGTGGAAACGCCTGCGTGGCCAGCGCGCCCAGGCAGGCGGCCAGGAGATCGGGGCGGCGGTACGTAGGAACGACGACCGACACCAGGATGCGCGGCTCGTTCATTCGGGTTTCTCCACCAGGAACGAACCGATCACCAGCGCATCCAGCGGCGAGGTCCAGAAACACTCCAGCGCGTCGCGCGGCGTGCACACCACCGGCTCGCCGCGGGTGTTGAACGAGGTGTTCACCAGCACCGGCACGCCGGTCAGCCGCTCGAATGCCGCCAGGGTGTCGTAATACCGCGCGTTCTGGTCGCGGCGCACCGTCTGCACGCGCGCCGTGCCGTCGGTGTGGCGCACCGCCGGAATACGGGCGGCGCGCTCGGGCAGCACGTCGAACACGAACAGCATGAACGGGGCACGGATGCCGGGCTTGCTGCCCGCATCGAACCATTGCGGGGCGCGCTCTTCCATCACCGCCGGCGCCACCGGGCGGAAATCCTCGCGGTCCTTCAGGGCGTTCAGGCGTGCCTGCATGCCAGCGTCGATCGGCGAGGCCAGGATGGAGCGAGCCCCCAGCGCGCGCGGGCCGAATTCCATGCGGCCCTGGAACCAGCCCAGGATCTTGTCCTGCGCCAGCAGCTCCGCGGCCGCCTGGGCCACGTCGTCCAGCCGGCGGTACGGCACGCGGGACATCTTCAAGAATGCCTCGATGGCGTCGTCTCCGTACGACGGCCCCAGGTAGGCGTGGTCCATCTGCCAGGCGCGGCCGGCATTGCGTGCGGTGTAGTCGGCGTACAGCGCCGCGCCCAGCGCCGTGCCCGCGTCGCCCGCGGCCGGCTGCACCCAGACGTCCCGGAATGGCCCATCCTTGGCCAGCCGCGCATTCATCACGCAGTTCAGCGCCACGCCGCCCGCCATGCAGAGCTGGTCCGCCCCGGTGCGCCGGTGCAGCCATTGCGCCATGTGCAGGGCCGTCTCTTCCAGCACGTACTGCAGCGACCGCGCCACCTCATGGTGGCGCCGCTCGAACGGCGCGCCGCGCTGGCGTGCCGGGCCGAAGCGCTCCACCAGGCGGGCGGGCTGCAGCGTGTATCCACCCTCCTCGTCCAGCTGCACGATCTCGCGAAATGCGGTGCGGTGCACGGGTTCGCCGAATGACGCCAGCGCCATCACCTTGTACTCGTCGGACGAACGCAGGAAACCCAGGTAGTCCGTGACCTCTTCATACAGAAGGCCCAGCGAATGCGGCAGGCAGATCTGCTTCACCCGCTCGTAGCGTCCGCCGCTGAAATGGCCGTAGCTGGTGGTGGCCGCCTCGCCGCGCCCGTCCATTGTCAGCACCGCGCTCTCTTCGTAAGGACAGGCCAGGAACGCGCTGGCTTCGTGCGCCAGGTGATGATCCAGGTATTGCCAGCGTTCCAGGATGTGCGCCAGGTCCAGCCCGCGCCAGCGCGCGCGCAGGTGATGTGGCACGCCGTCGAGCAGCTGGCGCGGGGCATTGACGACGTACGACAGGAACAGCGGGTCCCATGGCGATCCCTCGTGCGCCTGGCGGCGCGCCCCGGAGGGCTCCAGCGGCAGCGTGATGACGCCGTCGCGCCCGCCGGGCACTTCCAGCAGGTCGGGATTGAGGGCGTACACGATCCGGTCCACGTCGCGCAGGGCGATACCGGCTTCCATCAGGCAGTAGTCAATGGCGTGGTACGGCAACTGCCACGTCGTGAAGGGAACGGGGCGCTTGCCGTGCTTGATGCGGGTGAAGCGCTCTTCCTCCGCCGCGGCCAGCACCACACCGTCGCGCACCAGCGCAGCGGAGCAGTCGTGGAAGGCGGCATTGATGCCTAGCGTATACATGCGAGTCTCCCTTGCGTGGCTTCGCGCGGCGACGCCGCGGCAAGCAGCTCGTGCGCCGCCTCGGCCACCCGCTCGGGCCGCACCTGGGCCAGGCAGGCGTGATGGCCTTGCGGACAGACGCTGCGATAGCAGTTGCGGCACGGCACGTCGTGATAGAGCAGCCGATGCGCGGTGTTCCAGGGCGTGTGCTGCGGGTTGGTGAGCGCGTACAGATCGACCACCGGCACGTGCAGCGCGGCGGCGATGTGCGCGGGTCCGCTGTTGTTGCACACCAGGACGGCGCAGCGTTCGATGGCAGCGCCCAGTTCGCCCAAGGTGAGCTGGCCCGACAGGTCGATCAGACCCGGCAACTGCGCGCGCAGCGCGGGCAGCGCGGCATCCAGGCCCCCGTCCTCCGGGCTGCCCAGCAGCACGATGCGCCGGCCCTCGCCGCGCAGCCGCGCGATGGCGCGGGCCAGCAATGGTGCGGGATAGCGGCGCGACGCAGCCGTCGCCCCACCGTGCACGGCGATCCAGTCCTCGCCGTCGGCCACACCCATCGTTCGCACCCTGGCGCGCAGCGCCTGCCGGTCCCGCTCGCGTACCTGGAAGGACAGCGACGTGTCCGCCGCGCGCACGCCCACCGCGGCGACGAGGTCCAGCTGGCGCTGCACTTCGTGGCGCATCGAAGCGTCGGTGTCGGTCTCGCGCACCCAGTCGCCAATGAGCCGGTATGGATTCTCGCGGCAGTGCGCCAGCACGCGCGGCACGCCGGCCAGGTGGCACAGCAGGGCCGCCGGCAGCGGACTCTGGCTGTACACCGTGAAGATCACGGCGGCCTCGGGCCGCCACGCGCGAATGCGCTGGATCGCTTGCATGTCGGCCTGGTTGCCCGATTGGCCGTTGCGCACCCAGGCACATTCGTACGGCAGCACCGTATCCACGTCCGGCAGGAACGGTGCCAGCGCCGCCCCGGAAGACGAGGCCAGTAGCGCGACGCGGCGCCCGGGCCGGGCCTGCTTCAGCGCGCGGATGGCCGGCGTGGACATCAGGACGTCACCCATGCCGTCAAGGCGGATGCACAGCACGCGCTGCGCCTCGCCCCAGGCCGCCTGGGCGTCTGGCGGTATCATGCCGCCTCCCGGTGGGCGCCGCCCGCGGACGATGCGGCCACCAGCGTCAGCGGCGTGCCGGTGCGTCGGGCCCCGCACCCCAGTTCGCCGGCCACGAAGTGCGCGGCTGCGGCCAGGTCGGGCGCCCGTGCCGTGGGGACGCGATGCGCGCCCGCCACCCACTCGGTCTCGTTACCCACGTCCAATAGCACCGTGCGGCAACCCGCGCGGTTGCCCGCCTCGACGTCATGCAGGATGTCACCGATCATCCAGGACCGTTCCAGGTCGACCCCGTGCTCGAGGGCCGCGCGCCGCAGCAGGCCCGGAGCCGGCTTGCGGCAGCGGCAGCGCGTGCCCGACGGCGCATGCGGGCAGTAGTAAAAGCCGGCAAGCCGGCCGCCGGCCGCCCGGAACATGCCCGCCAGGCGTTGCCGTACGTCCTCCAGCCGCGCCTCGCGGAAATAGCCCAGTTCCACGCCGGGCTGGTTGCTGACCACAATCAGGGGTATGCCCAGTGCAGCGAGGCGGCACAGGCCGGCGAATGCGCCGGGTGCGAAGGCCATGCGCGCCGGGTCCACGTTGTAGGGCTCGTCGACCAGGAGCGTTCCGTCCTTGTCCAGGAATACCGCCGGCGTCAGGGCCATGACGTCTCCCGCATCGGCAGCACCATCACTTCCGGCACCACCGTCTCGGCCGGCTGGGTCAGCACGAAGCGCACCGCGCGCGCCACGTTCTGCGGATCCTGGAGCGTACCCGCGTCGATATCGGGAAAGCGGTCCAGCAGGAACGGCGTGCGCATGCCACCCGCGATCACCGCGCAGACCTTCAGCCCTGCGGCGCGCAATTCGGCATGCAGCGCGTGGGACAGTCCTAGCAACCCCCACTTGCTCGCATGGTAGGCGCTGGCGTTGGGCCAGGCGCGGCGCGCCGCCGTGGACGCGATATTGACGATGTAGCCACCGGGCGACAGATGCTGCTTGGCCAGCTTGGCCATGAGGAACGGGCCGGTCAGGTTGGTGCGCAGCACGCGCTCCCACGCCTCGATGTCCAGCTCGTCGATGGGCGCGGTCACGTCCACGCCTGCATTGTTGATGACGGCATCCAGCCGCCCGCAGCGCCGCAGCGTGGTTTCCAGCGCGGCCCGCACGTCATCGGGCCGGCCCACGTCCATCGTGACGGCGCTCGCCTTGGCGCCGCGCTCGGCCAGCGCGCGGGCGCCCTCCTGGGCACGCTCACCGTTGACGTCCGCCACCACCACGGTCGCGCCCTCGTCGGCCAGCATGCCGCAGATCGCGGCGCCCAGCCCGCTGGCACCTCCCGTTACCAGCACCACGCGGCCGGCCAGCGTTTCCATGTCCTGCATCGTCGATTCCTCCCGGATCCTAGGGTTAGCGTTCACTGCGCCAGCGCATAGCCGGAAGCGGCCGGCGCGCCGACGGCCTCCTCGCGCGACACACGGTGGTAGACATCCAGTAGCGCGTAGCCCACCCGTTCCCAGGTATAGAGCCGGCGCGCACGGCGCCGGCCGGCCTCGCCCATGCGGCGGCACAGCGCCGGATCGCGGGCCAGCGCGGCCAGCCGTACGGCCAGCGCGCCGGGATCGCGCGGCGGCACCAGGAAGCCGGTCTGGCCGTGCACCACCGTGCTGCGGATGCCGCCGGTGTCCGAGCCGACCACGGGCAAGCCGCATGCCATCGCCTCCACGGGCGTGATGCCGAAGGGCTCGTACCAGGGCGTGGTGACGAACACGTCGCTGGCGCAGTAGTAGCGACGCAGCTCCATACGATCGCGCCTTCCGGTGAATTCGATGTGATCCAGGACGCCCTCCTCCTGCGCAATGCGGCGCAGCCGGCCCAGCTCGGGCGTGTGCTGCTCGCACGGCTCGACGCTGTTGCCGCCCACCACGCACAGCCGGGCGTCGATGCCGTGATGCCGGCGCAGCCGCGCCAGCGCGCGGATCACGTTGTCCACGCCCTTGCGCGGCACCATGCGGCCCAGCTGCAGGATGCGGAACGACGGCGTGTCCCAGCCCAGTCCGGCGCGCGCAGTGTCGCAGGGCATCGGCTGCATCTCGGCCGCGTCGAACCCGCAAGGCACGACGGAAATGCGGCGCGGATCGGCGCCATAGAGTTCCAGCAGGTCCTGCCGGTCCTGGGGGCACTCGGCCACGATCATGTCGGCCTGGCGCACCACCATGTCCTCGATGTCGAAGCGGGCATCGGCGAAACCGTCGTTCTCGCCCTGATGCTGGCGGCGCACCCGGCCCAGGGCGTGGAACGTCACCACCAGCGGGATGCCGTGCCGCCGCGCCGCGGGCAACGACGCCAGCGCAGACATGAAGAAGTTGGCGTGGATCACGTCGTAGGGCTGCGGCATACCGGCGATACGGCGCGTCAGGTACTCGCCGAACGCGTCCATGTGGGGCAGCATGTCCTCCTTGCGCAGAAAGCGCGCGGGCCCGGCGGGCACGTGGATCACGCGCACTCCCGGCAGCCACTCGATCGTCTCCGGCAGGTCCGCGCTGTCGCGCCGCGTGTAGACGTCGACGCGGCAGCCGGCCGCGGCCAATTGGCGGGCGGTCTGCGCGACATAGACGTTCTGGCCGCCGCTGTCGATGCTGCCGGGCGGCGCCAGCGGCGAGGCATGCTCGCTGACGATGGCAATGTTTCTCATGGTGAATCTCCGTGGAGGGCAAGGGAATCCGCCCATCCCCGCCCGGCTCGTCCAGAAACCGCAACGGGTGCGCGTGTACTCGCGGCCAGCAGATCCGCAAGCGCCGTTCCCACAGTCGGAGAAGCGTTATATCGGCGCGGGCTGGGGAGACGCTACCTCTCGCAGTTCTTACACCCGCTTGTAAAGACGCCCGGATGCCTCACCGCCCGGGCAGCTTGTCCACAGGTGCCGGCGTGGACTGGAAATCTTGCTCCGCAGGCATGGGTGCCCCGGCGCCCAACGCGGGCGCCGCGGACGCCGGACGTCCCATGCCGCCTGCGGCCAGCCCGCGCACCGTGGCGGCCAGTTCGCGTGGATCCACGGGTTTGGCCACATGAACCTGGAAGCCCGCCAGCAGCGCCCGCAGGCGGTCGTCGGCCCCTGTATGGCCCGACAGCGCGATCGCCGGGATGCGGCTGGCCAGCGGCACGCCGCGGCCAGCCTCCAGTGCGCGCACGCGGCGCATCAGCTCATGCCCGTCCATCTCGCCCAGCGAGATGTCGCAAACCAGCACGGACGGCCAGTCCTGCGTAGGCCGCGCCGACAGGGCCTGCAGCACCGCGGGCCCGTCGCCGTATGTCATGACTTCGGCACCGTACTCCCGCAGGACTTCGGCCACCAGTTCGCGCGCCTCGTCGTGGTCGTCGACCACCATCAGCGTCACGCCGTGCAGTTCCACCTCGGCCTGCTGGTCCCGGGGACGTGGTGCATCCACCGCACGCAGCGGGAATTCCAGGGCATAGCTGATGCCCCCGGACGATTGGCGCAGCGTCTCGAACGTCGCGCCGAGCCGTTGCGCCTGCCCGGCCACTATCGCCGGATCCAGCGCGGCCGCCTCGCGCAACGCCAGCGGCATGTCCTCGTCGAGCTGGGCATGGGCCACGGCGGCGTCGCCGTACGGCCGCCCGTCTGTCACTGTCAGGCGAGCCTGCGGGCCGGCGCGTTGCAGTTTCAACCCGACGCGGCCCAGCGGCGGGGTCACCGCCACCGCATGCGCGCACAGGTCCCACACCAGCTGCTGCAGCGCGCTGGGATCCGCAGTGATGCGCGCTGCATCCGACTCCAGCGCGGTATAAACGTTGACCCCCTTGGCGTCGCTCAGCTCGCGCACCGAATCGAGCACGCCGGCGACCAGCGCGGACAGGTTCACCGGCTGGCGGCTCAGCACCGATCCAGCCTGTTCCAGTTCGTGCTGCTGGCGCTGCAGGGACCACATCTGTGCATACATGCCGCCGGCCTCCAGCAGCTCGGCGTGCGTGCCCTGCTCCACGACGCGCCCGTGGTCCAGCACCAGGATGCGGTCTGCGTCGACGATGGTCGACAGCCGGTGCGCGATGATGAGCGTGCTACGCCCGAGCGCGATGCGGTCCAGCTCGGCCTGGATGGCGCGCTCCGTGCGCGTATCCAGCGCAGAGGTGGCTTCGTCGAACACCATGATGGGCGGATTCTTCAGCAAGGCGCGCGCGATCGCGATGCGCTGGCGCTCGCCGCCCGAAAGCTTCACCCCCCGCTCGCCCACCGGGGTGTCGTAGCCGGCCGGCAGGCTCTCGATGAAGTCGTGCACCCGCGCGCCGCGCGCGGCCTCGCGGACCTGGTCCATCGTGGCATCCGGCCGGCTGTAGGCGATGTTGTAGGCAATGGTGTCGTTGAACAGCAGCGTGTCCTGCGGCACGATGCCCAGCGCGCGCCGCAGGCTGGCCCGGTCCACGTCACGCAGATCCTGGCCGTCCACCAGCACCCGGCCCTCGTCCGGATCGTAGAAGCGGAACAGCAGCCGGGCCACAGTCGACTTGCCCGAGCCACTACCGCCCACGATCGCCAGCGTCTGCCCCGCGGGTACCGAGAAGCTCAGGTCCCACAGGATCTTGCGTCCGGATTCGTAGCCGAAGCTGACGTGCTCGAACGTGATGGCCCCACCCTCCACGCGCAGCGCCGGACCGGGCTTGCCGCTGCCACTCTCCGGCGGCTGCAGCAGGAGCTCGCACACGCGCTCCGCGTTGATCAACGCCTCTTTGGCCTGACGGAAGATCACGCCCAGCGTGTTCAGCGGCAGGCATATCTGGATGATGTAGGCGTTGACCAGCACCAGGTCACCGACCGTCATCCGGTACCCCGCCACCTGCTGGCCCGCCAGCAGCATCACCATGCCCACGCCGCCCGCGATGATGGCGCTCTGGCCGATGTGCAGACGCGACAGCGACTGCTGGTTCAGCACGCCCACGTCGATCCAGCCGCGCAATACCTGGCGCAGCCGCGCCGATTCCACGGCTTCGTTGGCGTTGATCTTCACCGCTTCGTAGTTCAGCAGGCTGTCCACGATGCGGCCGCTGGCACGGGAATCCAGCTCATTGAGCTCGCGCTGCAGGACCGCGCGCCGCTCGGTCATCACGTAGGTATAGGTGAAGTATGCCGTGAACGTGACCGCGACGATCAGCGCGAACCACAGGCTGTAGCCCAGCACCAGGATGACCACCACCGAGACGATCTCCACCACGGTAGGCAGCAGGGTGAACAGCGCGGTCCCCAGCAGGTAACCGACGCCCGCGGTGCCGCGTTCCATGTCGCGCGCCAGCGCGCCGGTCTGGCGCGCCGAATGAAAGCGCGCGCCCAGCCGCTGCATGTGCTCGAACATCCGCACGGTGAAATCGGCCACCGTGGTCTGCGCCACCCGCACGAATACCAGGTCGCGCAGCTCGGTGAACAGGCCGCCGCCGAAGCGCAGCGCCGTGTAGCCCAACAGAAGGAATACCGGCACGGTCAGGACGGCGGTCGGTTCGCTCAGCGCGTCGACGATGTGCTTCAGTACCGCTGGCACGGCAACCATCAACAGCTTCGCCGCGACCAGCAGCACCAGGGCCAGCGCCGTGCGCCGCCGGTTGCGCCACAGTGCGGCACCGATGGTGCGCAGCACCTCGCGGCGAGCCAGTTCGGTGGTCTGGGCGACGGGCATGCGGGCTCCTGGGACGACGGCGGAACGCCGGCGCGCGCAAATGCCGTGCCGCGGCAGACGGGGCGGCACACCCGGCGCCGCGCCGCATTTCTTACTGCGCCGTGTAAATCCGGACCGCGCGCAGGACCGCCAGTGGTCCCCGCTGCGGGCGGACGGCGGCGGCCCGGCATGCGAATTGCGCACGCGCGCCATGGACCAGATCGCGAATGGCCTGTTGCTCTATTTCATCCTGCCCCTCTGGCTGCTGGCCGGGCTGGCGGACTGGGCCTGCCACCGGGCCAGCAACATCGCCCACACCGCCGGCCCGGCCGAGTCGGCGCTGCACCTGCTGATGTTTGCCGAGATCGCGGTGCCGCTCCTGGCCTGCCTGCTGCTGGAGATCAACGCGCTGGTATTTGCCGTGATGCTGGTGGCCTTCGTGCTGCACGAGGCCACGGCCCTGTGGGACGTGTCATATGCCCAGAAGCGGCGTTACATCAGCCCCTTCGAGCAGCACGTGCACAGTTTCCTCGAACTGCTGCCGCTGACGGCCGGCGTGCTCGTGGCGCTGCTGCACTGGGAGTCCTTCCTGTCTCTGTTCGGCCTGGCCGCCACCCCGGCGGACTGGACGCCGCGGCCAAAGGAGCCGCCGCTGCCCGTCGGCTACATCGTGGCGCTGCTGGTTGCGGCCGCGCTGCTGGATGCCGGCCCCTACCTGGAAGAGTTGTGGCGAGGGCTACGGGCCCGGCGGTCCGGCACGGGCCGCACCGGGCTGGCGGGACGGGCGGACTGAGCGCCGCCGGCGTCTTTTCAACCCTCGCGCAGCCGGTAGTCCTTCAGCACGGCCTTGAACGCATGTGCCACCGCGCCGGCGAAGGCCTCGTCGTACCAGGGCTGCGCACCGCTCACGCCGACGATGATGCCGTCATGCCACACGCTGCCCCAGCGGGCGGCGTCGCCGGGCAACAGCAGGTGCGCGGCGACGGTACACACGGCATGCCCGTCCAGGCCCGTGCGCCAACTGAGTTCGGCCTTTTCCCGGGCAAAGGCCGCATAGTCCGCGTCCCATGAAGCGGGGTCGCGCCCCACGCTCTCCTCGTACAGGATGGCGTCGAGGAAGTCCGCGTTGGCGGGGGTCTGCAAGGGATCCATCACCACCACGTGCAGCACGCCACTCTCGCCCACGCGCGTATCGCGCACCGCGGCCTCCAGCATGGGCCGGATCAATTCCAGCGCGCGGGCGGCGGCGCCCCGGTAATAGGCCGTCAGGTTCTCGCGGTCGGCCGGCGCGGCGGTGCCGCCCGTCATGGGGGGCTCCCGGCAACGGCACCAGGGGAAAGGCAGGCACGAATGTTCATGAAAGTCTCTCCAGGACACAAGCGGATCGGAACCGAGAAAAACGCGCCCCGGCCGGCTCTTCCCGGCGGGATGCCGCGCGGTGCGGGCGCAAGTGGCATGCCCGCCTTTCCGCCACCGCATTCCCGCATCGCACAGGCGTTGCCATTGTTCCCAAAACTGCCCACGGCACCGATCGAAATTACAAGCTTTGCAAGCGCCGCCAGGGCACGGAATGCACACCCCGCGCCTCGCTCTCCCGCCGCGACCTCGGACGGCACAACGGGGATCCGGGGGGCCTACCCGCAGATAGCCACCACGCAACCGTTGCCCCCTGGCGGGCACGCTGCTTGCTATGCCCTCGGTCCAACCCTTTTCGCCCCGGCCTTTTTTCACGGGGCTCCCTCTCTCCAAGGATGGACGCATGGTGACCCTGAACACGCTGATGGTGGCCTCGGAAGCCTATCCGCTGGCCAAGACCGGCGGCCTGGGTGATGCCGTGACCGGCATGACCTGCGCGCTGCGCGAAGCGGGCAATGATGTGGATCTGCTGATGCCCGCGTACCGCGGGGTGCTGGACGGCCTGAGGCTTGCGGGCGCGCCCCAGCGCCTGTCGGGCCTGCCCGGCGGCGAGGCGCTGTTATATCGCGGTGTGTGCGTAAGCACCGGGATGTCGGTGCTGGCGCTGCGCAACGACACCCTGTACGACCGCCAGGGCCTCTATGCCGATCAGCATGGCAACGACCACCCCGACAACGGCCTGCGCTTCGCCGCCCTGGCGCACGCCGCCGTGCGCATCTGCCTCGGTCTGCCGGGGCATACCCGGCCCGACGTGCTGCACGCGCACGACTGGCACGCCGGCCTGGTCCCGCTGCTGGTGCGCGCCGTGGGGCTGCGTTACGTGAAGACCGTGTTCACTGTGCACAACCTCGCGTTCCAGGGATTGTTCCCGCTGGAGCAGGCGCATGATCTGGGCGTGCCCGCCGAATACTGCGGTCCGGACGGGCTTGAGTTCTGGGGACGCATGAATTTCCTGAAGGCGGGCGTGCGCTACGCCGACCGCGTCACCACCGTCAGCCGTACCTATGCGCGCGAGATCCTAACGCCCCAGTTTGGCTGCGGGCTGGACGACCTGCTGCGGGCCCGTGCGACCGAGCTGGTCGCCGTGCCCAACGGCATCGACGACGTGCTGTGGAATCCCGCCACCGACTCCGCACTGGGCCGCTGGCGCTTCAGCGCCGACCACCTGCGCAACAAGCGCCGCTGCAAGAGCGCCCTGCGCCAGGCGTTCGGCCTGCCCGACGATGGCGATGGCGCGCTGATCGTGATGGGCAGCCGCCTGACCGGCCAGAAGATGGCCGACGTGGCGGCCCAGGCCCTTCCCCGCCTGCTGCAGCGCCGCCCCAATGTGCAGGTTGCCATCCTGGGCCAGGGCGAACCGGCGCTGGAACAGGCGCTGCGCGACCTGCAGGCGGCGCATCCCGGCCGTTGCGCAGTGCGCATCGGCTACGACGAGACCACCGCCCACCGGCTGCACGCCGGGGCGGACATCCTGCTGCATGGCAGCCGGTTCGAGCCCTTTGGCCTGACGCCCCTGTACGCGATGCGCTACGGCTCGGTGCCCGTCGGCTCGCGGGTCGGGGGCATGGCCGACACGATCCGCGATCCGGCCGACGGCTCGGCCCGGCCTAACGGCGTACTGTTCGAGGGCGATACGCCCGAGGCCATGACCGGCGCGCTGGAGCGCGCGGTGGACCTGTATGCC
>Ga0182743_1001353_pt1 | contig 24198 bp, 19 predicted proteins | sample eDN3rd30CKraftOP_FD_128522 | JGI IMG/M metagenome (GOLD analysis project Ga0182743, IMG submission 128522) | Enriched Organic Plus compost microbial communities from Emeryville, California, USA - eDNA 3rd pass 30_C Kraft OP (version 2) (version 2) ... | reverse complement strand
TCAGCCTGTGGAGAGGAAGGCTCTGGCCGCACTCGCAAGAGCGCGGTGAAACCGGCCTCTACGAAGCAGGAAGTCAGCTTTGAGCCTGTTTAGGCAGGTTTGAGTAGGTATGACAGAACGGTGTCAGGGCATAAAGCCAATACATCACTACAAGCCCAGGGTCTGCCAGATCTCGTCTACACGCTTGCTGACTTTTGGGTCCATGGTGATAGGAACACCCCACTCACGCTGGGTCTCGCCTGGCCACTTGTTTGTCGCGTCCATGCCCATCTTGCCGCCCAGACCTGAGACTGGGGATGCAAAATCCAGGTAGTCGATAGGTGTGTTTTCCACCAGCACTGTATCCCTGACCGGATCCATCCTGGTGGTCATCGCCCAGACTACCTCTTTCCAGTTCCTGATGTCGATGTCTTCATCAACGACAATCAGGAACTTGGTGTACATGAACTGTCGCAGGATGCTCCAGACCCCGAACATGACCCGTTTGGCATGCCCGGCGTATTGTTTGCGGATCGAAATCACCGCAAGGCGGTAACTGCATCCCTCTGGCGGCAGGTAGAAGTCTTTGATTTCTGGCAATTGCTTTTGTAGCAGGGGTACGAAGACTTCGTTGAGCGCAACGCCCAGTACCGCTGGTTCGTCTGGCGGCTTGCCCGTGTAGGTCGAGTGATAAATGGGGTCGCGGCGCATGGTGATGCGATCAACGGTAAAGACAGGAAACCAGTCTTGCTCGTTGTAGTAGCCCGTATGGTCGCCATATGGGCCTTCCAGTGCCATCTCGTAGGCACTGGGCGGGCAGGGGGGCATATTTCCATCAGGCTGATGTGATGGTTGACTGGCGCGGGGGTCATCTGCTGGAAGAATGTGGCCTTCGAGCACAATTTCGGCAGTTGCTGGCACCTGCAGATCACTGCCGATTGCTTTGGTGACTTCTGTCCTCGAACCTCTCAAGAGGCCAGCAAACTGGTATTCGGAAAGCGAGTCGGGCACGGGAGTGACTGCTCCCAGTGTGGTTGCCGGATCGGCGCCCAGTGCGACAGCAATCGGAAATGGTTTGCCTGGATGGGCCAGTGTATGGTCTCGGAAGTCCAGTGCGCCACCTCTATGCGAGAGCCAGCGCATGATCAGTTTGTTGCGGCCAATGACCTGCTGGCGATAGATGCCGAGATTCTGCCTTTTTGCATTGGGTCCGCGGGTAATGACCAGGCCCCAGGTCAGTAACGGTGCCACGTCGCCAGGCCAGCAGGTCTGGATGGGGAGCTTGGAAAGATCCACGTCGTTATCTTCCCAGACGATATCCTGGCTGGGTGCTGAGCGCACGACTTTGGGTGACATGTCCCAAAGTGCAGCTTTGAGCATAGCAACCTTGGAGATGGCGTCTTTGAGCCCATTGGGGGGTTGCGGCTCCTTCAGGCTGGCCAGCAAGTGACCAATGTCTCTCAGAGCAGTGACAGACTCGGCTCCCATACCTTGGGCTACTCTGTCTGGAGTACCAAAGAGGTTGGTCAGCACCGGCATTGAGGATGATTTGCCAAAGTGCTTGACGTTTTCAAACAGAAGAGCAGGTCCGCCCTGCTGGAGAACACGGTTTGAAATCTCTGTCATCTCAAGCCGTGTATCGACCTCGACGTTGATCCTTTTCAGGTCGGACTGGGCTGAAAGCTGGACAAGAAAGTCACGCAGATCTTTATATCGCACTGCAGATATTCCAAAAAAAGTGTTTAAATTGGGCACATGTCTGATTCATTATCTCGCATTGGACGGCACCGACTGCTGGAATTGCAAACTCGATTCGTGGAAATTTTGCGCACCACCCTGGGTTACCTGGGGGTAGCGGCCATGGTTACGGTGCTCATGATCGCTAGTGTACCCACGCTTCGTGGGCAGGCTACTGTGTTGCACGAAGCTGCGCTGTCAGCCATGGTGACAGGTGATCAGGAAATAGAACCTAGGTTGTTGATCGATCCCGTGGCGGTGGCGCCTCAGGCCAATCCGGTTGACCTGCGCAGGGTTCCTGCCAAGGTGCTCGCTCCAAAATCCGACAGTGACAAGATTGGGTCAGCGACAGTGGAGATGACTGAAGCCATGGGGCTTCTTGGAAACAATCAGGTCGACCTCATCAAGGCGTCGATGAATTATTTTGGCATCACCAAGGAGCAAAGGGATGCCCTGGAAAGCTACATTGCAAGGAAGTTCTGGGTCGGGAAAAGCGTCATCCATCGCCTGACTGAAACAGTCTTTATCGTGGCACACGAATATGACGTCCACCCGTTGCTATTGCTGGCGTTGATGTCAGTCGAATCGCGTTTCAATCCGTATGCTGAAAGTGGCGCTGGTGCCCAGGGTTTGATGCAGGTCATGACCCGGGTGCACAAAGACAAATTCGAAAAGCTTGGGCAAGAGGAAGATGCTGCATTTCATCCGCAGCACAATATCTGGGTCGGAACCCAGATATTGAGGGATTGTATCAAGCGCAGGGGTTCGATCACCAATGGTTTGAAATGCTATGTGGGCGCCTCTGGGTCTGATGACGGCGGCTACAGCAATAAGGTACTTGCAGAGCAAAGACGCATGGCCATTGCAGCAAAGGTTGCATTGCAGCGTTAAGTGCCGAACTGCAGATCACGCAAGCTGTGCCAGACGCCGTAGCAATTCGACTCCATTCATGGGAGATTGGTTAATCCAGGTCATGCAAGGCCTGGTTCATGCGCTGAACAGCTTGTTCTAGCCGATCAAGTCCTATCGTGTAAGCCAGTCTGATCATCCTCTTGGCATGTGTTGGGCCGAAGTCTTTGCCTGGCACAACGGCAACACCAACCTTTTCAAGGAGTTGGATGGCCAACCGGTCACTGTCGTTGGAAAACCTGCTGATGTCAGCGTAGATATAAAATGCACCGTCTGGTTTTGCGGGAACTTTGAGTCCGATGTCTTCAAGCGCTTTGACCAGATAGTCGCGTCTCTGCTGGAAGGCTTGCCTGCGCTGCTCAAAAACTGCGATGGATGACGGTGTAAAGCATGCCAGGGCAGCGTGCTGGGCCAAGGTGTTGGCACAGATGGCAATGCTTGCCGTGAGCTGCTCAATATGCTTGACCATATGGGCCGGGACAATCATCCAGCCGAGTCGCCAGCCTGTCATGTGAAAGTACTTCGAGAAGCTGTTCAGGATGATGGTGTTGTCATCCATGGCCAGCGCCGAGGTGCGTTTCTCGGTGTAAGTCAGCCCGAGGTAAATTTCGTCCATCATGACAAAGCCGCCGCGCTCTCGCACGAACTCGATGATACGCGCCAGGTCTGCTGGATCCATACAAGTACCGGCCGGGTTGCCGGGCGAAGCCAGCAAGATACCGCGTGTGGCCGGACCCCAGTGTTCCATGACCTGTTCCGGCGTGGGCTGGAATCTGTTTTCTGCTGATGTGGGGATCAGCCTGGTTGTTGCGCCAGCAATCGTTGCAAAGTTGACGTTGGGTGGGTAGCACGGATCTGGCATGAGTATTTCATCGCCAGGATCAAGCAGCATGAGAGCACCTGTGAGCAGTGCGGCACTTGCTCCAGAAGTGATGATGACACGGTTGGGTTCGACACTGGCTCCAAATTGCTCGGCATAGAATTGCGCAATGGCTTCGCGCAAAGGCCAGATGCCAAGGACAGGGCTGTAACGGCCCAGGCCTTCATCTGTGGCTTTTTTCAGGGCTTCCTTAACTTCCGGGGCAGCAGTAAAGTCTGGTTCGCCGATACCCAGGCTGATGATGTCACGCCCCTGACGCGCCAGCTCAATGCTGCGGTCAAAGATGGACATGGCATGAAAGGGCTGTATCTCGTTGGTGCGCTGTGCAAGTTTAGGGTACGTCATTACTTCGTCTTTTAGGTTGTACTTAGGGGAATTGTAGTGGGCGATCAGCCAAATTCGCGAAGATCCTTCATTTTTGGACATAGTTTGCGCAAGGATGACCCTTGGCCGAAATTCATTTCCAGACTCAAGCGCAACTGTGACGGTCATGTCAGCCTGATTGATCGGCCTGGTGGCGGACCGTCTGCGTCTTTGGTCGCTGCACACGAAAGTGATGTTGTCCATGCACTGGCTTTATGCCGGGAATATGGGGTTTGTATGGCCCTTGACGGGGTTGCGCTGCCACACGAGGATCGGCAGCGCTCGCTATTGGTGGTTCATGTTGATCTTCTGAACCAGGTAAGTGAGATCGCCCCAGGACTTTGGCGGGTCTCTCCTGGCTGTACATTGCAGGATCTGCAGTCGGCTGGGCTTGAAATTTCTGCCTGGCCCTGCTCTTCGGACCGAGGTCTGAACATGGCGCAGTGGATCTCGCTCGTACAGTTGCCGTCACGGATTGGAGTAACGCAGGCGTGCGGCGTTCATGCCGTGGAGTGCATGTATTCGGATGGAGTTATTGAGGTTCTGGGAAGTTTTGGTGTTGCCGACAGCCAGCCTTTGCGTTCGCTGACGGCGCAAAGGACGGTGCCAAAACTGTTTCAGTTGTGTATGAACACCAAGTTGCAGCAGTTGCTAGCTATCGCAGGGCAGGGTGTCTGGCCTCTGAGGTATCGTCTTGATGCGCTCATGGGGTCGGATGGGATGACGGTCAACCTTGGCCATATTTTTCTGGGGCATGGTGCCAGCCTGGGTTGGGTCATGGCCGCATACCTGGAGGAAACGCGGATACAGGCTTTTGCCGAGCACCTCCAGCAGGCTTGCCAAGATGAGGAAAAGGTGCCTTACCAGGTGCGTCGATTGGGAGAAGTCGTTGACCATGCTGTCAAAAGAGTCATGGATCCAGACAATGTGTATATGTCCTATCCGGTTCAAACCGGATAGAATCGGTATTTCATTTGTGATAAGCGTCTTTGCAACTTAGTTTTATCGAGGTTTTACATGGATCAGAATTTAAGGCAGGCGGCCCTTGACTATCATGAGAAGGGACGTCCCGGTAAGATCTCTATCGCTCCCACCAAAAGCCTCTCCAACCAGCGTGACCTGGCGCTGGCCTATTCTCCTGGCGTGGCTGCTGCATGCGAAGAGATCGTCAATGATCCGTCCAATGCAGTGAGGTTTACTTCACGTGGAAATCTGGTTGGCGTGATCACCAACGGTACCGCGGTGCTTGGACTGGGGAATATCGGGGCGTTGGCTTCAAAGCCTGTCATGGAAGGAAAGGCTGTCCTGTTCAAGAAATTTGCTGGTATCGATGTGTTTGACATCGAGATCAATGAAACTGATCCATATAAGCTGGTGGATATCATCGCCGGCCTGGAGCCGACGTTTGGTGGTATCAACCTGGAAGACATCAAGGCACCGGAGTGCTTCATCGTAGAGCGTGAGTTGCGCAAGCGCATGAAGATTCCTGTGTTCCATGATGACCAGCATGGCACCGCGATCTGTGTCTCGGCCGCGGTTGTCAACGGCCTGGAAGTGGTCAATAAAAATATCGGTGAAGTGAAGGTCGTCGTGTCTGGTGCAGGTGCGGCGGCACTGGCATGCCTGGATCTTCTGGTCGACATGGGTGTTGATATCAAGAACATCTGGGTGACAGATATCGAAGGTGTTGTGTACAAGGGCAGAAAAGCTCTGATGGATCCGGACAAGGAAAGGTTTGCCCAGGATACCGACGCACGTACACTGAACGATGTCATTGACAATGCAGATGTCTTTCTGGGTCTTTCTGCAGGCAATGTCCTCAAGCCCGAAATGGTCGCACGCATGGCCAAGAATCCTCTGATTCTCGCTTTGGCAAACCCGAATCCTGAGATCCTGCCTGCCGACGCTTTTGCCGTACGTGACGACATTGTCATGGCAACTGGACGTTCCGACTATCCAAACCAGGTGAACAATGTCCTTTGCTTCCCATATATCTTCAGGGGTGCACTGGATGTGGGTGCGACGACCATTACCCGGGAAATGGAAAAAGCTGCTGTCATGGCAATCGCCAAGCTTGCTCGTGAAGAACAAAGCGAGGTCGTGACAGCTGCCTACGGCATGGAAGAAATTGCCTTTGGGCCCAAGTACATCATTCCAAAGCCATTTGATCCACGTCTCATCACCCGTATTGCACCAGCTGTTGCCAAGGCTGCCATGGATTGTGGTGTTGCAACCCGACCAATCACTGACCTTGATGCATATGTGGAGCAGCTAGAGCAATTTGTCTACCACTCGGGCGCATTCATGAAGCCGATTTTCTCGGCAGCCAAAGCCTTTGTCCGCAATGGTGGCAAGGCACGTATTGTCTTTACTGAGGGTGAAGACGAACGTGTGCTCAGGGCAGTGCAGGTTGTGGTTGATGAACGGCTGGCCAAGCCGATCATCGTCGGTCGCCCGACAGTGCTGGCTGACCGGATCAAGAAGTATGGCCTGCGTCTGCGACTGGGTGATGATGTTGAGGTGGTCAACCCTGATTGGGACGAAAGGTTCCATCGGTACTGGACTGCATATTGGGAAAAGATGTGCCGCCGTGGTGTCAGCAAGGAAATGGCCCGTGTTGAGATGCGCCGCAGGCTCACGCTCATTGGTGCAACGATGGTGTATCTCGGGGATGCCGATGGCATGGTTTGCGGCACCGTTGGTGGCTTTATCGACCACCTGCGCTATGTTGACCATATGCTGGGGCTGGCACCGGGTGCAACCACATATGCCGCAATGAACATCCTCCTGTTGCCGAACCATACCCTGGCTCTGGTGGATACGCATGTCAACGATGATCCGACAGCAGAACAGGTTGCCGAATTCACGCTTGCTGCTGCAAGCGAGATGCGTCGGATGAATCTGGTACCCAAGGTTGCACTACTTTCGCGTTCAAACTTCGGTACGGGTTCAACGCCTTCGGCACAGAAGATGAGGGATGCCCTGGAAATCATCCGTAGCAAGTCGCCTGATCTTGAAATAGACGGCGAAATGCATGGTGATTGTGCACTTGATGAAAAATTGAGGCTCAGGATCTTGCCGTCTTCGACCTTGAAAGGCTCAGCCAACCTGCTGGTCTGCCCGAATGTTGAATCCGGAAACATTGCCTACAACCTGCTTAAGACCGCAGCCGGTGGCAATGTGGCCATAGGACCTTTGCTCCTGGGGGTTAACGCGCCCGTGAATATCCTGACTTCAAGTGCAACAGTCAGAAGGATTGTGAACATTACGGCGCTGACTGTGGTGAAGGCGAACCATAATCCGTTTGGAAACTGACCTTCTTACCATTGTGCAAAGTTGAGAAAAACAGTGCGATGAATTGCTGATCCATCGCACTGTGATCATTGCTTTGATAACGAAAGGTAGGGGCTACATCAGGTGTTGCGTATGTGCAAATGTTGCAATTTCACAGCACTTTGTCATTGATTCGTGGCTGTTTAGCCGATACGATTCGCCACACTGGGTTTAATTAATCAACGGACGCCGTTATGGTCAATTCGGTCGAAAAACAAATTCAGCAGTTACTGGAAAAGGGCGGGGAATTTAATGTCCAGCTAGACTTGGAGGAACTTAAGGCCTCCTTGGTGGCCGCGGATGTTTCCTGCTTCAGGGCCGATTGTTCACGTGCTCGAAACAGATCTGCAGTTTTTAGAGCAGTTGTCAAGGCTGTCGACTATCCGGAATTCTTCGGATCGAGTTTTGATGGATTTTATGATTGCTTGACTGACACCTTGATGGATAGCAAGGCAGGAGTTGCACTGCTGTTTGATGACTTGCACTCAGCTGATCCAGATCTTGAACGCGACATGCCACGTCTGATGGACGTGCTTGAAGAGGTCGCCGAGTATGCCCGTGAGCAAGGCAAGATCTTCGCCTATGGTATCAAACATGGTGGACGGCACCCTGACGCAGAGCCTGGAGAAGTGCGCAACTGGAGCGACACTGCAGAGTAACTGTGGTTGAATTTTGATAAAGGTCAAGAGTATGACGGGTGGACAATCTGGTTGTCCACCTGGTTCAGTGCCAGGAAAGAAGGGCGCATAGCGCCGAAACTGCAGCAAGACCCGCAGTTTCAGTTCTCAATATCCTTTGTCCAAGCGACACTGTCTTAGCGCCATGTTTGACCATGGCCTGGGTTTCCAGTGAATCCCATCCTCCTTCAGGTCCAATGAAAATCGCGCAGGCCAGTTCTGCACGGATTTCTTTCAGTAATCCAGGGTCGTTGAGCGTAACGGTGTCGGGCAAAGGCAGGCAGGCCAGCTTGGGAATGTTCTGGCAAGCCTTGATTGCGTTATCCAGGGTCTCTGGTAGGTGTAGTTCCATCAGGTGATTCCTGCCGCATTGCTCGCTTGCCGATTCGATGATCCGTTGACAGTGCTCGGCACGTTTCCTGGCACGCTCATCATCCAGTTTGATGATGCTTCTTTTCGACTGCACCACGATAAGCCGTGCAACACCGAGTTCAGTAGCCTTCTCTGTAATCCAGTCCAGCTTTTCCTGGCTGGTCATAGCCTGGATCAACGTAATCTTTCCAGCAAGCTCCTTGCTTACGTAGTCTTGGGCATGGATGCAGACCTGACAGGTCTTCTTGCCTATGCTTTCGATCCGTGCAAGGGCTATGTTGCCGTGACCATCGAACAACTCGATTTCATCGCCAGGTTGCAGCCTACGCACCTGGACGTGGCGGGTGACATCAGAAGGCAACTCAAATGACTCGCCTTGGGCTAATCTTGTCGGGCAGAAAAATCTGGGCAGTGACATGGAAGATAATGGCCGAGAGTTCTGGTTTCAGGGGGGATGCCTAATGGTACTTCACTGAGTTCCAGTGCTGAAAAAGGGACTGGCTATCCAGTATTAGATCATCTGTGCAAGTGACTGCGTTGGCTGGACGGTGGTATCTGAGTGTTAAAATTAGGAGTTTCCATAGGAGCCAATCATCTGTTGTTGTTGGTTATAAATGGCAGATCATTCGGGCTTGACTGAATAGGGCTCCTTGTACCCTTCAAAAGGCACCCCTGTTACATGAGTACATCCGAAGTCTCCCCCTCCCAGATGGCAAATGCAATCCGTGCGCTTTCCATGGATGCAGTCCAGAAAGCAAAATCCGGGCATCCGGGTGCACCTATGGGGATGGCAGAGATCGCTGTTTCCCTGTTCACCCAGCATTTGAAACACAACCCTGTGGATCCTTCATGGCCTGATCGTGATCGTTTTGTGCTGTCCAACGGGCATGGGTCGATGCTGATCTATTCAGCATTGCACCTGTGTGGATACGACCTCTCAATCGAGGATCTGAAAAATTTCCGTCAACTCCACTCGCGCACACCGGGTCACCCTGAAGTGGGTATTACAGCTGGTGTGGAAACGACAACGGGTCCTCTGGGGCAGGGGTTGTCGAATGCGGTTGGCATGGCGTTGGCCGAGGCATTGCTTGCCAAGGAGTTCAATAGGCCAGGTCATAATGTCGTAGACCATTTCACCTATGTTTTCATGGGTGATGGCTGTCTTATGGAGGGTATCTCTCATGAGGTGTGCTCCCTTGCAGGAACGCTGCGACTGGGCAAGCTGATCGCCATCTATGATGACAACGGGATTTCGATTGACGGAAAAGTCGAATACTGGTTCAAGGACGACACAGCAGGTAGGTTTGAGTCCTATGGTTGGAATGTCATCCGTGATGTCGATGGTCATGATTTCAACGCTGTTACCAAGGCAATTGAAACTGCACGTGCCCAAGGCACGGCCACTCAGCGCCCGACCTTGATCATCTGCAAGACGATCATTGGCAAAGGTGCTCCGACCATGGCAGGAACCGAGAAGGTTCACGGCAGCCCCCTGGGAGATGCTGAGATTGCCGCAACACGAGAGTCCATCGGCTGGCCTTACGCACCGTTTGAAGTGCCGCAGGAAATCCGTCAGGCATGGAACTGCCAGGAAAAAGGACAGAGTGCACAGGCTGCGTGGAAGGATGCGTTTGAAAAGTATCGCAAACAGTATCCGGAGTTGGCCCAGGAGTTTGAGAGGCGTATGGCTGGCGAACTGCCGGCAGGGTTTTCAGAGCAGGCCAAGCAGTTGATTGACGAGGTCAACGTACAGGCCAAGACACTGGCAACCAGGAAGGCATCCCAAGAAGCCATTGACGCCTTGGTCAAGATTCTTCCGGAGATGCTGGGTGGTTCGGCTGACCTGACGGGTTCAAACTTTACCGACTGGAAGGGTGCCGTGGCTGTCAGGGCTGATGACAGCGGCACAGGTTTTGGCCGTCACATCAACTACGGTGTGAGGGAGTTCGGGATGGCCGGCATCATGAACGGTATTGCCCTGCATGGTGGCTATTTGCCGTTTGGCGGTACATTCCTTACGTTTTCTGACTATTCGCGCAACGCGGTCAGGATGGCTGCGCTCATGAAGCAGCGCGTTGTTCACGTGTTTACACACGATTCGATCGGTCTGGGTGAGGACGGTCCAACCCACCAGCCAATCGAGCACGCGGCAAGCTTGCGCCTGATCCCCAACCTTGATGTCTGGCGCCCTTGTGATACTGTAGAAACCGCTGTGGCTTGGGTCAGCGCTGTTTCACGTCCTGCAAGCCTTGGCATGAACGTCAAGGACGGTGGACCTACGGCATTGCTGCTATCGCGCCAGAACCTGCCCTACATGAGTCGCGATCAGCAAGCTATCGATGCAATTGCCAAGGGTGGCTATGTACTGGCTGACAGCGACAAGCCACGGGCGATCATCCTGGCAACAGGTTCGGAAGTTGAAATTGCAATGCAAGCCATGAAGATACTGGCTGAAGAAGGTATCGGTGTAAGGGTGGTATCCATGCCTTGTACCAATGTTTTTGACAGGCAAGACGCGGGGTACCGCAATTCGGTATTGTTGCCAGGTATTCCACGAGTGGCTGTTGAGGCAGGTGTGAAGGATTTCTGGTTCAAGTATGTTGGGCTTGATGGTGCTGTGATCGGCATCGACAGGTTCGGTGAGTCTGCACCTGCAGGTGAATTGTTCAAGTTCTTTGGATTGACAGCGCAGGCAGTTGCTGACGCAGTCAGGCGGATTGTTTAAAAAAGGAGAGTGTTGTCATGGCTATTCGTGTTGCGATTAATGGATACGGTCGTATCGGGCGCAATATTTTGCGTGCCCACTATGAAGGTGGTAAGAAGCATGATATCGAGATCGTTGCTATCAACGACCTGGGTGATCCAAAAACCAATGCTCACCTGACCCGCTACGACACAGCACACGGTAAGTTTCCAGGTACCGTCACTGTCGACGGTGACTACATGGTTGTCAACGGTGACAAGATTCGTGTTCTTGCCAATCGCAACCCGGCTGAATTGCCATGGGGCGAACTTGGTGTTGATGTGGTTCTCGAGTGCACAGGGTTCTTCACAAGCAAGGAAAAAGCCAGCGCTCACCTCAAAGGCGGTGCTCGCAAGGTCATCATCTCGGCTCCTGGCGGCAAAGATGTCGATGCAACAGTGGTCTATGGTGTGAACCACCACGTCCTCAAGCCTGAGCACACCGTCATCTCGAACGCTTCCTGCACCACGAACTGCCTGGCTCCATTGGTCAAGCCGTTGCACGAAGCTCTCGGTGTTGAAACTGGTCTGATGACAACCATCCACGCTTACACCAACGACCAGGTTCTGACCGACGTTTACCATGAAGATTTGCGCCGTGCACGTTCGGCTACACAGAGCATGATCCCGACCAAGACCGGTGCTGCTGCAGCTGTCGGCTTGGTGTTGCCCGAACTCAACGGCAGGCTCGATGGTTACGCCATGCGCGTGCCCACCATCAATGTGTCGATTGTTGACCTGTCCTTCATCGCATCACGTTCAACGACAGTTGAGGAAGTCAACAGCATCCTCAAGGCAGCCGCCGAGGAAGGTCCGCTCAAGGGCATTCTGACATACAACACAGAGCCCCTGGTTTCCGTGGACTACAACCACAACCCGGCTTCCAGCAACGTGGATGCCACATTGACCAAAGTGTCTGGCAAACTCGTGAAAGTGAACTCATGGTATGACAACGAGTGGGGCTTTAGTAACCGTATGCTGGATACTACTGTCGCACTGATGACCGCCAAGTGATCGCCATGGGAGTGTTGACACTGGAACAACTGGCCAAGTCTGGCCAGTTGAATGGCAAACGTGTGTTCATTCGTGCTGATCTGAATGTACCTCTGGACGAGTCTCGCCAGATCACTGAGGACACCCGTATCCGCGCATCCGTGCCTGGTATCCAGATGGCGCTTGATGCTGGTGCGGCTGTCATGGTGACCAGTCATCTGGGAAGACCGAAAGAAGGGGTTCTGACCCCTGAAGACAGCCTTGCCCCGGTTGCTGAGCGCCTTTCACAGCTACTGGGCAAGCCGGTGCGGCTTGTTGCAAACTGGGTCGATGGCGTCGATGTTGCTGCAGGTGAGGTTGTCCTTCTGGAAAACTGCCGCTGCAATATCGGTGAGAAGAAAGACGATCCGGAGTTGGCCGAGAAGTTGGCAGCCTTGTGTGATGTCTATGTCAATGATGCTTTTGGTACAGCACACCGCGCAGAGGTTACAACTCATGGCATGGCATTGCGTGCACCGGTTGCCTGCGCGGGCCCACTGATGGCTGCTGAACTGGATGCCTTGGGCAAGGCATTGCACGAACCCAAGCGCCCGTTGGTTGCCATTGTGGGTGGTTCGAAGGTGTCGACCAAGTTGTCGATCCTGAACTCGCTTGCCGACAAGGTGGATCAGTTGGTGGTAGGTGGTGGTATCGCCAACACTTTCATGCTGGCGGCAGGCCTGCCGATCGGCAAGTCTTTGGCTGAGCCTGACCAGGTCGAGCAGGCACGTGCTGTCATTGAAAAAATGAAAGCACGAGGTGCAGAAGTGCCAATTCCAACCGACGTTGTCGTTGCAACCGAGTTCTCGGCTCAGGCACCTGCTGTGGTCAAACTGGCTACAGAAGTCAAGGATGATGAGATGATCCTGGACATCGGCCCACAGACAACAGCAAGGCTGGCAGCTATTCTCTCGACAGCCAAGACCATTGTCTGGAATGGTCCAGTAGGCGTGTTCGAGTTCGAGGCCTTCAGCAAAGGTACTGAAGGCGTATCTCGTGCCATTGCGGCTTCTGAAGGGTTCTCTATTGCTGGTGGTGGTGACACACTGGCAGCTATTGCCAAGTTCGGGATTGCTGATCAGGTCAGTTACATCTCGACCGGTGGTGGTGCTTTCCTTGAGTTCCTGGAAGGCAAGAAGCTTCCTGCAGTTGCAGCACTGGAGCAGCGTGTCAAGTAAGTCGCGCATGCATCAAGAGCCTGGGCAAAGCCTCAATAGAAGCAATGCCCGGGTCTTAGGCAAACTGACTTGACGACAGTACAAATAAAAAACCGCACAGCTTTATAAAGCTGTGCGGTTTTTTATTTGAGCTCAGGTTCAGGCAGCTGTCTTCTCAGTACTGTCGTCCGGCGGTGTGGCCAAAGGCGTTGCGCTATCGGCCGCTACCACTTGATCAATGCTGGCGGGCACATCCATGACAAAAGATTGCTGTGTCTTAGCTGAAACCTTGGCTGCAGTTTTCTTACGGTTGGATCGCTTGGCGGCAGGTTTCTTGGCTGCTTTCTTGACGGCTGGGTTTGTATTTGAGGTTGTCACTGCTGGTTCTGGTACAGCAGCGGTAGCAGCTGCCTGTTGTTGAAGTGCGCGAATGAGTTCGACCTTTTTACGGGCAGAAGCCGCTGCATCTTCAAAAATCACCATGATGTCATCAAGCCTTTGCTTGGCAGCATCGTTCAGGCTTCCACCGGCAAGCGCAAGTTTCTGCACGAACTTGGCCGCCTTTTGCAAGGTCTGCTCATCATAGGGATCCAGCATCTCGTGCAGTGCTTTGATGGCGCCTTCTGGGTCTACAACCAGCACCAATGCCTGGCGGCGTACCATTTTCTTGAAGTCTTCCAGCGACAGAAGATGTTCGTTGCCTTCGCGCAGTTTCTTGATCAGATTGAAGCTACGCTCATCAATGCAGCCTAGTGCCTGGGAGATATAGAGCATCGAACGCACACATGCCTCGGTCAGTGCGCCTTCGTTGACCAGTTCGCGCAACTCAGCGACACGGCGCTTGATGAACTGGATGTGCTCAGGAGAGACACCGGGATGCTCGCGCGGGCTGCCTTCCTTGGCACCAAGGCCTGCCAGATCCTGGATCAGGGGTGAGCCGTAGACTGCAAGGAAAGTCTGCTCAATCAAGGCATCGCGCCATTTACCCCAGAGATCAAGCCCGGATTCAATGGCATTGGAAACCTGCTTTTCAAGTTGTAGGAAAACGTTGTCCTTTGAAACGGGCTGCCTGTGGTTCCTGACCTGGACAGAAACCGGAGCCATGGCCGCGACCCATGGGTTTTTGTCAGAAATCATTTCGTAAGGTAAACGCAGTGGGTGCCACTGTTGTAATCGTTCAGTCACCCGCTCTGTAGCCATCATCTTGACCCAAGGTTGCAGGAACGACTTATAGAGGCCGACATTGATCTGGGACACTCTATTGACGGTTGCAAAGCGACGCTCGTCGTCCTCGCGTTTTTGGACAATGGCTTGGATGTCGCTGATACTGCGCCTTTCAAATTTCAGGACGTAGTCGCCAAAGGCAAGCTCGGCATTGGGCGTCTCAGGCGTCTTGTCGGTGATGATGGCTTCATAGATGCCAGGGGGCAGCATGTCGATGAGATCGATGTTGCACGTGAATTCCCTGTGTTCCTTGCGGGCCACGGAACCGGATACAAAGATCCCCAGGTGTCCGATACTTTCATGGATGGCATAGACAATGGTCTGGCCATGGGCGATGACTTCCCGGTCGCTTTGGTACAGATCCGTGATCCACCCCAGAGCTTGCGGTGGCGGGGTGATGTTGTCACCTTTGGAACAGAAGACAATGATCGGGGAGCGGATGTTGCGCAGGTCAATTCGCAAGCCATCCTGCGTCACCATTTTTGCGGTCGACAGTTTGTTGCCGATGAACAGGTTGTCAACGATATACTGGATTTCCTTGCCGTTCAGGAAAACATGACCTCCCCACCAGCGCTCAAACCCCAGGTAGCGCGATGCTTCGGTATCGACATTGGCGTACAGGTTGTACTGTTTGGACCAGTAGGTGTTGGCAGGATTCAGGTTCTCAAAGTTCTGGACCAGGTTAGCGCCGTCAAATACGCCACCACCCAGATCACTGGCCATCATCGTCATCCAAGATCCACCAGTAAGTCCGCCGAGGTAGCGCATAGGGTACATGTTGCGCCATCCTGCCCAGTAAGACAGGGGAGCACCAGCAATCAGAACCGGGCCGACCAGGTCGGGCCGGATGGCTGCCGCCATCATGATCTGCCAGCCAGCTTGGCAGTTGCCGACAAGAACAGGTTTTCCTTCAGATTCGGGGTGTCGTGCAATCACTTCCTCAAGCATCTTGACTTCAGCGGCTACCACATCTTCGACACCTTGGTCAGGCTCTGGCTTTGGAAGAAATCCGATGAAGTAGCAGGGGTGACCGGCTTGCACGGCAACACCGATCTCGCTTTCGGTCTTGAACCCGGCAATTCCGGGGCCATGGCCTGCACGGGGGTCGACAACCACAAAAGGGCGCTTGATTGGGTCGACAGGCATGGACTTGGGCGGAATGATCCTGGTGAGCATGTAATTCACCGGGCGCTTGAGCGTACGGCCGTCCAGAACCAGTTCTGCACGCATGCTGAGTACATTCGGTGCTGTCTTGGACATGTGGCGCTGATATTGGTTACCACGCTGGCGCATGACATCGGTGTACAGGATGCCTCTTTGCCAGGCATCGACTGCGTATTCCACAGCATCTTCAACCAGAGGGGGAAGCAATGGCACACTTGGCCTGGATGATTTGTTTGTCTGGCTCATGGCTCATTCTCTTTTAGGAGTTAGTCTCCATCATAACGATCATTATATTGCACCGCAACAAAATGTTTTAAATAACCTTGACACCCTGTCACAGGATAGGTTCCATTCTGAGTCCATACGCAATGATCTGGCAGAATGTCGGGTATTGTCGAGATCAATTGGGGGCTTGTTTCAAGCCCGGAAATAATTTACGTGAAGGAGAGACCAAGACCATGGCTGGAGCGAATGTTGAGATCCTCAAGTTGGGGTTGATTTCCATTTCTGACCGTGCATCGCAAGGAATTTATCCCGATGAGGGCGTCCCATCCTTGAAGACATGGTTTGGCAAGGCAGTAGTAAGCCCGGTGGAGATCCGCGAGCGTCTGATTGCGGATGACAAGGAGACAATCACGCAAACCATCATTGACCTGGTTGACAGTGAGCGCTGCCACTTGGTCATTACAACCGGTGGAACGGGTCCTGCAAGAAGGGATGTCACGCCTGAGGCGACCCTGGCGGCAGCAACGCGTGAAATGCCTGGCTTTGGTGAGCAGATGCGGCAGATCAGCCTGCACTTTGTGCCAACTGCCATTCTCTCAAGGCAGGTAGGGGCCTTGCGTGAAATCGACGGACATGCCGCTCTTATCTTGAATTTGCCAGGACAGCCCAAGGCAATTGCCCAGACACTGGAAGGTTTACGTGATGATGAGGGCAAGGTCCTGGTCTCGGGGATCTTTGCGGCTGTGCCATATTGCCTTGATTTGATCGGTGGACCTTACGTCGAGACTGACGAAACGGTAGTCAAGGCTTTCAGGCCAAAGAAAGCTGCCAAAGCGAAGTGACTTCCCTGCTGCGCCAGTGCGCAAGTGGATCTTGCGGGTCATAGGCTTTTCCGTGTGCCGGCTTGGCGTCGTAACGGTGCTTGACAGTAAGGCCTGCATCACTGATCCATGTCAGCAGCTCCTGCCTGGATCTGAGGTTGAGAAGCTCGGCCAAGTCTGAAAGGATCAGCCAGGCCTGGCCATGGGGCGAAAGATGTTCGGCTGCTTGCTGCAAGAACCCTTTGAGCATTCTGCTCTGTGGATCGTAGATGGCTGCATCCAGAGAGTTGCGAACCGCTCCCGGAAGCCAGGGTGGATTGCATACGATCAGGTCAGCGACAGGTGCATTATCAAGCAAGTTGGAATGGCGTACGCTGACCGTATCATCCATGCCCAGACGATGCATGTTTTCTTGGGCACAAAGCAGGGCTGCCGGCTGGGAGTCAAGTGCCAGGATTTCGGGAATACTGCGTTTTGCCAGGATGGCTGCAATGACACCGGTTCCGGTGCCCAGGTCGATGGCGTTCTGGCAGATTGAAGGCAATGAGGCTTCCAGGATCAGGTCAAGGTATTCTTGTCGGGTTGGAGCAAATACACCGTATCTTGGATAAACTTTTTCACCCAACACCCTGATAAATAGGCCGTTTTTCTGCCATTGGTAGGCACTCCTGATGCCTTGGAGCTGACTCAAGGGCATCAGTGCTGGGGTTTCAAGCCGGTTGCCGTCAACCAGTGCAATAGTGCTTGACGCTTGCAGTGCTGGTAGCGCTGCCACGCAGGCTTGTTCGATTTCTGGGGCTCGCCTCAGTGGCAGTGACCAGTCCGTGGAAATACGCACCAGCAACTGGCCCATAAGCCTTGCGTTCTGGCTCCGCGTCATCCTGATCTTGTGAAACCCATCGGGCATGGGTGTGTTGGCTGGAAGTACCTGGCGTTGAGCCACACGTCGTTTGATGGTCTGGAGCAGTTGGACACCCTGATGGAAGTCACCTTCCCACACAATATGGATACCCTGGCGTAATAGTTTCATGACCGCATCAGCCGCTATTGAGTCTTGTAGCAGCACGAGTTTGCCTGGCCTGGGCCACTGGTGGATGCTTACCCAGCCCACGGGTTCATCAGCAGTATATTGTTCCCAACTGATGACTTCCAGGTTGCTTTCTGCAGGTGGGTGTGCAGCACTTCTTTTCATAAAACCTCCGCGGTAAACCCGCGTTCTTGGTCGCGGCTGGCATTGTGAGGGTGTCAGACGTTGTCCACTGTTTCAGAAAAAACATGACCATTGCATTCAGAAACAGTGATTGCAACGCAATGTTGAGGTTTGCGGAGTTGAGTCTGCGACATCTGGTACACCGGTCCGAGATGTCGGAATAAAACAACCTCGCCACCATAGCATAGCTGTCACGGCAACGGGTTCCGGTTTTGGAACAGTAACCAGACCATTGGTTCCATGTGCAAACACACTGCGTGAAAACTCGCTCGAAATGTTAGGTATTCGGAAGCCGAAAGGCCTACATGCGGCTAAAATGTGCTGTGATTGCAGTTAGTAGGGGCTGCCCAGTAAAGCTGGAGCGCCGTATCGCTGCCGGTGCCTGTCCTACGTAGAATCGTAAGGGTAGGGCATGGTTGCATGGCCGATAGCGATCGGTGTGCCTGGCAGCATCCTGCACGAAAAAGATTGTTGCCATCAGGGATCTCTAATTTCAATTTGACATTAAAAGGACATTGACAATGCCTCTCGTTTCCATGCGCCAGCTTCTGGACCATGCCGCTGAAAATGGCTACGGTATCCCAGCTTTCAACGTTAACAACCTTGAACAGGTGCAGGCCATCATGGAGGCTGCAGCCCAGACTGATAGCCCAGTGATCATGCAGGCTTCTGCAGGTGCAAGAAAATACGCTGGTGAAGCATTCCTGAAGCATCTGATCCAGGCTGCAGTGGAAGCCTATCCGCATATCCCTGTTGTGATGCACCAGGACCATGGTCAGTCGCCAAAAGTCTGTCAAGGTGCCATTGACTTGGGTTTTACCAGTGTCATGATGGACGGCTCCCTCATGGAAGACGGCAAGACAATCGCCGACTATGAATACAACGTTCAGGTCACCCGTACTGTTGTCGAGATGGCGCACAAGCTGGGTGTGACAGTTGAAGGTGAGCTTGGCTGCCTGGGTTCGCTCGAAACCATGAAGGGTGACAAGGAAGACGGCCATGGTGCAGAAGGCACGATGACCCGTGAGCAACTGTTGACAGATCCAGAACAAGCTGCTGATTTTGTCCGTCGTACACAGCTTGATGCACTGGCAATCGCTATTGGTACGAGCCACGGTGCATACAAGTTTTCTCGCAAGCCCACTGGCGACATCCTGTCGATCAAACGCGTTAAGGAAATCCACGCCCGTTTGCCTAACACACACTTGGTAATGCACGGTAGCTCAAGCGTTCCACAGGAGCTGCTTGAAGAAATCCGCCAGTTCGGTGGAGACATGAAGGAAACCTACGGCGTGCCAGTCGAGGAAATCCAGGAAGCCATCAAGTACGGTGTGCGCAAGATCAACATCGATACTGATATCAGGCTTGCCATGACAGGTGCCATCAGGCGTTTCTTTGTCGAGAATCCAAGCAAGTTTGACCCGAGGGAGTATCTGAAGCCAGCTCGCGAAGCCGCCAAGAAAATCTGCATTGCACGCTATGAACAGTTCGGTACCGCAGGCAATGCCAGCAAGATCAAGGCACGTCCGCTGAGCGAAATGGCAGCCGATTATGCCTCAGGCAAACTTGCTCAGGTAGTGAACTAAACACCAGGAATTTATCGTGAATGTCTTACACCAATCCAGTATCACGTCCCTGCCGTTGATTGGCAGGGGCAAAGTCCGCGACATGTATGCAGTGGGCGATGACAAGCTGCTGATCGTTGCGACGGATCGTATTTCTGCCTTTGACGTGATCCTGGACGATCCAATTCCTGGTAAGGGTGAAGTCCTGACTCAGCTCACCCTGTTCTGGCTGGACAAGCTCTCTGGCATCATCCCGAACCACAGTACCGACATCAAGCCAGAGGATGTGGTCAGTGCAGACGAACGTGATCAGGTTAAAGGACGTGCCATGGTGGTCAAGCGTCTCAAGCCAATCATGGTCGAGGCTGTCGCCAGGGGATACCTGATCGGTTCTGGCTGGGTTGACTATCAGGCGCATGGTGCAGTTTGTGGAATCAAGCTGCCAGAAGGACTGAAGCAGGCCAGTCGCCTGCCTGAGCCCATCTTCACCCCAGCTGCCAAGGCTGCTGTCGGAGAGCACGACGAGAATGTCGACTTCGATTATGTCGTGCGCGAGGTTGGTCAGACCATGGCCAATCAGATCCGTGAAAAGACTCTTGAGCTTTATGCGACAGCAGCAGATTTTGTGGCTTCGCGTGGAATCATCATCGCGGATACCAAGTTCGAGTTTGGTCTGGATGAAAACGGTGTCCTGCACCTCATGGACGAGGTGCTGACTCCGGACTCATCGCGTTTCTGGCCTGCTGATAGCTGGAAGGAGGGTATCAGCCCGCCATCTTACGACAAGCAGTTTGTTCGTGACTGGCTGCTGACACAGCCTTGGGACAAGACACCACCTGCACCCAGGCTGCCTCGGGAAGTGATCGACCAGACCGCATCCAAGTATCGCGAAGCCCTGGAACGCTTGACTGCCTGATATAGGTTGCACAGTTTTGGGTAATGCCTTTGTGACGATAATGCCCGGACTTGATCTGGGCATTTTGAGTTTCTGAATCAAAAAAACCTGCCGCAGCATGAGGCAGGTTTGAACAGTCCTCTCTGTCAGTACGTGCTGATCGGCAACAGGATTGCTATATTGAATCTTTCTTTGGTGGATATTGAACATGTCTGACAACATTACGCAGGATGCTGCGGCTGCGGCGTCTCCTATTGTTGGCATCATCATGGGTTCGTCCAGCGACTGGCCCGTGATGCAGCAAGCTGCAGAAATTCTCAAGCACTTTGAGGTTCCGTTCGAGGCGAAGGTGGTCTCGGCGCACAGGATGCCTCAGGACATGGCAGATTACGCCAATGCAGCTGCTGGCAGGGGTTTGCGTGCCATTATTGCAGGGGCTGGAGGTGCAGCTCACCTGCCAGGTATGGTAGCAGCATTCACCCATGTGCCGGTCTACGGTGTTCCAGTACCTTCCAAATACCTGAGGGGCGAGGATTCGCTGCTGTCGATCGTTCAGATGCCCAAAGGTGTCCCAGTTGCCACCTTTGCGATCGGAGAGGCAGGTGCCGCCAATGCGGCCTTGCATGTCGTAGCCAACCTGGCGACGACCGATAAACAGTTGTCGGAACGTTTGCAGCAGTTCAGAGCCAGCCAGACTGAAGCAGCACGTGCTATGAGGCTTGAACGATGATCCAGCCAGGTCGTTGGTTAGGTGTTATGGGGGGCGGTCAGCTTGGTCGCATGTTCTGCCAGTCGGCTCAGGCAATGGGTTACAGGGTTTTGGTACTTGAGCCTGATGCAGAGGCGCCGGCATGCCAGCTGGCTGATGATGTCATTGCAAGTCGTTACGATGATGACGCAGCGCTGGAGCAAATGGCCAGTCGCTGCGATGCCGTCACGACTGAGTTTGAAAACGTGCCTGCCAGAAGCTTGGCTGCCCTGGCTGCCACTCGGCGTGTCACGCCAGGTGCGAAAGCCGTGGAGATTGCACAGGATCGCAGTGTCGAGAAGGCGTTTGTCGAATCCTTGGGCATTCCAGTTGCACCCTATGTACGGATTGAAAAGATTGAAGACCTTGACCAAGTTGATGTCAGGCTGATCAGTGACGGGATACTCAAGTCTTCCCGACTAGGCTATGACGGCAAGGGTCAGGCACGGGTCAAGGATCATGCCAGTGTTGTGCAAGCATTCAAGGACATGGGCCAAGTGCCTTGTGTGCTTGAGGCGCGTTTGCCACTGGCCAGGGAGCTGTCTGTGGTTCTGGCTCGCGGACTCAACGGCGAAGTTGCCGTGTACGACGTTGCGCGCAATATTCATCACAACGGTATTCTTGCCGTGACCCACGTTGATGGCAGGCATGATAAATCTACCGAGAAAGCACGCCAGTGGGCGACAAAGATTGCACATGGTCTGGATTACCATGGGGTGCTTTGTGTTGAGTTTTTTGAATTGACCGATGGCAGTTTGGTGGTCAATGAAATGGCGCCTAGGCCACACAACAGCGGCCACTATACACAGAACGCCTGTGTCACCAGTCAGTTTGAGCAGCAGGCGCGGGTCATGGCAGGGTTGCCGCTGGGCGATACACGCCTGTTGGCACCCGTTGTCATGCTCAACCTCCTGGGCGATGTCTGGCTGCAGGGCAAGGGTGGTGAATATCAGGAGCCAGACTGGACCAAGGTCCTGAAGCATCGTGGCGTATCGCTGCACCTATATGGCAAGAAGCAGGCACGACTGGGCCGGAAAATGGGGCATATCAACGTGACAGCGGGCTCTATGCAGGAAGCTGTCGATATCGCCAACCAAGTGGTCGAGCAACTGCACCTTCCTGTGCGGGCAACGCTGGACTAGGTTGCAGGCATGAACCTTGATCAGCAATCTTGGAGCTAGGAACATGGAGAATCAGGGAGCAGGTGCTGCCAGCAAAGAAGAAATCCTCAAGGCTGCACAGCGCCTGGCTGATGGCGAACTTGTGGCATTCCCAACCGAAACGGTCTATGGTCTCGGAGGTGATGCCAGCAACGAGCAAGCCATCAGAAAAATCTATGAGGCCAAGGGCCGTCCTGCAGACCATCCGGTGATTGTTCATGTGGCCGATCCCCAGCAGGCAAGGCTCTGGGTCAGGGACCTGCCACCTGAGGCCATGAGACTTATGTCAGCTTTCTGGCCAGGTCCCCTGACCATGGTTCTTAAAAAGGCAGACTGGGTGAGCCCAATGGTTTCTGGCGGTCAGGACTCCGTGGGTATCCGCTGTCCATCGCATCCGGTTGCACAACAACTTTTGCAGGCTTTTGCTGATTTGCGTAAGGGAGATCCTGCTGGTGTAGCCGCACCCTCGGCTAACCGGTTCGGACGAGTCTCGCCGACATTGTCCGAGCATGTGCGCGATGAGTTCGCTGACTTGGTGACTAACGGGATGCCGGTGCTTGAAGGTGGTGCTACCGAGGTGGGTATCGAGTCGACGATCGTTGACTTGTCCAGGATTTATGAAGGACAGGCTCCAGTCCTTTTAAGGCCTGGCCACATCTTGCCAGCAGACATCGAGTCTGTCCTGGGTGTCAGTCTGGTGTTGCGTGATGTCAATGCACCTCGGGTTTCGGGGTCATTGAAAGCGCATTATTCGCCAAGCACCCCAATGCGCTTGATCAAGCCTCAGGAGTTGCTTGAGAAGGTAAGGCAATGGTGCCGGAACAACCCTGGCAAACGTCTGGCTGTTGTCAGGCAATCACATACCAAGTCTGTAGCACTGCCGGTTGAGGTCGAAATTGACCAGGTGGTCTGGAGGTCGATGTCAGACAACCACCACTACTATGCACAGTCTCTCTATGCCCAGCTTCGAGAAATCGACAAACTGAAAGTCGATGCTGTTTTCTGGGAGGATGTTCCAGACGGCGTGACATGGGATGGTATCAGGGATCGGCTACATAGGGCTGCGGCTGCATTCGACTGATGTGCTCGGGGAACATGCACCCACGGGTATTCACTTTTCCTGGTTGCTTGAACGAAGCAGAGAATCATATCAGGGCTTTGGACCTGACCTTGACATGATTCTCAATCGGGATTATTCAAGCGTGATGTTAGCTTCCTTGATCACCTTGGCCCATTTGTCATGCTCTTCCTTAACAAATTGCTTGAAATGTTCCGGGGAGTCGCCTACGGCAACAGCACCCTGGGCATCCAGCATGGCCTTAACTGCGGGTGAGTTCAGGGCGGCGACAGTCTTCTGGTTTAGCAAGGCAACGATGGCCGGATCCACTTTGGCTGGCGCAAACAGTCCAAACCAGCCATTTACTTCATAGTCCTTGAAGCCGGACTCCTTCATTGTGGGAACATCAGGCAACAAGGTAGATCTTTCCCCGGAGGTCACTGCCAATGCCCTTAATGCACCGTTTTTGATATGGGGCAGGCAAAGAGGAAGGTTGCAGAACATCATCTGAACCCTACCTGGCAGCAAGTCGGACAGGGCAGCGCCACCTCCGCGGTAGGCTACGTGCTGAATGTCGGAGTTGGTCATCAACTTGAACAGTTCTCCTGAGAGATGCATGCTACCGCCGACACCTGTGGATGCATAGGAGTATTTCTTACCTGGCAAGATTTCCACCAGTTCCTGGACTGTCTTGGCTGGAACGCCCCCTCTGTCACAATAGATGTCCGCTCAGTTGATTTGAGTTTTTGAGGGAGCGGACGGAGTGAAGCAGTGCCAAGCTACAGCGCAGAATTCAAAGAACAGGTGGTTAGAAAGTTGATGCCACCGCACAATCAGACGGTAGTCGCCGTGAGCCGCGAGACCGGCATCTCGGAGGCAAGTCTTTATAACTGGAAGAAGCAGTTTCGTGCCAAGGGGTTTATTGTGCCCAAGAAGTCGACGCAGGCG
>Ga0182743_1001352_pt1 | contig 24212 bp, 43 predicted proteins | sample eDN3rd30CKraftOP_FD_128522 | JGI IMG/M metagenome (GOLD analysis project Ga0182743, IMG submission 128522) | Enriched Organic Plus compost microbial communities from Emeryville, California, USA - eDNA 3rd pass 30_C Kraft OP (version 2) (version 2) ... | reverse complement strand
CGGGGAATGGCATCAAGCAGCCGATTGCGCTCGGCGATGATCTTGTCGGCGACTTCGATCTCTTCCTGCTGAGCCGCGCACCTGGCCTGCAGCGCCGTCACTTCGTCGCGCAGCTGCGCGGTCTCACCGGCGATTGCTGCCGCGAGCTGCGACCGAAATAGATCTTCCCCTCCGCCGGCGGGCTCGTTGTCGTAGATGAAGCTTTCCAGCGCTGACACCGGCGCACTGGTCTTGAGCTTGTCGGCGCAGTCTTCCCAGGTAGGGATCTGCAGCGGTGCCTCGCATCCAGGCTTGCCGCAGAACGGCGTGCGCACGTTCGGGGTGCACTTACACATTGCTCGCCTCCAGTCCCTGGTCACGAGCGCGGTTGATGCGCGCGGCTTTCTCAACGTCGCCGCCGGGCCGGTCCGGATGATGATCCATGATCAGTCGACGGTGAGCCTGTTCGATATCGGCTCGCGACGCGTTCGGTCCTTTGAGGCCGAGCACCTGCCACCATGATTCCGGCGCCGGGAGCGCGGTGAATCCCTGGAATGCACGGTCGAGAATCGTCGCGCCGCCGTGGCGCTCGATCGAGCGCATCGCTTCGATGGTGGCGGCGACGGCCGCGAGGTTGTCAGCTATGCGGTCGTACCGATCCACGGCCATGCAGCGCTGCTGATTGCCGTCACTCCAATAGACAGCGACGCCAGGATCCATGCGGCCAGTGGCCTGATCTGCGTAGGGCTTCCCGTCGAGCCGCAAGCGGAGATCAGAGGAAATGATGATCTTGCTCTCGGCGATGCCCATCGCGCGGAGTTCGCGGTAGACGCGCTCGGCACCCTGACCGACGTTCAGGCGGTCATCGTGGCTGCTGCTCTTTCTCCGAAACTTTGCGCTGGTGCGCTGGTAACTCGGCGTCCGCCGCCAGCCGACCGGCCACTGCAACGGAAATGCTTGGATTGCTTCGCTCATGTCCTCGCTCTTTCAAAATGGAAATTCGTAGCACTTCCCTTCGTGGCCTTTCGGTTGGCCGCAGTAAGGGGTGTCACAGATCGGTGGTGGTGGTGGCGGCAGTGGAAGAGGCGGCAGCACGGCTTCCATGCGCGCGAGCAGCGATTCCGCTGCCAATTCAGCGCCAACGTCCAGGCTCGTCGCGTGATAGTCGATGACGAACAAGCGCGCGTCGCGGATGATGTCGAGCAGCTCGTCACGCTCGCTCATGCGGACACCGCCAGGAGGATGCTCGTGACCATGCCGAACAGGCACAGCACGACAATGACCAGGTTGCGGTTCGCAACACGCTCACGCAGCCGATCATTCTCGGCGAGCAGTGCGGAGACCGCGTCGACGTTGCGACGTTCGAGGGCGGTGAGAGGCCGGTGCGTGAGCTTCATCGCCGTCTCCCGTTAACGCATACTTCGCGCCTGGCGGATCGCGCAAACAACACAGAGGAGTCGCCGCAATGTTTTGCTACGAGTACGTTGGGTTCATTGCGTGGTGGAGTGCTATCTCGTCCGAGGCTGCTGCAGCGTGGGTCGGAGCTTTTGGCACTGTGCTGGCAATTGCCGTGACGGCTGCCTTCTATGCTGTCGACAAGTGGCTCGCCTGGAAACAGCGGGAAAGCGATAAACTGGACGAAGCTGCGCAGAGCATTGTGGAGATCTGGGTGCGTGCCCGCCTGTTGCTGCCGGCAATGATGACTGCCCAGACAGCACTGAACGTGATCGCGGATAACCTGCAGAGGCCTAGCTCCGCAGCTTACTTTGTAGACGATCGAGGAATAGCTGGTCTCGACGTGATGATCGAATCCTTCGATCAGTTCAAATACTTCGATGCATCGGTCGCTACGGACCTTGTCGACTTCGTTGCCTACGGGCGAACGTTCGACCGCGTCGTCAAGATGGGAGTTCCCATCCGGGACGCAGATGCCATACAGACGGCGCAACTGCTCAAGGGGCTCGCAGAAAGGATTTTGACTTCGCTGCGCCTCGTGACACGCCCAAGCTGATTTGGCTGAGCTAAGCATGGCTTGAGAACACCTCGCGCATGTCCAGCTCGAGCCGAGCTTCCGTCGAGAGCTTGCGATCGCCGGCGTCGAAGCGCCCGACATGCGTCGGGCACTCCGAACAGACGCCGGCGCCTGCAACCTTATCGATGCGCACCCAATAGCAGCCGGCATCGCAGGCGTGGAGCTGATCGCAGCCGCAGCCGATGCAGACTGGGAGCTTCGCGGCCACGGCGCTCAATTGAGGCTCCCTGGTGTCGGTTTCCCCGCGCGCTCGGCTCTGCAGGCGTCGCAGTTGCATTCCCTGGCGACGATCTCCTTGAGCTTCTGCAAGTCCTTGGCGCGCTGTGCCAGCAGCGCGCGCGCCTGGTCGACAAGCCGCCGGAGTTCGCCGGCGGCGTCGATCATGTGACGTTGTGCCTCCGGCGGAACGTTCGGAAGTTCCTTGCATAGCCCATCGGCGATCGCCGCCATGCGGGCCGGATCCAGTTGGAGGCCTGTCATTTCGACTTCCTCGCGGCCTTCTTCTTCGTCGAGGCCTTCGCCGGCTCCGACGCTGGTGCGGTCTTGGGCTCAGTCTCGATGATCGCCTGGTTGCGGAGTTCCTTCGTATTGACCTTGTGCGTCTTCGCCTGTGCGAGCAGATCCTTGGCATCGCCCCAATGGCCGAGCTGGTGCCAGAACGGCGCGATGTGCATCAGCCGATTGAGATCTGAATCGGAGAGCTTCGCGACGTGATCTTCCACCTTCCCGTATCCGGGAAACTTCCAACCGAGCGCCTCAAACAAATGCTCCGTGTCGGTGGACTCCAACTCTCGCGCGATCAGGTAGACCATCGCCCCGCGCGAGGCCTTCTTGGGAGATTTGTCGAAGATCGCGCGAATAACCTTGAGACGGAACAGCTTCTCGATCTGGTTGTCGCGCTCGTTGTACGTCGACTGCTGCCCGACGACAGGCTCCGGATCCTTCTTCAGCGTGATGCCGTGTTTTGCCTTCAGCGCGGACGCGATATCCTCGCGCTTGAATGCCTTGCTGAACGATCCCGTATCCGGGTTCTGTAGCAGCACGCCGTCAGCACCTTTGCCGAGCAATTCGGCATAGCTGCGGCCCTTCGGATCCTCGGGACACTTGTCGGCGGGCCGCACATAGCCGTGGCTCAGGCTCGGAGCGTCCGGGCCGTAGTACGGCTTACGATTGATCTTCTTGGCTTCGGCGCCGGTGATGATTGGCTTGCCAGTTTCCTTGGCCTTCGCAAGCTGCAGCTTGTTCCATGCAGCGCGCTTCGCGCTGAAGCATTTCGGATCGGTGCAGACGTCTGCACTCTTCACATCGCCGAACAGCTCGGGCTGGTTGCCGGTGCGCTTCGGGCAGGCGCCGCACGTACCGGCGCCAGCCACCAGGCCCGCATCATCCCGAGGAAACGGCGCCTCGGTCAGGCGCAATGTGAACTCGCGTTGCACGTACTCGGCGGCGTCGCGATAGCTCATCGGGTCGGGGTTCCAGGCGCGCGGCTGCAGGATGTGCTCAAGCGCCTTCTTCTGCAGATCCTCGACGGGAATCCGAGCGAGCAGCAACGCGATCGACGCACTGACTTTCCCGTCGCGAAGCGCCTTGCGAGCATCGGGGCAAAGATCCAGCAGCTTCAGTCGTGCATAGATGGTGGCCTTGCTCTTGCCGGTGCGAACCGCGATCTCGTCGACGCTGTGCCCGCGCTTCTGCAGTGCCTCGTACCCTTCGGCCTCGACGAGCTCGTGCAGGCCTGTGCGCTGCAGGTTCTCAATTAACTGGATCTCTTCGACCTGCTCATCGGTAAGGTCACGAACTTCGGCGCGTAGCGCAGTGATGCCGGCTTCTTCGGCGGCGAGATAGCGCCCCTCGCCGGCAACGATCTCATATAAAGGAGCGCCGTCGTCTGAGCGGCGGATCTCGGACATCGGATCCGGGCGCACGACGATCGGATGAATCTGCTTCACGCTGGCCATCGACTCGGCCAGCTCTTTGATGTCCTTCTCGGTGCGATGCTTCCGCCGTTCCTGCTGCATCGGTGTCTGCGACAGCACCAGGTGCGTCAGCGGTATGGTGATGGCTTGAATGTTCATGTTATTTCCTGCTGGTATAAAAAAGCGGCTGCGGTGTTGGTGGGCGAGGAAACATTGGAGGGGAGCCCTCGCCGCAGCCGCCTGGCCTAAATCAAGCGGCGCCGGCGGCTGCGATCGACTTCTCCGACCACACGCGCACCCCGTCGCAGACGAAGTCCGCTTTGAGACTGCGAGCCTGCGCGCCGAGCACCTTGTCGTTCGCCATCACGAGGGACAGCGGCGCCCGACCTTCGGCGATGGCCTTCACCAGCGCCTTCAGGTCGACGCATTCGGCATGCCAGGTCTCGCGCGGGCTGATGCCCGCGACCTTCGGCGACTCGATCTGGATGACAGGCGCGACCACGGTCGCGGCACGCTGCTCGAGCTGCCCGGCCTTTTCGAACTTGCCCGATGCCGCCGCCCTCGCCGCCTGCTGCTGCAGCTTCTCCTGCTGCTTGCGCGCGGCTTCGTCGGCCTTTGCTTGCTCGATGCGACGGATGCGCTCTTGCTCGGTCGTGAAGTCACTCATGGCGCGCTTGATCTGTATCTCAGCGGATTTCAGCGGTGCCGACGCTTCATTCTTCTGCGCATCCAACTCGCGACCGGCGGCGAGGATCGGCTTTTTCACGCGCGAGTGCGCGTCGTCGATCTTCTTGAGCATCGACTTAATCATCATCAAACGATTGGCCGCGGCCTGATAGCCCTCGGCGGTTTTGATCACCAGCGACTGCGCGAACGATGTGAGGTTGCCAACTTCGGGCTGGATGGCGACCACTTCGGCGTCGGCTTTCAAATTAGGCTGCATGCTTTGCTCTCCAGTGGTGGATGTTTAGAGCCGACTGAAAAATCGACCAGTCAGCGGGATCGGTGAGGGGATAAACCTTGTAGCCGTTGGGCTTCAGCTGGACGCAGTAGCGCCGGCGGTGTTTGGTGCTGCGTCCGCCGAACATGGATTGATAGAGGCGGTCGTATGCAGCCGTTTGCGGGCCGACCGTTGGCGGCATGGCGAACGTCGCTTTCCAGTCGATGAGCGCTTCGGAATTCCGCCAGTGAGCGAGCAGATCGAGCGTGCCGGCGCAGCCGATCCGGCTGCATGCGACGCGCAGCTCGCTCGCGATGACGGTCAGGCCGGACTCTTCTAAGAAACGTTTGCCGCCCTCGATGTATGGAACGAGTTCGGCGTCGAGCGATGACCAGTCGAGGTCATCGCGGACCAGCAGCGCCATCGCTTCGTGTACATGCTGGCCGCGGATCCGGGCATGCTCGAGCACGTCGGCCGGTATGCCGTCGAGCGCTTCCAGCTGCTGCAGCACCTGAGTCACGGACGGCAAGCGCCGCCCGTTCAACGTGTAGATGTGCGCGTCGGCGTCGAAGTGGAGCGTTGCGGCCATGATTACCAGCCGTTGCCTGCTTGCCGGCCGTCACCGATGTCGCCGCTGCGATCGCCGTCATCATCTGATGTATCGTCGCTGCCGCTATCGGGGTTCTGGATCCACTGCAGTGCCTCGTTGACCTTGGCGAAGGGTAGCTCCGCGATGTCAGCGATCTTGAAGTGCGTCAGAAAGTCTTTTGGCGGGATGCCCGCATGGTCGAGCTTCATGCCGAGCAGCTTCACTTGCTTCTCGGTGCATCGGCCGTTGCCGCCGCCAGTGCCGCCGCCGTTTCCGTTGGAGGCGCGCGAGCGCGGAGCCTGCGTCTGCTGCCGTCCGCGCCGCTGGCCTTGATGCTGGCTTTGCTGCTGATTGTCGCCGGCATCGTCGCCATCCATGATGGTTTCGCGCAGCTCAGCCTGCAGATCCTCCAAGTCCTGGTTGAACACGTCGGAAGCGGCCAGCGCAGTCAGCGTCATGTCGATCTGCGCGCGCTTCTTCGCCATCTTGAGCACTGTGTTGGCGAGATCGGCTGGTTCCGTGCGCACCTGCAGGATTTCGTATTCCTCGCGCTTCTCCTTGTCCCAACCGTATTTGATGCGGCGGCGATCTACGTCAGTTGCGTTCCATTCACGGTTGTAGGCTTTGCGCCATTTGTACTTTTCCTCGCCGGTAGAGGCCTCTCCGATGCCGAAGCCGATCACTGTGCCAGTGGGTGCGTGAACACCGCGCGCCGTGACGCGATATCGGATGCAGTCCTCGGTGGACAGGTCCTCGACAATCGGCTCGCAGGAGATATGAAACATTGACAGCAGCGTCTCGCTGCCGGGCTTGTACAGCGACGGCTTGCCGGTGCCAGGAATTACGCCGTAGTGAATGCCGGACTCCATGACAGACTTCATGGCCTGGCGAATCTTCGTCGCACGAGCCCGCAGCTCGGTGACACTCGCAGTCTGGGCGACGAGCGCCGTCTGCGAAGCTTGGACAATGGCGTTCACTCTTGCTCCTGTGCGTCTTCGACGCGGAAACGATTGTTTGTATTGATGACGTGCTCGACGCGGAATCCGGCATCGCGGAGCGCATGCATCGCGTCGATCATTCGTTCGGAGTGCAGTTCCAGAAGGAACGGCGTCGCCGGCAGCTGCACGACGTTGTTGGAATTGGCGCTCACCAAGTCACCTCGCGATCGGACGGATGCATGAATCGGCGGACATCGCCACGCGCGGAGCGCAGCTTGTGAGCAGCGGCCCGCAGCTTTGCCGCAGCGGCCGGTGTGCGGTCGACAAGCTGCTCGATCTGACTGATGACTCGATAGAGGTTGCAGTCGATCTGATCCGCTTCGGTCTGCAGTGGCGTGCGGTTCTTCATGGTGCTCGCCGCCGCGGCTGCATCGGCGCCTCCGTCACGCGTTGTTGCAAACGATCGCGGTGAAAGCCGGCCTCGGGGCGGTACTGGAGCGCATCGATTCGACGCTGCAGTTCGGCAGCGCGCTCCGGGTCCGGTGTCACGCGCGGCTGGATGGCGAACAGGTTCAGCACGCGCATGGCGACAACCAGAAGCCGAACATCACGCCGAGAAACCCGCCCGCGATGGACAGGAGGAAGAGCACAACGAGGAACCAGGCCTCGGGCGCAAATGAATCGCCGCGCCGGCTCATGACGGGATCTCCAGGCCAAACGTTTCGGAGATCTGCTTCGCTTCGGTGTCCGTCACATCGAAGCCGGCACGGCCGACCCAGAAAGTGAATTCGCGATCGAGAGCGGATCGCGCGAGATGGGGCTGGCCCGCGCCGTAGGCCAGCATCCGCCCGAACTTACCCGTCTTGGAGAAGACGGAGACGCGCATGTCGCCCCGATCATCGGGATGCCGCCGAACAACCATCCGGCGCGGCATCAACGTGGTCGGTCGTAGTTCCAGGGTGAGTTCGCTCACAGCTCCCCCCAGCGGCGGACGCCGTACTCGCGAGCGAGATAGTTTTCGCGGGGCTCGCGGCGCATGCGCTCACGAGCGAGCTCGTCCTGCCGCTCGTGGCGCAGGCGTTCACGCAGCGCTTCGTCACGCGCGACCTGGCGCTTGAAGTTGTCGACGTGCGGATCCGTCTGCACCGCGCTCGGATATCGGCGCAGGTTCGGCGGATCGCGATCGGCGTCGAGCGCGGGCGATTCGAGGCCCAACAGGGAAGAGGGCAGGCTCATGACCGCGCCTCGATCTGTTCGATCAGATCTTCGATCGCGGCTTGCTCGGTGCGGCCGTTACCAACGGGGTCGCCCGGCTCGTAATTGTCAGGGAAGGCGCTCCACTCATGGGTGCGACCAGGAATCGGGGCGCTATCGCAATTCGTGCGGATCTTGTGGCCGTTCACCAGGTACACGCCCGGAGCGATGGAGCGCCACACGTCCCGGGCCAGCTTCGCGCCACGCCACAACTGATTGGCAGTGGCCCAGCTTTCGTCGCTGCTCGGGTCGAAGTCGGTTGCAATGAATCTCGCCAGGCGCTCGGCGGAGCGGACTGCGAGCGGCTTTTGCTGTTCGAGAATCGCCAGCAGCAGATCGGCGTCGGTGGTGATCACGCTCTCTCCCTAATCGGCCGGAGGGCCTACGGGAGGCATTAAACACGACGTTTAATCACCAGTCAACGGGATGTTTAAGAAAGTAGTATTCTGCGGCGAGGGCTCTCCCCGGAGCCCAGTTACATCAGGAGATCAGACGTGGACGAGAAAGCGAGCTTGGCGCAAACGCTGCGAGCGAGTGAGGTTGCGCTGGAGGCCGCCCGCCAAGACTATGGCGGGAAGGTTGATGACGAGACGCAGGAGAAGTTTGTACTGAAGCGCGCCGAGAAGTACCGGCAGTTCCTGCTCGGTACCGAGAAACCAACGGGCGATTGAAGGGTGGGCCCGGCGGCCACTCTGGTGGTCGCCGGGCTTGAATGCCTATTTTTCGTCCTTCCGCCTGCCGTGTGTCACGACGTGGTGGCACTCGACATAAAGATTCAGCCAGTAATCTCGATTCTTTGCGACACCTGCCTCAGATCGTGAAATATATCCCGCTAGTTGCAATGCGACTTGAGCCTGTCCGTCGTCATTAACCGTGTGGATGGTGCCGCTTACGCTTCGTGAGTCATCTGCCATGGTTTGGTCTCCGCTGTGTTGACGTTATGTTCGAGCCGTTCATTTGTTATTTACCCGCAATGGTCTGCGATGTTGCTGTTGACGCTGGCAGCTCGCGCGATCAGAGCAAGCCAGCGTCCTCGAGCGCGAGATCCTGAACGAGAGCCTGGCAAGCGCTCATTGCGCCGGATGCATAAGTGGGATTCCGGGCGGCGCTGCCGGCCAGCGACATGAAATATTTCTTTCCGGTTCGGCCGGTCCGCGGACACATGGCAATCACGACCGCCCCGACCACATCTCCATCGTTTGCGGCTTGCGCCAGCCGCTCGAACAGTTCCTTTGTCTCAACATCAGGTCCAATTCTGAGTACTTTCAGCTTTCCGTCATCGTGCATCTCGCTTCGTCCCCGTTCGCATCCGTCGACGCCCGCGGCGTTCAGTTGCGCCAGGGATGTCTGTCTGCAGAGGCTGCACGGTAGGAGGGGGCGAAGGCTGTCGAGCACGTCTCACTGTGTTCAATAGCGATATTTTCAGCTCACGCGGCAAATCCAGCAGGGCTCGATCCAATTCGGCATCGCTCATTGTTTCGGCTTTGGCCTGATGCCCTATGGCGGACTCTGCCGGGAGCCTGCCTTGAGTGGTCAACCCCAACAACTGCTCGATCGTCCAATGCAGCACTTTCGCTGCGCGCGCGTGATGCTCCGGCGGCATACCCCGCCGTTTCCAGTTCGTGACGTGTTGAGGAAGTGTGTCCATTGCGGCCGCAAACTCGACTTGATTCATGCCGAGTTCTTTGGCGCGGGCAAGCGCCCGGTCAATGGGTCTGATCGATTGGCCTGTCATGGCCATCAGACTAAACAAGCGGTTTAGCTCACTGTTAAACGGTGCGTTTGACGAAAAGTAAACGTCGTGTTTAATATGCGGCGTTATGACACCCGCAGAATCATCCCTGGTTATCGCTGCGGCCGGCGGCGACAAGGCGTTCGGTGAGCTCCTCGGCATCGATAACGCTCCGCGCTACCAGCAGCGCATAAACAACTGGAAGCGTCGCGGAATTCCGCCCGCCGTCCTGGTCGATCATTTCGAGACGATCCAGCATCTTCGCGCCAAAGCGCAGGCCGCCGGCTCCGAGCCTACAGCGCCGCAGGGGGGCGCCTGATGGCCGCCGACCTCGACGACCTGAAGCGGCTGAAAGTCACCGAAGAGACCAAGGCCTGGTTGCACGCAAAGTCGCTTTCGACCGGGCGCCGCATGCAGGAAATCGCGCGCGACGCTCTGCACGAAATCGCTGTCGCCGAAATTCGAGCAGCCAGAATACTCGCGAATCTGGCCCCGGCCGAGGCCCGCGCCGGGGACGATCGGGGACTCGCAAGGGACAACCAGGGACGCGGAGGCCGGCGATGAAACACGGGAAAGTCACTTACCGCATTCGCGCCGCCGGCCGCGGGGTCACGTTAGCTCGCGAGGCGGCATCAAAACTTGAGCTTTATCTTCGACTTCTCCAGGCGGCTGATCATGTCCTCCGCCTTGCGAAGGCCCGCCAGAAGCTCGTCACTGTCAATCCGAATCGTCGCCCCGCACGTGCAGGTCAACTCACTGTGCTGCTTGATCCAAGCGATCGACTTCGGCGTCTTGTGCTTGCAGTTCGGGCACTCGATCGGGAGGTCCTGCGCATCAAAAAGTCCCATGTCGGCTCTCCGGTTGTGAAGGTTGGTAGGTCGCGCTCCAACTCTAGCACCCGGCAGAGCCGGCTCCATTCACCGGGGCCGTTATGTAACGCGTTACGTAACGTTACGCGGACGGGTCGCGTGACATGAACTACTACGAAAAGAATCTTGGCGACTACGCCAAAGAGGCCGGGCATCTGTCGATGGCCGAGCACGGCGCCTTCAACCTGCTGCTGGATTACTACTTCGCGAACGAGAAGCCGGTGCCCAAGGACATGGCTTACAAGATCGCGCGCGCCAGGGCTCCTGAAGAACGGGAGATCGTCGACGCGGTGCTGGCGGAGTTCTTCGAGCTGCAGGCGGACGACTGCTATCACCGCCAGTACTGCGATGACTTGCTAGCCGAATTCATGGCCGACGAGCCTGTGCGGAAGGTGAAAAAGTCGAACGAGGCCGGGCGCCAGCAGAAATATCGCGAGGATCGCGCTCGGATGTTTGCCGCGCTGAACGCGGTCGGGCAGTTCCCGGATTGGAACATTAAGCAGGCCGAGCTGCGAAAGCTGTTCGCAGAGCACTGTGATGTAACGCAGTCTAGCCCGTTACGTAACGCGTCACGTAACGCATCACGTAACGCGTTACAGGACGAACCAGAAACGCGTGAAGTAACGTTAGGTGACGAACCTGCAACGCGTGACACAACGGCTACCAGTACCCAATACCCAATACCCAATACCCAATACCCAATATCTCTTTTTCAGAGCGCGCGTGAGAACGACGAAAACGTTTCACGTGAAGATTTGCCGGAGGAGACAGACGAGGGCGCAGAACAAACATCGCGCCAGAGCGACGGAGACGGCGCTGAGGAAGGAAAGGGAAGGACTCTGACGCCAGAGGCAGCGATGTCGATCGAGCTGCGTAAGCGCAGCGTGAAGGTCACGAGCATGCACCCGCTGCTCTGCGCCTGGGTCAAGGACGGCTACACGGTCGATCAGGTGCTGCGCGCGTTGGCCATCGCGCAATCGACGCTGGGCGAGGGCGCAGAGATCGCCCCGAGATACCTGGACAAGGTTCTGCGTGATCCGCGCAACGCCGATCAGATCAACGGCGTGACGCCGGGCCCGGCCAGCTCGCCCAGCGCGAAGCAGGAATCGCCGGCCGAGCGCGAGCGCCGCCAGCTGCGCGATGAAGGCGCCCAGTACGGTTTCCGTGCGCCTCGCGAAGGCGAAAAGCCCGACGACTATCGGGCGGCGCTCAAGGCCCACAACCGCGCCAAGGAGGACGCCGCGTTTGCGCAGATGGAAACATTTCTCGCAGGGCGGGCTGCGCGATGAGGTGGGACCAGATTGATCAATACCACTGGCGCCGCGAGTGCGGCCGTTACTTCATCGAGCGCACGCTCTCGTTCGCATTCCCCGAAGCGCCCGACGGCCGCTGGGTGTATCTCGCCCACTTCAGGCGAGATCCGCGCGACCGCGAGTGCGTGGCTGAGTGCATCAGCCCGAGGCATCGATTCTCACGTCAGGGCGCAATGGGCGATTGCTCCGCGCATCTGCATCCAAACCAGCAACAGCCGCATCAGACCGCGGCATAGGAACGATCATGTGGTTCAAGAATCTCGTCGCGTATCGTTTGCCGGAAGGCTGGTCGGTGTCCGCCAGCGATCTGGAATCGAAGCTCGGCTCGCGCGCGCTTCAGCCGTGCGGCAGCTTCGACATGCAGACCAAGGGCTGGGTGTTCTCCAGCGATCGGGAGCGCTACGTGCATACGGTCAACGGCCAGCACCTGATCGCGCTGGGCGTCGACGAGAAGGTGCTGCCCGGCGCTGCGATCAAGCAGGCCGTACAGGAACGGGCGAAGGTGCTGGCAGCCGAGCAGGGCTATCCGGTCGGTCGGCGCCAGATGCGCGAGCTGAAGATGCGCGTGACCGAGGAGCTGCGCGGCCGTGCCGTGACGCGGAAGCGAATCACGCGGGCCTGGATCGATTCGGTCAACGGTTGGCTGGTGGTCGACGCGGCCAGTGACGCCAAAGCCGAGCAGCTCGTCGAGACATTGCGCGACACGATCGGCAGTCTGCAGGCCGTGCACATCGAGACCGAACGGTCGCCTTCGACAGCGATGACCGCATGGCTGATGCTCGGCGAAGCGCCTGGCGTCTTCGCGATCGACGACGAGCTCGAGCTGCGCGCGATGGACAAGAGCAAGCCGACCGTCCGCTACGTGCATCACCCGCTCGACGGCCGGGAGATCCGCTCTCAGGTCAACGGCGGCATGTTCGCCACCCGCCTCGGGCTCACGTGGAAAGATCGGATCGCCTTTGTCCTGGACGAGAAGCTGCACGTAAAGCGCGTCGAGTTCCTCGACATCGAGAAGAACATGCCGGCCGACGAGAGCACGGCGGATCCTGCCGACCAAGCGGACGCCGATCTGCTGCTGATGACCGATGCGCTCGCGTCCTTGCTCGCCGATCTGGTGAGCGCGCTCGGTGCTGTCGACGCAGTCGCGAAGGATGCGAGCCACGACGCGCCAGCGGACGATCCCGAGGGCGACCCGCTGTATGCGCCCGCGGTCGCCTTCGTGCGCGAGATCGGTGTGGTCACGACCAGCGGTCTCCAGCGTCACCTGATGATCGGCTTCAACCGGGCAGCGCGGATGATCGAAACAATGGAGGCGGCAGGCCTGGTCGGGACCATCCAGCCGGACGGTTCGCGCATGTACATGCACAGCGCATCGGGCGCGGGCTGATCACCATGCTGCCGCTGTGCCCGAAAGTTCCGTACGAGTCGAGCACCGACGCTCAGCGCGCGCTCGTACGGATCCGCAAGAAGCGCGGCAGCAAGAGCAACCACGAACGGGCCGCGTACAAATGCGCGGACTGCGGCAAGTGGCACCTGGGGTGCAAAAAGAAATGAAACAGCGCTACGGGAAGCGAGACGCCAATCATGGCGATGTCGTGGGCTGGTATCGCGAGCTTGGTTGCGCCGTCGCTGAGACGCATGACGCAGGCCTGGGCGTGCCAGATCTCTTCGTCGGCTGCGCCGGCATCACTGACCCTGTCGAGGTCAAGACGGAGGAAGGTACGTTGGAACCGTCACAGAAAACATTCATCGCGACGTGGCGCGGCAGTCGTGTCGCGATCGTCCGCATACACGCGGACGTGATCGCCCACGTGCATGACATGCGCCGTCGAGCTCGCCGAGGTGGCGCATGATCTGGCCACTCAAGCGAAAGCCGAAGCCGCAACCAGAACGCCCAATCGGATGGCGCGCGATCCAGTGGGCAGCCCCATGGGGCGAAATCGTTTGGGTGTGCAAGTTCCGGCGCGCCGATGGTAGCGAGTACACCGCAAGAAAGTTTCCAGGGGCGCCGATTACGTTCCCGACAGAGCAGAGCGCTGACCGGTGGGCGCGTCTCGTGGTGAATGGCGAGGGCCTCGCATGATGATCGTGGGCGAGCGAGTTGTGCTCATGACGTCGCGTGCGGCGTGGGGCGAGGGAGGCGTGCGCGCCGTGCCGAAGCTTGTAGAGGGCGTCCTCGCTGAGGTGAGGCGCAAAGATGGTTACATGGTGGTCAAGCTGCAGGACGGTCGCGTGTTCGAGAAGCCGGAGATCTACGACGATCCCTGGACCCAGGTGCTACCAGTTCGCACCGTGATTGAAACGCGATCGCCGGAGGCGCCAGCGCTCTCGGAGGAACCCGCGCCGCAATCCGTCCAGGAATGGATCAACGAGTGCAACCGCATCGAGCGCGAGAACGGCGAAGCTTACGATCAGCCGCGCCTGCCGTCCGGCTGGTGGATCCTCCCGTGCCTTTTGATCGGGGCGTTCGTGGTTGCATTCATCGCAAGCCGGCTGATCACCGGCGCCATCGAGTGAGGTCCGATTGAGCACGAGAGAAGCATCAGCCGCGGCGAAGCCTCCGAGCATTCCTGCCGGGCTCTTTGAAACCGACCAGCTGCTCCGGCGTTGGGGCGGCGAGAATCGCAGGTACATCAACAGCGGTGGAATTCACCCGCTCGAGCGGATCCGGCTGCTGCGCGACGGCGCCGTGTTCTCAGCGCCCGCGCCCGAGCCGGGCGAGTACGAGATCATTGACCAGATCCTGGCGACCTCTCCCGATGACACGCGCGCCTTCATCATCTTCTGGTACGAGCCATCGCGCACAGTCATCCAGAAGGCCAACGTGATGAACAGGTCGCGGGCGCAGGCATACAACGAGCTGAAGAATCATCTGTCGTACATGAAAGGCCGGCTCAACGCGCGCGGCGTGTGGGTGTGACGGTTCATGAATTGGCCCGCGATTGATGATTCGACCCTATATATAAAGACGATTTCACGAATAGATCGTGAATTCATTCCAGGCAGTCAATGATCGGTCGAAGAGGTCCGAACGCGCGGTCTGCGTTCGGCGAGCGAATGCAGCGCAACGAGTGGAGATGTAAGCAGACATGGTGACGACCTGGGTACTGATCCTATTCGCGCACGTCGGGCCGCTGGCCGATGGCAATAGCAACGCGCTGACGAGCGTGCCGGGCTTCGGCTCTCAGCAGGAATGTCAGGCTGCGGGCGGCGAAGCGAAGAAGCTGGCCAGGGCCACGGTGAAGATCGTCGACTTCGTGTGCGTGAAGCAGACGCGCGCGACTGGCAGCTAGGATGGACGTCGACGCCTTCCGCAAGGAACTGCTCGGAACGTTCGAGCCGATGGATCGTCGGCTATGGGATCTCGCCGTCGAATATCACCAACGCTGCGAGGCATACGACCGCACCGTGTGCACCGGACCGATCGTGAAAGACGGCATCATGCCGGTGACCCACAGGGAACTCGCGCTGATAAACCGGCATGCGGTCGTTGTGCGTAGAGATATCGCGCAGCGCGCGGAGCAGATGGGATTCACCCGCAAAGAGCTGCAGAAGGCAATCTCCAGCGCCGCCGACGAGGCGTGAGCCGGTGTAACCGAAATGGTTGCAGTGTGTAACCAAAACGGTTACACTGCATCCCATGATTAAGAGCTTCCGCAATAAGGGCCTCAAAGAGTTCTTCGAGACTGGTCACTCGAAGAAGGTACAGGCGAAGCATCACGGCAAGCTGCGCCTGATCCTGACACTGCTGAATGCAGCGGCCAATCCCGGCCAAATGGCAGCCCCCGGCCTGCGTTATCACCCGCTCAAAGGCCCGATGAAGGGTCTGCATGCGGTGGACGTGGACGGCAATACCCGCGTCGTCTTCAAGATGGAAGGCGGCCACGCATACGAGGTGGACTATGTCGACTATCACTAACGGCCGGATGCACAACCCGGCGCATCCCGGAGAGATCCTCCGGGAACTGTATCTGGCGCCGCTGGGCGTCTCGATCACGACGGCGGCCGAGGCGCTCGGCGTTAGCCGCAAGCACCTGTCGGAGATCATCAACGGTCGTGCGGCGGTGAAGCCGGAGATGGCGGCGCTGCTCGCTGCGGCATTCGGCACCGAGCCGGATATCTGGATCAACCTCCAGGCTCAGTACGACGTATGGATGGTCTCGCAGCAGCCGAAGCCGAAGGTGAAGCAGCTGCACGCGGCGTAGGTGCAAGATGGGTAGATTATCGAGCGCATCTGTTGGAGACGTTGTGGTCCATCTCGACGGATTTCCTGGGCCGTACCCGTATGTGGGAGTGGTCGAGGCAGTTGATGGCGGCCATCTCACCTTTCGCGGCCTTGAGGTACGCGTCACGTTCACCGCTCCAATCGGCCATTTCTACGAAGCAACTGAGCAAGATAGACAGCGCGCGCGCGACCTGATTGCGCAGGAAAGAATCTGACCCGTTGACAGTCTAGCCGTCTAGACATCAGAGTCGGCCACGCTGGCGGACTGTGACGCCGGTGACGATCGATTCCCTCGTTAGGATCTGAGCGCCCCGCACCTGAGAAGGTTGCGGGGCGTTTTTTTGGGGGCAGTGCAACGGAGTCATCCGGTCCCAACTGTAGGCATTGTGTCGCAGTGGGTACCGTGTTTACACCGTCTGACATCGAGAGCTTAGCGAACGCGCTGGGGGCAATCTTGGGCGCTGCTTTGGTGGCCGCGAAGCTGGTCAAGAAATGTCGCCGCGTGCTTAAAAAAGAGCTGAAAGGTATGTCAGTACTTACATACCTTTTTAAAAAATGGTCCCGATACCACAACTGTAGTTGCGGCCAGCAACAACAAAAAAAACCTTGTTTTCGTTACCTACCACTTGATGGGTATTTCAAAAAAGCCTTCTCTCAGGGTCTCCCTGAATGATGCGTACCGAGTGATCAAAATTTTGATCAGCTGAAAGATCTACCTTTGGTTTCCCCCGATTGGCCCGCCTTGAGCGGGCTTTTTTATGCCTGATGAAGACAGCCTGACCGCCTATCTGAAGCTGCGCCGCCGACATCAGATCTTTGTCGATGCGATGGTGAGTGAGGGTGTCGGCACCAAGGCGATGATAGCGACCGGCTTCAAGGGCAAGCGGCCGGATGTCGCTGCATCGAAGTTGCTGGCGCGGCCGGAGATTCGCGCTGCGATTGAGGAACGGAAGGCGGAGGCGATCGCCGCGATCGGCGTCACGCACCTGCGGACGCTGCGCGAGCTCGTTGCTGTGGCGTACTTCAACCCGAAGGCGCTGCTGAACGCGGAGACCGGCGAACTGCTGCCAGTGCATGAATGGCCTGACGATGCCGCCGCCGCGATCATCGGCTGCGACATCGAGCAACTGTTCGCCGGCAAGGGCAAGGATCGTGAAGCGATCGGCCAGGTCGTGAAGCCGCGAGCTGCGCCAAAGGTCGAGGCGCTCAAGCTGCTCATGCAGTACCAGAAGATGCTCGTAGAGAAGCACGAGCACTCAGGCCCGGGCGGAAAACCGCTCGCGCCGCCGATGATCGGGATCACCTTTGCAGACGGCGGGCCGGGCACACCAGCACCAGCAGCGGATGACGGCGTCGAAACCTCATGAGCTGCTGTCGCCGAAGCTCCGCTCGCTGTTCTTTCGGCCGGGGCCAAACGGCAGCGCGATCTATGTTCCAAGCCGTTACAAAGTTGCAAAGGGTGGACGCGGCAGCCAGAAAACCTGGGGCTTCGGCGGCACTGCTGTAACGCTCGGCACACTTCGCCCTCTGCGCATCATGTGGGTGCGAGAGACTCAGGCTTCGATCAAGGAATCGGTGCATCGGCTGCTTGAGACGCGCATCGATAGCCTCGGACTCGGGCCCTACTATGACGTGCAAGAGCAGGTCATCAAGGGCACGAACGGCACCGAGCACATCTTCGCCGGCATCAAGACCGATCCAGGCAAGATCAAATCGACGGAAGGTGTAGACATCTGCATCGTCGTCGAGGCCGAGAAGGTCAGCGAGCAGAGCTGGAAGTATCTGATCCCGACGATCCGCGCGCCGGGTTCGGAGATCTGGGTCGAGTTCAACCCGCGCGAGAAAACGGATCCCACCTCACAGCGCTTCATCGAGCGCATGCCGCCGAACTGCCGGCGCGTGCACGTCAACTGGAACGATAACCCGTGGTTTCCGCCGGAGCTGGAACTCGAGCGGCAATACGCGCTGCAGCTCATCCGCGACGCGAAGGATGACGACGAGCGCGTCCAGCTGCAGGCGGACTATGACCACGTTTGGGAAGGCGGGTACCAGACGCGCAGCGACGCCGCGGTGTTTCGCCGGCGAGTGGTGGTTGAGGACTTCCCCGATCCGCCGGAGCGCACACGTCTGCACTACGGCGCCGACTGGGGATTTGCAAACGATCCGACCGCGTTGGTCCGCTTCTGGATCACAGATCACAAGGACGAGCGCGGCCAGGCGTACCAAGAGCTGTGGATCAGTCACGAGGCGTTCGGTTACCGCGTCGAGATCGACGAGACGCCCGCGCTCTTCGACAAGGTGCCCGGTTCTCGGCAGTGGCCGATCAAGGCGGACGCAGCGCGGCCCGAAACGATCAGCTACATGCGGCGGCAGGGATTCAACATCTCTGCCGCGGAGAAGTGGCCAGGATCGGTCGAGGACGGAATCGCCCACGTAAAGGCGTTCCGGAAAATTCACATTCACAGCCGCTGCAAGAAGATGCAGGAAGAGGCGCGGCTGTATTCGTACAAGATCGATTGCCAGACCAGCGAGGTGCTGCCGGTGCTGGTCGACGCGTACAACCACGGCTGGGACGCCGTTCGGTACGGGCTCGATGGTTATATTCAACGGCGCGGTGTTGCGGGTGTGTGGTCGAGATTGTGAGAAAGCATGGCTAAGCCGCACATCACGCTGAAGTCGAGACCGATCGCGACGATCGACTCGATTCAGAATTTCCTCACGCGCACCGGCATCGGCACCGGCAATGCGAACGACGGCGCGAGGTACGGATTCAACCCCGTCACGCGCAACCGTCTGCAGATGGAGTGGGTCTATCGCGGATCGTGGATCGCCGGCCAGGTGATCGATGCGGTCGCCGAGGACATGACGCGTGAGGGCGTGAGCATCACGTCGAACGATGCGCCCGAAAGGCGCAAGGAGCTGGAGGAAGAAGTCGGGCGGCTGCAGCTGTGGTCGAAACTGTGTGAGTCCATCAAGTGGGCACGGCTCTATGGTGGCGGCCTCGCTGTGATGCTGGTCGACGGTCAGAACCTGTCGACGCCGTTACGTTTGGACACCATCGACAAAGGTCAATTCAAGGGGCTGCTACCGCTCGATCGCTGGGCTGTGGTTCCGAGTCTGACCGACCTGGTCACCGAGTTCGGGCCCGACCTCGGGAAGCCGCGGTTCTACGACATGGTGCTGCCACAGTCGGAACTCGGTCTGCCGCGCGATCGCATCCACTACTCGCGAGTGATCCGGCTCGAAGGCATCGAGCTGCCATACTGGCAGCGGATCACTGAGAACTATTGGGGCCAGAGCGTGCTCGAGCGCCTCTGGGACCGACTCGTCGCGTTCGACTCGACGACGGCCGGCACGGCACAGCTCGTCTACAAGGCGCACCTGCGCACGTACAAGGTCAAGGATCTGCGCGAGATCATCGCTGCAGGCGGGCCTGCGCTCGATGGCCTGGTCAAGCAGATCGACATGATCCGCCGCTTCCAGAGCAACGAGGGCATGACCCTCATGGATGCGGAGGACGAGTTCGAAGCGCATCAGTACACGTTCAGCGGCCTCGACAACGTGCTGCTGCAGATGGGCCAGCAGCTGTCCGGCGCCACTGGTATTCCGTTGGTGCGTCTGTTTGGGCAGTCGCCCGCCGGACTGAACGCGACCGGCGAATCGGATCTGCGCACCTACTACGACAACGTCAAGCAGCAGCAGGAGTCGAGACTGCGCAGCGGCGTCGAGAAGGTGTATCAGCTCGCGTATCGCTCCAAGTTTGGCCGCGAGCCGTCGAAGGGCTTCGGGATCAGCTTCAATCCGCTGTGGCAACTGTCCGAGGAGCAGCGTGCGAACGTTACCGTCGCAGTAACGAGTGCGGTCCAGGGTGCGTTCGATTCGCACATCATCAACCGCGCGACAGCTCTGCGCGAACTGAAGCAGCTCGCGCCGATCACTGGCGCCTTCTCGAACATCGACGACAAGGACATCAAGGAGGCCGAGAGTGATCCACCTCCCAGCCCAGAAAGCCTCGGTCTCAAGCTTCCTGACCCTGGACCGGAAAAGAAACCAGGCGAGCGGAAGGAAGGGACCGACAAAGACAGCGAGGGCTGAGCGCGAGTACTCGCGCCATTTGCGCCAGGTCGCGAGGCACGTCGGAGAGATCATCAACGGCTTCGAGCCGGGTGATATCAACGCGTTCCCGTCGCTCGAGCAGCTGCTGCAGCGGTACGCCGAAGCGCTTACGCCTTGGGCAGAGCGAACGGCAGGCCAGATGCTCGGCGAAATCGATGCGCGCGATCGCGAATCGTGGCGTGCGCTCGGCAATGCGATATCGCGAGGGCTGCGCGACGAGATCCTTCACGCCCCCGTCGGCGAGACGATGCGCGAGCGGCTTTCAGATCAGGTCGAGCTGATCCGCTCGATCCCGATCGAAGCTGGCCGGTGCGTGCACGAGCTCACGCTGAAAGGCTTGGAGGACTCGACGCGGTTCAACGAGTTCGTCGAGGGCATTCGCGCATCGGGCGACGTGGCCGAGAGCCGAGCGATTCTGATCGCGCGCACCGAGGTGAGCCGGACGGCGTCCGTGCTGGTGGAGTCGCGCTGCTCTCACGTCGGCATCGGGGAGTACATCTGGCGCACCAGCCGTGACGGCGCAGTGCGGCCTGGACATAAGGCTATGGAGGGCACGTCGTGCAAATGGGCGAGCCCGCCAGCGGTCGACGAAGGCGGCCGCATCATGAATTTTCACGCCGGACAGATTTGGAATTGCCGCTGCTGGCCCGAGCCGGTGTTACCTGAAATTTGACTGTAGCTGTTGACGACACGTGTGAATCTCGCCCGCCCCCGCGCGGGCTTTTTTATTTCCGCCCTCAAACTGGAGACGACCATGAAGAAGCTGATGAATCGATTGCTCGCGCCGCTGCTGATCGCGGTGTCGATGTTTGTTTCGCTCGCACCGCAGACAGCGGGCGCCGATGCGATGGCCAACTACCTCGAAAACCGGCTCGTCGACGCGCTGCTGCGCGGCCAGACGTATTCGATGCCAACGACGACTTACGTCGGCCTCGCAGTCACGGCTGGCAGTGATGCGGCATGCGGTACCGAAGTTTCCGGCGGTTCGTACGCGCGAGTCGCGGTCACTTCGACTCTGGCGAACTGGGCGGGCACGCAGTCGAGCGGCAGCACTGTTGCATCGAGCGGCACGTCCGGCACGACTTCGAACAACAACGCGATCACCTTCGCCGCGCCCACCGGCAACTGGGGCTCGATCGTCGAGGTCTGCGTATTCGATGCGAGCACCGGTGGCAACGTGTTGTTTCGAACCGCGCTGACCGCCTCGAAGACGGTGAACAACGGTGACGCGGCGCCGTCCTTCGCGGCCGGTGCGCTCACATTCCAGATCGACAACTGATCTGAACTGCCGCCCTCACTCACGCACCGAACGAGGTTCCCATGAAAGTCATTCTCGCTTGCGCCGCGCTGCTGGTCAGCGCGGCTGTCTCCGCAGCTCCGCCGGCTATCGAGCCGATCGAAGCCAATGCTCAGGTCGGCTCTGGCGTTCACATGACCGCCACGCTCGCAACCTTTGGCAGCTTCGAATGGAAGCGCGCGCCGTCCGTCACGCGGCTGGCGATCGCTCGCCGCACCGTGCTGACCGACCTGCGCAATGGCCGTATCGGCGTCGACCGCGCGGAGGTGCTGCAGAAGCGTGCCGACAACGTGCGCTCTCTGCTCGATCGCGCGAAGGCTGCATGCCGCCAGGACGATCGCACGGCCAAGTGCCGGGGCGACGAGGCTGCGACCGAGCGCCTGCTCGCGCAGGCAAACGCTGAACTGGCCGTGATCTTCAAGTAATCGCGGTCCTTACTGCTCAAGCATCGATTCGGAGATCACTACGATGAAAATCAAGGTTGTGGATGCGCGCGCGATCATCGAGGCCCTCACGAATGGCATCGACGACGCCATGGCGCACGGCCGGCACGAGTTCGATCTGACCGCCACCGTCGAGGCGATCGACGATCGCGCGCGCGAAGATCTGCAGAAGGCGATCGACGCCGCACGCAAGGCCGGCGCGTAAGCCGAACTCGCGATCGCCATGGCGAATCGTCCCTCACGCCTCGTCGTACCGGCCTTCGCGCTGAGTTACGACGGGCACTATCACCTGCGCTATCCGCACGGAGACAAACCCGTCACGGGTGCGGAGCTGGTCGCGCACGCGGAAGCGATCGCGGCTGCTACTGGTGCGTTCGGGGCTCAGATCCGTTTGGGTGGTCTCGCGCTCGGTCGCGCGGGTGCTGCGGGTGGCCTGTCGACGGCAATTCGGTTGGCGGCGCTGGCGAACGCCAGGGCCTTTGCATCCGCGGCGTTCCCGACCGATGGACTGCAGGCCACTCACTATGTCGCGCCGGACGCCGGAGGTTCTGGTATCGGAACGATCTCCAACCCGTTCACCTTGCAGCAGGCCTGCGCGCTCGCACAGCCGGGCTGGCACGTCAAAGGGCTGCCAGGCGATTACATCGGCCCAAATCGAGCATCGCGCTTCGAGCCCACGTTTCGGATCGCGGCGAATGGAACCGAGAGTAATCCGATTATATTTTTCACCGAGAACTACGCGGCCGTGTCCTCGGTGGGCCGCAGTAACCTGCAACACACTGGCACGCAGCAGGGCAGTGGATGTCCCGTCTTGGGGCTGAGTACAGGTCACTGCTGGGTCGGTTGGAACATCAACGAGGATCAGGCGCCAAGCACGCCGGATACTGGCCCAGTCGTTGTCAGCGGAGCATTCAACCGCCTTTCCTACATGCGGATTTCCCGCGGACAGTTCAGTTGGCCGCAAGCTGAAAACAATCAGGCGGCCATCAGGTTTGAAGGATCCGCCTGCCGATACAACGTCGTCAGCGACTGCTGGATCGAGCAGTACAGCGGTATCGGAAGCAACGGCTCCCAGCAAGGTATCCAGTTGTTCAGCACGAACAACAATCCATCGCAGACGACTGGACTGCTGCTGGTCGAGCATTGTTATTTCGACTGGAATCAATTTGCGATGACATGCAAGGGGGCAGGCTCTGCAAGGCCACTCCACGGCGGCATCGTGTTCCGTCGCAACTTGGTCCGCACCGCGAATCGCGGGAACTCCGGCGGCGTGGCATACATGGACACCGATGGCACGCTCGGCCGCAATCAGGTCTATCAGAACATTTTCGTCGGCGGGAACTGCGCGGTACGCACCATGAACCAGGGCGGATACCCAACCCGCGACGTGGACATCATCAACAATACGGCCATCAATCTCGTAAGTAGCGACGATTTCGTTGGTCTGCATGCAGACCTCTACGCGATCAGCATCGGCTCCGGTTGGCGAATCCATAACAACGTCCATGTCGGGACGGCTGTGCCGCTGTTTAAGTCACCTTATAGCGTGGAGAATGACTCCGCCGTCCAATCGCGATCTCACAATATCAGCCAGGCTAGCCAGTGGGGATACATCGCTGGGCGTGGCGCTGGCACTCAGACACTTGCGCAGTGGGTTGCAAACACCCCCTACGATCGCAACAGCATCAACGCGAACGCGCAGCTTGTTTCCTCGGCGTGGGGCAGCCCCGATCTCGGGAAGCTCGGACCGGCCTCGCCCGCGCGTAACGCTGGCTTGGACTTCCTCAACCTCAATGGCGCGGGAACATCGGCACCGTGCGACATGGGCGCATGGGTTGTCCCGAGCGAGCAGATCGGCATTCGCCCTTTGGGGAGCGCTGGATAAATGGCTGAGCACGGCCGGACAACGGTAGGCGCAACGTACATTGAATTCGAAGCGCGCCGCCGTGCTCGCAAAATCACGATCACCGAAACAGAGCCACTGGTCGAGATCCGTGCTCACGTCAAGACTGAAGGCAGTGCGGCCAATGGGACGAAGGCTGTCCTACTGCATGTGGCCGACGACTCCATCGCTCACGAATCTGCGGAGCTGCCGGGGTTCACGGACACGGTAGGCGCATGGCGCGCGTGGTCGATGACTGGCGACGTCGTTCCGGGTGAATACTGGGTGGTGATTTGTGCCGAAGGTATTCCTGGCGGCGGAAACACCATCCTCGTCGCGACGGATACTGTCGAGGATAATCCGGACCTCTATCGTTCGTACTTCAACGATGGCGAGGTCACATGGCCCACGTTGGGCAACTTTGCCACCAACTACGATCACGACGCTGGTCACGACCTTGACGTTTCGATCTACCTGGTTACCGCATCCGGCTCGGGCTCCGGGATGTCTGCAGACGCGACAGGCCTTGCGTCGGCATCCGCTGCGCTCAGTAGCGGCATCAGGCTCGCGGCCAATGCTGCAGGCATCAGTTCATCGTCGGCGGCATTGGCCACGGCCATTCGACTCGCGATAGTCGCGGTATCCAGGGCGGCAGCCGCTGGCACGCTCAACACGGGAGCGCTGCTG
>Ga0182743_1001351_pt1 | contig 24220 bp, 36 predicted proteins | sample eDN3rd30CKraftOP_FD_128522 | JGI IMG/M metagenome (GOLD analysis project Ga0182743, IMG submission 128522) | Enriched Organic Plus compost microbial communities from Emeryville, California, USA - eDNA 3rd pass 30_C Kraft OP (version 2) (version 2) ... | reverse complement strand
GTGCACGGCGCCTGCGTGCCGCACGCGATCGAGTGGGTACAGGCCAGGCTCGCGGCTCCCGAACCGGAAGCGAATCGCGAGGACATGGAGAATATCGGCCGTGCGTTCATGGATGCCGTCCACAAGAATTTGCCGGGCTATTCGTGGAGCGAGTGCCCCAGCGAGGTCATCGTCGATCTCGTCAACCAGCGCGATGGCGCCAGAGCCGCGCAACCGTCATCCGGCGAACTCGATCCGTCAAGCTGGTCGACCGAGGAACTTTGGCAGCTCGCCGATCGCATGGGCGCCGAACTCGTGAAGCGTGGCGAACTGGTGCGCAGATCAGCCGCAACACCCAAGGGAGCGGACCATGGCGGGTAGTGGCAGCGAGAAGCGCTCACGAGCGCTCGCGATCGCCGCATACAAGATGCGACGGGAGGGGTACACCAACCGCCAGATCGCTGCGGCAACCGGCAAGAAGGTCGAAGCCGTGCCGGACATGGTGAAGCGCGGCGAGCGGTTGGCAACCGATCACGAATCAGTCTGCCGTCATGGCAGCGAAGCTACTTTGAATAGATGATGTATGGCTATCGCTTGTACCCCTGAAGAACTGATCGAGATCACCGGCAAGAAACAGGGTGCCGCACAGATCCGTGCGTTGCGCGCCATGGGCATCGATCATCTTCCGCGACCGGATGGCAGCGTGTTCGTCCATCGCGGACACGTTGACCATTTGCTCGGAGCGGTGAAATCTAAGTCGACCAAGGCTCTCGATGAGTGGGAGCCGAATTACGGTGCGCTGTACGATGCCACCTAGAAGACGGCTGAAAGAAAACAGAGGGCTGCCGACGCGGTGGCGCCACACCCGCGGTGCGTACTATTACCAGGTGCGCAAGGACGAACGGCCGTTCTTCGACAACAAATGGACCTTCCGGCTCGGGAAGTCTTTGTCGGCTGCGCATGCCGAGTTCGGCAAGCGCCTGGCTGGGATGAAGAAAGCCCAGGAGCAGCAAGGGATTGCGGCCGACGACCCCATACTTCAAACCGTCCTTCAGTTGCTGGATCGCTACGAGCGGGACGTGATCCCTACGAAGGCGCTCCGCACCCAGATCGACAATCGCAAGTACCTTGTCCATCTCCGCAAGTTTTTCGCCGGTCCACCGCCGGCACTGATCGTCCAGATCAAGGCGCGGCACGCGTTCGCCTACGTTGAGTGGCGAGTGAAGGGCGGCGGCGGCAAGCGTGTCGCCAGGCTGGAGTTCGCGCTGCTATCGCACGCCTTCACGCACGCTTTGCGCTGGGGCGCGCCGGGCCTTAACGAGCATCCGTTCATCGAGAAGGTGCGATTCGAAGGCGCAGAGAACTCCCAGGCGCGAGATCGATACATCCAGGATTGGGAACTCAAGGAAGCCCTGAGCCTGCCGTCGTTCCAGAAGCGGGGCTCGGTTAAGATGCTCCAGGCCTACATTCGCATCAAATATATAACCGGCCTGCGGCGTGCCGACATGCTTCGCCTCCGGCCAAGCGATTTCACGGACGAAGGTATCTTCGTGAAGCCGCGGAAAACGGCAAAGACCACCAGTCACCGCAAGACGATCGAGTGGTCGGATGAGCTTCGCGAGGCCGTGGAAGATGCGAAGCGCGCGCGTCCCGTCGATATATCGCCCTGGCTGTTCTGCGACAAGTTCGGCGAGTGCTACGTCGGCGAAGACGGCAACGCGCCCGGGTTCGACAGCATATGGAAGCGTTTCATGTCTCGTCTGCTCAAGGAGACGAAGATCACAGAGCGCTTTCAGGAGAAGGACATCCGAGGCAAGACCGGCAGCGATTCGGAGTCCGATGAAGATGCGCAGAAGCGACTCGGGCATGCAGACGTTGCAGTCACTCGGAAGCACTACCGGCGTCTCGGCTCGAAGGTCAAGCCGCTTAAGGTAAAACAGCTCTGAGATACCCGGCGCCTGCTGTACTATTCCGCTCGAAAAGATCGAGAAAAAATACAGCGGCGCCGGCCTAAATCGGCGTCTCTATAGTACAAACCTAACGCATAAGGAATTGATCGATGTACAGAAACTCGGATTCCGACGCTCTGATTTGTAATCAGTTGGGCTCTAAAAGGCTGGCCGCAGATCCGGCCGCAGCCTGGACCACAGCGGAGACTTCCGCACACCTCTCGCCGGATACAGTAAGCTCCTGTATCCAGAAGAAAAACGCCGGCTTAGCTCAGTTGGTAGAGCTACGGTTTTGTAAACCGTGGGTCGGGGGTTCGAGTCCCTCAGCCGGCACCACATCTGTACTATTAAAAGGCCCTTGTACTATTGCCGGGCCTTCCCAGAGCGTTCTGACCGAGCGGCCGCGAACCGAGCACAAGCCCATCCCACCCGAAACGGGCCTGCTGATCTTCATCTCGATGGCCTTTGCGGCCGTCGTCTTCGTAATCATGGCCGCCGTGCATTGGCTTGGAAAAGACTCGACGCCGGTCGCGGCGGAACCGATCGAGGATCCTGTCAGAGATGCCCAGGAATGGGCGGCCTACCCTCGGCCAGAGGACAAAGGAGATCGATAGCCTCTGGTTTCGCCCAGAAATGCGTGAACTTCTGCGATGGCCCGACGGTTACCTTGCAGCCATGAGCAAAGAGAACCGAAGTATCCGCGGCCGTCCTTTGGACGTTGATGAAGGGGACGTGCCGCTTGAGCACTGTCCGACGTGCGACCAATGGTTCGATCCGCTCGACTTCACCTTGGTGCTCTACCACGGGCTCCAAGATGAGCACGAACCATTGGTCTCGACAGAGAAGCACTGACCCATGCCCGGCCCTCGGCGCGTTCGTCGCCGAACAGCAGTTCCCCCTGTCGACATTCAGCAGCAGCTCAAGTACCGATCGCTCGCGACCGCCGCCGCGCTCGAATGGAAGCGACTCACCCAGGCCGGCCGGCTGGAGGAAGCGGAAGAGAAAGCACGCGAGACGATCAAATGGGAGGCGGAGTGGCACCGGCACGGCGGGACCGGGCATCTGTTCAAATGACGACCTGAAGTACGTACAAGCCGAGGGGCGCACCAAGGCACAACCACCGGTTGCCTTGCCCGTTCAGATGATCGCTCTTATAGTCGAGTGAACATCAAGTACAGTCGTCGGGGTGGGGATGTCGAGATTGCGCAAATGTGCCGACCGCAATACGACCCTGGTCTGTCAGGCGCAGTTCACGCTCGCCGGACCTAGTGCGGGTTCGAACTTTCGTGACGAATCCAGCTTTCGACAGCGAGTCGACTGCGGCCGCCAACGCTCTCTTTTCCGGCTCTATCCTGCATGCGCGCCGCACCTCGTTGAGCAACGCACTCTCCGAGGGTTGAAGCGCGAGATACACCAGCACCAACAGACGCAGCGGACGGCGACCCATCCGAAGGCCGATGTCGCTCGCGTTGGCGTGAGATCCGACAGTAAGAGCAAACCAGTGTCGTAATGCGTCGGCGTCTTGGTTCGACAGACGCTTCGACATTCAGCCGCAGAGCGTACCAAGTCACGAGCACGGACGGGAGACCAGATGATGATTCGAGCCTTCCTCTGGGTCGCGCACGACAAGCCACCTGGCGAACCATCGAACCAGAGGAAGGCGCCTTGACCATGGCGACACGAATCAAAGCCGTCATCGCTCTCGCAATACCCGCTTTCGCGTTGTTGCTGTTCTCCGGTTGGGATTCCGCAGAAGATCCCATGATGGTCGAAGTTCTCCCAATTGAGGGCCCAGATGGAGCCGTGTCCGGCTGGCGGCTCGCCAAATGCACCAGCCAAGACACCCGCAACGACTCTGCATGTCGCAGAGTGTCAGAACGGATCGCGCGGAGTGAGTGCCGTAGCTCGGGATTTCGAATCGCCGAGCTTTTGACGTACATCGAAACTCCGAAGGGCAGTCTCCAGGCTACCCAGGAACACACTTGGACCATCGTCTGCGACCCCAAGGTCAACCGATGAGGCGACTCGACTTCACTACGACTCGTAACCAAAGCCACCTGCGGCGGACGTATATAGAGCGCGCAATCCGATCGATTGCCGACAGCCGCCGCCTGCTCAGATTCGTCATGACCGAGGACACGCCCGAGGATACGGCAAAGCAACTCGCGGACATCACCTCTCGCATGGACGGGATCGTGGCCGCCCTAGCCCAACTGATCGGCAATCGCCCACCTGAAAGCACTCCGCCCGAAGCAACACAAAACGGGAGATGAATGATGCCACCGGCGCTAAGAGATGTTCCTGCACACATTCTCGATGAGGTGATGGAGAGGCTTCGGGAGATGCCCGACACGGATGACCCCCGTTCTATCCTTGACGACATGGGAAAGAGGTTGGCGACATTGATTCAGGACGATGCCTGCGACGAAGCGTTGGATCAGCTCTTGCAAGAGCTGCCGGACGCAGATTATTTCGCGCTCTATCAGTTCAGGAACGGAGCAACGCAGGCTCAGATCGCGGAAGCAATGTGCACGGACAAAAAGACCGTACGTGCATCTATCACTAGAGCGTATCTGTTCCTGAGTCTCGGCTTGCGCGAATCGCCAACCTTAGCGGAGCCAATGGTCGCTCCGCGCCGCGGTTGAACTCACGTCCAGTTCATGACGATCAGCTCGCCTCGAGGAGCGCGCGCCTTCTGCTGCCTGCCGACCGTATAGTTGATTGTGACGCGCTTGATCTCGAATCCCTTGAACGCTTCGCGCATCGGCTTGACATCATTGATCGTGAGGACCGCTTTCCCGCGCATTGATCGCATTCTCTCGGCCAGCAAAGTGTACTGCTCCGGAGCGAATGGAGCGCCATATCCCTCGGTCTGCCAGTAAGGTGGATCCATGAAAAAAAGTGTGTGAGGCCGATCGTACCTCTCGATGCATTCACTCCAGTCGAGCCGCTCGACCATCACTCTCGCAAGGCGCAGATGGGCTGAGCTCAAGACCTCCTCGATTCGCAGCAGGTTCAAGGCCACTGGATGGGTTGTGCTAGTCCCGAACGTCTGGCCTTCGACCTTTCCGCCGAACGCAAGGTGCTGCAGGTAGTAGAAGCGCGCAGCCCGCTGAATATCCGTCAACACATCCCGCGGAGTGATCTGCAGCCATCGGAATATCTCTCGGCTAGTCAGTGCCCATTTAAACTGCCGCACGAACTCTTCAAGGTGGTGCTGCACGCAGCGATATAAATTCACCAGATCGCCGTTCGTGTCGTTCAATACCTCGACCTTCGACGGTTCCTTGGCGAAGAGCAAAGCCGCCGCTCCGGCGAATGGCTCGACATAGCAGGTGTGTTCAGGGAAAAGAGGAAGGATCTGTGCGGCAAGTCGGCGCTTTCCGCCGATCCAAGGGATGATAGGAGCAGAAACGGGAGATACGTTCATTGGAGCCTTGGTTATTGTGGATAGGATCGGGCCCGCTGTGATCACAGCAGAGGGCCTCGTCCTGGCTCCCTGGTCATGCAGGGGGATAAGGGGCTGTCGTGGTGTTAGCGCACCTCGGCAGTCGCCCTCTTCTAAAATACGTGAGGGGCTTACGGAGCGGCGCTGATCCACTCAGCCAGGCGTGCGTGACGGCGCGCACACTCCCGAGCTGCCGCAGCGTTGACGATCGCGCAGTTCATCTCGACCGACGCCTGATCGGCTTCGCTGGCCTCGTCGTACCAGCTCGGAAGAACGCAGCTATTCACCACGCACGGCGCCATGTCCTCGCTCGGCTTCGCACGCGGCAACGCTGGCGGCGTCTCCAGATACCGCGGCGTTGAAACACAAGCGGTAAGTAGTGCCGCGACGAGAATCAGTGCAGACGTCTGCGCTTTGATCATGTTCGGTTCCTTTCGTCTCGAGGAGCTGGAGACCTCGCGTAGCCGCCTGCAGCGCGAGCGCCTGGTCGATGATTTGTTGCTTGAGCTGAGCGTTCTGCGCGGTTGAGGCTTGGTCACGAGCGAGCACTTCCGCAAAGGAAGCGTCGCGCTGCTTGTATGCCGCCTCCGACTTGGCGATCGCCGCCTCGATCGCTGCCTGCTCGGCGGAGTCACGGCGCCAGCCGTTGATGGACCATCCCGCAACGAAGCTCACGACTGCAGCGGCCACAACGATGATCCAGCAGGTGCGGGCGATCATGATTGCGGACTCTCGCTCGAGCTCGTCGCACTCGACCTGCGCACAACGAGCGCAGTGACGGTTGGCGCCACCCACGCGGCGACATAGGCCGTGAAGTAACCCTCGGTGAGCTTGTCGTTCACAGCGAGATACGCGATCACCCAGCTCGTGAGCGCGAACGAGCCCATCATGACTGCCGCTGCCTTCGACAGTCGGCCGTCCTCGCCGATCAGCAGGTCCTCGAGCTTGATCGCACTCGAGCTGCAGCGATCGCGTCGGCGCAGTGAGATCACTGCCACGATCAGCACGATACCCAGGACGACCATCATCACCAGCTTGAGGTTCATTGTTATCTCCCGGTGCCTTGTGGCCTGATCGTCAGGCCATGCTGTTCTCTGCCGAGGGCCGCGCGGAGCTGATCCATGGCATCGCGACTATTCGTGACACAGTCTGCGCCGTGTCGCAGGCCGACTGCGATACAGCCGATCACATCAGCGACGAAGTTCCCCACATGGATCAAGATCGCAGTCCGCCCCCATGCCTGGCCGGCCGGGCGCTGCTGGTAATAGACACCCAAGGGTTCGCTGATCAGCGCATACGTGTTTGGGAACCGCTGCGATGTGTGCGGGATCAACTTGTACTCGCCATCCGGTACGCATGAGAGGCTCGGCTTGCCGCCGGGCCCGTGTGGGTTCGGAAGCCAAGGTCGCTCGATCGTAGCCAGGCGCAGCGACGCGCACGTGAGCCAGCCCAGTGTGCAAAACGGCAGGTATGCAAACCTATCAATCATCACGTCCATGGTCGCGCACCGTCAAGTTACGTCGGGCAGCTGTGTGATATCGGTAAGCAGCAATGCCGGCCGCGATTGCGATCACGCCGGCGAGGCATTGGATGATCGGCAGCGCCTTCACTGCGAGACTGGCAAGCCATCCAATGAAAGAGCTGGCCGCGGCCACATCCGCCAAGCGCGCGCCGTTCATGCCGCCCCCGGGTGGACCGCCATCGGCCGGCCAGTCTCGTCGCCTTGTATCTCCATTCCTTTCGACTGCGCATCGAGCAGCGCACGCCACTCGTCCTCGGAAATGCTGACGGCATCAGATGGCACCCCGGAGCCGTGGACGTCCGGCGTGTAAAACCCGCGAGTCGCTCGACTGTAATAAACGATCATGCAGCTTCCTCAGTATCCAATTGCGAACCAATAGAACGTGCAGCTGATCGAGGCAGCGTTGTGCAACCAGAACGATGAAGCCGACATGTTGCTCACGTAGTCGGCCGACTGCGCGACGCCGCCTGAGCCGATGCGAGTGATCTGCACCGAACGACACGCATTCGGGAAAGCAACCGGGAAAGTCTGCACTTGCGCAGCGCCATGGCTTCCGATTACCCCGGAGATTCCCCACTGGAGAATCACCCCGCCAGGCAGCCTCGCGTAGCCGATGGTCCCCTGGCTCTGAGCTGGATTTGCGAATTGCGTCGTCGCAATCGACGTATTGCTTGTGCCGACCGGTTGCGTCGCCGAATAGGTGGCGTAGCTCGCCTGGTAGACGCTGAAGTTTGCGGGGTTGTAGACGTAGAAGTTGGTCCCGTCGTTGCTGCCGAGCAGCCAGTTCGGCTGCCCACCTTGGCCACTCCAAATGATCGAGATCGGAGTTCCGTCCCACCGATACGGGTGCGCTCGACCAGCACTGTTCGCGTAGCTCACGGACTGCGCCCCGATGTTCGCTGTTGTGATCGCGTCCGTGATGCCGTAGCCGGCGACCGTCGTGGGTCTGCCAGTGACACCGCTCCACGGAACAGAGCTGGCCGAGGCGGCGATCGCGGCCTGCGCTGCCTGCGCTGCGTTTCCAACCGTGAGGCCCGGATAGTTGCCGCTCGTGTTGGCCTTGCCCGTGATGCTCGCCTGCACGTAGGCAGTCGTCGCGATCTTATTGCTGTTATCGCCGCTCGCCGGCGTGACCGTTTCGATCGAACCCCACCAGGCCGATAGCACAGCACTCGGTAATCGGTTCGTGTTGTTGTTCTGGAGCGAGCGATAGAGCCGGCCGTTGTCGCCGCGAACGATATCGTCGGCCATGTATGTTTCAGCCGGATCCCAGTCGACGATGCCCCGGCGGCTGAAGTAGCGCACGGCATTCGTGCAGAAGTTGAAGAGCCAGTTGAAGCGCTGCCGACTCGGCGGCGTCGTGCTCTGCTGCCATCCTGCAGTGATCTGCTCGTTGGTCGGCTGCACGATGTCTGTTCCGGGCGCAGCCGTATCCGCCCACGGCGGCAGAACCGGTGGTTTTGTAATCGCCATGAAAACTCCGTCAGGTAGGTGGCAGCGTCGCGCTTGAGGACGCGATGCCGAAGGCCTGCGCCGCCATGTCGGTGTAGATGATCGATCTGATGGCTACGCCGGCCGGGCGCGGCAGGATGTCGAAGTTGGTCAGCAGTGACTGGCCGACGAGCGAGATCGGGCCGTTGATCACGATGTCGAGGTTCATCGTGCCGTCGTCACGCACGAAGCCAGGAACGCCGAAGATGAGCTGCAGGGCGTCCTCGATCTCGTCGGTGCGGCCCTGGTAGTGATTGCGGATGACCCGGGCCTTGAGCACCAGCCGATACTCAGGATCGGCGAGTACCGCGGTCCTGGTGAACTCTTCGCCTTCTTCGTAGAAGCGACCGCCGATCGATGGATTGCCTTCCTCGCCGAATGGCTCGGCCACCAGGTTGTCGGAGAAACCGAAATAGCCGAACTCCAGCACACCCGCAACGACGCGCGACTGGCCAACCCATTCGCCGACGTGGTCGAGCTGCTTCCCGACCGCGTCATCAATGTCGAACGTCTGCGGCAACGACTGGATCGCTGCTGTGATATCGCCAACGGCGCCAGCGATCTCGCGCACCATCGCGACGAACTTGGGCTTGTCACGATGCTGGCTGGTGATGAGCGACGTGTAGTCCATCGTCATCTCAACTCACCGTGAAGGTCACGTTCGCAACGTCGACGACTGGCATCTCGTTGTATGCGAGCGCCAGGTCCGAGGTGCCCGGCGCACCGGCATTCTTGGCGATGGTCATCGCCTTGAGCTTGAACGTCTTCGCGTAGGGACTGCCCAGAAGCTTGGCCGGCTCGGCGAGATCGAAATAGCTCACACCTTCGCCGATCGCCAGCGTGTTGGCGTAGTCGGCAAGCGCTCGCGCGATGAGCGGCTCGGTGCTCACGTTCCAGCCGACGAGAGCCTCGAGCGTCAGAGCGACGTGGACCTGAGCCGGTGTCGGACGAGCGAAAGCCACCACTCGCGACGATCTTTTTGGGCTCACTACCGTCCTCGTAATCGCGCCGAGCATCGACGTGCCCGGCGTCATCTTCAACGCGATCGCCGCTGCGATCGCCGCGATATCGCCGCCCTCAACAAAGATAGCCACGTTCTTGGCGGGGATGCCATTCGCGTCCGTGGCGTTCGTGTTGTTCTCATATCCCCGCAGGCGCGTGACCCCAGCAAGGTCAGCAATGGACGCCAGCACGCCGTCGAGAATACTCGTCGAAGGTGCCGCTACCGATCGAGACTGACGCACGCGTAACGCCGCATCGAGCTCCACAGGCTGGCCAGGAACGGCGGCAGCGTAATTGGTCACCGTCTGCCAGCCGCGCACGGCCGTCTTGATGCGCGTGAGCGTGCCCGGAGCAGCGGTGATCGCGCCGCGCGTCGAGCACGTTGCTGTGACCGTGATCTCGCCCGATGCGGGAATCTCGACCGAGGCGGGCAGCAGCCACGTGTTGCGATTGCTAGCGTCAGTCACCTGGCCGTTGGTGATGGTGATGCCGGCCTCGCCGACGATCGTCACATCGCAGGTCGACGCCGAAGGCACGCGCCTCTTCAGGCCATTGATCTTGACCCCGCTGCTCAGCCCATTGCCCTGCGCCGTCGCCGGCGAGTACGCGTTGTAAACCGCGGCCGCGGCGGCATTCAGATCGGCGAACGCGCGTGCCTGGATCTCGATCCATTGCCCATCCTGGGAGTCGTTACCCAGATAGATGTCCTGGCCGTAGATCGAGCGGTATTGGCCCTGCAGCCAGGCGAGGCACGTGGCGTAGTCATGCACCACGATGCCGGCCGGCGTGATGTAAGGCGCGATCGGTGAAGTCATTCCAAGGTCTCGTTGATGTCCACGGCACCGTAGATCGTTTGCACTCGCGCACTTACGACCAGCCGGCGCCTGTTGCCGTCGTACGTGCTAGCAAAGGTCTGCAGCTCGCTCACGCCAGGCGTGCCGAGGATCCGCTGCTTGATTGCCACATCCGGGTTGCGGCTTTTGTCGAGCACTGCCTCGCGGTACGGCGTGCCATCGTCCAGGTCGTGGAAGCTCTCTCCCTTCCACAGCTTGAGGCGCGTCTTGATCGCCTGTGCGACCGTCTCCGGCGTGTTGGTGTGGAAGTCGTCACCGGTCCCGAAGGTGTAATCGCCATTGGCGTCGAGCTTTCGATAGCGCATGGATTAACTCGCGATAGGCGTCCCGCTCTGGCCTGTGCCAGGCTGGACGTTTCTGTGCGGGTGGTTCACCAAACTCACACCTGCAGCGACGACGTCGGTGCCCGCGGTGACCCGTGCAGGCGTCTGCACGTTGCCCGAGGAGTCGATCGTCACGCCGTTCAGATCGATCCCACCCGGCGCCGCGACCTTGACGAGTTGCCCGGCCGGATCGAGCTGCACGAACGTCGAGCCGTCGTCGGAGCGGAGTTCGGCGGCCGATGTATTCACGTTGAAGGCTCGCGGCAGCGATCGCACCCCGACCAGCGCGAAGCCGTCCGACAGGTTGTGCATGCGGATGTCGCGCGAGTCCTGCACGCCGCCGTTAGCCCACCAGCCATCGATGCAGCGGGACGAAAACACGACGAGACACTCGTCGCCCTTGGCGATCGGGAACGTGAAAGTCGCGCCGCCCCCACCAATCCACTGCACCGGGCAGTCGAGCAACATCGGCATCTGTACGCTCGATGTCTCGCCCGACTCGGAACGAGCACGCCCATTTATCGCCGGTTGCACGTCGACGGTCATTCGAGCCGCATCGAAGCGCTCGACGATCCCGGGCAATGCCGTCCAGAGGCGCGCCTGAAGCGCGCGCATAGCAATCCGCAGCACCTCTTCGTCGGTGCTGAATCGTTCACGTCGATCCATGTCAGTACCGTTTGATGCTTGCGGCTTCGGGCGCGATCGCCGCGCGTGGCGCCATCGCCGGCGGCACAGTGGCATCAACCGCGAGGCAGATCAGATCGCTGAACCAATCGTTTCCGCGCGTGTCGCCGATGTAGTCCCCGATCATCACGTAATAGAGGCCGTCGGCATTCGTTTTGATCTGCTGCCGTTGGAATTCACTCGTTGCCTGCGATCGCACGTCGAGGCCATAGCGATGCAGATTGATGGTGCTGTCGAGCTTCACCACTTGCCCAATCTTGAGCGCCGGGTTCAGCAGCGTGCGCATTTCGATGCCGTTCGCCGTCTGCTCCGGCACACCGACCAGGCCGGTGGCCGAAGAGATCACCGGCACTTCGCCTGGGATGTACGACGTCTTCGGGATGAGCGTCAGCTTGCCGTCCTGGATGCTCCACAGCACATCCTCCACTTCAGCCCACTCGCGCAGCTCGTCGCGTGTGAGGCCGTAGAACACACGGCCGCGCGCGCTGCCATTCTGCGAAAGTTCCGGCGTGTAGCCTTGGCTGATGCCCTGCGCCGCCATCGACTTGACGAAGGCCTGCACGGCGTCGTCGGGCCGGTTGCCCGCTGCGAGCGACAACGCAATCGTCGAATAGTTGTAAGCCTGATCACCGTCCGCCGCTGTGATGTCGATGTATGAGTCCTTCGCGTCGACGCGGCCGCGACGTGCCTGCTTGATCACGCCATCGAAGATCAGGCCATAGTTGCCCTCGTATCCCGCCTGTAGGGCGACGCGCGTGAATTCGTTTCGGATCCTGTTGGCCGTCCGATCGGCGACGTTATAGATGCGCACGTCGGCCGAGTTCGGCGTCTGATAGTCGCCCCGCTTGACTCGAAAGGTCACACGGAAGTCGGACAGGTCCAAGCCCGCGCCGCCGGCGTTGTCGCCGATGATCAGGCTGAACTTGCGGCGATACTGCTGCACGCTCATTCAGTGACCCACCACAGCACGCCATCGGCGCCGAGATTCTCAAAGGTCGGCACGGCGTCGGGATCCGACAGCGTCTGCACCCAGAGCCGCCCGGCGAAGCCGAGATGTTTGTATTGCGCCAGCAGATCGGCGCCAGTGACCACCGGAATCCCGAGCACGATCGGCTTGCCGATCGCGTCAGCGATATCAAGGATCCAGCCACCCTCGTCGACGTTGAGATATCGCAGCGTCAGCTGATACTCAACCTGCCCGAGCGTGACCGTGAGTCGCTGCGGCTGCCCGACAGCGAACGGAATGCGAAAGTAGGACGCCATCAGTTGGTCCACTCATTCGGCGGCACAGCGCCGCCTGGCGCCGGAGTACTCTCGATGACCTGCTGAGGGCCGACGTTCTCGACCTCGGCCGTGCTCGCCGGGTCCGCCTGACTTTCCTTCGGGGGCAACGTCGCGGAGCGCGTGCTCACGATCAGGAGTTCCTCGCACGTCGCGAGCACCGAGAGCACCTGCGACGTCTTCGGATCGCGCGTGGCCTGCAGCGATGTGATCAGCATGTTTTCGTACTGCCTCAGCGGCGTCGCGATCGCGATCGGCTCGCGCGACTCCTGCAGCTTGAGCAGCTGCGAGTAGATGCCGGAGACGTAATCGCTCTTCGACATCGTGCCGCCACGGAAGAAGCCCGTGACGATCCCGAGCAGCGCCTTGAGGCTCGCGTTGCTCCAGCCGCAGCGAATAACAACCTCGGCGGGCTCCTTGTACGCGTGATCGGTTATCGACGCGCCAGCCTCGACGGGGTGCTTCGTCTTCGTGAGCCGGTCCGTGTGGACGGCCTCTACGGTGGTCTGCACCTCGAGGTCGCCGAACTTGCCGGAGACTGGCATCGCCAGCACGTTCGGGAATGTTCTCGCGGTGACCAGCACCTCTTCCATGTTGGCGGCCATTACTGCACCGCTACCTGCAAGTTGCGCACGAGTTCGGCGTTGGCGCGATCACGTGAACGGTCGACTTCACGACCGGCACCCTGCGGATCGGTGCTGCTGATCGTGAAATTGTTCTCTTGGCTGATGTGCACCGCTAACTGACCGCGTTCGCGCGCTTCACGATCGGCGTCCCGCGGCCGCTCGTAGTAGCGAGACACGATCTCACCGGCTTGCCGGGCGTTGGTCGCTGCGCGCAGCAGATCGCCCGCACGCCGCTCTGCGCCGCGTGTCAGTTCGTAAGTGAGGAAGTCGAGCTGCTCGGCCGTGGTCGAGCTGCGGATATCCTTGCCGGCCCACTTGCTGAAAGCTTCCTGCCGATCCGGATGCCACTGCGCCAAGCCGTAAGCCTTGCCACCGTCGCCAACGGCGCGCGGATTCATCGCGCTCTCGTCTTGTAGGTTCGCCAGGATGCCGGCGGCTTCGTGCGACTTCCAGCCAGCCAGGCGCAGATAGGTCATTGGATCATCGATCGCGAGAGCTTCTTTCGCGTTGTCGTTGCCGAAGAAAGCCAGTGTCGCGGCCACCGCCTTGCCGATCTTGTCCTGCGCATTAACTGACAACTTGTCATAGATCGCCGATCCCAGGATTGCGCCAATGCCGCCGGCGCCGCCAATCAGACCAAGTTGCGCAAGAAGCACACTGAAAGAGCTGACCGCTTTCCCTGCCGCTCCAGCAATGCCGAGGCCGAGCCGGCCGAAAGCCGCAGTGAGCGCAACGATTCCGCCGATGATTTCGGCGCCGCCGAACAGCTTCAGCACTACAAGTAGACCGAGCAGGCGCGTGCTCCAGCCGCCCGTTGCCTCGTCCCATTCGATGAATTTGCCGACGAGCCAAGCGATCCACTTCCCGATCTTCTCGGCGACATCGAGCACCTTCAGCGCGATCTCGGCGACGCGATCGGCGACCGCAGGCCCGTTGGTCTGAAGCCAAGTGGTAAGGTCGTGAACACTGAGACCGAGGCGCCGCGAGAGCGCTTCGTAGATCTGCAGCCCGAACGCTTCCACGACCGTCGTGAGGTCGCGCATCTCCATCATGAATTCGTGGGCGTCGACGGTTGCCTTCGTCCAGTCGGTGCCCTCCATGTTCTTACGCATGCGATCGATCTCTTCCTCGAAGCCCGCACTACGCATCGCGCGCAGTGTGTCTTCGGAGATGCCGAGCATGCCCGCGTATTGGTTCGCGAGGTGGTACGGCATATTCCTGAAGCGCTCGCCGAGATCAAGGATCAGGTCGGTTGTGTCGCGGAGTTCGCCCAGTTCGCCGCGCGTCCTGACACCCAGGCCTGTGAGCAAGCCCTCAACACCGGGATTTTCACGAATAGCCCGCGTCAATCCCTGCACTGATTCCAGCGCCTCGCCAGCTTGTGTGCCGAGGTTCTGCATGCCTCTGTCGAAGGCCTTGAGATTCGCGGCGGATGCGTTGGTCTTGATGCTCGCGAAGTACAACGCCTCCAAGTTGGAGGACATGCGCGTCACGCCGGCGGCAACCGCAAGCGCTGTCGCCTCGATCGCCGACGCCAGGCGCACGACGGACTTGGTCGCTTTCTCGATCCCGCCTTCGAACTGGTCGAGGGCGGGCTTGTCGGTCTTGAATCCGAGCGCGACCAGGAACTCACGAATAACGCTACTGTCGGCCACGACGTTACTCCGCGAGTTCTTGAGCGAGGTGCTCGTTGTCAGCGCGCATCGCGAGGTAGTCGTTCATGCGTGCGATATCGGCGAGGTCGAGCGTTCCATCCTTGAGCGACTCGTAGCGGCACATTCCTGCATTGACGGGATGCATCAACCAATCCTCGCCTTCCGGAAGCGAACGCCAGTTCACTCCGTCGGTGCTGTCTCGGGCTGCTGGCTCGTAAGCAGCCCTTGAATAAAAGGGCCGAGGCTGTCACGGATGACGCGCACCACGATCTGCATGGCGCCGCCGAGATCCATGTCATCGAACATCAAGGCCTTCGCTGACGCGCTCCAGATCGGCGCCCAATGATCACCCTGCTGGCGCTTCACGACGGACAAGCACGTGCTGATCACGTACTCGACGTCCTTGTCGGGCAGGCTCGCGATGTTCTCGGCGAAGGGCTGCAGCACCTCGCCAAGGGCGGCGAGATTCTTGGTTAGGCCGCCCTGCATCGCCTGGACCTTTAGGAAAACGGGAATCAGCGGTGGAATGAGCGGAGCAACTTTCCGCTGAACGTGAAATTGCTGGAACACGTCCAACTTACCGGCGCGGTACTGCTTGCCGGCGACATCAAACTCGATCATGCGCGCGGCCCTCTGTTAGTACGTGCCGAGCACGGTGTCGATCTTTACGCTGTCGAACACCCATTCCAGCATCGGGCCGACCTTCGCGTAGACGACACTGGGTTTCTTCTTGAAGGCACAGCTGCGCGCGGTCGTAATCTCGCCAGTGCGAGGAAGCCTGACGACAATGACGTTGTTACCCCAGAGCGCCGGGGCGAGCTGCTGCGCGTTATACAGATGCTGCAGCTTCGCATTCTGCGGCGACGTTTTGAGAAAGCGAACGGTGACCGTGCCCGACTTGTCGGCGTGCATGCTGTGCATGCCTTCGCCGTCAGCGCCGATCGTCATCGTGTTCTTGTCGCCGGCCGGATCGATTGTGATGCCTTCCTCGGCGACGGCTGCACCGTAGCCGAGATCGATCTGCCCGCCGGGTCCGGTCAGCGACGCGGCAACGTCCATAAAGCTGTATGTGTCACTCATCTTTCGATGCTCCAGAAATTAAGAAGCCGCCTCCTGGGCGGCCACATTGAATCGATTCGGGGCAATGGATCAGCGGTTGACGTTGACGATCACGTTGGCCGAGTGGATGGCGCCGGCAAGCTTGATCGCGATCTGGATCACCGGCGCCTTGCGCGCCTCGCGATCCGCCCGCGACTGAGTGGCGACCGGTGCCGCGTAGATGTAGTAACCAGCCGGGAGCGTGTCACCCGGGTTGATCGCGCCGACTCGCGGACCATTCCACACGCCAGGTGCGCTGAGCCCATTCGCGACGCCTTGCTCGCAGGCGACGCTGCACGCCGCGATGAGCTGGGTGACGCCCGGGTCTGTCTGCGGGATCTTCGTCGGGCTCGTGTAGAAGGCGTTGTAGAGCTCCGTCTCAATTGCATTCTGCTGCCAGTCGGTACCGTGCACTTCGTCGAAGAAATAACCATTCGCCATCACGCCTTCCTGCACGATGGCGGTGTCATTGTTGTAAGTGACGAAGACGTTGCAGCTCTTGCTGGCCAGGGCTGCGGCCTGCGTCTCAGTAAGCATCTCCGCGACGACGCCCGGCAGCTGCTTGAACTTCAGTGTGATCGTCGTGTTGCTGCCGTCGAAGTCGACCGTAAAGGCGCGGCCGAAGATCGACGCCGCAGCGTGAGCGTTGCTGCTGCAGAAAAGCGAGAACGTGCGCTTCAACTTCAGCGCCTTGAGTTGGCTCGCCAAGTCATCAGTGCTCACATGGTCGAGCGTGGATGGATCCTGCGTCGTGACACCGAAGATGCGAGAGACGCGGGCGGACTCGATGTAGCCAGCGACCGCGATGTAATCCGCATCCGTCGGCGTGACCGATGCCGCAATCACCAAGCCGTACCACTTGCTCGTCGCGCTGCCCAGAGCGTGCACCGCTGTCAGCAGTGATTCGGCGGCGACGCCCTGGACCGAGTAGCCGCCGGAGTTTGAGCGCAGCCCGAGCAGAGTGGAAATATCGGTGCCAGCGTTCGGGGCACTGGCGAAGCTGACGCCGGAAGTCGGTCCGGTCGTCGCGCTGCGGATAATGAAGCGGCCGTTGTTCGCATCCCAAGTCACCGTCCCAGCGACACCGAGCGCCGTCTGGATGATCGATGCCACGCCGTTCAAATTGGTCACGGTCGAGAAATCCAGCCCTACGAGCGCGTGTACGACGCCGTCCACGGTGACGTTCATGCCACCGCTGATAATCGACGTGAAGTTATCGAGGGCGCGCTGCGCGGCCGATAGGACAGCGCCACGCAACTGGCCGCGCGTGCCTGTTCGCGCCCACCGGCCGACATAGCAGATTTGCGGCTGCGGCGATTGGCTGAAGTACAGCTGCGCCGCTTTGTACTCCGGCGACTCTATGCCGGAGTCCGCCGCGATGCTATCGAGCGAGCTATATGCCCGAAACCGCTCCTGCGTGTCGATCACGTTCGAGTCGGTGAGGATCAGCAGGCTGCCGAAGTTGCGTTCCTGCGCTGCCAGCGGCGACAGCTCGACCGTGACATTGACAACGTTGCTTACAGGTAGACCGGTCATTGTTGAAGACTCCAAATTTATGGCGCTGGCGGCACCGTGATGTACTCATCGATGTGCGTGTCGTCGAACAGGTGAATGTCCGCGGCCGCGATGGTTCGTATCGGGTAGATGTGCGTCGCCTTGCGGCGGAATCGCAGCAGCATGTCGCTGCGGCGTATCCACTGCTGGTTGACGATCTCGGGGATGGATCGGATCGGACCGCACTCGACGAAGCCGATTGCAGACGTCTGCAACGCCTCCATGTTCTGAGGGATCGCGATGCCGTCTCGCAGCCTGGCGGCGAATGCCTGCCGGTGCGGACCGTAGAACGTCGCGAGGACCTCGATCTCTTCATGGCGCTCCGACCTGGTCGCGCCGCTCCCGTCGCCTTCCGGGATCAACGCCGGTCCGGCATCAGGCTCCTGCACCATCACGCCGATCGCGCACCAGTCGACGCCGGGCTCGGGCTGCTTCGGGTTACCTGGCTGCCACCGTGGCCGCACCAGAGAACCAGGCAGGCCTGTGATGTTTCGAACGGCCGCCTGGAACAGCGCGTCGAGTTCCGCGTCTTCTTCAGGCGCAGGGGCGTCCGCCGGCAGCAGGTAACCACCGGTCGACGAATCATTGGCCATGGGGATCAGCTCAGATCGTTGTCTGTACGCGTGCCGCCGCTGAGCGGCAGCAGATCACAGACGGCCCGGCAGAAGCCGCGACCGAAATGGGAGTTGTCATTTACGTCGGCGACGACAAAGCGCCGGCCCTTCCACCGCAGCTCGTCTGCCGTGTGCTCATCATCGCCGGCAATGAGCCGGAACTTCGTGTGTACGATGATCGCACCCTTGACTCGCTCGCCGGTCGGCGTGCGTTCAAGCACGGCGTCAGAATTCGTCGTCACGCAGCCGTAGACGGGCAGCTCGGTCGGCGTGTTGCGTGCGATGCCATCGTCGCCAACGGACTGCACATTACGCTCGCAGACCAGTCGATCGATGAAATCGGGATCGAGCAGCGCATCGGTAACATCGGTGCGGGCCATCAGCTCCGCTTCCTCAGCACGTACGTGATCGCGTTGCGCAACTGCCCGGTGTTGATCAACGGCCGGATTCCCGCGGCGTCTTGCGCCGCCCCCGGCGCCATGCCCTGGGCGATCAGCTCGAGATACTTGATCTCGCTCTTGCGCATCGACTTGGTCTTTCGGCTGCGATGGCGCGCGGCCACCGTGCCCGGCTGAAGCGGCACGAAGTCACCCGTCGTGATCTCGTTGCGAGCGCTGTTCATTGCGACGATGCCGGCATCGTTGAGATACGCGTTTGCCCTCTTTGGGTCGCGGCTCAGTGTAGCCTTTGCTGCCTTCTCCATGTACGCGACGGCCCTTTCCTCGGCCTTCCGCACGCCAGGGACCAGATGCGGTCGCTCCGGAATGTTCGCTTTCGGCGAGCCGTTCTCGTGAATGTAACCAAGGGTCGCATTCGTCATCGGCCCGTCGGTCTCTTCGTCGCGGTCGCTCGTGCTGTCCGGGTATCCGACGAGAACCTGCTGTTGTACAAGCTCAGTGAGGCTTGCAATCACTTGGGACACTGAGTCCTTTGTGACCGTCAGGCGCTTGAGAGTCTTCACAGCTGAATGCCGCCTGCGCCGATCCAGCGCGCCAGCCGGATATATTCCTGGCCGTAACTCGTCGAGTTCCAGAATCCAGCATCCTTCTCAGATACCGCAGCGGAGTTCCAGCTATTCGTGACTTTGTCGACCGTCCTCGAATTCAGCGGCCCCTTGACCTCGCCCGGTGTGCCGCCGACTTCGGATGCTTCCTTGTTTCGGCCCGCGATCACCAGGTGATGTGCAAGTACCAGGCTCACGCCGTGATCATGCAGCTGCCCCCAGCGATCGCCATTGACAATCGCGCCAGCAATCCCGGCCCAGAAATCCAGCACTGCATTGGGATACAGTGCCGGATCCCTGAACTCCGGGAATCGCTGGCGGAATATTTCGGCGACGAACATGGCAGCAGCTTACTTCGACAACGTTTCCTTGTCGCTCTTCTTCTTTCCGCCGTCCTTCGTCTGATCGGTCCCCGCCGCCAGCTCTGCCTTGAGCGAATCGCGTTGTGCGCGGAGCGTTGCGAGTTCCTTCTCTTGTTCCTGAGCCCTCTCGACCAGCGGCCGAAGCTGCTGCACTTCCGCGGCGAGCTTCTCCAGGTCCTCCTCAAGATTAGAGTTCCTGATCCAGAGCCGCGAGTTCTCATCCTTGAGGCGCTGCAACTCCGCCGCGCCGGCCTCCTGCTCAGCTAGGCGTGCCGACTCGGCCTTAGCATCGACCTCCGTCGAGTGAGCCTTCACCCACCAGTGATCGGCGTGTTCAGCGGCAATCTGCTCGCCGAGCACGTACTGCTTTTTCTCGCCGTTCTTCAGCGTGAGCTCGAACGGCGCCGATGCGATAAGTTTCATTGCCTGGTCCTTCGTTGCCAGAGATGCGTTGCCGATCAGATGCCGTCGCGCGCGGCGATGGTCTCCGGATACACCAGCTCCACCACACCGAGGCGGCAGAAGTACGTCGTGAGCTGGCGCAGATCGCGGTATTCCAGCGGCGTGCGCTGCATGGGCACGAGCGGGAAGCGGATGAAGCGCTTGCTCTTCGTGTAGGCGACCATGCGATCGGCGCCAGACTGGCCCGGACCTTGACCGCCTGAAGTCGAGCCTGTCAGCCACTTCAGCGGACGCACATCGAGCGGCTTGCCGTTGACGCGGTTGCTGATGCAATTCTTCGTCAGATACTCCAGAACGCTCTGATTACCGGCGTTGCTGACGATCGTCGCACCGATCTTTGCGAACTTCTCCGGAGGCAGGAGCAGGATCTCCGGGCACACAGCATAGCCGGACGCTTTCCATGCGCTGTTGAGCAACTCGTTCACGTCATCGATCATCTGAGCGGCAGTAGCGGTGCCCCAACTGCCCGTCTGCGCATTCGAGACCGGCATCAATCCGTGATTCAGCATGCCCCTGTAGCCGAGCGCGGTGTCACCCATGTAGACCTGCTCGTCCACGTCCATCTGGTACTTGAGCTGCATGCCTTCGAATTTCTGGGTGTCGACCGGTCGGCCGAGCTTCTGTGCGCTCTCCAACTCCGGGATGGTCCAGCCGAGCTGCATGGCCCACAACGTGAGCGGGGACGGCGTCTTACCGATATCGACACTGACGCCGGTGATCGCGTTCCCGTTCTTGCTGATCCAGGCCTTGCCGGATCCCGGGACGCCAGGCACCGCGCCGAAGGACGAGTTGGTGAACGAGCTGCTCTCGTCACCCATCGACACGTCACTGCGCAGATCGATATCGCGGCTCCACGTGTAGGACGCGAGCGGCATGTTCAGCGTCTGATCGAGGCGCTCGAGCTCGCCAACGAGGAACGCACCGGACGAGTCAACCGTTGCCTGGTCGAACGTCATCAGTCCGTCACGAGTCTGGATCCGCTTGCTCAGCAACGCGACCTGAGCCGCGCGCTGCAGTTTGCTCTTCGAGAAGATCATGTTTCTTTGCTCCAAAAGAAAAGGGCCCACCTCGCGAGAGGTGAGCCCTTTGTGGGTTTCTGGGTTGGCGGCGTTGCTTAGATGTTGAACTCGATCTCGGCGATGCCGTTCGCGTCGGCAGGGCTTTTGAACTTGGCACCGGGCACCGCAATGGTGTTTGCGCCGTCCGCAGCTGCTTCGATGCCGCTGATCGGCTTGCCGGCCGCCGCCGCATCGACACGGATGTACACAGCGCCTTCGTCCGCAGCAGCGCCAGCATTCACCTTCACGGCGGCGTAACCACGCCGAAGCTTGTCCGCCATGCCAGAGGTAGGCGGAACAGCAGTGGCGAGCGGATCGCTCGCGTTCGCGCCCTGTGTCGGAAACGGTCGCAGAAGCAGCGCGTGGACATCATCCGCAGTGTCGCCAGCGCCGATCGGGACGAATTTCCCGGAAACCATCTTTCCGAATAGGCCGTATGCCGGGAACGGCGTCGCGCCAAGCACAGCGGGTTCAATCGTGGTCGCCTGTGACTGACGAGTGATGTCACCCGCCACCCCGTGGCCCATCCGATACAAATATGCAGTCATTGCTGAGTCCTCAGTGAGAGTGGATCGGGTTTGTTACTTCCGGTTCGCCCAGAAATCGGCGTTCGCCTTATTGATGTCGTCGATCGACAGCGGCGGCTTGTTGTCCGTGGTCGCCGCGGCTGGCCGCCCGATACGCTGGTTGTTGCGCGTTCGCATGAGTTCGGCCGTGCCGTTGAACACGCCCAGCAATGCATCGCCGGTCAGCTCCTTCAGCTCGCGTCCCATGAGGAACGGCTTGATGCACTCGGCGCCGGCGTCGGTGGTGTGAGCCTTCTCCAGAGCTGCGGCCATGAGCTGCTGCGCGGCGTCGCCGGCAGCAAGCGCGTCGGTGGTCGGGATCGAGATGCCAGGCGCGAGGATCTCGGCGCGCGCGACGATCTCGCGCACCGCATCGGCTGTGTACACAGGCTGCTTGGCCGCAGACGCGGCGGCAGCAGCAGCAGCAGCGGCCTCCTCTTCGGCGTCCTTCGTGAGCAGCTTCTTGATATCGGCGAGACCCGTTTGCAGCGACGTCAGCCCGGTCTCGACCGTCGACACTCGCTCCACGAGCTGCTCGACGGCGGCGTCGGTCGTCGCCACCGCCTCAACCCGCTCGGCCTCCGCCAGCTCTGCTTCGACAGCAGCCGAATCGTTCGCCTTCATGGCAGTGCGGATGCGCGCCCAGATGGTCCGCTTGTCCGAAGTAGTACCTTTCTTGCTCACAGTCGTATCCTCATCTTTGATTGCACAACGGAGACCGGCACGGCCAGTCCGCACGAGGGCGACGTGGTTGCCGATGATGTTTCGCTGAACGTATTTGCCCGGACCGACGCGGTCGTAGTCGCAGTCATAGCCCGCAGAGATCTGCGGGAACTCTCGATTCACATACGCGATCGCGTCTGCCGAGGTGATCAGCAAATCCGCGAGCATCAGATCGCTCTCGCTTCCGTCGCCCCGGCGAACGTTCTGCGTGATGCCGACCGAGTAGCGCTTCCAGTTCTCTGGAGTGACAAACTCGCCGTCCGGGTGATTCACGGTGACCGGCTTGCCCTCGAAGCTCGCCAATGTCTCGCGACGGAACACTTCCTCGGGCAACCGCTCGGCGATGATCTTGCCGTTGCTGCCGGCCTCGATCGGCAGGTCTGCAGAGTCGTAGGTCTGCACGCCGATCCTGGCGATCGCCACACCACGGCAGAGCAGGAAGCCCTCCGGAGTGATCTCGCGCGACTTTCCGAGCGCGGCCACCGTGTAGTAGTCGCGGTCACAGATCTGAAGGCGCATCGTTCTATCCCCGAATGGGCAGCAGTCCCGCAATCGCGAGATACTTCTGATTGTTCGACGTCGCGGCGGCGACCTTGATGTAATAGTTGCAGCCGCACACGCCAGCCTTGACCGGCAGCAGGATCTTGCGCTTCGTCATGTCGTACGCCGGATACCCGTTGAACACGGCGCGCGCGTCACCGTCCGTCCCACTTGTTGCAATGATGGTCAGCTCAATCGGCCCTTCGAGCGTCTCATCAGACGTGAGCACGCCGGACAGATCGAACGTCAGCACGGCCCGCTCGATTGCGTGCTTCGGTGCAAACTCTGGAGTGTGATTCTTCCCGAAGAATGACCAGCGGCTCTTTGCGACCACGAAGCGTGGATCGCTCGCGTATACGCCGACTGGCGGCGTCTCAATAACATCGGTCAGTACCGCGGTCGCCCGGGCCTCGACCTTCGCCTCGGCCAGTAAGTTGATCGAGCTGACCAGGGTGCCGCTCGCGCGTGAGATCGAGCGGGCATTCGCTTCCAGCGATATCCCTGTAGCAAGCGTCGCGATCACAGTTGCTACGTCGATCGCCGCAGCCAGCAGCGGATTGCGTGTCGTGAGATCGCCGCCCGCAGCAGCCAGGGAGTTCGCAGCTCCGCCCAGTCGAATCGATGTCAGCAGCGAACCTGCCGCAGTCACAACATCTTGAGCCGCGCCGCTGACACGTATGTCCGTGCGGAGCGATCCGGCAGCGGTAGCCGTATCCGATGCGATCGCATCGAGGCGGATCTGATTCGAAAGCGCGGCAAGCGAGGCTGTGATCGCGCTCGCTGCGGCATTCAGCGAAATCACGCCGTTTAAGTTCGCTGTCGCCGTCGAAGTGTCGAGGGCGGCGGCCTGCAACTGAATCTGGTTTGTGAGATCCGCGACGGCCGTAGATACGTCGGCTGCCAACGCGCTGAGCGGGATCCCGGTCACCAGTGAGCCGCTCGCAGATGCGATACCGCTCGCGTCTGCGGACAACCCCGCGCCCGTACTGAATGCGGCAGCGACGGTTGCGAGCGCCTGCGCGGCGGCCGCGAGTTCGATGCCGGTGCTCAGCTGCGCCGATGCGCTGGCCGCGTCTTTCGCGTAGCCCACCAGGTACGGCGTGATAACGACCACGCCGAGCGCCCAGCTCGTGCCGTCCCAGAACTGCACCAGCGCCGAGCAGTCGTTGCTGTCGGAGCTGATCTCGCCGTTCGGCGCGATCGCGATATGAGTCGGATCGTAGTAGAGAGTCGTGCCCAGCGTCGGAACCGAATCCAGCCAGAAATTCGGATCGAGCACTCCACCCGGACCGCGATAGAGGTCGCCGGCGAGGGTCACCGTGGCCCAGTTGGTCAGCGCGGCGCTCGAGCTTGACCTCGCAAACGGAGCGGCGTTGATTCGCACCGCCGTCGTCAACGCGGCAACGGATGTCACGACGTCAGTAGC
>Ga0182743_1001348_pt1 | contig 24300 bp, 21 predicted proteins | sample eDN3rd30CKraftOP_FD_128522 | JGI IMG/M metagenome (GOLD analysis project Ga0182743, IMG submission 128522) | Enriched Organic Plus compost microbial communities from Emeryville, California, USA - eDNA 3rd pass 30_C Kraft OP (version 2) (version 2) ... | reverse complement strand
TGACCATTGAGGAATTCGATCTTGAGAAAACCTGGTGGGGCGGCCCGCAGCGTAAGGGGCGCAAGACCACCGAGCATGCCTGGAAGGTCTCTGCCAAGGATCTGGCTGCTCGCAACTACAACCTGGACTGCAAGAACCCGCACGAGGTGGCTATCGAACTGGGTGACCCGGACGAACTGATGGCCGAATACCAGGCCATCACCCGCCAGTTGCAGGCCGCCCAGCAAGCGCTGAAAACCGAACTGCTGGCCGCGCTCAAGGCCACCAGCGGGGAGGCGGAATGAGCGATAAGCCCGTGTCTCTCGTTACGGCGCCGGAAGGCTACGCCAACTGGTTGGGCGAGCTGAAGAACCGCATCCACAGTGCCCAGCAGCGGGCCGCGCTGGCCGTCAACCGCGAACTGGTGCTGCTCTATTGGCAGATCGGCCGTGACATCCTGCAACGGCAGGCCGAGCAAGGCTGGGGGGCCAAGGTCATCGAGCGGCTGGCGCACGACCTCAGGACAGCCTTTCCCGAGATGAAGGGGTTTTCCCGCGCCAACCTGATGTACATGCGCTCCTTCGCCGACGCCTGGCCGGACGCGGCAATTGTCCAACAGGCTGTTGGACAATTGCCCTGGGGCCACAACCTGGTGTTGCTGGCTAGGCTGAAGCAGCCAGAACAACGCCTGGCCTATGCCCAGCGCGCCGTGGAACAGGGCTGGTCTCGCGCCACACTGGAAATCCATATCGAATCCCGTCTGCTGGAGCGGGAAGGCCAGGCGATCACCAACTTCGCCGACCGTCTCCCCGCCCCGGGAACCGATCTGGCCCGGCAAGTCCTCAAGGATCCCTATCTGTTCGACTTCCTGGATGTTGGCCAGGAAGCCAACGAGCGGGAAATCGAGTCAGCGTTGGTCAAGCACATCACCCAGTTCCTGCTGGAACTGGGTGCAGGTTTCGCCTTCGTCGGTCGGCAAGTTCATCTGGAAGTGGGCGGTGACGACTTCTACATCGACCTGTTGTTCTACCACCTCAAGTTGCGCTGCTACGTAGTCATCGAGCTGAAAGCCGAGAAATTCAAACCGGAACACCTCGGGCAGTTGAGCTTTTACCTCACCGCCGTCGATATGCAGGTCAAGGCCGAACAAGACAACCCCACCATCGGCCTGTTGCTCTGCAAGAGCAAGAACACCGTGGTGGCCGAATACGCATTGCGCGACAAGACCCAGCCTATCGGCGTGGCGGAATACCAATTGCTCGAATCCCTGCCTGAAGAACTGCAAACCAGCCTGCCCAGCATCGAACAGATCGAGCGCGAACTGGGGGGCGAGCATGAATAAGCATACCGCCGAACTGCTGGAAAAGCATTTCGATACCGCTTTTGCCGCCCCCAATGGAGTCAAGAAACTACGCGAACTGATCCTGACATTGGCCATGCAGGGCAAGTTGGTTCCGCAGGATCCGAACGAGCAGCCTGCCAGCGAACTGCTGCAAGAGATCGAATCCGAGAAACAGCGACTAGTGAAGGAAGGCAAGATAAAGAAACCCAAGCCCTTGCCACCGGTGACGAAGGAAGAAAAACCCTATGCGTTGCCGCAAGGGTGGGAGTGGGTGCGATTGCGTGATATTTGTCATGACTGGGGTCAAAGAATTCCTAACAGTCGTTTCACATATATAGATGTTAGCGCTATTGATAACAAGTCAGGCAGGATCGCTGAAGCACAAATAATTGGTGCCTCTGATGCACCCTCCCGAGCAAGGAAGATAGTTCATCCAGGGGATGTTGTTTATTCGACAGTACGTCCCTACTTGTTGAACGTTGCCATTATTGAACGTGAATATGAGCCTGAGCCCATTGCAAGTACTGCATTTGCAGTTCTGCATTCTTATAATGGAGTGCTCAATAGGTTTGTCTTCCGTTACCTACGTTCGCCAATATTTATCAGCTATGTTGAGCGGACTCAAAAGGGTGTTGCATACCCAGCAATAAATGATGGCGACTTCTTCTTGGGACTATTCCCTCTGCCGCCATCAGACGAACAACATCGAATCGTCGCCAAAATCGACGAATTAATGGCGCGTTGCGATGAAGTGGAAAAACTGCGTACTGCACAGCAGGGAGCTCGCCTGACCGTTCATGCCACAGCCATCAAGCAACTGCTGAACATCGCTGAACCTGGGCAGTACCAGCGAGCCCAGACCTTCCTCGCCAAACACTTCGGCGAGCTCTACACCGTCAAGGAAAATGTTGCCGAATTGCGCAAAGCCACCCTGCAACTGGCGGTGATGGGCAAACTCGTCCCGCAAAACCCGGACGACCAGCCCGCCAGCGAACTATTGAAGAAAATAAATGCTGTAAAGAGAACACTAGAAGAAAAAGAAGGGCTACGCACCTCAGCGGCGCCCTTTGTTAGTCAATCAGAAGAGCTCTACGGAAAGCCTAAAGGATGGTCCTATTGCAGGCTTGGCAATATCGGGAAATTTATCGACTATCGGGGGAAAACACCGACGAAGGTCAAGGCCGGAGTTCCTCTGATAACAGCTAAGAATGTGCGATTCGGCTACATAAATCGAGAGCCAAAAGAATACGTCACTTCCGAAGAATATATTCGATGGATGACCAGAGGATTTCCGAGAGTGGGAGACATACTTTTTACAACAGAAGCTCCGCTCGGGAATATCGCGATAATTGACATTGAAGAAAAATTTGCACTTGCCCAGCGAGTAATTTGCCTCCAGTTGCACATGCCAGAGATTGCCGTCTGGCTTAAAAACTTCATGATGTCGGATTCGTTTCAAGAAAGGCTTCTGTTGGAAGCAACAGGTATGACTGCGACCGGGATTAAAGCGTCGAAGCTTAAGGAAATGCCTGTTCCGATTCCCCCATTAGAAGAGCAATATCGCATCATCGCCAAAGTGGACCAACTAATGGCATTGTGCGATTCACTAGATCAACAGATTGATGCCGCCACCATCAAGCAAGCCGAACTGCTGGATGCAGTGATGGCGCAAGTGTAGGGAAATGCTATGCGCCTGACATCGCTCACTATCAGCCAATACAAAAACCTCCTGGATTTTTCCCTGAGCTTCGACAGCAGCAGTTTTATTGACGTCTTCGTTGGCAAGAACGGAAGTGGCAAGTCGAATCTTTTCGAGGCGCTGATTGAAATCTTCCGCCACATATACGAGTTCGATAGGGAGAAGAGTGACATCAGTTTCGATTACTCCATCAAATACGAAATCGACAGCAAAGAAACTGAAATCGCTTGGAGGGCAGGTAAGCTCAGCATCAACGGCAAGGAGCGCGCCACTATCGGCAGGACTCCATTGCCAGACAATGTGCTGATCTACTATTCCGGTCACAACACCACCGTGGCCGATCTGGTGCAGCGGTATGAGGGTGGCTTCCGCAAGCGCATTAAAGGCGCAAATCTCGATGAAAGTCGCCGCTTTATTGGCGTTGGCCAGGAGTACAAGGCACTTCTGCTATCCGTTTTGCTGACACAACCAACGAATAACAGGGCGCGGCATTTTGTTTCCCAGAAGCTGGGAATAGAAAGTATTGGCACTGACTTAGAGCTGGTGTTGCAGCGGCCATCATTTGCCGCTGGCGCACTCAAGGCGCTTGGCGCGGACAGCATCGAGAACTTTGATCCTCGTACCCACTATTGGGGTGCGGACGGCATCACGCGTGACTTTCTGGAGAAATTGGTAACCTGTGTTAAGGGTGAGTTTAATCATAGTGACGTGTTTGATGCAGACAAAGACGGCTATCAGATACCCGTCAACATCGAACTGTTTCAACAGCGCTTTGCCGATGAGTCGATGTCGGACATCTTCCGCCAATTCGATAATTTAAAGACACTGGGTATGCTGGCGGATATCTCGATCCCGCTCACGCTGATCAGCGGATTGAACGCCACTATTACTCATTTCAGCGATGGCCAGTTTCAGTCTATCTACATCTATTCGATCGTTGAGTTATTAAAAGACCGCAATTGTCTGATCCTACTGGATGAGCCGGATGCTTTTCTTCACCCAGAATGGCAGTTTGATTTTCTGCGGCAAGTTTTCGAAATTACGGATGCAGCAGCAAAAACTAGCCATGTCTTGATGAGTAGCCACAGTGCTGTAACGCTTATTCCTCACGACAAGAAAAAGATCAAATTTTTTGACATCAAGGGCAGTCAGACGAACTGCTATGACTTGCCGAAAGCAATTGCAATCAAAAAACTGAGCGCAGATTTAATCAAGTATTCCGAGCAAGAGCAGCTGCTAAGTATCATCAATGCGATTCAGATAGAACGAAAGCCTGTGCTATTTACCGAGGGTAGCACTGATCCGATCATCCTCAAGGAGGCTTGGTGCAAGCTATACGAAGAGGAGATGCCCTTCATTCCTTTCTATGCGTTCAGCTGCACATACATCAACCAGCTGTTAACCGATAACCGTATTCATGGCGAAATGGGTGGCTTGCCAATATTTGCACTATTTGACTTCGACAAGGCCTATAACCAATGGAATGGTTTGGATGGCGAGGTGCTGATAACTGATCCAACACAAGGTTTGATCAAAAAGTGGAAAAATGGTGAATCCTACGCACTCATGCTACCCGTTCCGCCACATGTAGATATTCAGAGGCAGGTCATCAAAAACGCGGCAACAGGTGAAACCTTTGGTGGTGAATCGTGTTGCGAGATCGAGCATCTTTTCTATGGACATGATATTGTTGCGGATTATTACCACCAAGAGCCGTGCCCTGGAGGTAGCAAAGTGGCATTCAAGTCGGACAAAGATAAGACTATTTTTGCAAAAACGGTCGTGCCGCAGTTGCCTGTAGCATTTTTTGAGCCACTTAGACCCGTCTTCGATTTCGTCGCTAGAAAATGTCGAGCATAAGAGAGCTGGCATTGCCAATCTAAGCTATCCAGGAGGGAATCAACGCAGTATGCTGACCTGTGGGCGGCATCTGACCATGGTTCAGGCGATTCCGTTGGATAGGCTACTGACAGAGACAGACGGGCCATTCACTCGAACAGGGGACAGGCCATCTAAGCCGTCCGATGTAGCGTGGGTCGTGGAGGAACTTGGCCGGCTGCATCGGCTACCTGTAGCACATGTTGCAAAGACCGTTCGCGACAACCTGCGGAACCTTGTCAGCTGAAACGCTGTTCTCAAGATCCCAGGTAAATCGACGTTACCGCCATGCGCTCGTGTCCGAGCTCACGACTGATATGCTGCCTAGCCTGTTGATCGGCCAGTCGTTGAACCGTACCCAGCTGTGCCGTACTGGAGCCGTCTATCACCAGCACCTTCCATCCCGTCAACACCTCATACCGCATCTGCGCATACCGATGCCGCAGCCCGTGCATGTTGCTCAACCCGGCCGCCTTGCACTGCCCGTCGTAGACATGCCGCTGCTGGATGTAAGTCTTGTGCGCCGGAATCAGCGAGCCAGACCCGGCCAGCCGATGGACCTCATCCAGTACGGCACGCTGTTCTGGTGTCGTGATTGGCACCGTCCGATCACGCCCGCCTTTTGTCCATGATCCCTTGATCGCAATATGGTCGCCACGGTCGGCATAGCGGGGCTGGAACTTGATGGACTCTTCCCGCCGTAAGCCGAAGGCAGCCTGCAAACGCAGACTCATGCGGACATGAGGATCACTGACCCTGTCCAACCTATCACCCAGTTCCTTGGCCTTGCTTTCATTGGTCACATAGCGCCGATCGGGAATGCCCAGCTTGGTGTTGTTTGTCGGCAAGATACCTGCCTTGCCAACCTTCTCGGCCCACCAACGCACATGCGCCATACGGTTCTTCAGCGTGCCGGCGGACAGGCCTTCGGCTTGCCAGCGTTGCAGCAGGGCTTCAACATGCTTGCCCTTGAGCGAGTTGGCGCGCATTTGGCGGAAGCCCGCCTCGCGCAGTTGGCGAGCGGCCAGGCTCAGCGAGCTCTGCCTATCAGCCTGGGTGGCGTGGCTACCGTCACGGTTACGCTGGCAAAGCTGCCGCAAGGTGTAGGTCAAGTCGTCCATCTTCCGGCCTCCAAGCAAAGCACCGTACTGCGTTGTCCTGAAATTCAGTGGTTAGTGTTGGTGCCAACTCGCCAAAGCGAGATCCCGTGCCCAAGGTTCGCCAGCGGGCTGATGCCCTCGGCAGAGCGCAGCACCTGCCAGCCATTGCGCTCCAGCGGCGTGAGGCGAGCATCGAGCATGAGCGAGGCGGGCGTGGTGAACAGGGCGTCCTGCCCCAGCGATTGTGGTGGGCGTGATGGTCAGCCATGAGAAGTCTCCAAGGTCTGGACCACAGCGGCCCGTTCCCCTGCATCTCATCGCGTCCCGCTCCAGGCGTCAGCCAACAATGCGGTCTGCGCCATAACCGATTTATCCGGCTGGGCGCAGCGCTCGCACCCGCATCCAGACTGATCTATCATCCCGATACCCCCTTGGGGGTATAACTGGGGGGTACTTCCAACGATTCCCGCAAAGGCCGTGGCCCGATTTCCCCGCGAAACCTAGCATTCACGGCCCTTTGCCGACCGATCAACGTTTAACATCTAAGCCCCCGGCCGCGCCCCAGGGCGCCCGCCAGCAAGCCGAAAAGGCCCCGCGCACCCCGCGGGGCCTTTTTCGTTCCCGCCCTACCGCTCGTCCCGCTAAACGCTTGAAAGAACAGAAAAATATCTAACCAAAGGGGGTTGACAGCCCCCCGAAAGATCCGGAAAATGCGCGCCACTCGGCTACATAGCTCAGTCGGTTAGAGCGCAGCATTCATAATGCTGATGTCCCAGGTTCAAGTCCCGGTGTAGCCACCATTATTTTCAAGGGGTTAGCGAAAGCTAACCCCTTTTCTTTTGGGCGGCGATTACAAAGCGTCAGCAACCTGGCCCTCCCTCTCGCGCCCTCAAGTCCCACCGCATCCCGCTGTTCATTTAAGTAAGCGATGCGTTGGCTCAGCGAAGGTGCCTGATCCTGGCTCCGCTCCCCTCACCCCAGCCCTCTCCCGGAGGGAGAGGGGGCCGTTCGGAGCTGTCGGAAACTCCAGAGTCATCCTGAACACGTAGTGCCATCTGGACGGCTGGCGTGGCCGGCAAGTCCAATCGCGGACGAAGTCCGCTCCTACGCCCATGCTTCCCTGAACCGTAGGAGCGGACTCTGTCCGCGATTCGGCGGATAACGCCATCGGCGTTATGCGCCCTACGGATTTCCCGAGAGCCTTAGGCGCTGGGAGTTCGGAGTCATCCTGATACTCCTCACTTTCATCGAGCCAGTAGTTCTAACCGTGAGTCGCTAGCACTCGTACTGGCTCTGCAGGTTCATCTAGAACCCGGCTGAGGTGTCGAAGTAGCGGCCCAGCCGAATAGCCATATCCGCAGTGACGCCACGGCGCTCGCGGACAATGTCTTTGACAGTCGGGACCGACACGTTCAAGGCACGAGCCAGAGCGGCCGGAGTTATCCCCAGCGCCTGCTGGAACTCTTCACGCAGGATTTCCCCAGGATGAATGGGGCGCATTCCGTTGGTTGTCATGGTCCAGCTCCCTCAGTGGCAATCCACTATCTCTGCTCCATTTGAGCCAAGGAACGCGCCAGGTGGGCGGCATTGGCTGGGGACTTCAGCAGATGGACGGTTTCCATCAGGCCGTTGAAGCTATCGAGCGAAAGCAGCACGGCATCCGGCGTATCTCGACGAGAAATCACGATGAAATCCTCGCCACCGACAACATCTTCGATGAGCTTCTTCAGGTTGTTGTGGGCATAGGAGAAAAGGATGCATGGCGGACTCCAAGACTTCCGGGCAATAGCGCATCCCATGATGATCGAAGAGTGCCCCGGAATTCGCCGCAACGGCGGTATGCCCCCTCCTCCACTCCTGTAATGACAGGCGAAGGCATGCCGTAGGACGCAGCCCCGTCCATCGGCTCCCACTCCAGATATCCGAATTGTTTCACCCCGGGAAAAACTCCTTCGCGCATTCGTTAGCTAGCTAATGTTATCCCCGAGCGCTACCTTTGCTTTTGCAGGTTCTTCCATTTTCCTGCCCTCCCATAGCCATTGCCCGCCCCCCCGCTCCGAGCGGGCGATGGCTTCTTTTTTCCCGCTTTTCAGGACGTTTTCATGCGTTATCTCGTCCGCACGCTGATCGTGGTCTGTCTTTCCCTGCTGCTCGGGCTGGCGGCCCAGGAGTGGACGTTGTTCGTCCAGGGGCTGCCCATGGGCGGAGGATTGCGCGCGATGCTGACGGTGCTGCCCTTGTTGGCCGTGGGCAGCGGCTGCGCGGCCTGGCTGGCCGACCATCCCGAGCTGGGCTAGCCCTAGAGCCGCTGCAGGACGCCCTCGCCCACCACGCGGGTGGTTTCCAGGCCGTGGTCGAGGTGGCCTTCTTCGCGCAGGAAGCTTTCCACCGCGCGCTCGATGCGTGTAGCGCCGGTTTCGTCGTGCCAGTGGAAGCGCAGCAGCATGGCCGCGCTGAGGATGGCAGCCAGTGGGTTGGCGCGGCCGCTGCCGGCGATGTCGGGGGCGCTGCCGTGGACCGGCTCGGCCAGGGCCAGTTGCTCGCCCAGGTTGAGCGAGGGCGCCAGGGCCAGGCCGCCGCCCCAGTGGCTGGCGAGGTCGGAGAGGATGTCGCCGAACAGGTTGCTGGTGACGATCAGGTCGAAGGCTTCCGGGCGCTCCACCAGTTGCAGGGCCGCCACGTCCACCAGGCGCTCGTCGAGCACGTCGCCCCAGCCTTCGGTGGCCAGCAGGTCGCGGCAGGTGTCGCGGAACAGGCCGCAGGTCAGCGGCAGGACGTTGGCCTTGTGCACTAGGGTGATGCGCCGCGCCTGGCGTTGCCGGGCGATGCGTGATGCGGCCAGGGCCAGGCGCGCGCAGGCGGCGCGGCTGATCACCCGTTCGGCGATGGCCACGCCGTCGGCCTCCCAGTGTTCGCGGCCGCTGTACAGGCCTTCGCTGTTCTCGCGCAGGATAAGCAGGTCGATGCCGGCGTGGGGCGATACCACCGGCCAGGTGCGCACCGGGCGCAGGTTGAGGTACAGGCCCAGTTCTTGGCGCAGGCGCAGGATGGCGCTGCGGTAGCCTTCCACCTTGTGGCTGGGCGAGGACACCGCGCCGAACAGCCCGGCTCCACATGTCCGCAGCGCCTCCAGGGTCGCCTCGGGCACCGAGGTGCCGTGGCGCTGGAAGCACTCCCAACCCGCCTCTGCTTCGCGCAGGCGCAGGTCGGGCAGCAGTTTCTGCAGCACGGCCACGGCCGGCGGCACGACCTCACGGCCGATGCCGTCGCCGGGGATCACGCAGAGTTCGCGCATGCTCGCCTCTTCGTCAGCCACCTATCCCTATCTTCGGTCTGCCCGGCGCGCCCGGCGAGGCGGGCCGGACGACCGGCACGGGGCGGCTCAGGCCTCGCCCATGGGGCGCAGGCGGTACTGCGGCGGCAGCTGGTCGAGGCCGCTGACAGTGACGTTGAGGTTCTTCCAGCGGCCGTCCTTGATGCCGTAGATGCAGCCGTGCACCGACAGCGACTGGCCGCGGTGCCAGGCGTTCTGCACGATGGTGGTGTGGCTGACGTTGGCCACCTGCTGGATGACGTTCAGCTCGCACAGGCGGTCGACGCGCTCTTCTTCGCTGGCGAACTGGGACAGGTGGTCGCGGTACTCGTAGGCGAGGTCGCGGATGGTCCGCAGCCAACCGTCGATCAGGCCGAACTGCTGGTCCTGCAGCGAGGCGCGCACGCCGCCGCAGCCGTAATGGCCGGTGACCAGGATGTGTTTCACCTTGAGCACGTCCACCGCGTACTGGATCACCGACAGGCAGTTGAGATCGGTGTGCAACACCACGTTGGCGACGTTGCGGTGGACGAACAGGTCGCCGGGCAGCATGCCGACGATCTCGTTGGCCGGCACCCGCGCATCGGAGCAGCCGATCCACAGGTATTCCGGTGCCTGCTGGCGGGCCAGCTTGGCGAAGAAGTCAGGGTCCTCGCGATTGATTGCTTCGGCCCAGCGGGCGTTGTTCTCGAACAGTTGTTCCAGGTCGCTCATGGTGGCTCCTCCTCTGCGGCTGGCGCACCTTACGTAACGCCGACGGCCTTTGACAAGCACTATGGCTCAAGGCGTGGCGTGCTGCCGCCACCAGCGCGGCAGGCGCGGCTCCAGTTGCCCGGCGAGTTGCTGCCAGGCGGCGTGCCAGGCCTCGGCTTCGGCGGCCAGGTGCGCCCAGTCGGGGTTGCGGCGGTCCAGCGCGGCGAGTTGCTCGGCCTCAAGCCAGGCGTGCCCGGCGCGCAGGGCGGCGGCGAATTCGGCATCCACCAGGGCGCGGCGGTGCACCGCTTCGAAACGGCACCAGAGGGATTGCTCCAGCGGCTCGTCGGCCTTGCTGAGCAGGCTGGCGCCGGCGGCCGCCTCGAAGCCCAGCGGCTGGAACAGCGACAGGCACGGCGCCGAGGTGCCGGTGGCGGCCAGGCGCGGGCCGTCAGGGCCCAGGCGGGCGATGAGGCTGGCGGTGGTCTGCGAGGGACGCCAGAAGCTGCCGGCGTGCATGCACACCTGGCGGTTGTCGTGGCGGGTGAAGTTGTGGTCGCGCCGGCCATGGTTGCGCAGGGCGACCACCAGGGCCTCCCAGCCGGGCTGGCGCGGGCAGCTGGCGAGGAACTCCTGGTTCATCCGCCGGCGCTGGTGCGCCCCGGCCACCCAGGGCAGCAGGCGGCCGTCGAAGGCGCGGGCGAAGTGGAAGTCGCCGCGGCCGTTCCAGCAGCCCAGGCGCCGGGCGTGAGCCGGCAGGTCGTGGCTGCACAGGTCGTATTCGTGGCCGATGCTCAGGGCGTTGGAGATGGCGCAGCGCTCCACCCGCCGCGCCGCCCACAGGCGGCCGGCGGTCTCCAGCACCCAGGCCTCGCCGGCATCGGCGATGACGAAGCTGTTGTCGTAGCGCAGGCGCTTGTTGCGAAAGCCCGCCGGCCCGCCCTGGCCGTGGCGTTCCAGCAGGCCGGTGATCACTTCCAGGGCTTCTCGCGCGCTGGCGCCGCGCTCCAGGCCCAGGCGCACCAGGTCCATGCCCAGCAGCGCCTCGCCGGTCTGGTCCAGCAGGCGGGTGAAGACCGCTTCGTTGCCGATGGCCACGCCGTGCTCGTTCACGCCCATTTCCGCGCCCCACAGCCAAGCGGGCTGGCTGAGGATGACGGCATGGCGGTCGGCGGCCTGGGGAATCTCCAGGTAGGTGGCGCGCACCTGCCTGGCCGTATCGCCGCGCACCGCGGGCAGGCGCAGCAGGCGCTGGGGTTCGGAGGGTTCGCGGTCGCTGTTCTTGGCGAACCAGGTGCAGCCGTCGGCGCGCAAGACGAGGGTGTCACACATGGGCGCCCTCCTGCCGCGCGCCGGCGGCATGTGAGGCGGGAAGCGGATGACGACGGGCAGGCGCCGCCGCTGCAGCGGTTGGCTTCATGTCGCGACCTTGTTCTTGTTATCGATCGCCCAGCCTACGCCTGTGCGCGGCAGCCGGATATGGCCTGGATGACGGTCAGTCGAGCAGCGTGCAGGCCATCACCAGGGCGTCCTCGCGCCCGCCCACCGCCGGGTAGTAGCCGCGTCGGCGGCCGATCTCGTTGAAGCCGAAGCGCTCGTACAGGCGGTAGGCGCTCTGGTTGGTCTCGCGCACTTCCAGGAAGCATTCCCGCGCGCCCAGCTCGCCGGCCCGCGCCATCAGGTGTTCGAGCAGGCGCAGGCCGAGGCCGCGGCCCTGGCTTTCCGGCTTCACCGTGATGTTCAGCAGGTGCGCCTCGTCGAGGATGATCTGGATGACGCCGTGGCCGACCTGCTGGGTGCCTTCGAACATCAGCCAGCAATCGTAGCTCTTCAGGCCGTCGGTGAAGATGCCGCGGGTCCAGGGGTGGCTGAAGGCGGCGTATTCGATCTTGAGCACGGCGTCGAGATCCGCCTCGGTCATCGGGCGGAAGGAAATGGCGTCGGTCATTCTGCGTCCTGGTCCAGCCAGCGCTGGCGCACCCGGCGCATGGCGCGCCACAGCTCGCCCTTGAGGGCGGGTTCGTCGCTCAGCCGCTCCAGGCCGGGGATGGCCCAGGCCACGCCCAGTTCCTCGATCTGCAGCTCGCGCAGCATCGCCTCGTCGTCCGCCTCGCCGGCGAAGCGCACGGCGGGCCGGCCGACCAGCCACAGGCAGCGGCACGGGCCGCTGTCTTCCAGGCGCGCGGCGACGAAGCCCTGGACGAACTCGCGGGCCGCCTGCGGGCCCTGGTCCATGTTGCCGCCGGAAAGCAGCGGCCAGCGCACCGGCTCGCCGAGCAGTTGCGGGCTGTCTGGCAGGCCGGCGGCGCGCAGCAGGTCCTTGAGCAGCAGGTAGGCCGGGTCGCGGCTGGCCAGGGGCTCGCCGGTGGGCAGTTCGACCAGCAGCGCGCAATCGCCGGCGCGCAATAGTTGCAGGCTGAAGCGCGGCGGCGGCTCGACCGGCGCGCGCGGTGCAGGCGCCTCGGCTTCGGCAGGCGCCTCGGCGGCCACCGGCGTGCGAGCCTGGGCGGCGGGGCGCGGCACCACCACCGGGATCGAGGGCCGGGCCTCGGGCGTCGGCGCCGGTTTCTCCGGCGCGGCGACCGGCGTGCGGGCGGTTTCGGGCGCAGCGTTCGGCGCCGGGGCGTGGACGGGCTCCGGCGCTTCCAGCAGCTGCGGGCGCGAAGGCGCGGCGAAAGGCAGCACCACGCGGGGCAGCCAGGAGGCGACCTGCATGGCGCCAAGGTAGGCGCGACGGCGGGCTTCTTCGATCAAGAGTCCTGTACCTGTGGGCATCCTGCGGGCGCAGGGCTAAACGCAACGGAGCGGAATTGTCGCGTGAAACGCGCCCGACGGAAAGGCCGGCCGGCGGATGGGCCGCTCAGCAGCCCTTGTTCATGCCGACGCAGGTGTCCTGGCGGGGGATGCCGTTGAAGGCCTGGTTGAAGTCGATGTTGATCGGCGAAACCAGGTTGCCGTTGGCGTCGCGGTACTTGGGCATGTTCATGAAGGCGCCCTTGAGCGCGGTGATCATCTGCCCGGTGTCCATGTCGCGCCACTGCACGTCCTGGCTCTGCAGGGAGATGAAGAAGCCCTTGGCGGCGCCGGCCAGGCCGGCCTGGCTCAGGTCGCCCACCGGCAGCGACTGGAACTGGCTGAGCTTGAAGCAGGTGGTGATGCCGAGGATGGCGCAGTTGTTGGAGGTGAACAGCCCGGTGACGATGTCCGTCCACAGCGGTACGCAGCCATTGGTGCAGTCCAGCTGCGAGCCATTGGTCATGCCGGCGTAGGTGCCGCGCACCGGGTCGCTGGCGCCGCCGGAGGTGACCAGGCCGGCATCCGCCTCCACCGTGCTGCTGCGGTAGATGCCCGCCAGGCCGAGCAGCAGCTGTTGCCCTACCGTGGCCTTGTTGTAGATGGCGTCGGCAGTGCCTTTGATGTGCACCGGAATGTTCCCGGTCAGCGACTGGATGTCGCCGGAAAGCACGCCCTTGGCCTGGTTGAAGCCGATGCGCACGCCGACCATCTTGTTGCCGTCGTAGGCGAACTCGACGTACGGATCGACGATGGTGAAGGGGTTGATCTGCCCGGTCTGGTTGTTGACCGTGCCCAGGGCGAAGTTGTTGATGGAGATGTCCGCGCTGTTGGCGGCTTCGCCGGCGCGGTCGTAGAGGCCGAGCTGCAGCTTGTTCATGTTCAGCTGCGTTTCCACCGTGGCGCCGATGTTCAGGCGGGTGTAGTTGATGCCCGCGGCGGCGTCGGTGGCCAGGTTGATGAAGGCCTGGCCGGTGACGTCGGACAGCTGGCTGTCGCTCAGCGCCCGCAGCTCGGCGTTCGCGCCGCCGGCCAGGCACAGCAGCACGCCGGCCAGCAGCAGGCGCCGTATGGAAAGGAAGGTCATGGGTTTTCCCCCTGGAGCTTGGTCCCGGCCATGGGCGCTCCCCTCATCGGGCCGGGACCTGGAACAGGTTGAGGTTGCCCTGCACGTGCAGCACGCCGTCGACGCGGGCGCTGAGCAGGTCGGTCTGCACCAGGCCGGCGTCGGTGCTGCGGGCCTTGTTGGCGCCGGCCAGGGTCAGGCTGATGTTGTCGAAGTTGACGTCCTTCAGGCCGACCCGCAGGACCTGGCGGTTGAAGGCGGCGCCATCGCCGCCGAAGCCGCTGTTGATGGAGAGGATGTCCACGGTGACCTCGTCGAAGCTGAAGGTCCCGCTGATGTTGTCCAGCACCAGGAAGTTGTTGCCGCTGCCTGCCGGCTGGATCGCCACCCGCGCGCCGCAGCCGCCCGGGCAGCGGGTGATGCCGGGGGTCTTCTGGATGTTGACCGTGACGCCCAGGCTCAGGCCGTCCTGGCCGACCACCTGGCCGAGGTCGTCGTCCGGCAGGGTGCGCAGTTCCGCCTGGGCGAGCGGGCCGGCCAGCATCGCCAGCAGGGCGACGGCGGCGGCCCGGAGCCGGCGGCGGGTCGGAAGCAGCGGTGGAAAGCTCATCGTGCCGTGCTCCGTCAGAGGTTGTGGGAAGTGACTTTGAGGTAGTTGAAGCTCAACCCGGACAGCTCGCTGCGCCCCAGGTTGACCCCGCCGGTCGGCACCGCGCCGTAGGAGGCCCGGGTGCCGCCGATGTTCAGGTTATCGATCACCAGGCTGGTGCGCGGCGCGTTGGCGTAGAAGTCCGCGGCGTTGGCCGCGGTCAGCATGGGCAGCTCGAAGGTGAAGTTGCCGTCGGCGGTCACCGACAGCAGCAGCGGCTGGGACTTGCCGTAGCCCAGGGCGACGCTGGCGTATGCGTTGGTCAGGTAGACGCTGCGCGCGGCCTTCTCCGCCGCGCTGGCGCAGTTGGTGTTGCCCGCGGCGCAGGAGAGGATGTCGAGGGTCTTGGCGTAGAGGTTCAGGCGCAGTTCGCCGACCAGTTGGCTGCGCGCGCTGGAGCCCCACAGGCGCAGGTAGCTGCCGTCCATCGCCAGGTCCTGGAAGTCCAGGGCCAGCACGTCGGTGCGGGTGCCGCCACTGACCGGCACGGTGAAGTCGAAGCGCGCGCCCAGATCGACCTTCTCGCTGGCGCGGCTCGAACAGCCGCTGCCGGCGCCGGCGTAGCCGCTGATGCAGGGCTGCCCGGCGTTGTTGGCGATCAGCGGCGGGAAGGCCAGTTCGAGCACGTCGGCGTCGCTGGGCAGGGTGTTGACCACGCGGCCGTCGGCGAGCTGGGTGGTGAGCACCGAGCCCTTGGCCAGGTTGAGCTTGAAGGGATAGGTCAGGCGGCCGATGGTCACCGGCTGCAGGTTGCTGCCGTGGTTGCTGCCGGTGGCGCCCAGGTAGAGGTTGCGCACCGCGATGGAGACGTCCTTGCCGTTGGGGTCTTTCAGCCCGGTGATGTTGGTGGTGGCCTTGCTGCCGTCGATCATGGCGTTGTCCACCACGAAACCGATGCCGGCGCCCTGCACGTCGGACAGTTGCTCGTCGTCCAGGGCGACCATGTCGGCGCGCGCCGCCAGGGCCATCCAGGCAAGGCAGGCGCCGGTCGCCAGCGCAATGCGGGCGGGGCGCGGAAGGCTGATACGGCTGCTGGCCATGGCCACCTCTTGTTCTTTTCTCGTTCGCCGACCAAGGGGCAAAAGCCCTGTCTGCCACTATAGGGAGTCGCCGGCCCTTGCGGCCCGACCCATAGTCGAGAATCGCCTGCTGGCAGGTGGCCGCCGTGTTACCCAAGGTCACACCGGCGTAACAGCCGCGTCAGCCGTGGCGGAACAGCCCGATCAGGTGCTCGGCGATGGCGCCCTTGATGGCCTCCAGGTTCAGCCGCGACTGCGCCTGCAGCTTCGCGCTGTTCAGCCGGTGCAGGTGCAGCGAGGGCATGCGCGCCTCGTACTCGCGCAGGTCGCCCTTGACCAGCACCGGCAGGAAGGGCTCGTCGCGCATGCGGTAGCGACGGATCAGCAGCTTCAGGCCGTCCTGGAACGGCAACTCGGCGGAGCCCACCAGGCGGTGCTCGCCGGGAATCTTCAGGTACAGGCCGCTGTGGCCCATGGTCTCGCCGGGCAGGATGTGGATGCCGGTGGGCTCCACGGCGTCGGCGGGGATGTCGTGGAAGGTGTCGAACCAGGCCTGCTCGTTGGGCAGGATGGTGATGCCGCCCTCCTGGCTCTCCGGGATCACGAAGCTGTAGTTGCTGTAGAGCTTCTCCACGTAGGAGGAATAGATGCACAGGCGGTTCTCGAAGCGCCTGAGGAAGTCGATGGCCTCGCTGCGGTCGGTGATGGCCTCCAGGTCCCAGTCCAGGTCGTCCTGGCGCTCCAGTTCGGCCCAGCGGGCCTTGGCGAGTGCGGCGTCGTATGTCATGGCGGCAATTGGCTACTGACTGTCAGGACCTGTTCCCGTTTCGTTCACGAGCGAACGAAACGAGAACAGGCCCTGGCCAACTGGCAGAAAACATGCCAGGAATTTCAGGGGGTTAACGCCGTTTTTCAGGGCCGTGGCGACATCCCGCACGGCGTAAACTGCCGCGTTTCGTCACCCCTTCCGCCGCGGGCGGACCTTTGCAGTACAATCGCCCCCTTTACCCGTCAACAGCGGCTACCCGATGATCGACCCCCGACGCGTACTGCGCGCCCTCGCCGAACACTGGGCCCTGCTCGAACCGCTCTGCGAGCGCTTCGACAGCGGCACCCTGGCCCTGGCGGAGCTGCGCCTGCAACTCACGGCGCAGCTGCCCGAAGGCAGCCCGGCGGACGTCACCGCCCTGCTCGACCAGTGGATCCGCCTGGACATCCTGGTGCCGGTGGCCAAGAGCCCCAACCGCTTCGAGCTGAACGCCCAGATCCACGACTTCCTCGCCTACCTGCGCCACGAGCACCGCCTGGGCCTGTGCCTGGAGATCGAGGCCTACCTGCGCCACCTGGAGCGCCTGGCCGGCTACATCCGCGACGCCTTCGAGGTGCGCGACGGCAACGATCTGGCGCGCCAGTTGCGCCTGCTCGACATGCGCGTGCGCGACGTGCTGAAGAAGCTGGCCAACGACGAACAGGCGCTGATCGCCGTGGCCGAGCGGGCCAAGACCAGCGACCGGCAGATTCCCCTGCGCCAGCGCTACGCCGAGGTCCTGGCGACCTGGGACGAGTACGTCGAGCCGATGATCCAGCTGGTTTCCGCCGACGGCGCCTTCGAGCAGGGCGTGCGCCGCGTCGAGCAGGTGCTGCTGCGCCTGCTGGGCGAACAGCAGCGCCTCGGCCAACTGGTGGACGACGACCAGCTGCTGCGCACCCACGCGCGCATCCTGGAGATGCAGACCACCGCCCAGCTCACCCTGCGCCGCGCCCGCGAACTACTGCTGCCGCTGCGCGAGGAAGCCCGCCGGCACAACGCGATCACCCGCGGCGCCGCCCTGGCCCTGTCGGTGATCCGCCGCAAGGGCATCGACGCCGTGCCCCAGGCCTCCCTGCCGCTGTTCACCCGGCCGCAGAGCACCTTCCTCGGCAGCGCCTCGCAGGTGGAAAGCTACGTCTTCGCCCTGGCCCGCTTCGAGCCCAAGCCCGCGCACTTCCCCAAGGCGACCGGCAAGCGCGGCGGCGACGGCCCGCGCAGCGCGCCACGCACCGCGCGGGAGATGCTCGAGCGCTGCCAGGCCGCCCTGCCGCTGCCGGACCTGATGGTCTGGTTGCTGGAGCAGGAGCCCGAGGGCGCCACCGACGAACTGCTCTACTGGTTCTCGCGCCTGTCGCGCGACGGCCGCTTCCAGCGCGAGCGCCTGGAGCGCCGCGACTACGATACCGCCCAGCACAGCGTCAGCCTGTGCTCCTTCGCCCTGCTCGCCGCCCCGAGCGGCAAGGCCGACAAAGCGAGCGAACCCCATGCAAATTGATCTTTCCGAACTGACCCAGCTCGGGCCCATCTTCCGCGAGCTGTTCAAGGGCTTCCACATCAGCCGCCGCGACCCCGAGCTGTACAGCCAGTTGTCCAACCAGCAGGACCAGTACCGCGCGCTGTTCCGCTCGCTGGGCTTCGAGCTGGTCTGCGACACCCGCGGCTTCTACTACTTCGTCCCCGAGCAGATCGGCGCCCAGGTCAACAAGACCGCCCAGCGCCTGGCGCTGTTCACCTTCATCCTGGTGGAACACCTGGCCGACCAGGGCCGCGACCCGCTAGCCGTGCTCGACGGCGGCAGCATCGGCCGCGACGAGCTGCCGCCGCTGCTGGAGAAGTACCGCGACCTGTTCCTGCAGGCCGAGGTGACCACCCAGGAAGAACTGGAAGAGAAGGTCATGCGGCGGATGACCCAGCTCGGCTTCGCCGCCGAGGACAACGGCGTGTACCGCTTCCTGCCGCCTGTGCACCGCTTCCTCGACGTCTGCCTGTCGGTGCAGCAGGACCGCGACCTGGCCGCCAGCCTGCACGCCAAGGACCTGGCCTACGTCGCCTCGGCCCTGGCCGAGGAGGACGAAGAGCCCATCGTCAGCCTGGAAGAACCCGCCGAGCCGGCCGCGCCGCTGGTTGAAGAAGCGGAAAGCGAGGAAGACGCCCTCGCCCGCGCCATCGCCGAAGAACAAGCCGACATGGAGGCCCAGGCATGACCCAGGAACGCTACGGCATTCGCCGCTTCGCCCTGCTCAACACCGCCGGCTACAGCCTCGGCGTGTTCCCCCTGGAGCAGCCGCTGTCGGTGTACGGCGCCAACAACCTCGGCAAGTCCGCCTCGATCAACGCGCTGCAGTTCCCGATCCTGGCGCGCATGTCGGACATGAGCTTCGGCAAGTACAGCCTGGAAGCCTCGCGCAAGTTCTACTTCGCCACCGACACCAGCTACATCCTCATCGAGCTGGAACTGCCCCACGGCCGCCACGTCATCGGCTGCGGCGGGCGCGGCCCGGGCGGCGGCTTCGGCCACCAGTTCTTCGCCTACCAGGGCGAGCTGGACCTTGAGCACTACCAGAAGAACGGCACCTGCCTGCGCCTGCGCGAGCTGTACGCCAGCCTGGAGCGCGCCGGCCTGAAGGCCTACGAGCTCAAGCCCGACGAACTGCGCCGGCTGCTGGTCGGCGGCCACACCTCGGTGCCGCTGGACCTGACGCTGATCCCGCTGCGCTCCACCAGCGAGCAGAGCCTGAAGACCTTCCGCTCGCTGTTCATCAACCTGCTGCACATGCGCGAGATCACCGCGGCCAAGCTCAAGCAGCTGTTCCTCGACGCCTTCGAGCACAGCCTGCGCTCGGGCAGCGTCGACTACATCGCCGCCTGCGAGGAAGCCTTCCGCGACGTGCGCCGCATGGAGGGCGACTACCAGGCCCTGGTCGCCGCCGGCCCGCTGGTCGAGGCGCTGGCCAACGGCGTGCAGCAGCGCGAATTCCTGCGCGGCAAGATGCACCGCCTCTCGCCGCTGCTCGACAACCTGCTGGGCACCTGGGAAGACTACGCCGGGGCGCGCAAGGAAGAGCTGGTGATCCAGGCCGAGCACTACCGCAGCGAGCAGGACGGCCTGCAGAACGAACAGCGCGGCGGCACCGCCGAGCTGATGCGCCTGGAGCGCGAGATCAGCGAGATCCAGCGCTGGATGGGCGAGCTGGCGGTGCTGAAGAACCGCTTCGCCCTGGTCGACGACGCCAAGGTCCTGGAGCAGCAGCTGCTCGCCGCCAAGGACGCCCACGACGAGCTGGCCGGCGCCCTGGCCCACTCGCGGCAATTCTCCAGCGAAGACCTCGACGAGCGCGTGCGCGACCTGGAGAAGCGCGTGAAGAGCGTGCGCCAGCAGCTCGAACACGCCGACAACAACAGCTATGCGCGCCTGCGCGAGGAATTCTCTCAGCAGGACGTGGAGCGCCTGATGCGCCTGTTCAACGGCGCGCTGTTCAGCCTGCCGCTGGGCGACAAGGGCGTGAGCCTGGACGAGGAAGGCCAGTGGGTCGGCAGCGTCGAGAAGATCCTCGACGCCTTCAAGGGCGAGCGCTTCGAAGTGCCCGGCCTGTCCATCGACCTCTCGCACATCGAGCCGCCGGCGCTGCAGGCCCTGGCCGACCGCGCCGCCCTGCGCGACCAGAAGGAGCGCCTGGAGAAGGAGCTCAAGCAGCTCAAGACGCAGCAGGCCGTGGCCGCCGACCGCCACGCCAGCAAGGCCCAGGCCGACAAGCTGTACCAGGACGTGCTCGACGCGCAGAAGGCCCTGGAAGACTTCCGCCGTAGCGAGACGCTGAGCGCCGAGGAACCGGCCAAGCTGGAGAAGCTCGCGCAACTGGAAGCCACCCAGGACGAGCTCAAGCGCTCGGCCGACGCCTTCACCGAGCGCGTCCAGCAGCTTTCCGCCAAGCTGCAACTGGTGGGCCGCCAGTTGGCCGACCTGGAAGCCAAGCAGCGCACCCTCGACGACGCCCTGCGCCGCCGCCAACTGCTGCCCGCCGACCTGCCGTTCGGCACGCCGTTCATGGAGCCGGTGGACGACTCCCTGGACAACCTGCTGCCGCTGCTCAACGACTACCAGGACACCTGGCAGCAACTACAGCGCATCGACGGCCAGATCGAGGCGCTGTACGCCCAGGTGCGCCTGAAGGGCGTGGCCAAGTTCGACAGCGAGGACGACCCCGAGCGCCGCCTGCAACTGCTGATCAACGCCTACGCGCACCGCACCGACGAGGCCCTCACTCTAGCGAAGGCCAGGCGCGCGGCCGTGACCGACATCGCGCGGACGCTGCGCAACATCCGCAGCGACTACGACAACCTCGAGCACCAGCTGGCGCTGTTCAACCGCGAGATCAACAAGCGCCAGGTGTCGAACCTGCAGAGCTTCCGCATCGTGCTGGCGCCGAACAAGGAAGCGCTCAAGCACATCGACCAGATCATCCACAGCGCCGGCCAGTACGAGGAAGGCGAGAACCTCTCGGTGTTCGACCTGACGCAGAGCGCCGAGCAGGATGCCAAGAACGAGGAAGCCAAGGACTACCTGTCGCGCCTGGTGGCGGCGAACAACAACCAGCTGGGCCTGAAGGACCTGTTCGAGCTGGCGTTCGAGATCACCAAGGTCGGCGGCCAGCCGATCGTCCACACCGACATCGACGGCGCCGCCTCCAACGGCACCACCATGACCATCAAGGCGCTGACCAACATGTACCTGTTGCTGCACCTGATGGACCGCGAGCAGGCCGGGCGCATCCGCCTGCCCTACTACCTCGACGAGGCCGCCGACATCGACGAACGCAACCAGGCCGCGCTGCTGGAAACCAGCCTGCAGCTGGGCTTCGTGCCGATCCTGGCGAGCGTCAAGCCGCAGGTATCGGCGCAGGTGGCCATCGACCTGGAAGGTGGCAGCGGGCCCAACGGCATCTACATCGACGAGGCCGACTGGAAGTTCATCCGCCGCCGCGAACTGGCCGTCGACCACCCCGCCGCCACGGCCGAGGAGGCCGCGGAACCGGCCTGAGCGCCCCCGCCGCCGGCGCGCAGCCGGCGGCGGCATTCATGAGCAGGCTATGGAGTTTGGCCGGAAAGGCCAGGTTACATATAATGGCTTGCATTCTCATTGGCGACACCACGGGAGTTTCCATGTCTGTTCGTCTGCTCGCCGGCGTCAAGGGCGCTGTCCTGGCCTGCCTGCTCGGCGGCCTGTCTCTGCACGCCGCTGCCGATCCGGTCACCCTCACCCTGTACAACGGCCAGCATGCCGCCACCGGCATCGCCATCGCCAAGGCCTTCACCGACAAGACCGGCATCCAGGTCAAGATCCGCAAGGGCGGCGACGGCCAGTTGGCCAGCCAGATCACCGAGGAAGGCGCGCGCTCGCCGGCCGACGTTATCTACACCGAGGAATCGCCGCCGCTGATGCGCCTGTCCGGCGCCGGCCTGCTGGCCCCGCTGGACGCCGGTACCCTGGCCCTGGTCGAGGCGCAGAACGCCGGCGGCAAGGGCGACTGGGTGGGCATCACCGCCCGCGCCCGGGTGCTGGCCTACAACCCGAAGAAGATCGACGAGAAGGACCTGCCCAAGAGCCTGATGGACCTGTCCGACCCGCAGTGGTCCGGGCGCTTCGGCTTCGTTCCTACCAGCGGCGCCTTCCTCGAACAGGTTTCCGCGGTGATCAAGCTCAAGGGCCGCGACGCCGCCGAGGACTGGCTCACCGGGCTGAAGGCCTTCGGCTCCATCTACACCAACAACGTCACCGCCATGAAAGCCGTGGAGAACGGCGAGGTCGACATGGCGCTGATCAACAACTACTACTGGTACACCCTGAAGAAGGAGAAGGGCGAGCTGAACTCGCGCCTGTACTTCTTCGGCAACCAGGACCCGGGCGCGCTGGTCACCGTCTCCGGCGCCGCCGTGCTCAAGTCCAGCCAGCATCCGCAGGAGGCCCAGCAGTTCGTCGCCTTCATGCTCAGCGAAGAGGGCCAGAAGGCCATCCTCAGCCAGTCCGCCGAATACCCGCTGCGCAAAGGCATGCAGGCCGACCCGCAGCTCAAGCCGTTCGCCGAGCTGAACCCACCGCAGCTCAGCCCCGCCGACATGGGTGAGGCCAAGGACGCGCTGGACCTCGAACGCGACGTCGGCCTGAACTGATGTCCATCGCCGCGCCCGTGGTCCAGGCCCGCGGCGGCCACGGGCGCAAGGCGCCGCTGTGGCTGCTGCCGCCGGTGCTCCTGCTCGCCCTGCTGGCGGCGCTGCCGCTGTTCTACGTCGCGGCCAAGGCCTGGGACTCGGGCTGGCACCTGGCCTGGGAACTGCTCTGGCGGCCCTACGTGTTCCGCCTGTTCGGCAACACCCTCAAGCTGCTGGTGCTGGTCACCGTGCTCAGCGCCCTGCTCGGCCTGGCCTGTGCCTGGCTGGTGGAGCGCAGCGACCTGCCCGGGCGGCGCTACTGGAACGTGCTGCTGTGCCTGCCGTTCGCCATCCCCTCCTTCGTCAGCAGCTTCACCTGGGTATCCCTGAGCCCGGCCTACGAAGGCCTGGGCGGCGCGGTGCTGGTCATGGCCATGTCCAAGTACCCGCTGGTGTACCTGCCGCTGGCCGCCACCCTGCGCAACCTCGACCCGTCGCTGGAGGAAAGCGCGCGCATGCTCGGCGTGTCGCGCCGCCAGGTGTTCTGGCGGGTGACTCTGCCGCTGCTACGCCCGACCCTGGCCGCCACCAGCCTGCTGGTGGCGCTGCACATGCTGGTGGAGTTCGGCGCGCTGTCGATCCTGCGCTTCCAGACCTTCACCACGGCGATCTACCAGGAGTTCGAACTGGAGTTCAGCAACGCCACCGCGGCCATGCTCTCCTCGGTGCTGCTGGCGCTGTGCTTCCTGCTGCTGTGGCTGGAACTGCGCATGCGCGGCCGCGGCCGCCTGGTGCGCACCGGCCAGGGCAGCGCGCGGCAGGCAGAGCGGGTGCGCCTGCACGCCTGGAAATGGCCGCTGCAACTGCTGCTGGTGGCGCTGGTGGTGATCGGCACCGGCATCCCCATGGCCATGCTCGGCTACTGGCTGCTCACCGGCGCCTCGGCGGCCTTCCCGCTGCTGGAGATCGGCCGGGCGCTGCTGTCGTCGCTGTCGCTGTCCTTCGGCGGCGCCCTGCTCGGCTGCCTGCTGGCGCTGCCGGTGAGCATCCTGGTGGTGCGCTACCCCGGCCCGCTGGCGCGCTGGGCGCAACGCCTGCCCTACCTGCTGCAGGCCCTGCCGGGGCTGGTGATCGCCCTGTCGCTGGTGTACTTCGCCCTGCACTACGTGCCGGACCTGTACCAGACCAGCGCGCTGCTGCTGATCGCCTACGCCCTGCTGTTCCTGCCCCTGGCCCAGGCGCCGATCCGCGTGGCCCTGGAAAAGGCCTCGCCGCAACTGGAAGAAGCCGCCCGCACGCTGGGCCAGACGCCGCTGCGCGCCTTCCTGCGCATCACCCTGCCGATCATCTCGCCGGCCATGGGGGCGGGGTTCGTGCTGGTGTTCCTGGATAGCATGAAGGAACTGACCGCCACCCTGGTGCTTGGGCCTACGGGGCTGACCACCTTGGCTACGGCGGTGTGGGTGCATACGTCGACGCTGGAATATGCGGCGGCGGCGCCGTATGCGGCGTTGCTGATCCTGATTTCCGGGGTGCCTGTGTACCTACTGACGACGCGGGCGGCGCGGAGTGGGCGCTGAAGCGGGAGCGCTTTCGTAGGAGTGAGCTTGCTCGCGAACCAGGCTCCTTGTGACATAGACGCGATGGGACACTCCGCCCCCTCTCCCTAACCCTCTCCCTAACCCTCTCCCTGAAGGGAGAGGGGACCATTGGGCAGACGCTGGTGCTCCTGAGTCAGCCGGCAACACCGAAAGCTACCGGCTGAAACCATCACTTCTCTCGGCACGGACAAGCCCCCTCTCCCTTCAGGG
>Ga0182743_1001347_pt1 | contig 24304 bp, 21 predicted proteins | sample eDN3rd30CKraftOP_FD_128522 | JGI IMG/M metagenome (GOLD analysis project Ga0182743, IMG submission 128522) | Enriched Organic Plus compost microbial communities from Emeryville, California, USA - eDNA 3rd pass 30_C Kraft OP (version 2) (version 2) ... | reverse complement strand
TTCCACTTTTGCCTTTGGCCCCTTGAAATAGATGCGTGTGGGGACCAGGGTGAGGCCCTTCTGCTGGGTGGTGCCGATCAACCGTTCGATCTCGGCGCGATGCAAGAGAAGTTTCCGCGGCCGGTCCGGATCGTGGTTGTTGATCGTCGCCGGGGCGTAGTGCGGGATGTGGAGGTTCCGGAGCCAGACCTCGCCGTCCTCGACTACGGCGTACGCGTCACCCATCTGGGCGTTGCCCTCGCGGAGGGCCTTGACCTCGGTGCCGAGCAGGACGATCCCGGCCTCCATCTTCTCGACGACCTGGAACTTCTGCCTGGCCCGCCGGTTGGTGGCGACGTCACCGGAGGCCGGTGCCCGCTTCTTTCCCTTCTTCTTCGCCATGGACCCTTGATTATCCGTCAGCGGGGTCCAGGTCGACTCGCCCGTGGGGGGCATCGACCCTTTCAACGTGGACCGCGATCGGGTCGCCGAAGCTGACGCGGCGCCCCGTCTTCGAACCGACCAGCGCGGTTTCCTCCTCGTTCAGCTCGAAGCGCTCGCCCCGGATCCGGCGGGCCGGGACGAATCCCTCGTACACGTCCCCGAGCCGGCCGCCGAAACGCACGAATGCCCCCGACCGGATCACGCCCGAGACCTCGCCCTCGAACCGTTTGTCCCAGCCCTCCTCGAAGAGCTCCCGTTCCAGCAGGAAGGCTGCGCAGATGTCGTCGCAGTCCCGCTCCAGCAACATCGCCTCGCGCTCCCGCTCCGAGGCGTGGAGCGCGGCCTCGGCCGCCTCCCCGGTCGAGGGGGCCTCCTCCCCGCCGCCCACCGCCGAAAGCAGGGCCCGGTGGACCAGCAGGTCGGGGAAGCGGCGAATCGGCGAGGTGAAGTGGCAGTAGGCCTCGCTGCCGAGACCGGCGTGTCCGAGGTTCTTCTCGTGGTACCGGGCCGGCTTCAGGGATCGGAGGATGAGGCTGCTGTACGACTCGCCCCCGTGTCCGCGGCGCGCGGCCTCCTTCGCGACCGACCTCGACGCCTCCACGGCGATCTCGCCGGCCACGGTCGGCCCCATGCCGGAAGGAAGAGGCGGTGCCGGAAGGTCGAGGGAGGCGAGTTGCCCGAGCATCCTCTCGACCCGGTCCGGGTCCGGGAGCTCGTGAACCCGGTAGACCGACGGGATGCCGCGCGTACTGGTGAGCTCCGCGACCTGTTCGTTGGTCAGCACCATTAGTTGCTCGATCAGGCCGTGCGCTTCTGTCTGACGCTCCGCCACCGCGCCGGTCACGTTGCCCTCGTCGTCGAACCGGAACGAGGGCTCCGCCGATTCGACCGTAAGAGCCGATCCGGCTCGCCGCCCGGCCAGTACCGATGCCGCCCGGCGGGCCAGCTCGAGCTGCTCCGCCACGACGCCGGGCGCCCGCTCGCGGCCCGCGAAGATCCGGTCGAGCTGGTCGTAGTCGAGTCGGGCATCCGAGCGGATCCTGCTCCGGTAGAAGCTCGCGGACCTCACCTCTCCGGATCCCGACAGCACGATCTCGCTGGTCACCGCGAGTCGTTCTTCGCCGGGCGAAAGCGAACAGACGCCGCTGCTCAGGACGTGCGGGAGCATCGGTTCGACCGAGGTCGGCACGTAGGTGCTGTTGGCCCGCCGGAAGGCCTCTTCCTCCAGCGGGGAACCGGGCCGGACGAAGGCCGACACATCGGCGATGTGGATCCACAGCCGGACGCCGTCGCCCTCGCGGGTGGCGGAGACGGCGTCGTCGAAGTCCCTTGCGGTGGAGGGGTCGACCGTGAAGGTGGGCAGGCCGGTCAGGTCCTGCCGCGGCAACTCCTCCGGCGATGCCGCCGCGGCCTCGGCGGCATCCTCGATGAAGCGTGAGAAGCCCCGGCGACCCAGCCGTTCCAGGGCCATCGCTTCGGAGACGTCGCGGGCGTTGTCGATCCGTCCGAGGTCCCGGATCACCCGGGCGCGTCCGGCCCCGAACTCGACCCAGGCGATCTGGCCCTCGAAGGTCCTGGCCTTGCGGTCCAGGGCGACGGCGGCGCCGCGCTCGAAGAGCGGCCTGGCCGAGGTGAAGCGGCCCTTCCGCTCGAGCAGTGCGACCCTCCTCACGCCCTTCGGTGCCCTGGCGCCACGGGCCGCCATCATTCGTCCCGGTCGGTCTGGGCGCCGGACTCGATCTCGTCCGACAGCACCTCGAAGGCGCGGTCGAGCTGGACGTCCCGATCCGCCCCCTTGGGCAGGGGCTGGGTCACGTCGGGCTGGAGCCCCTTGCCGGCCAGCGAGACGCCCGCGGCGGTGAAGAACTCGCCCACGCTCAGATCCAGAGAGCCGCCGTTCTTGAGGTTCAGGACCTGCTGGAAGAGGCCCTTGCCGTAGGTCCGGGTCCCGACCACGGGTATCCCGAGATCGGTCTGGAGCGCGGCGGCGAGGATCTCGGCGGCCGAGGCGGTGTTGCGGTTCACGAGCACGACCATCGGCGGGACGTCCTCCAGGTTGCCGCCGACCGCGGTGAAGGTCTGGTCCTGCTGGGTGCGGGAGCGCGTCTCGACCACGACGTCGCCCTCCTCGAGGAAGACGCTCGAGGTGAAGATGGCCTCCTCGAGCAGCCCTCCCCCGTTCTCGCGCAGGTCGAGCACGATTCCGTCGGCGCCCTTGTCGATCACCCGTTGCGTGGCCCGGCGGAGCGCCGCGCTCGCTCCCCGGCTGAACGTGGCCAGCTGGACGTAGCCGAGCTTACGGCCGTCGACCTCGCGGATCCGGTTCGAGGTGACCGGGACGCGGATCTCGGCCCTGGTCAGTTCGTACTCCTTGACGGGGCCCTTCCCGCCCTTGCGGACCCCGAGCGTCACCCGGGTCCCGGCCGGTCCCTTGATCTCGGCCACGATCAGGTCGACGTCCTTGCCCCTGATCGATTCGCCGTCGACCGAAACGATCACGTCGCCCGCCTCCAGGTCCGCCTTCGCGGCCGGCGAACCCCGGAACACGTAGCCGACCTCGAGCCCCCGTTTGTCGTTCCGGCCGACCGTCATGCCGACGCCGCTGAAGCTGCCCTCCAGCGACTCGCTCAGCTTCTCGTTCTGTTCCGGCGTGAAGTAGTGGGAGAAACGGTCGTCGTAGCGCCGCCGCAGGCGCCGGATCATTCCCTCGATCGACGCGTCCTGGATCAGCTCCGGGTCCGTCTTGCGGAAGTAGGTCTCGCGGATCAACTCCGCGGCCTGGTCGGAGACCGTCTGTTCCCTGGCATCGTCCGCGACGAAGATCTCGCGGAGCGAATGCGGCAGGTTGTCGGGATGCCCTCCGGCCCAGAGGCCGAGGAGCATTCCGGCGATGACCGCCCAGACCGCGACCGTAGCTGTCTTCAATTTGCGTACCGACCCGCCGTGAGCGGGCCGGCCCCGCTCAGATCTTCAGGAACCGGCGCATCGTCAGGCCCGACCCGATGGCCGAGACCAGGATCGCCGCAATGAACAGGCACGCCACCAGGGCCGCGAAGGACATCGAGTCCTGCGCGTTCATCAGGGCGAACTTGTCCGAAAGCGGGTCCACGACTGTGATCTTGCCGATCCACAGGACCAGTATCGCAATCGCGCCGCCGAGGATGCCGACCACGACGCCCTCGATCATGAAGGGCCAGCGGATGAACCAGCGGGTGGCGCCGACGAGGCGCATCACCTCGATCTCGCGGCGGCGCGTGTAGATGGAGAGCCGGATCGTGTTTCCGATCAGGAGCAGCGAGGCGCAGATCAACAGCACGGTGATCACCGTGAGCACGAGTTTCAGCGCGCCGGTGACCTCCTGGATCGTGTCCGCGGTCTCCTGGCGGTCGTCCACCTTGTCGATGATCGGCGAGATGTACTGAGGCTTGCCGTTCGCCCCGACGGGCTGCATCGCCGAGCGGATCGAGTTCAGGTTCGACGCGTCATCGGGCTTGATGATGAAGTTGGCCGGGAGCGGGTTGCCGTTCAGTTCCTTGAGGACGTCGCGGTTCTCCTGGCCGAACTCCTCCTTGAACTCCGCCAGCGCGTCGGCCTTGGTCAGCAGGGTGACCGACTCGACGTGCGGGATGCCTTCGATCTTCTGCTGGAGTGCGTCGATCTCGGACCTGGTCGCGTCGTCGTAGAGGAAGGCACGCAGCTCGAGGTCGTCGCGCACGTCGGCGCTCTTGCTCTGGGCAGTCTGGAAGATCGGGATCAGCACGCCGAGCAACAGCGCCGTCAGCACCGTGGTGACGACCGCGGCCGTGGTCGGGGCGACGTTGCGCTTGATCGCGCGAAGCGCCTCGCCGGTGAAGAACAGAAGCTTGCCCATCAGTTGACTCCCTTGTGGCTCTTGCCGTGGCCGTTGGTGTGGCCCTCGACTCCGACGCCCATCTCGGCGCGCATGCGGACGCCGAACTCGGTGGTGGATTCCTCGGTGTAGCCACCCGCGATCTCGTCACGGATGACACGGCCCTCGTAGAGCTCGATCACGCGGCGGCGCATGCGGTCGACCATTTCGCGGTCGTGGGTGACCACGACGACGGTGGTTCCGGTCTTGTTGATCCGGTAGAGGAGCTGCATGATCCCGACCGAGGTGACGGGGTCGAGGTTTCCGCTCGGCTCGTCCGCGAGGAGGAGCGGCGGATGGTTGACGAACGCGCGGGCGACGGAGACACGCTGCTGTTCGCCACCCGACAGCTCGTCGGGGTAGTTGTGAAGCTTGGTGGAGAGTCCGACCAGCCGCAGGGTCTCGGGGACCTTCTGGCGGATCTCGGCCCGCGAGGCGCCGATCACCTGGAGGGCGTAGGCCACGTTGTCGTAGACCGTCCGGCTCGGCAGCAGCTTGAAGTCCTGGAAGACGGTGCCGATGTTGCGGCGGAGCTGCGGAATCTTCTTCTCCGGAAGCTCGTTGATGTCGCGGCCCGCGATCTTGATCGTGCCGTCGGTCGGTTCGAGTTCGCGGATGAGCATCTTGATCAGGGTGGACTTGCCGCAACCGGTCGGGCCGACCAGGAAGACGAAATCGCCTCGGTTGATCGCGAGCGAAACCCGGTCCACCGCGAGGTGGCCGCCGGGGTAGACCTTGCTGACGTCGCGCATCTCGATGATCGGGGCGCCGCCCTTGCGGGGACGCTCGGCCCGCTTCCGGGCCCGGGCTGCCTCGAGCTCCGCGTTGACCGACTTCTTTTTCTTCTTTCCGAAAGCCATCTGGTTCGCCCTATTCCCCCCGGGCCGGGGTATTCCTTCCCTTGGCGGACAACGCCCAGTCCGTACGGGGGCGTCCCTCCAGGAAACCTTGATTCCGAAGTGAGCAAAACGTTAGCATTTGCTCATACGCCTTTAGGTGGCATGAAGACGAGGCGGTACGATTCGTGCAGTGTCCAGGGCAGCCCAAATGTTCCCCCGGGTCGCCCTCCTCATGTGCGGCACCCTCCTCCTCTTCGCGTTCGGCTCCTCGACCGGCGAGGCGTCCGCGAACGAGGCTGCCGCCGGGGTCTCGATCGTGAACGGCAGGACGACCACCATCGCCAAGTGGCCGTGGCAGGTCGCCCTCACCGTGAGCCGCAAGGCCGCCCCCAACCGGCCGACCAGCCGGAGGTTCTTCTGCGGCGGGGCCGTGCTCGCCCCCACCCTCGTCGTCACGGCGGGCCATTGCGTGGCGGACCTCAAACCCCGCCAGGTGCGCAGGCTCGAGATCGTCAGTGGCCGCACCCGGCTCAACTCGAACCTGGGCGAGGTCAGCCGGGTCGTCCAGCGGATCATGCCCCGGACCCCGTCGGGCCGGCTCCGGTATCGCACCATCCTGGGCATCGCGGACTGGGACATCGCGCTCCTCCGCCTCGCGACCCCCGTTTCCGCCGAGCCGATCCGGATCGCCGGCCCCGACGAGGCCGCCTCGTGGGCACCCGGCCAGGTCGCCTGGACCACCGGGTGGGGAATAACCAGGGGTTACACGAACAAGGTGAGCAAGACCCTCCGGGTGGCGACCCAGGTGATCCTCACCGACGCTCTATGCCGGCGTTCCGATGGCGTCTCCTTCCGGTCCTCGACGATGAACTGCATCGGCGGGCCGGCCGGCAACAGCTCCACCTGCAGCGGGGACAGCGGCGGACCGCTGGTGGTCAAGACCTCGCTCGGCTACCGGCTCGTCGGGCTGACCAGCTACGGCGACAACGGGTGCCGGGGATTCTTGCCCTCGGTCGACACCCGGATCGCGGGCAATGCGATCCGCGAATGGGTCGCGGCGACCGCATTGCGGGTGGCGGGGGTCGACGTGATCGGGTCCGGCGGCGAGGCGGCACCCGTGCGCGAATGGTGCCGGGTGCCGGAGATCTTCGGCCTGACGGTCCGCCAGGCGGGTTCGAAGCTCGCCGCACGCGGCTGCCGGCTCGGGCGGGTCCGAGTCGACCGGTGGGGCGCCGGACCGAGCCGCAGGGTGATCGGTTACTCGCGCATCCCCGGCTGGTTCGCCCCGCTCGGTTCCCGCGTGAACGTCTGGATCAGCCCCTGATCGGGTATTCCTGGGCAATGACCACCACCGAAAAGATCCTCCGTCGCGCCATCACCGCCTTCGTCGTGCTGGGCCTGGGCGCAGGATTCGTCGCGGGCTGCGGCTCCGACGACTCCGGAAACGGCAACTCCGGCTACAAGTCAGAGCCCTCCGGGTCTTCGGGCGACACCGGCACGGGACAGGGTGGCGAGATCACGCCCGACGAGAAGAACCCCGACAGCGCCGGCGACAGGAAGGACGCCCCCGACAAGGGCATCTCGGATCGCCCCGGTGGCCCGGGGTCCAAGCCGGCCAGTCCCTGACGTTCAGTCCCCGGCGGGAACCACGAGGGTCCGTGCCAACAGGACGACGCCGCTCGCCACCGCCGCGACGAAAAGCGCCAGTCCCACGTACAGCGTCACGCCCGAATCGCTCAGGAACAGCATCGCTCCGCCGAGAGCGGCGACCGCGAGGACGGCCAGGGCCGCTCTGCGCCGCACCGGTCCGAGGCCCCTCGCGGCCGCTCCCCCCTCGGCCGGGGGCACGTCAAGCGGATCGAACCGTCCGCCGAGAACCAGGCCGTAGAGCAGGGTGAGCGACGGAATCAGCAGGAGTATCCCGAGGCCGACCGCGATCAGAAGGCCGATTATCACCTCGTTCGAAGCCGCCGCTTCGCGGATCGTGAGCCCGGGAAGCAGCTCGGGCTGCTGGGCGATTCCCCAGCCGGCGATGACACAGGCGGCCGCGGCCGCGGCCGCGAACCGCGCCGGCGGGTAACGTCGGGTGCCGAGCAACCACAGGGTCGCGGTTCCGGCGATCGCCGACCCGTAGACGAAGAGTCGGCCGACCTCGTGACCCCGGTCACCCGAGACCAGCATCGCGTCGAAGAACTCCCGCGATTCCGCATGGAGGACCAGCAGCCCGATCGCCGCCATCAGTCCGGTCGCCACGCCGCTCAACAGCCCCCGGGCGCGGAAATCCTCGGCCAGGTCATTTTCACCGCGGCGATCGGCGTCGGCCGCCAGGTAGACCGTGGCCAGGTAGGCGGAAAGCGCCACGAAGAGCAGTCCGATCGTGATCGGCACGGGAGCGAGCCACGAACCAAACAGGTCGCCCTGGGCATTGCCGGGCGGCACGTCGCCCTCGACTATCGCACCGATCACCGTGCCGAGGGCGAAGGGCACCAGGATCGAGGATGCCGCCGCCATGTACCGGATCGCCGGCCGGCCGCTGACACCGCCCGCAACGTACCCGACCGCCCTGAGGATGATCCCGAGGCAGGCGAGGAGGAGCGGGATCCAGAGGGTCGAGAAGATCGCACCGAAAACCTCCGGGTACGCGGTCCAGCAGATCACGAGCACGAAGATCAGCCAGACGTGGTTCGCCTCCCAGACCGGTGCCATCGAGCGGTGGCCCGAGTCCTTGATCTTCTCCGAGGTCTCGCCGCGGGCGGTCACGGCCCAGATCGGGGCGCCGAAATCGGCGCCGGCGAGGATCGCGTAGGCGATGAGGCCGATCAGGATCAGGATCGCGGGGACGTCAGCCAGTTCCATCGGTCACCTCCCCCGTTTCCATTGCGGCGATCTCGGGCGGCAAGGGTTGCCTGGCTATCTTCCGGAGCACCCAGAACACGGTCGCGATCAGGACCACGTACACGGCGAAGAGGGCGGCGAAGCCCACCACGATCCCGTCCGCACCGGTCACCGCCTGCTCGGTCCGCATCACCCCGTACACGACCCACGGCTGCCGGCCGACCTCGGTCGTCACCCAGCCCGCGATCAGCGCGACCACCGCGGCGGGCCCGGCCAGCATCACCGCCCGGTAGAACCAACGCGTGTCCGGCAGCTTCCGTCGCCGGAACCAGACGAAGAGGAACCAGGCCGAGAGCGCGGCCAGGCCAGTACCGATCCCGACCATGGTCTGGAAGGCGATCCTCACGATGTTGATCGGTGGCCGGTCCTCCTCCGGGACGGTTTCCAGTCCCTGGACGGTGGCGTCCGGATCGTGGTAGGCGAGCAGCGAGAGCAGCTTCGGGATCTCGATCCCGTACTCGATCTCGCCGTCCGGTTCGTACCAGCCGAGGATCGTTTCCGGCGCTCCCTTGGTGGTCTTGTAGAGGCCCTCGAACGAGGCGAGCTTGATCGGCTGGTCGTCGGCCACGGTCCGGGCCGCCCAGTCACCGATCAGGAGCTGCCCCGGCGCGGCCAGACAGGCGACCGCGAGCGGGACGACCATCGCGGTCCTGAAGTAGTCACCCCGCCGCCCCCGCACCCAGGAGTAGGCGTAGATCCCGGCGATGGTGAATCCGACCACGATGTAGGCGGCGAAGTACATGTGGGTGAGTTGCGGCCACAGGTGCCCGTTCGCGAACAGGGCCTCGAACGGCTTCACGTCCACGACCTCGCCCGCCTGGTCGATCGAGAATCCCGACGGATTGTTCATCCAGGCGTTGACGGCGATCACCATCATCGAACCTGTGATTCCCGTCACGATCACCGGGATCCCGGTCAGGATGTGGCGCTGCGGGGAAATCCGGTCCCAGCTGTACACGTAGATCGAGATGAAAATGGCCTCGATGAAAAAGGAAAAGCCCTCCAGGCCGAAGGCCAGGCCGAAGACGTCACCGAACGCCGACATGAAGCCCGGCCACAACATGCCGAGCTCGAAGCTGAGCAGGGTGCCCGTGACGACCCCGGCCGCGAAGAGGGTGATCATCACCTTCGACCACCGCCGCGCGATCGCCGAGAAGTGGGCCTTCCCCGTTCGCAGGCCCAGCCACTCCATGAAGATGACCAGGCTGGGGAAGGCGATCCCGAAACAGACCAGGGGAATGTGCATGGCGAACGACATCGCCTGCATCTGCCGGGCCTCCAGCAGATAGTCCTGGTTCACATCGGGGAACGAATTGCCCGGACCGAAGACGAATTCGCCGGCCGCTGCAACCAGATCGAGCACGACCCCACCCTAACCGCCGGGCAGGTCGTCATCGCGGTCAGCCGATGCTGACCATCCTCTCGATCGGGAGACGGGCCTTTTCGGCGAGGTCCTCGTCGACCTTGACCTCGAACTTCATGTCCCGCAGCGAGTCACGAAGCTTCGGGAGGGTGATCATCTTCATGTACTTGCAGTAGGCCATCCGGTTGGCCTCGATCAGGTTCGCCCCCGGCACCGCCTGCCGCATCGGGTAGAGCATGCCATTCTCGGTGGCGACGATGTACGTGCCGTTGGGGTTCTCCCGAACGTAATCGATCATCCCGGAGGTCGAGAGCATGTGGACGCCCTCGGGATCGATGTCGCCGTTCGCCACGTACTCCATGGCCTGGGTCGAGCAGCCGCACTCGGGGTGGATCAGGAACTCGGCCTCGGGATGCTCGGCCCGGGTGCGGGAGATGTCGTCCGGCCGGATGCCGGCGTGGACGTGGCACTCGCCGTCCCACACGTGGAACCGACTGCGGCGCTCGGGATCGTCCTTCAGACCGGTCTCGCGCTCGACGAACGCGCCGAGCCACATGTCGGGACCGAACAGTATCTCGGTGTCCTCGCCGTGCTCTGCCCAGATGTGTTCAACGACCTTCACCGCGTTCGAAGAGGTGCAGCAGTAGTCGGTCTCCGCCTTTACCTCCGCCGAGGTGTTGACGTACATGACGACCATCGCGTCGGGGTACTTCGCCTTCCACGCCCTCAGCTGATCCGCGTTGATCGAGTCCGAGAGCGAGCAGCCGGCGCCGAGGTCCGGAATGAGCACCTTCTTCTCGGGTGAGAGGATCGAAGCGGTCTCGGCCATGAAGTGAACGCCGCAGAACTCGACGACGTCGGCATCCGCCGCCTCGGCCTGGCGGGAGAGTCCGAGCGAGTCGCCGATGTAGTCGGCCACGTCCTGGACCTCGGGAAGTTCGTAGTTGTGGGCCAGGATGATCGCGTTCCGCTGCTCGGCCAGTTCCCGGATCTCGGCGCTGAGCGCCTCGATCTCGGCCGGATCGAGGGGCGGCGGGACGTCCGACGCCTGGAGGACTGGAAGTTCAGTGGGCATGTACCGATTCTACGCACCGCCCGCGCTCGATCCCGATCCGTGCCGCGAGAGCGCCCCGCCCCCTGCTTCCCGCTCCGGCCTGCCGGGCGGACCGCCCGTCGGCATACCGATCGATGTACGCAATCTTCTTCGAGAAACACGTTAGGCTACGAACGAATCGAGTCAGCATCGGCAGGAGCTGAGAATCGGGGGTCTGGGGAACCGGCTTTCCGGGTTCAGCGGGTCCCACAGGGATGAAAGGGAATGATGAGGTACTCGAATCACTTGAAGGTCACGGTCCTCGCGATCGCGTTTCTCGTGCTGGGCATGTCGGCCAGCGCCCAGGCGGACCGGTCGGTTCGGTTGACGCTCCAGCCGTCGTCCGCGGCCTGTACGGCCTGGGACCAGTTGGACTGCTCGTATCTCGAAGTGCGCAATGGCAATGCCCCGGCCCCCGATCCGGAGACCGACCCACAGCCGACCTTCCTGAACCTCGCGAACCTGCCGGGTCAGGTCACGGTCGACGCCACGATCAGCGACCTCGGTGAGGTTACGATCGATCCGGAATCGGTCCGGTTCCCCGCCTACCCGACCTCGCTCGAAAACGCACTGGTCGGGACGGTCTCCATCCAGATACAGATTTCCGCTTCCGCTCCCTGGACGGGCACCTTCGACGAGGCAACCGGGGCGATGAACCTCGTCGCCCCGGTCGGACTCACGTTCAAGCTCAACTGCGACCCGGTTGCCAACGTGACCTGCGCGGCGGTGTTCGGATCCGAGGGCAACATGGGAACCTGGGCGGTGACCCCGAAGGGGCCGATCGATCCACTGACCACGGGCAACCTGATCGCGCCCGCGCCGCCGCTCGAGTACGGGGAAGAGTGGCTCGGCCCCGACGCGGAGAACGGCTCACCGTTCGACGAGAGCGGAATCGGCACCCTGATCAACAACAACCTCGAGATCGAGAACCTGGAGCCCGATGACTGCGTGGATCCGACGTCGCTCGCCTGCTCCAATCCGGCGGTCGGCGGGCTGATCGCACCCTCGCTGAACGGGGCCCTCGGGACCGTGTACGACTCGGCGGCGCCCGAGAACGACCGCGATTCCGTCCCGGGCGCTATCGACATGCGATTCACGTTCGAGATGTCGGAACCGCCGATCCTCCAGGCCGATCCGGACCAGCTCGAGTTCGAAGGCATGAACGACGACGGCAGCCAGCCCCTGGGCACCAGCTCGGCCGCGATGACCACGACGATCAGCGCGCTCGACGCCGGTGACGTGATCATCCACTCGATCTACACCGGAGGAGAGGACGAGAACGACTTCCTGGTCACCAGCTCGCGCGGCTGCCTGCCGCTCCTGGAATCCGGCGCCGACTGTGATGTCAACCTCCGCTTCAACCCGAGCGAGTCCGGGGAGCGGACGGCCACGCTGTTCGCCGCGATCATGAACCCGGTCACGGGCGAGAACGAGGTCGTCGAACTGGCTTCGTTGAGCGGCGAGGGCGGCACCCTCCCCCAGGGTCCGACCGGACCCACCGGGCCCTCGGGGTCCGACGGTCCCACGGGACCCACCGGACCGTCGGGCCCCAGAGGCGAGGCCGGGGCGCTGGTCGCGATCAGCTCGGTGGACGGGATCGCACTCGGGACCAGGCCGAAGAGGATCGCCACCGTGTCCAGCCGGGGCACCGCGATCCGGGTGAAGGCACCACGGAAGGCAATCATCAGGGTCAAGGGCCGGCGGTACCCGGTACGGATCACCTCGCCCTCGAAGGTGGGCAGGAACAGGAAGGGACAGATCAAGGTGAAGGGTTCCCGACCCGCGGTGAGGGCGCTCAGGGGCCGGGCCTCCGCCCGGCTCAGGGTTCCGGTGACGGTCACCGCCGGCGATCGACGCCAGAAGGAGACCCTCAAGGTGCGCCTCAAGTAGGACGGACCGGAACTTCGGGCTCGCCCTGAAGACGGAACGGACCGGCGGGCCTGCCACCGCCGGGACGTTCCGGGCGGGTGGCGGGACGGGGCGTGGATCCCGTCCCGCGTCCGCCTGACCGGATCAGGCGAGGGGGTCGAGCAGGAGCGAGACGTCGAGCTGCGGGGCGGAATGCGTCAGTGCCCCGATCGAGATGAAGTCGACGCCGGTTTCGGCGACGTCGCGAACGTTCGCCAGGTTCATGCCGCCGGAGGCTTCGAGTTCGATCCCTCCACCGGCGGACTCGCGGAGATTCACCGATTGCCGGAGCAGGTCGAGGTCCATGTTGTCGAGAAGGATCCGGTCGGCTCCCGACTCGATCGCCTCGGCGACCTGCTCGAGGTTCTCCGCCTCCACCTCCACCGGCAATCCCGGTGAGTTCTCCCGGCACGCCGCCACCGCCTGAGCGACACCTCCGGCCATGCTGATGTGGTTCTCCTTGATCAGGACGGCGTCGTAGAGTCCGAAGCGGTGGTTCATCCCGCCGCCCCAGGACACGGCCTGCTTCTCGAGGGCGCGAAGTCCGGGCGTCGTCTTCCGCGTGTCGAGGATCCGCGTGCCGGTGCCCCCGACCGCGTCGACGTACCGGGCCGTGAGGGTCGCTATCCCGGACAGGTGGCCGAGCAGGTTGAGGGCGACCCGTTCGCCGGCGAGGATCGCCCGGGCGGACCCGTTCACGAGGGCGATGTCGCGCGGAACCGCGTCGTGCCAGTGGCCCTCGACCACGGTCCGGTCCACCTCCGCCACCCCGACCTGCCGGAAGACCTCCTCGACCACGTCGAGGCCGAACACGACCCCGGGCTGCTTCAGCACGATGCGGGCCTGGGCCTGGAGGTCGGCCGGGACGGTCGCCTCCGAGGTGACGTCCCCGGACCCGACATCCTCCTCCAGCGCCCGTGCGATCAGCTCCGAGGTTCCGGCGGGAAGATGGCTCATGCGGGGAGCCTATGCTGTCCTCGATGGGTTCGTTCTCCCACACCGCGTTCGACACCGCGCTGGGGCCCGTGGCGATCGCCGCGACCGACGAGGGTGTGGTGCGCTGCAACCTCCCGGGCTCGGATCCCGACGCGCTCGTCGATGAGGTGATGGCCCGGACCGGGCTCGATCCGGTCGAGGGCGGCGAGCTGGTGGACGAGGCCGCGGATCAGGTGATCGCCTTCCTGGAGGGGGACCTGACGGAGTTCGACGTCGGGCTCGACTGGCGCCTGATCGGAGGCTTCCACCGGAAGGTCCTCCAGGCCACCGCGACGATCCCCTTCGGCGAAACCGCCTCCTACGGCGAGGTCGCCGCCATGGCCGGGCGGCCCGGCGCCGCGCGGGCCGCCGGCACCGCCCTCTCCCTGAACCCGATCGCGCTGATCGTCCCTTGCCACAGGGTCATCAAGGCAGACGGGACGACGGGCGGCTACGGCGGCGGCGCCGCCGGAACGGCCCTGAAACAACGCCTCCTGGACCTGGAACGTCCGGAGTCCCAGCCGACGAAGAGTCTGTTCCAGCGGTTGGGGCTTTCGTAGGAGAGAGCGGGAACCGCCCGGTGCGACTCGAGCCGGCTATCCCGCCGTCCGGTTCAGGTATTCGCGGATGAACCCGTCGATGTCGCCGTCCAGCACCCGCTGGGCGTCACCGACCTCGTAGTCCGTCCGGTGGTCCTTGACCATCGTGTACGGCTGCAGCACGTAGGAGCGGATCTGGGAGCCCCAGGCGACGTCCTTGACCTCGCCCCTTTCCTGGTTCACGGCCTCGGCCCGCTTGCGTTCCTCGAGCTCGATCAGCTTGGACTTGAGCATCTGCATCGCGACGGCCTTGTTCTGGGTCTGCGATCGCTCGTTCTGGCACTGCACGACGATCCCGGTCGGCTCGTGGGTTATCCGGACCGCGGAATCGGTCTTGTTGACGTGCTGGCCACCGGCCCCCGACGCCCGGTAGGTGTCGACCCGGATGTCGCCCTCATCGATCTCCACGTCGACGGCTTCGTCGACGACCGGCGCGACGTCGACCTGCGCGAAGCTGGTGTGGCGACGCGCGGACGAATCGAACGGCGAGATCCGGACGAGGCGGTGGACTCCCCGCTCGGCCGCAATCAGCCCGTACGCGTTCTCCCCCTTGAGGACGAACGTCGCCGACTTCAGCCCGGCCTCCTCCCCCTCGGACGCCTCTCGCATCTCGACCGAGAAGCCGCGCCGTTCCGCCCAGCGGAGGTACATGCGCAGCAGGATCTCCGCCCAGTCCTGGGAGTCGGTGCCGCCGGCCCCCGCATGGACCGTCACGATCGCGTCGCCGTGGTCGTACTCGCCGCTGAAGAGGCGTTCCTCCTCGAGTTCCTCGAGCCGCGACTCCACCGACGAGAGCTGCTCCTCCAGTTCGGCCGCCATCTCCTCGTCGGACTCGGCCATCTCGGCCATCTCGGCGAGGTCCCCTGCCTCGGCCTGGAGGTTGCGGAAGCTCTCGAGCTTTCGCTGGGCGCGCGCGTGCTCGGCCGAAACCGTGGCCGCTGAATCCTGGTCGTCCCAGAATCCGGGCTTCTGCATCTCCTCCTCGAGCCGATCGACCTCGGCCTGGAGCCCGTCGGGATCCAGGTAGTCGGTGAGCAGTTTGAGGGTCTCGTCGATCGTCGCGAGTCGGGCGGCGATCGATTCGGTGTTCACGGCCTCGGCCATGTGGTGGAGCCTACCTTTCGGGGCCTCTGAGAAGATCTCTTGCCCATGTCGGCGGCCAGCAAGGACAACGATCGGCGTCGCAGCCGGTTGATCCGGGTGATCTGCGTCTCGATCGCGGTCGCGATCCTGACGATCTCGTTGAAGTTTCTCGCCTGGATCCTGACGGGATCCATCGGCCTCCTCTCGGACGCGGCCGAATCCGTCGTGAACCTGGTCGCCGCCGGGGTCGCACTGGTCGTGATCCTCTGGGCGACCAGGCCGGCAGACGAGGACCACACCTACGGCCACCAGAAGGCGGACTACCTTTCCGCCGGGTTCGAGGGCGCCCTGATCCTGCTCGCCGCGGTGACGATCGCGTACGCCGCGATCGACCGCCTGCTCAACCCGGTCGAATTGACCGAAGTGGGGGTCGGCCTGGCGATCACCGCCGGGGCCTCGGTGTTGAACCTCCTCGCCGCCCGCCTGCTGATCAGGACCGGCGAGCAGGAGACGTCGATGGTGCTGGTGGCCGACGGGAGACACCTGATGACCGACGTGTGGACGTCGGCCGGGGTGATCGCGGGCGTCGCCCTCGTGTGGATCACCGGTTGGGGGACGCTGGACCCGATCATCGCGCTGATCGTCGCGGCGAACATCGTCCGGACCGGCACCGCGCTCGTCTCCGACTCGATGGCCGGGCTGATGGACAGGGCCCTCCCCGACCAGGAGCTCGCCCTGGTCCACGAGGTTCTGGACCGATACTCGGCCCGGAACATCCAGTTCCACGCCCTCCGTACCCGCAGGGCCGGCCGGCGCACGTTCGTGTCCGTCCACGTGCTGGTGCCGGGGGACTGGAGCGTCAAGGAGGGACACGACCTGGCCGAGGAGGTCGAGCAGGACCTCCGGGCCCGGTTCGAGCAGGCCACGGTGTTCACCCACCTGGAACCGATCGAGGACCCCGTCAGCTTCGCCGACACGGGCCTGGACCGAACCTCAGATCCACATACCTAGGCAACCACCCGGGCTCGTTGCCGCCTAGGCGCCGAAGGCTGCTCTTGCCTCCTCGTAGTCGTCGAAGGGCTGCCAGCGTTTGACCATTCCGTCCTCGATCTCGAAGAGCCAGCCCAGTTCGTCCGTGTACGCGATCTCGTCGGTGTCCTCCCAGCGCCACTCCCGGAGGACCTTGAAGAGGACCCGGTTGCCGGCCGCCTCGCAGGACTTGACCAGCACGGTCTGCTGGACCCCGCCCGGGGTCTTCGTCGCCCAGGCGCGGGCCTCCTCCCGGCCTCGCTGCAGCCCCTTCATGGCGTGAAGTTCCACATCGGGATGGAGCAGGTTCACGAACTCGTCCAGTTCGGACCGGTTGAAGGTCGATACGAACTGCCGGGCGATTTTTTCTTCAGGGCCGATGACGCCCTCGCGCTAGCGCGTGCCTAGGAACCGTGGCACTTCTTGTATTTCTTGCCCGAGCCGCACCAGCACGGATCGTTCCGTCCGATGTTCTCGCGTTCGGTCTTGACCACGGTGGCCGCGCCCCCGTCGCCTCCCACATTGGGTACGCCGGCAGGTACGACACCGGGCACCCCGCCCGCGTCGGACGGTCCCGGGGTGGTTCCCGCCGCGACCTCGGCGAGGGCCGAGGGCTGCTCCTCGGCGGTCCCGCCGGAGTAGTCGAAGCTGCGCTGGTCGGGCTCCTCCGCCGGCGGTGCGAACGCGCCGTCGGCCTGGCCGGGTTCGATCTCGATCTCGACGTTGAAGACGAGGCGGCTGAACTCTTCCCAGATGCCGTTCATCAGCTCCTGGAACATGGCGTAGCCCTCGTTCTTGTACGCGACGAGCGGATCGATCTGGGCGAAACCACGGAGGTGGATGCCTTCGCGGAGGTAGTCCATGTCGTAGAGATGCTCGCGCCAGCGGGAATCGATCACCTGGAGGAGGAGCGTCCGTTCGAGGTAGCGCATGATTTCCTCGCCGAACTCCTCCTCGCGCTCGTCGTACGCCTTCTGGGCGTCCTCGTAGAGCTCCTGCTTGAGGGCCTCGGGATCCGTCGACTCCGGCGACATGCCCGCGACGTCGACGGCACACGGCCAGATCAGGTGGAGCTGCGAGTCGAGCCCCGCGAAGTCCCAGTCCTCGACGATGTCGCCGGCGGTGTACTCGTCCACGAGCCGCCCGATCACGCCGTTGATCTCCTCGCGGGCGATATCGGACATGTCGCGGCCCTCGAGGATCTCGCCGCGGTACTTGTAGATCACGCGGCGCTGCTCGTTCATGACGTCGTCGTACTCGAGAACGCGCTTGCGGATCAGGAAGTTCTGTTCCTCGACCTTCTTCTGGGCGTTCTCCACCGTCTTGGTGAGCATCTTCGCCTCGAGGGGCATCTCGTGGCCCTCGTCGTCGACCGGACCGAGCCGGTCGAGGATCTTGTAGATCCGGTCCCCGGCGAAGAGGCGGATCACGTCGTCCTCGGCGGAAAGGAAGAATCGCGAGGCGCCCGGGTCACCCTGACGGCCGGCGCGGCCTCGGAGCTGGTTGTCGATGCGGCGCGACTCGTGCCGCTCGGTGCCACAGATGAACAGGCCGCCGAGCGCCTTGACCTCCTCGGCCTCCTCGTCGCACTGGGGCTTGAGCTCGGCCGTCAACTCCGCGAGCTTCTCGTGGAAGTCCTCGTCCTCCGGGGACATCCCCTGCCTGACGAGTTGGGCGTGGGCCATGCCCTCGGGATCGCCGCCGAGCTTGATGTCGACGCCACGACCCGCCATGTTGGTGGCGATCGTGACCGCTCCCTTGCGACCGGCCTGGGCGATCGTCTCGCCTTCCTTCTCGGCGTGCTCGGGCTTCGCGTTCAGCACCACGTGCTCGATGCCCTTCTTCTTCAGCTCCCTCGAGATCATCTCCGAGACCTCGACGGAAACCGTGCCGACCAGGATCGGCTGACCGGTCTCGTGCCGGGTGACGATCTCCCGGATGACGGCCGCCCACTTGCCTTCCTTGGTCTTGAATATCTGGTCGTTCTGGTCGTCGCGGATGATCGGCCGGTGGGTCGGTACCTCCACGACCGGCACCTTGTAGATCTTCATGAACTCGACCGCCTCGGTCAGGGCGGTACCCGTCATGCCCGACAGCTTGTCGTACAGGCGGAAGTAGTTCTGCAGGGTGATCGTGGCGAGCGTCTGGTTCTCCTCGCGGATCGCCACGCCCTCTTTCGCCTCGACCGCCTGGTGGAGGCCCTCGGACCAGCGCCGGCCCTCGAGGATGCGGCCGGTGAACTCGTCGATGATCATGACCTCGCCGTCGACGACCGCGTAGTCCTTGTCCTTCTTGTAGAGGGACTCCGCCTTCAGGGCCTGGATCAGGTGGTTGACCAGGTTGCCGTTCTCGGCCAGGTACAGGTTCTCGATGCCGAGGAACTTCTCGGCGTTTTCCACGCCGCGTTCGGTCGGCGAGACGGTCTTGTGCTTCTCGTCGTACTCGTAGTCGTAGTCGGCCGACGAGGTGTCCTTGCTCTCGCCCATCGACTTGAGCTTGGTCTTGGCCGGGACGCCCACGAGCTGCTTTGCGAGGCGGGCGAACGTGTAGTAGGTCTGGGCTGCCTCCTCCGGAGCGCCGGAGATGATCAGCGGGGTCCGGGCCTCGTCGATGAGGATGTTGTCGACCTCGTCCACGATCGCGAAGTCATGCGCGCGCTGGACCTTCTGGTCGAGCGAGGCGGCCATGTTGTCGCGGAGATAGTCGAACCCGAACTCGGAGTTCGTGCCGTAGGTGACGTCGCAGGCGTACTTCTCGCGCCTCGTCGCCGGATCGTCGTTTTCCTGGATCCAGCCGACGCTCACGCCCAGCATGTCGTAGATCGGCTTCATCCAGAGCGCGTCTCGCTTGGAGAGGTAATCGTTGACCGTGACGACGTGGACCGACTTGCCGCCGAGCGCGTTCAGGACGATCGGCAGGGTGCTGGTCAGGGTCTTGCCTTCACCGGTCTTCATCTCGGCGATGGCGCCGTCGTGCACGACCATTCCGCCGATCAGCTGCACATCGTAGTGCCGCTGGCCGAGCGCGCGTGACGCGGCCTCGCGGGTCAGGGCAAACGATTCGGGCAGCAGGTCGTCGAGCGACTCTCCGTTCTTCGCCCGCTCCCTGATCGCGTTCGCTTCCTCGAGGAGTTCGTGATCCTCGAGTTCCTTCATCTCGGGCTCGATCCGGTTGATCGAAGCGACCCGCTTCTCGTATGCCTTGAACTTGCGCCCCTCCCCCATCCTGAGCGCACGATCGATTAGCTGAATGGCCATGTTGACAAGGGTAACTGTTGCGGGTCACGGCCGATTAAAGCCGCAAAAGAGAGGGCCGGAAGACCCGGCCCTCTCGCACTGCTGAAACTCTCTTTCCGGGTCAGATTCCCGGCTGGGCGCCTCCGGCCTCGCGGCCCTGGAGGCGATTCACAAGCTTCCGGGTTTCCCTCCTCTTTCGCCGCTTCTCGCGGTGCCGTTTCACCTGCCTGCGCATGTCCTCTGCGAGTTCGTGGATGGTGTGCATCATGTCCGGACTCGCCTCGTGGGCGTGGAGGGTTACGCCCTTCAAGTGAAGCGTCGCCTCGGCCACGAACTTGTCGGAAATGGCCGGGTTCTGCTCCTCGGAGACGACAACTTCGATGCGGGCCAGCGGCGATACCTGTTCACCTAGCCGCCGGAACCGCTGGGTCACCTGCTCGCGCATCTCGTCGTTGACTTCGACGTTGCGTCCACGAATTTCGATTCGCATGGAGACTCCTCGCGGGTTGTGTTCCTTTGGCCGATGGTAGCCGGGCCGCAAGACGGTGACAAGTTCAGGTTTCCTAAATTCAGAGTCGCCGCGTGAACGTCAACGCATGGACCTCGCGTGAGCCCGCGCGGCGAAGCGAAGCGGCCCCCGCGGAAAGGGTTGCACCCGTGGTCATCACGTCGTCGACCAGGAGCACCGCCCGCCCTCCGAGCACCCGCGGGGCGTCTTCGGTCGGCCGGATGTCGGGCGGGTCGGTGAGCCTTCCACGCCGCCCCCTCCCCCGCTGGCGTCGCGAACCCCGCCTGCGGAGCACCGGCGATTCCGGCTCTTCGAGGCCCGCGAGGTCGGCGACCCTCGAGGCCAGCATGGCCACCGGGTCGAAGCCCCGCCACCAGGTCCTCAGGCTTGCGGGCGGTACGGGCACCACCAGCGGTCCGGCGCCGCGCCAGGGCCCCAGGGTGTCGGCCATGAATCCGGCGATGAGGGCCGCCAGACCGGTCAGGTGACGGAACTTGAAGGCGGCCAGGAGCGCCCGGGCGACGCCGTCGTGGTCGGCACAGGAAGCCATGGTGTCCACGCCCTCGGGCGGATCGGTCCGGATCGGGCGCGCGGCGTTCATCTCCCGCGTGCAGCGGGCGCAGAGCAGCATCCCGGGATCGCCCGCCCGCCGGCAGACGACGCAGAGCGGCGGAACGAAGAGCCCGGCGATCCGTCCTGGATCCATCCCGGCAGCATGGATCGGGAAGGATCAGGCGTGGTGCGCGGAGGGTGACGAATCAGTCAAGCGTCGGCCCGAGGAGGCCGCCGGCGAGGAACGCGCCCTTCTCGAGCGAGGCGCGGTCGAGCAGGACCGCTTCGCGCACGCCGGCGCGCGCCCCGATCGAGCAGTTTCGTCCCAGGACCAGGGGCCCTACGAGCTGGGCGCCCTCGCCGATCCGGGCGCCTTTGCCGATCAGGATGGGGCCGTCGAGTTCCGCGCCCTCGAGGCCCTCGACCGATCCCTCGGCCCAGACCTCTTCCCGGACCTCGTTCTCGGGGAGCCCCAGGTCGACGTCGCCGAACAGGGCGTCGAAGTTGCTCTGGATCAGCTCGTCGATGGTGCCGATGTCGTTCCAGTACGAGTCCGTCTCGTGGGCGTAGAAGGCGAGTCCGGCGTCGAGGAGGGCGGGGAACACGTCGTAGGCCCAGTCGGCGAACTCGTCGGGATGCCCGGGTGCCATGAGCTTGCTCTCGCCGGGGGCGGGGAAGTAGTCGAAGATCTCGCGGTTGAACATGTAGATACCGCAGTTGGCGAGGTCGGAGAGGGCCTCCTCCGGGTCGGGCTTCTCCTGGAAGCCCTGGATGCGCCCCTCCTCGTCGGTGATCACGACCCCGAACTCCGACGTGTCGGAGACCCGCCTGGTGGCCAGGGTGGCGATGCCACCGTGCGAGCGGTGGAACTCCCGCATCTTCGCCAGGTCGATGTCCGTCATCGCGTCGCCCGAGATCACGAGGAAATCGTCCTCGAAGAAATGCGATGCCTTGCGAACGCCGCCGGCGGTCCCGAGCAGTTCGTCCTCGGCGCTGTACTCGAGCGAGATCCCGAACTTCGAGCCGTCCCCGAAATGACCCTTGATGACTTCCGGGAACCAGTGGACGTTCGCGATCACCTCCTCGAACCCGTGGGTGGCGAGCAGATTCACGATGTGCTCCATCACCGGTCGGTTCAGGACCGGGACCATCGGTTTGGGCACGGACCGGGTGACCGGCCTGAGCCGGGTGCCCAGACCGGCGGCCAAGACCATCGCTCTCATCAGGTCTTGCCCAGGCGCCGCTTGAATTCCTGGATCTCGTCGACCGGCAGGGGATCGACCCCGCGCAGCGCGGCCACCTCGACCGAGACGAGATCACCGAACATCACGGCCCAGAACAGCCGCTCCGAGCGGGTTTCGCCCGAGGTCTCGACCGAAAAGACGGGCGCTCCGGTCCGTTCGATCGATTCCGCGGTCAGTTCCATCCGGCGACGCTCCCGGGGCGACTGCCCGGAATCGGTGAGGAAGATCGCGCCGAGCCCGCCCGTTCCCTTGGACCACGCCTCCATCAGGTTGTGGTTCGCCTCGGGGATCTCGGCCGGGAAGGCGAGCTGCTTGGCGTTTTCGTTGAACTGGTTGGCCCAGCGCTTGGCCGGGGCCGTCGTGAGGCTCGCTCCGTGCACCACGACCGGGGTGTCCCCGATCTGGGACGCGAGCGCCCTGGCGAGCGGCTCCATGTCGGCCTTGCGCTGGTCCAGGAAGTCCGCGGCCTGTTCCAGTTCGCGCCGGACGTCGGGGGCGACGCCGGCCAGGTGGGCGATGTAGGCGGCGACCACAGTCATGTATCCGACGGTCATGCGGGGCTGGAAGAACCCCGGCAGGCCGACCACGCCGATGCCGGCGTCGCGGGCCCGGGCACCGAGTTCGCCGCCGGTTCCGGCCACCCAACGGTGGGTGCCGGCCTCGCCCGCGTCCTTGAAGGAGGCGAGGGTCTCCTCGGTGTCGCCGGAGTAGCTCGACGCGAGGACGGCCCAGTCGGCGGTGACCCACTTGGGCAGCCCGTAGGTCCGCGAGACGATCATCGGCCCGGTGACCCGGTCACCGAGCAGCCCGCGGGCGAGTTCAGCGCCGATCGCGGAACCGCCCATCCCGCACACCACGAAGCCGGCCGAGGGCCGGGCCTTGAGCTGGGCCGACTCGACGCGCCAGAGCGCGTCGCGGATGTGGTTAGGGATGTCGAGTACGTCCTCAAGCATTGACGGTCTCATTCTTGCCCCGTACCTCGTTTCCTACCGTAACTCCAGACGCAACTTTTACCCCAGGAGCGAGGATCGAATCCTCCACGACGGCGTCGGAACCGATCTCGCAACCCTCCAGGAGGACCGAGCCGTGGATCCGCGCGCCGGGACCGACCTTCACGCCCGCCCCGATGACCGCGCGCGGCCCGATCGTGGCGGCGGGGTCGACCTGGGCCGTCGGATCGATGTGCACCCCGTCGCTGTTGGTCTGGAGCCGGGTCTTGATCCTTCCTTCCAGGATGTCCCAGGTAGCCTCGAAGTAACGCTCCGGGGTGCCGAAGTCCATCCAGTAGCCGTCGAGCTGGCGACCGTACAGGCCGTCACCGATGATCGAGGGGTAGAACTCGCGCTCGATCGACACCTTGCGGCCCTCGGGAATCGTCGCGATGGCCTCCCGCTCCAGTACATAGGTCCCGGCGTTGATCAGCCCGCCGCCGGTCCGCGTCGGGTCCTTCTCGCTGAAACTGAGCACCCGGCCCTCGTCGTCGATCTCGACCAGCCCGTAGCTGCTCGCGTCGTCCACCGGATAGAGCCCCAGGGTGGCCCGGGCACCGGTCTCCTCGTGCTGGTTCCAGAGCGCGGTCAGGTCGAGGTCGGCGAGGACGTCCCCGTTGAACGCGAAGAAGCGCTCGTCCAGATGCGGTAGCGCGAAGCGGATCGCCCCGGCGGTCCCGAGGGCCTTCTCCTCGACGAGGTACTTGAGCCGCGGGCCCCCCGGTTCACCATCACCGAGCACCTCTCGCATTTCGTCCGGAAGGAAGCCGCACGCGAGTATCACCTCGTCCACACCGTGGCTTCCGAGCCATTCGATCATGTACGTGAGAAACGGCCGATCGACCAGCGTCAACGCCGGCTTGGGCGTCTCGAGGGTCAGCGGACGAAGGCGTGTGCCCTTGCCTCCGACCAGTACCAGTGCCTGCAATCTGTTCTACCTGCTTTCGTCACCGATTCCCGGTCCTTCCGATTCCTTCGTAGAGGAAGCCGGCGGAACCGAGAACGTCGGGATCAAGGAAGTTGCGTCCGTCTATGAGCAATGGCCTCCGCATGCGCTCGGCGGCCTCGTTCCAGTCGATGTCCCTGAACTCCGACCACTCGGTAACCAGTACCGCCGCGTCGCAGTCCGTGAGCGCCTCCTGGGCGGTGTCCATCATTTCAACTCCGGGAAGGAGGGTCCTTGCGTTGTCCATCGCGACCGGGTCGTAGGCGACCACCTCGGCACCTTCGCCCCGAAGCCGGGCCGAGAGCACGAGGCTGGATGCCTCCCTCATGTCATCCGTGTCCGGCTTGAAGGCGAGCCCCAGCAGGGCGATCCGCTTGCCGACCAGCGATCCCAGGTGCTTGGCGAGCTTGCTGACCACCCGCCGCTTCTGGAGCTCGTTCACCTCGATGACCGAATTCAGGAGCTGGAAGTGGTATCCGGAGTTGCCGGCCAGCAGCTTCAGGGCGTTCACGTCCTTGGGGAAGCAGGAACCGCCGAAGCCGATCCCGGGCCGGAGGAAGTGCGGTCCGATCCGCTCGTCGAGGCCCATGCCTCGGGCGACCTCCCCCACGTCCGCGCCGACCTCCTCGCACACGTTGGCGATCTCGTTGATGAACGAGATCCGGGTGGCCAAGTAGGCGTTCGAGGCGAGCTTGATCATCTCGGCGCTCGAGGTGTCCGTCATCACGATCTC
>Ga0182743_1001345_pt1 | contig 24305 bp, 18 predicted proteins | sample eDN3rd30CKraftOP_FD_128522 | JGI IMG/M metagenome (GOLD analysis project Ga0182743, IMG submission 128522) | Enriched Organic Plus compost microbial communities from Emeryville, California, USA - eDNA 3rd pass 30_C Kraft OP (version 2) (version 2) ... | reverse complement strand
CGTATCCTTCAGAGCGCCGCCATAGGCGCCAATAGGTGTGCGCACGGGGGTGCACAGGACGAGTTCAGGTTTGCTCATGAGAAATCTCTTTACTGTTAGGGGAGACGTCAAAAATCAAACAGGTCGTTGTTGCATGGGCATACAGTTTTCCGTCGGGACCGACGATGCGGCCCTCGGCGGTCACCACTTGGCGCCCTGCATGAATCACCGAGCCCTCAGCGCGTACCAATGGCACTCTTTCGTTGAGTGGACGCACGATGTTCACCTTGAGCTCAAGTGTCGTGAAACCCTTGCCCGCCGGCAGTTCCGCATGGATCGCACAGGCGACTGCCGAATCAAGCATCGTGGCGAACCAGCCGCCATGGACTGTACCCAGCGTGTTGTAGTGGCGACGCTGTGGCCGCCCCTGAAATACCGCCTCCCCAGGAGCAATATGTATCGGCACGAAGTCGAGAATGTCTCCGATGGGGGGCTGGGGGAGCACTCCGGCAAAGATGTCCTCGAAGACCTCCATTCCAGACCTGCGGCCGATCTCGTGCGCCGCTGGTACACCAGGCGCACCTAGACGTGTCCTAACGGCATCTTCCTCTGAGCGCCATTGCGCGGCGATATCATCCACCTGCATTCATTGCTCCATTTCCTCGCTGAACTCTTTGCCTATCTGTCCAGGCACGGATTAAGTGTGATGCGCGCAGCGCCCTAGCGCGGGCGCAAGCATCTTCGACGGCAATCGGAAGGACGCGACGGCTTCTGAAAGTCTGAGCGCTTGGATCCGTAGACTATCCGCCGCCGCAGCACTCTCCTCCACCAGCGCTGCATTCTGCTGAGTCACTTGATCAAGCTGCTGGACGGCGTCACTGACTTGGCTGATCCCACTTTTCTGCTCTTCACTGGACAAACTGATTGCAGTAATCAGTGAACTAACGTTCGACGCCTGTTCGACAATCCTATCCATGGTTCGACCGGCATCGGCGACCAGCTCGCTACCTCGATCGACACGGCTTACGCTATCCGTAATCAGGCTCTTTATCTCCTTCGCAGCCTCGGCGCTTCGGTGTGCAAGTACTCGAACTTCACCTGCAACCACTGCAAAGCTGCGGCCTTGATCACCAGCACGAGCAGCCTCGACCGCAGCATTGAGGGAAAGAATGTTAGTTTGGAATGCAATGCCTTCGATGACTCGAATGATCTCTTCGACCCTTCGTGCGCTATGAGCGATCTCGCCCATCGTCGAGACAACGCTTCCAACGATCTCTCCCCCATCTGCGGCCACGGCGGAAGCGTCAGATGCCAGTTTTCTGGCGGTTTGCGACGACATTGCATTTTGCTGAACCGCAGCAGCCAACTGCTCCATCGACGCTGCAGTCTGTTCAAGGTTGGACGCTTGTTCTTCAGTGCGTTGGCTAAGATCGGCACTTCCGCTGGCCACCTCGCTAGAACCGATGGCGATGGCATCTGCACTGACCCGCACCTGCGAGACGATATTCACCAGACTCTCGTTCATGCGCTTCAACGCATGCAGTAGCTGACCGACTTCGTCGTTCGAGCCCGAGTATCCATCCATGATCGTGGTCAAATCTCCCCTGGCAACCTTCTCAGCAAGCGCGACAGCGGCTTTTACGGGTAGGGTCACTGACTTCGACAACGCGCGTCCCAAGTAGATCGCCAATGTGATCGCTGCGGCAGAAAGCAAGAGCGTTGCTCGAACGCCGGTATTGGCCTTGGATTCCGCGTCCACGCTGGCTTTGTTCATCAGCTCCTCTTGATACGCGATGAAATCCTCCATCGTTGACGCATAGCGCACGCGATGCTCCCGGACCACCTCATTCAAGAACTGCTTTGCAGAATCTGCTCTTCCGTCCTTGACGCGCTCCAGGAACTCGGACAGTACCTTGACATACTCGGCCCTGGCGCCTTGCACCGCACCTAGCAGCTCCAGCCCTCGGCCAGATTTCACCATTGGGGTCAGCAAGTCGTACTGCCTTCGCACTTCATCTCTGCTCGCCGATATCCTCGCCGCCAGCGCTTCCAACTGATCACCGTGCAGGATAAGCATGTCCCGTGAAAGCTGACCCTGATTGCCAATCTCTTGAGCAATCTTGGATGTGATCCTCACCTTCACGTAGAAATCTTGCCTGATGTCATTGATGTCTTTGCTTAGCAAGCGAAGCATCTGGAACGAGACAAAGCCAACCCCGAGCATCAAAAAAATTACTATGCCGAATGAAAAGATCATTCGACTTCCGACTTTCATATTTTTCATAGATAGCATGACGTCAACATCCGCTAGAGATCGGGCTCGGCGGACTACTCGCCCCTTGGCCCCCACTGACCCAACGAGAGATTTGCTCGGCGGGGCCTGGCATCGCATATAGAAAACCCTGGAATCCATCGCAACTGCTCTCCATCAGGAAAGCGTGCTGCGCTTCGGTTTCAACACCCTCGGCGACGACGCATAGGTTCAGGCTGTGTGCCAATTTCACAATCGCCGTAACTATCGTGGCGTCACTGATATGAGTGAGTGCTTGCCGAATAAACGACTGATCAATCTTGAGTTGATGCAGCGGCAGTCTCTTGAGGTAACTGAGGGACGAATAGCCAGTACCGAAGTCGTCTAGCGAAAAGCGCACCCCCAACGACGTGAGAGCGGTCATTTCTTCGATTACGTCGTCGGCATCACTCAGGAACATGCTCTCGGTAAGCTCAAGCCGCAGCAACTCAGGGTTAGCCCCGGTTCTAGCCAGAACCGACTTCACTTGCGCCACGAAATCAGCTTGCCGTATTTGCCTTGCGGAAATGTTGACCGAAACTGTCAGATGGCTCGTAGCAGCGCTGCCCCCCCACTGGTAAAGCTGCCCACAGGCCCGCTCAAGAACCCACGTTCCGATCTGAAGTATCAAGCCTGATTTCTCGGCCAGAGGTATGAACTCGGCTGGCGAGACGGTCCCACGCTCCGGATGACGCCAGCGAACCAGCGCTTCCACCCCTGTAATTCCTCGGTGCGCATCCACGATAGCGTGGTAGTGCACCAGCATCTCCTCACGGCCGAGCGCACCGCGCAAATCGCGTTCGAGCTCGATACTTTCGGCCGCAATGGAGTGCATCTGGGGCGTAAAGAGCCTAAGCGTGTTTCGTCCGGCAGCTTTGGCTTGGTACATCGCCAAGTCAGCGTGCTTCATCACGGCTTCAACGCTCTCCGCTTCTGCGTCGAACACTGCGATCCCAACGCTGGCGGTGCTGAATAGCTCGTGTCCATCAAGGACACACGGGGACGAGAGTTTTTCCAGGATGTTGCGCCCAACCTGCTCCGCTTGCCTGCTGGCCACCGACGGGCTTTGACTGAGCCCGTCCAGCAGCACCACAAACTCGTCTCCGCCAAGCCGCGCCACCGTATCAGTCGAGCGCGTAGCCTCGTTGAGCCGCGTCGCAACATGAGTCAGCAACCTATCGCCCTTGTCATGGCCTAGCGTATCGTTGAGGTCCTTGAAATTGTCGAGGTCGAGAAACATCAAGGCACCACACTCGCCATCTCGACGACATGCATCGACAGCGCGCCTGACACGATCCATGAACAGTCTTCGATTGGGTAGGCCCGTCAATCCATCGAAAAAAGCCAAGCGCTGAATCTCACTTTCATGCCGCTTGCTCTCACTGATGTCCGCGCGGGTACCAACCATGCGCAGAGGGCTACCTTCACATGTTCTCTCGACCACCTTCCCGCGGACTTGGACCCAAACCCAATGTCCATCACGGTGGCGCAGCCTATGTTCTGACTCGTAATACTGCGACTCGCCCGCGAGATGCCTCTCAAGTGCCACAGCGACCTTATCGATGTCGTCCGGGTGAACTTCGCTGCGCCAGCTCTTGCCGGATGATCCCCGCGAAGCCTTGGCTCCTACGATCTGCGCAGCACGTTCGTCCACCGACATTCGTTCACTGGGAAACGATTGATCCCATAACCCTACCCGAGCACCATCGAGCGCGAGTTCCATACGCTCAGCGCTTTCCGCTCGCTCTTGGTCGCGTATGGCTGACAGGGTGGCCAATGCTGAACGCTTGCCCTGAATGATGGCGAGGCTTATGCCAGCGAGAAATAGGATAGCGACCCACACGGCGCCAAGCCCCTCGGCCAACCGCAGCCAGGGTCGATTGACTTCCGCTAAACTCCGACTGACGGTCACGACGAGCTCTTTGTCTAGATGAGCTAGCGGTGCACTGATGTCCCTTTCGAACACCATCCTTCCCGGATCAGGGAGCGGTAGCGTTTCCAGTGGCTTGAAGGTTGACGCGTTTGCAGGCGGCACAAACAGTACGACCGCTCCTGCACGCTGCCTGATGGCGCTCCACATGTCAGAGGCGTACGTGACGGAACGCATAACCACGTCGAAGTAGGCCGGGTATAGAATCGCGCTCACGACACCAGCAACTTCTCCGGGTGGCGCGTCGAGCCTCATCGAGAGCTTGATGTTCGAGACACCCGGCGTGTACTCATATGGGCGAGAAACATACACGACGTCCGGGTTCTTCATCGCTGCTATGTCCTGCAGAAAGCCCCGATCGTCCAGGTTTTCATCCTCTAGTTCGTCGCTTGACTGAATGATTTTCCCTGACCCGTCCAAGATCATGAGAGCTCGAACTCCGGGCATGGCACGGCGCATCGCCTCCATTGCCAGGACGCTTCCCTTCGACCCGAAAGCGAGGTACGAACTGCGCAGGCTTTCAAGAGCGTTACGCACGCCCAACCACTGGTGGCGCACGTTCTCTTCAACCGTTCGGGCCTGCGCTTCCAGCCTGCTAAGTTCAGTGTTCAAAACGTAGCTGCGCTCTGAAAGCACGGCATACACGCTGAGCCCAATGCCGATAAAGACAATCGACGCAAGCGCCAACCATTCGTTTCGGTCTTGGCGCGAAAATTTTAGTGTGCTCATGACACGCTGTTTGGGTTCTTGTCTTGCCCAACTCTTGCCTGCGGAAGTTCCCCTCGCAACGTGAGCCTTGGCGAGAGATTCTCCCCAAGAAGTTCGAAGGGCCCTTTGCTATAAGTCCGGTGCGCAAATCGCGCGTTATGCCGCGAAAATATATTTCGAGTCTTAACAGCCCCTCGCCTCCGGACGCCGAGGTCGAATCAGAAGGATGGCGATCGCAGCGATAAGGCAAGCCGCTCCCGCGGCAAACAGCGCCGGCGTATAGGACGCTAGGATCGAGCGTGACAGACCCGCGCTGTAGGCCGCAGCTGCAGCGCCAAGTTGGTGTGCGGCGAAGACCCATCCAAATACCAGACTTGCTTGCTCCGGCCCGAATCTAGCCGCCGCCAGTTTCACGGTAGGAGGAACGGTGGCAATCCAGTCGAGTCCATAGAACGCAGCGAAGAGAGACAGGCCCACTAGCGTGAACTCGGAATGCGGAAGCCAGAACAGAGAAAGACCGCGCAGTCCGTAGTACCAGAAGAGCAATTTTCGATTGTCAAAACGATCAGAGAGATACCCTGACAGCGTAGTTCCAATCAGGTCAAAGACGCCCATCATTGACAGGACAGATGCTGCGGGGATCGCGCCCATCCCGCGATCCCCACACAGGGAGATGAAGTGGGTTTGAATGAGGCCGTTCGTGCTTAGGCCACAGATGAAGAAGGTTCCTGCAAGAACCCAGAATGTCGGAACGCGCGATGCCATTGCCAGCGTACGGAACGGCAGCCTCCAGTCAGCGCGAGGAGCCGGGGCCGGAGGCGGAGCATCCTTCGCGCTTCCGTAAGCTTGTATTCCCAAAACGGCGGGACTATCCCGCATGAAGAGCACAACAAGGACGAAGACTACGGCCGACGCAGCGATAACCGGTGCCAGTGCCCAACGCCATCCGTGCTGCTCGATCAACCATGCGATCAGCGGCAAGAAGACCAATTGACCGGTGGCGCTGCTGCCGGCCAGAAGTCCCAACACCAGTCCTTTACGCTGCACGAACCAGCGATTCGCCACAATCGCGCCGAGCACCATAGCTGTGAGGCCTGTCCCCAAGCCGAGCGCAAAGCCCCAAAGTGCAAATGCCTGACCCAGCGTTCGGATGGATACACCCAATAGCAAAGAGCAGCCAATCATCGCGGATGCGAATGAAACGACGCGGGAGACGCCGTATCGCATCAATACCACTGCAGCAAAGGGTCCCAGCAAGCCGTACAGCGCGAAGCGCGTAGCGAAAATCGAGGATAGCTCCGACGTACTCCAGCCAAACTCCTGGGACAACGGTTGCATTAATGCGCCAGGCAGACCAAGAGCGGCAGACGTCACAAGCATCACCATGAAAGTGACCGCAGCGACCACCCATGCATAATGGATACCTCGACGTTGCAGGAACAGGGCGAAGCGGGCTGCTAGCATTTCGTTGACATCCGGAAGTCGAGGACTGATCTGCTCTGGCGCGGCGCAGGGCAGGGATATGCTTACAAGCGGAAAACAATAGATAAGTTCGCAATGATAGCGATCACTATCATTAAATGTCAACGAGGATCAGTGCTATGAAAGTGTCCAAGCAACAGGCTTTGGAGAATCGGGAGGCACTGCTCGCAGCCGCCGGCATGCTCTTCAAGGAGCACGGAATTGACGGCGTCGGCGTGGCCGATATCTGTGCTCGAGCCGGACTCACCCAGGGTGCGCTATACAAGCACTTTGCAGATAAGCAGGAACTTGCGGCGAATGCCTTCTCTTACACGTTCCGGATCACTCATGATCGCGCGATGGGGCCCAAGGAGTCACGCACCTATGACTCATACTTGAAGAACTACCTGGCGCCGCACGTTCGAGACGACATGACCAAAGGATGCCCATTCGTATCCACTGCATGTGATGCTGCACGCCAGGGAGAGGCGATGAGCGGTAGCTTCACCGACGCGTTTGTTGAACTCCGCGATGGAATCCGCGCAGCGCTTCCGACCGGCCAAAATTCGATCGACCGCGAAGCCACCGCGACAACCGTAGTTGCAGCGCTCGTGGGCGCAATGGCCATTTCGCGAGGCGTTCTGAAGGCCGACAGAAAACTGGCAGATGAAGTGCTCTCGCAGGTTCGCGCAATGCTCGCCCCGCTGGGTAAGGAATGAGGCTCGACCAGGCGTAAAGTATGGACGGGCCGATTCGCTTAAGCGTGTGGTGGATGCAGTACTGCGATTCGCGCCACGCGCTCAACGTTGCTGTCTGTCGAGGTAGGCTTGTAGATGCGTGAAAGCCGTCTGGAGCGTCGGACAGGCGAGGCCATGCAGCATGCCCCTGGCCACCATATCGCCCACGATGGAATCCGCTTCCAATCGGGCGACCCCGGCCTCGATATCACGCGCCATCGACGCCATCCAGATGGAAGATGGGTTCAAGAGCATACCTTCGATTTGCGCGATCGCGTCGCGCTGCAACTCAAAGCCTTCCAGGCGCGCGACTGCAAGGCACTCGTCCAGGGCAGCCTGCACTACATTGCGACCATAGGTCGTACCGAGGATCTCGCCAATGCTGCTCCGCATCAGGCTGGTCACAGCCGCACCAGCGCAGAGCATGACCCATTTGTTCCAAAGTTGCTGGTCGATTTGGTCACTGAGAACACATTCGCCCGGGCTTTTCGCGAGCAACGCCAGCGTGTCTTCAGCGGCTGACCGAAGCGCGGGCGTTCGAGCACCAATGAAAAGCCGATCTGACGTGCCAAGCTGTTGCACTACCCCATCCTCTCGCAGAGAAAGAGCAACGTAGGCGACTCCACCCAGAACTCGGTCCCGCCCAAACATGGCATCGAGTTCACGGTAAGGTCCGAGCCCATTGAGCAGGGGCAAGATAGCCGTTTTTTCTCCGACGGCAGGAGCAATCGCCGTCATGGCGCCAGGCAGATCAAACGCTTTGCAGGTCAGCAAGATGAGGTCGGCCCTGTGCAAAGAGACACCATCCTCGACGATGTCAACAGGACCCGCATAACTCTGTACTTCGCTTTCGATGCGAAGGCCCGTAGCGCGAAGCGATGCTGCCCTTTTCTTGCGCACAAGAAAGGTCACGTCGGCGCCTGCCCTCATCAGCTTCACGCCGTAATGCGAGCCCATGGCTCCAGCCCCCAAGACGAGCACATTCATCGTTGTCAACCTTATAAACACGTCGCAGATGGCGCGACCAGGACACCCGTTATAATAGATTATAATCATGATCTATTCTGTAGTCAATCTACATTTGCAGACCGCACCATGGTTGCGATGCAAGGCTTGGCGTTTCTCAAGCTGCTTGTGAAGCCATGGCAAAATTTATGTCTTTACTTGGAGCAACCTCATGCCGCGCGTCTCACGTGCAGAAACTGAGCGAAATCGCGAGCTGATCGACCACTGCGCGGCTGCGCTGCTTCGAGCGCGTGGTCTCGGCGTCGGCGTCGCTGAGGTGATGTCCGCAGCCGGGCTGACGACCGGGAGTTTCTACAAGAACTTCTCGTCCAAGGATGAGATGGTTGCTCGAGCGTGCCAGCTAGCTTTTGATGAGGTCGCTGAGCGATGGCAAAAGCGGGTCGAGTCCGCCCATTCCTCATCCGACGCGCTATCGTTAATAGCTTTGTCGTACCTCAGCGAGACAAACTGCGCCGAACCCTCGAAAGGTTGCCCATTGGCCGCATTGGCCTCAGAAGTCGCACGAGAATCGGCGGAAAAGCCCATCAGAGACTCATTCTCGAATGGCTTTCGACAACTGCTGTCCATCATTGCAGCGTTGCAACCTGAAGCAGACCCTGCAGCAAAGCGCGAGAGCGCTCTCGTATCGCTCTCACTAATGGTCGGCTCCATGGTTCTGGCACGCGCGACCCGCGGCGATCCTTTATCAGACGAACTCTTGCAGACCGCGCGAAGCCGATTTTCCGCGAGGGCCAGCGCTCAAACGAAGTGATGCTTGCCCCTTACCGCTGCGCCTGACCAGAGGAGCGTCGCGTGCACTCGAACGAAGTAAACGTATGGATAGACGAGGCGCTCGAGCCAGTCGAGTTTCTGCGGGCAAGTTTCCTGGATTTTTCCTTTCCCGCCCATCTACACGAAACGTTCGCAATCGGAGTCATCGAGCGAGGAGCCCAAAGATTCAGCACGCGCCGCGGACAGGCGGAAATGATGCATGAAGGCACCCTCTGCGCAATCAATCCCGGCGAAGTTCATGAGGGGGCTCCTGGTACAGAGGGCGGCTGGCAGTACCGCATGTTCTACCCCACACCCAGCTTGGTGTCGTGCGCCCTGCGCGACGACCTTCAGGCCTGCGAGAAGCCGGCGCCGGAACTCAATGCCCACGTCATCGCTGATTCGGAACTGTTCGGCGAGTTTCTCTTGCTCCATCAACTGTCGAATCAGTTCGGGGACTTGCTCGAACGTGAGTCGCGAACCCTTGTTTTCTTGCGTAGATTCTTCGCGCGGCATTCTGGTGCCCCTGAAGCGCGGGCGCTTCACCTTCCAAGAACCGTCGGAATCGTGAAGGACATGCTACATGCGCTGTTCACGGAGTCTGTCAGCATTCGAGACCTCGCGTACCAGGCTGGAGTTTCGGAGACCCAGGTGATTCGCGCTTTCAGTGAACAGACAGGGATAGCACCTCATGCCTACTTAGTGGCGCTGAGGGTGGAGCATGCGAAACGATTGATCAAAGCCGGATTGCCTCTGGCCACCGTCGCTGCCGAATGTGGCTTCACTGACCAAAGCCATTTTCACAGGCACTTCAAGAGGCTTACCGGCATCACGCCAGGTGTTTTTGCCAAGGCATTGTGCGTACGATAGGTAAGAAACGTACAAGATCTAGCGGCTGATCGCCGGCAATCTATCTGGCATAGGAGCGCATATGCCAACTACTTTGCAACCCAGCCAGAAAAGAAGACTCATCCCCCTGGTCAGCGATACGGAAAGTCAGCCAACCGCGGCGATGAGAATCGCTATTGCCAATGCTGAGGTTGGCGATGAACAACGCGGAGAAGATCCGACCGTTAACCGTCTTCAGGACAGAGTGGCGGAGCTTCTAGGCAAAGAAGCGGCACTCTGGTTCCCTGGGGGAACAATGTGCAACTTTGTTGCCGTCAAGGTTCACACCCGGCCAGCAGATGGGGTGATCGCCGACTGGATGGCTCACATCATTCGCGCGGAATCAGCCGGGGTCGCACTCAGCTCTGGTGTTCTGGTTGAACCGATCGTTACTGAGCGAGGGATCTTCACCTCTGTCGACGCCCAGAATGCGTTGAACAGACTGGCTACCGTATCGCCGCCATACGGCCCGCCGCCTCGGCTGATCTGCGTGGAACAAACACACAATTTCGCGGGTGGGGCCGTGTGGTCACTCGACGAGTTGACTGCGATCGCGGACTTTGCCAAAGAGAAACGGTTGGCAGTCCATATGGATGGCGCCCGCTTGCTAAATGCATGCGTAGCCACTGGCGTATCGGCCGCCTCATTTGCTTCGCAAGTGGACAGTGCCTGGCTTGATTTCACCAAAGGTCTAGGCGCACCGATCGGCGCGGTGTTGGCTGGGAGCAAAGACTTTATTGCAGAAGCGCGCAGGTACAAGCATGTCTTTGCAGGCGCCATGCGCCAGGCCGGCATTGCTGCGGCTGGGTGTCTGCATGCGCTGAACCATCACGTGGAACGATTAGCTGAAGACCACCTCAATGCAAGCCGCCTTGCAGAAGGGCTTACGCAAATTGAAGGGATTGACGTAATGACGCCAAACCCCGAAACCAACATGGTCTATTTTGATCCAAGTGGCCTGGGAATTTCGCAAGACGTGTTCCTACAAGACTTGGAGGGGCTTGGTGTACGTATGGGCAAGGTGCGTGGCGCCATCCGTGCGGTGACACATCTGGACGTGACCTCATCTGATATTGAAGCGACGTTGAACGCGGTGAAAGCTATCTCGGCGAAAAGGGAGGCGCGTCGTTCACCAGGATCATGTGCCCACTGAAGCCACAGGCCATGACACAGGTCGATTCGGCGGCAAGTCCAGCAGGACAAATCGCCGACATCATGAGTGGTGCAACCATTGCGGCAGCCAAAGTGGTCACGGGACTTCGTAAAGGTGGCATCGACGGTAACGCGGTGTTGGGGGTCTACGGGCCCGATCAGTTCATACACCTCGTCCCGTCGATCAACTTCGAAGCCCGGTGGAAATTTCGCGCCGGGAGCGCGAAGGACGCACCGTGCGAAAGCTCTACACGATTACACCCAAGGCCAAGGAAGGCTTGGCGCTGGCGAAGGAACGCATCCGGGAGTTCACCGGGGAGGCAATGCACAAATGACAGGCTCCGCCAACACCGTACAACAAGAAGCTGTAGCTGCGCGCGACTCACCCGTTGAAGTCTTCAGCGCCTTCCTAAAACTGGGATTGACCTCCTTCGGCGGGCCAATCGCGCATCTTGGCTATTTCCGTTCGGAGTTTGTAGAGCGCCGCCGTTGGCTGGATGACCGAAGCTATTCCGACCTGGTCGCCTTGTGCCAGTTTCTACCGGGTCCCGCCAGCAGCCAGGTGGGAATGGCGCTTGGGCTGGGCCGCGCCGGCTGGTTGGGGTTGCTGGCGGCGTGGGCAGGGTTTACCTTGCCATCGGCCATTGCGCTCATCCTGTTTGCCTTCGGCATCGCCGAATATCAAGGGCTGGCCCAGTCCGGGTGGGTGCATGGTCTCAAGGTAGTCGCCGTGGCCATCGTAGCGCAGGCTGTGTGGGGTATGGCCAAGTCGTTATGCCCCGACCGACCACGGGCAGCCCTAGCCATTTTGGCGGCAATGCTGACCATAACCCTGCCCTCTGCAGCGGGACAGATCGCCGCGATCATTTTGGCGGGACTGCTAGGCTGGTGGACGCTGAAAATTTCACATCCTGGCGGGGGCCACGCCCACAGTTACCCTGTCTCGCGCAAACTGGGCGTTGCCGCGCTGCTGCTGTTTGCCACACCGCTAGTCGCGCTGCCCCTATGGGCAGCAGGCTCGGGATCGTCCACGATTGCGCTGCTGCAAGGGGTATACCGCTCCGGTACGCTGGTCTTCGGCGGTGGGCACGTGGTGCTGCCGTTGCTGCAAGCCACCGTGGTGCCCAGCGGCATCGTCAGCAACGCCGACTTCCTGGCTGGCTATGGCGCAGCGCAGGCCGTGCCAGGACCACTGTTCACTTTTTCCGCCTATCTTGGCGCGGTAGCCCACGGCCCGCTACATGGCTGGATTGGTGGTCTTGCTCTGCTGAGCACGATATTCCTCCCGGCCTTCCTCATGCTGGTCGGCGCACTGCCATTCTGGGCGGCGCTTCGCCACCGCGCGGGTATTCAGACAACAATGGCGGGCATCAATGCCGGTGTGGATGGCACTTGTCCAAACCGGCTCTATACGACCCGGTTTGGACAAGTGCCATCCACGGCAAGGCGGACTTTAGGCTGGCGTTGCTCTCGTTCGGATTGCTCACAGTGGGGCGCGCGCCGCCGGCGCTCGTGGTGCTGCTGGCCGGCTTAGCAGGCTGGGTCATGGCGATGGGCATCTGAATTCCGAATGCCAGATGCGATGATGGTGCGGCGGCGCAAGGTGGAACATGTGTTCGGCACGTTCAAGCATTGGATGGGCTATACGCACTTCCTGACTCGTCGCTTGGGCAATGTGAGCACGAGCTTGAATGTACTGGCCTATAACCTCAACCGGCTCATGCAAATCCTGGGCTACCAGCAGACCATGAAAGCGGTGCTGGCGATGGGCGGCTGAGCCCTTCATGTGGCCAATTACGCACTTCATATCGCATCCGCGCCGCCCAAACGGCCGTCAGGGAGTCTCGGGTCGAAAAATCGAAGTGAAGACCGTCCAAGTTGATGCGGTTCAGGTCAATTCGCTGTGGTTGTTGGGGTGAGAGGAGTTTTCACACAGCCTCGGTCAAAAGCGGCCAATCGTCGACGACCGCTATCCCCAAGTGCACTCAGACGCGCAGGTCCGGACCCCAGCCGGACAGAGCCTGATGCGCCCCGAGCGAATCGGAGGCACCAAAAAGAGGGCCACTCTGCGGCCCGCGCACGCTTTAACAACCGATGAGTCCATCTTCGCTACACAATCAGTGACGATCTGGTCCGTTCCACTTGCGGCCGACTTTATTCCGCGCGACCGACTTTATTTGTCGTTCTCACATGAAAGTGGGAAATAAAGTCGGTCGCAGATGCAGCTTGCAACCCATTGATCTTGAAAAACTTCGAAGATTAGAAAACTTGGATCAAAGTCGGTCGCAGGAGGTTCGGGTTCGTAAAGTGCGGGCGGCTAAGCTACGAAAAGAGCTACCTCGTGGCTCACACAGCCATTGTGCGCAGCTAAACAACCGTGCACTCATGGACGCAGGGTGCCACAGGAAGCGGGCGCAGCCGTTGTAGGAGAGGTATCGGCCGATTCTGTTGAAAAACTCGCCTGAATCGCAGAACCGTCGCGTCGTTTTGGTGTCTTATCTTCATCATTGGAGATGCGCATCATGATGGGTCAGGCCACGGTTCAGGATCAATTCTTCTACGCGTTCAACCTTGAGGACCATGTCCCGGGTGACCATCTTCTGCGAGGCATTGACGGTTTCCTCGACCTTGGCGAACTACGCCAGCATCTGGCACCGTTCTACAGCCACACCGGCCGACCTTCGATTGACCCCGAGCTCATGATTCGCATGCTCGTGATTGGCTATTGCATGGGTATTCGATCCGAACGGCGGCTTTGCGAAGAGGTTCACCTCAACCTGGCCTATCGCTGGTTCTGTCGTCTTGGCCTTGAGGGCAGAGTGCCCGATCACTCCACTTTCTCCAAGAACCGTCACGGCCGTTTCCGGCAGAGCGATACATTTCGCTTCGTCTTTGAGACTGTGCTACGCCGATGCATGAGCGAAGGGCTGGTTCAAGGCGAAGGGTTTGCCATAGATGCCAGCATCATCAAGGCCGATGTCAATCGGGCAAGCAAGGTTCCAAGCTCCGAGGTTGCCCATTGGTGTCGAGGCACTCAGTGCAGTCGCGCTGTGTGCGAGTATCTAGAAGCACTGGATGCCGAAAACCCTGTGGCCGTCGACGCCTCCGAGGCGATGTACGACACAGACGCTGCACCCCGGAACATTTCCCCGACGGATCCCGCTGCACGCTGGACTGCCGCACCGGGCGGCCCAGCGTTCTACGCTTACTCCACCAACTACCTGATCGATTTGTCAGCCGGGATCATCATGGATGTTGAGGCCACACCGGCACATCGTACGCAGGAGGTGGAGTCCACCCGGACCATGATCGACCGAGTCGAGCAACGCTTCAACATCAAGCCGCAGCGCCTAGTGGGCGACACCGCTTACGGCACCGCACTCTTGCTGGGTTGGATGGTTCAAGACAAGCAGATCGAACCCCATATTCCCGTGTGGGACAAGACGGTCCGCAAGGACGGTAGCTTGTCTATTAGCGAGTTCCAATGGGTGCCTGAACGCAATGAGTATGTCTGTCCTGAAGGTCATGCATTGCGCAATGATCGACGCCAGTTCACCACGCCGCGCACGCGCATCACCAAGGCAGACACTGTGATCTTCCGCGCGAGGCAGGTTGACTGTTCCAACTGTGTGCGCAAAGAGCACTGCTGTCCGAACACACCGATCCGAAAGATCGCGCGCAGCATTCATGAAGACGCACGTGATGTGGCGCGATCGATCGCCCAGACACCGGTGTACAGCCAGTCGCGCAGACAACGAAAGAAAGTGGAGATGCTCTTCGCGCACCTCAAGCGCATCATGAAGTTGGATCGGCTCAGGTTACGCGGGCTCAGTGGTGCGCGCGACGAGTTCTTGCTGGCTGCAACGGCTCAGAATCTGAGAAGAATGGCGAAGTGGTTGATGCCAAGTGCTGCAGATGTAGAGTTGAAGATCGCGTGAGGCGGGCCGAAAGGCCTGCCTCAAGCCCTGCGCTTGCGAAATCGATCACGAATCCCGCGCAGCTGCCATTAGAAAGAAATTCGAGGCGAGTTTTTCAACAGAATCGGCCAGAAGCGGTCGTTGATCGTCATGAGCGTCAGTTTGCGGCCAGAAGCAGTCGTTGGCGAAGCTCGATGAGTGCCTTCTTCATGCTGAGTGATGATTTTCGCAGAGTTCGCCGACGTTATAATCATGTTGATTCACCCTGAGCGAAAAAACGCGCAGTTCGATGCAAAATCGAGGCATTTAGACGAGTGAATCGGACATGCGCGGTGACCGGTTAGCGATGAGATGCCATTCGCGGCCGTAAAATTCGAGGATCAACATCAATCTTGGGGAAACGATGCAAGACTGTGAGTACGTTGATGCAGCGCTGCCAATACGACAAGGCGACGTGCTGAAACAAGTACGTGGCGACAGCCCAGCGACGCTATTGATCGTCGTTACCGCTGACTGCGATATCGCTAATAAGAAGTTCGGTGACGCGGGTTTGGCTTGCGTCCAGCTAACGCTGCTTTCCGACCACGTGTTGGGCGAACATGCAAGGGCCTCAGTGCAACGGCACTTGAGGAAGCGTTTTGAGAAGGTCACCGAATGGATCAACAAACGCTGGTTGCAGAAAAGCCCCGAGAACGTAGCTTTATCCGATGAGCGTGTACAAGCTTGGGTCTTAATGTCAGATCCCGAGGAAATCGAGGCTGAGTTGGGTGAGCCTGTTGATGAAAATAGCTTTCTCAAGCGAGAGTGCCCAGCGCTTCGCAAGGCGAAGCAACTGATCGACAAGCCAGTTGATCGCTATTCGGGGATTGACGCCATGCGTGCGCTTCACCCGAAGACCAGTACTCGAAGCGAGCAATTGAAGACGTTGTTTGGGAGCTTGAACCCGAAGGACTTGCCTCTAGACATGTTCTATGTTTCCGGCGTGCCAGGGGAGCCAGGTGTTGGATTCATCGCGAAGTTACGCGCGCTGTCATTCATCCCGTTCGATCGCAGCTTCACATCGTTGGATGCAGCCAAAGACGTCGAGAACAGTTTCGTGCGCGTCGGTCGCCTAACTCCGACATTCCGGCACGCCCTCGCGCAGCAATTTGGCATGCTCTTCGCGAGAATTGGGATGCCAAAAGACTATGAGGTAGATAGAGACGCGGCATTCGTATTGATTGCCGAACAAATCACCGTTGAAATGGGCGAGGAATAATGACCAAAGCTGTTGCTATTGACTCGTCTGCTCTTGATCGTCTCCAAGTCGGATTCGATTTTGATGTTGACTGGTTCACTACATGGTCTGAGGACGCTTTGCCCGAAGGGGTCGTGCGGGTAGAGTCGGGCGAAACCGTATATTTGCTAGGCCCGAATGCTGACGCTGACACGCGTCTATTAGTCATTGAGATCCAGAAGCAGGGCCTGTTCGATGCGCTTGCTGCGAAGCAGAGACCAGAGGCGTTCCTACGGTTGGTGCGCCTTGGCCGATTCATGCAGACCCCAGGTCGCCATCCATTGCCAATCTCCTGGGCACCGTATCACGCGGGAAGCCTAGTCTCTTTTCGTTCCAACAGCGGCGCGTCTGGAGAGCATGCTCGTATTGAAGTCGATCTCAATCCTCGTGGAACTGGTCACTCCTTCGCGTACAACCTTGGCCGCGATAAGCGTGACCTGCATCAGGTCACAGTCGATTACACCGCGTACGACGCCGCAATCGCCGGTCTGGACGATGCTGTGATCGAAATGCTGTCGCGGCCCCCAGCGCCCAAGCATCAAGACGACACCAAGGTTGTGCTATCTGAACTCAGCAACCGTGTGACGTTAGGCCGCAGCCTTGACGAATGGTTGGATGGTCTGCTTACACAACAGCAGCTCGATTTCGTGAACGTGCCTTTGAATAAGAGCCTCAGATTAGTAGGGGCTGCAGGCACGGGAAAGACGCTATCGCTCGTGGTCAAGTGCGTCAGCGAGCTCCGCAAACACATCGGCAACCCCGAAGGGTGTCGATGCTTGTTCCTCACGCATAGCCAGGCGACGGTCGAGTTGATCACGAACGCGATTGCTTCCATGGACCACGATGGTGTCCTCGCTCGACCTAAGTCGCCATTCCTGAAGATCTGTACGTTGCAGGAACTGGCCAACGAGGCGATGAAGTACGACTTGGATGGTCTTGAGCCACTGTCTGCCGATGGTCTTGAGGGACGTATACTGCAACTGGAGACGATCGAGGCTGAGATTGAACGCGTTCAACGCAGTGACTGGATTACAGCCAAATCGTTCTGCAGCGAAGGCTTCCGAAAGGGGATGTCGTCCATCAGGGGGACGCCAGCATTCCGTGCGTTTGCGAGAGAGGTCTCAAATGAGATCGCGTGTGTTCTTGAGGCAGATGGTGTCCGCCAGTCTGCGGAACGTCGAGAGCGTTATCTAAGCGAATCGCGGAAGAAATGGATGATGCCCTTGCCCGAGATCGAGGATCGGCGTGTCATTCTCATGATCTACGACCGCTTTCGCACGTTTCTGAAGGGGATGGGCGTAATCGGCAATGATCAGATGATTGCTGATTACTTGGGATTTCTCGATAGCAACCGTTGGGACAACATTAGGTTGCGAGGAGGCTTCGACGCCGTCTTCGTCGATGAGCTTCACCTGTTCAATCGACAAGAGCGGATGACGTTACATCACCTGATGCGGGACGACTCCAAGGCGCCGGTCGTGGTTATGGCCTATGACACCAAACAAAGTATTCGAGACACGTTCAATGGCCTGAACGATGTTGCTGGTGGAATCACCGGGCTGTCGCGAGATATGCGTCTTGGCGAAACCGAGAGATTTGAGCTGACCGAGGGTTTCAGGTACACACCTGAGATCGCGCGAGTCCTTGAGTGGATCGATCAGACGTTTCCAGCGGCAGGTATCTCAGAGGAGCTTGGATTCGATTGGCGGCCGATTGGTTTAGGCAGCATGAAGCAAAACGGAACGCGCCCGATTTTGGTTCGTGCGAAAAACACACTCGATATCTATAACTGCGTGTTCCCGCGCGCTCGTCAAGCGGCCATTTCTTTGCAGAAGGGACGCCGAGTCGCCGTTCTATGCGCCAGTGAAACGCTTTTCAAAAGATATCTAGAGGCTGGCCCGCATCGCGACCTGTTCCTCCCAATCGCCGACAGGGAACAACTATCTGGACTGCGCCACGCAGGAAAGCGCTTTGTCTTCAGCATGCCTGATTTCGTCGCTGGCGTGCAGTTCGATACGGTGTACCTTATCGAGGTGAATGATGGTGAGGTAGAGGATGGCCCGTATTCGACTGGCACGCTTCGCCGATTCGTTTCCACGGTCTACCTAGGGGCAAGTCGAGCGGAGCAAGTTCTAGAGATCTACTCATCCGAAGAGCGCGGTGGCCCGTCTCGGGTTCTTCGACACGCAATCAACAACGGAGCCTTGGACGCAATCGACATTCGGGATCTGCATTAAGTTGCATGACGCTGACCTCCTTGTGAGGGGCAAGGTCCTGTCTCTTTAATTCTGTTTGTGTGCCCCGCATGGGCGCACTATCGGGGGAGCAAGTCCTACCGAAAGTTGATCACAGCGAACGAAGCGAAGCGAAACTGCGTGATGGCAACCGAGCGTGGGGAGCGCGCAGCGAGGGGGCCAAGCGTGGAGCGAAGCTGCGAGCCAATGCACAAGAACCGGATAGAACGCGGTGCCGAGCAGGGCGAGCGGGAAAATGAGCGCGAAGCTATCGTGTCAAGGCTTGGTGGCGTAAATCCGGCGGTTGTGCAGTGAACGAGTGTGTTCTTACCTGGGAGCTCGCCTTGCGCCTGAAAGGGCGACGGTGTTGAGCCCACGCGAGAAGTCAGCAGAGGCCATAGTAGTCATGGGCTGGGCCAGGGAGGCCGAAATCTGTGGCGAAGGGCTGACGGAATGGGAGGCAGAGTCCCTGGTTATTGGGAGAGAAGTGTTTCAGATGTTCGCGTGAGCGAAGCTCGTCATTGTGGCAGAGAGGGTGAAGCCCGAGGCATCCAGGCAGCGAGAAATCGATATCGCCGAACCAGACCAGGGCGAATCTGGGCGTCGGATCGGGAGTCACACTACCCGGCAGTTCCATGCCATGCGCTAAGTTTGCATGCTATTGATGATGGAAAAACCAAAAGTCCGTTTTGGGTCGATTTCAGCCTCTGGATAGCTGTTCATTCTAGAAAGAATTGTTGTATGGTGCTGAAGCTGCGAGTGGCTAACCAATCTCGTGGATATAGAGCCGATGGAAGAAAAAATTGCTCGGAGAATTGCAGGCTTGCGTGACTGGGAGGAACATCAGGAATTCAAGAAAAACGCTGCCGCTCAAGGGCGCCTAAGTCCCGAGGTCCTGAGCGCGCTAGATCGTCGGGCCGTTGAGCTTGGCCGCGAACTAATCGCGGATAAGACAGGCTTGAACCTGAATAGCCTCTCCGCTGCTGAAGAAAAGATTGTGCTGGCTGTGAGCCAGTATGTCGCCATAAAGCGTCTTCAATCTAGACACGCCACCCGTACGTTCGATCAACTACGCAATCGCGGACTGATCGGTGCTGCGGAAAGTTCGGTCTGCCGACCGAGACCTACCGAGGGTTTCCGCACGCTTACAGAGGCAAACCACGGTGATATCTCCTATGAGCAAATCGTCATAGATCATCCTGGAGAGTTCAGCCCACGCGCGCTTTGGTACGCTCGGCGCGCTTTGGGTTTGCCGAATGCCTTGCCCGGTCCTCCCGCACAATCTACTAGCGATACCCAGGCGAGGACTGCCGCATTGATAGGATGGTTCAAAAAGGCAGCTAAGAACAACGATGGGATCATCGCACTATTTACGAATGAAGAAGCGGCCGCTGCTATCGGATTGTCTGATATGCGGAAGTACGGCCGGGTGCACGGTAGCGTGCAGTCTAGGATCGACTTTGCGTGTTATCGGACAGGCCTGCCTCCATTAGGCCTTACGGCCGAAGAACCGTTTGACCTCGCATGGTCGCAAGAGAATAGGACTTGGGCGTTTCCCCTCGACGCGATGCAGCGTGCTGCACAATTAAGGGCGTGGACGGACGATGACTTCGATAACATCTTGCGGCATACGCAGTCGCTTCCTGGCCAAGCGCACTCGATTTGGGACCATGCCTTGGCTGGGGAAGAAGAAGCGATCCGCGCCTGGGCGTTCAGCTTCACTAGTGGGGAGCCTGATGAAGCGGTGGTCGAAGAGAGGATGACCAAGCGCAATGCCATTTGGTCAAGGGATGAACTGATCCTCGCATTGGATCTCTACATCCGCAATCGTAGATCGCTTCCAGCGAAGAACTCCCCGGCGATTGCAGAGCTCTCTGAGGTGCTGAATCAGCTTGGCGCGGTATTGGGGCAGCGGACCAGTACGACCTACCGGAACACGAACGGCGTCTACATGAAGTTGATGAACTTCCGGCGCCTCGATCCAGCGTACACGTCTGATGGCAAGACAGGCCTGACGCGAGGCAACCAAGACGAGCTAAGGGTTTGGGATCAATTCGCTGATGATCCTGAGCGTCTAGCTGAAGTGGCGCGATTCATTCGGCAGGGGATTGTTGAACACAAGGCCGATGTCGATTTGGCTGGACCCGATGAACCGGGCATTGAGGAAGCAGAAGAAGGAAAGATCGCTACGCGTATTCACCGGTACAGGGAGCGAGACAGGCGGCTTGTGGCCGAGGTAAAGGCGCAGGCGCTGAAAAAGCATGGACGGCTCTTCTGCGCGGCGTGTGGTTTTGACTTCGCAAAGAAGTATGGCGACGCGGGCACCAATCTCATTGATGTGCACCACACGAAACCTGTCCACACAATGGAGGCCGGCGAAAAGACCAAAGTGGCAGACTTGGTCTTACTCTGTTCGAATTGTCATCGAGTTGTTCATTCGCGGCGAAAGTGGCTAACTATGGATCAACTGAAAGCAACAATTGCAGTCCAAAATTTGGACAGTGGCACTTAAGTGGCTCGCCTTCCGCTCATCGAGCGTGGGCGCCTGCATCTCACTCAGCCGCGCATCATGTATATAGGCAGCTCAGTCGCTTCTCGGCCAGGAAAGACCGGCTACGCTCGATCGGCAGCCCAGTTCGCCACGCGCCGTCGTCAGTTCGTCCAGGCGGACCCAGCCGATTTCCGGCAATCAAAGTTCGTGCGTTGAAGGCTGAATCAGGTTTTCAGCAGGAATGCCCATGCCTTTGTGCAACCTCCATATCATGGGAAGCGTCAGGGAGCGCTTGCGGTTGAGGATTTCGTACACGCGGTTGCGCTTCCCGATCATCGGCTCGAGATCTTTCGCCGTCAAGCTGGCGTGTTCTATGCGGAACTTGATGGCTTCCGCCGGGTCTGGCAGGTCGATGGGAAACGCCTTGGCATCGTAAGCCTGAACGAGTGTGACGAGAACATCCAGACGGTCGCCATCCGGCGTGCAGAGGCTCGGGTCATTCTCTATGAGCCGGGAAATTGTCTTGAGTCCAGCCCTGTAGCCTGCATCGGTGGGGATCGGGCGGATGTCCATGGTTCACTCCATTTCTGCGGTTTCGGCATCGATCTTGTCGTCCGCGTTTTAGGAATGTAGACGTACTACGAGTAGTAGTCCAAGAGGACCAGCATTGCCGAATGCCCGCTTTGGGGTCGGAAGATGCCTGTCATCGACGTCTGGATCCGACCCAAAGCAGAAGTACGACTGCTCACCACGAATGACCGCTGAGCAACGCTGACCTTCATTGCAATCACGTTACCCGGCACGAGGGCGGGTGCAGAGCTAAGGTCCAGTTGGCAATGACGGCCGATGGCAGGCTGCGCCGGTGACTTCACACGCGAGCTGGCGGATGCCGCGGTTGTATCGGGAAATCTTGTCGTGATTTAGGCGTAGAACGGCGCCAAGATCATGTATTAATATCTAGTTACATCCAGCGCGCTACGGCAATAACTTTGACGGCGACCTCGCTGACCCAAGAGCCGTCGAGCTGGAACATACAGGGAGACGCCATGCACATTCAACATGTCGAGATCGGCAACTTTCGAAAGCTTCAAGCCGTACGGGTGGACTTCGCCGAGCAAACGACAGTTTTCGTGGGTGCGAACAACAGCGGAAAAACGTCGGCCATGGTCGCGCTTCGCCACTTTCTTGTTGACCGAACAGATTTTTCCATCAATGACTTCACCTTGTCCCATTGGGCTAAGCTTGATGCGATGGCCATCGCTTGGGAGACGCCCATTCCCGGAGAGAAAGAAGCAGAATTCAATTGGGGGGAAGTTCTGCCGCACCTTGATGTCTGGCTGAATGTCCCAACAGAGGATCTTCACTATGTTCAGAAGATTCTTCCCACCCTCGATTGGGCAGGGGCGCATATCGGCGTCCGACTGCGCTACGAACCCAAGGACATCCAAGCCCTGAAGCAAGAGTACCTGGCGGCCAAGCTCGCCGCTGCTTCTGTCATGGGCACTGTACCGGTTCCGGCAGAGGGCGCCACGGCAGCAGGGATCCCGCTCGTGGAGGGGTTCGCCCTGTGGCCAAAGTCGATGATGGACTTCCTGTCGCTTCGGCTGCGGTCATCCTTTGAGGTCCGCGCCTATCTCCTTGACCCCGAAAAGCTCGTGGCGCCAAAGAACGGCATTGCCACTCCACAGGCCCTTCCGGCTGGTAGTGAGCCAATAGAAGGAGACCCCTTCAAGAAGATTATTCGCATTGATGAAATCAGTGCACAACGCGGATTTGGATTTGCTAAAGCTTCTAATCGAGGGGACTATTCACCGGAGGATGGGACTCCGCAGGGTGGCAAGAAGCTGTCCAGCCAGCTCCGCAACTACTACACCCAACATCTTGACCCCTTTGATCAGCCCGAGCCCAAAGATCTGGAGGCTTTGCAGGCACTCCATAGCGCTCAGGCCGCTTTTGGCGAGCGTCTGGCAGCCTGCTTTTCAACGGCCCTGAAAGAACTTGAGGACATCGGTTATCCCGGCGTCACAGATCCGAAACTCACGATCACCACAAGCATCAAACCCATCGACGGTTTAAACCATGCATCGGCGGTTCAATACGAAGTCCCCACGCACCTCAAGGAAGGGGAAGGTTTTGTGCACCGCCTCCCTGAAGACTCAAACGGGCTTGGGTATCAAAATCTGGTCTCAATTGTCTTTGCGCTGATGAGCTTCCGTGACAAGTGGATGAAGGTTGGCAAGGCTTCCAAGTCAACCGCCCCCGAAGAAGCCCTGCGTCCACCGCTTCATCTTGTCCTGATTGAAGAGCCGGAGGCGCATCTGCATGCACAAGTCCAACAAGTCTTCATCAAGCAAGCCTATGACGTTTTGCGCAAACACGACAAACTCAAGGATGCGAAGGATTTTCGCACACAGCTTGTCGTCAGCACACATTCAAGCCATCTCGCACATGAAGCCGACTTTGCTTCCTTGCGGTACTTCCGTCGCCTTCCTGTCAAGGCGGTGGGCGGCTCCGTGCCGGTTTCATGTGTTATCAACTTATCCGAGACCTTCGGAATCGGGGAAGAGACGGGCCGCTTCGTCAAGCGATACCTGAAGGCGACGCACTGTGATCTGTTCTTTGCTGATGGCGCTGTGCTGGTCGAAGGGCCTGCCGAGCGCATTCTTGTCCCGCACTTTGTTCGCAAGCGTGACCAATACGAGTATCTACGCCGTTGCTACATCACCTGGCTTGAGATCGGCGGAAGTCATGCGCACAGGCTGAAGCCCCTGCTTGAGCATCTTGGGTTGAACACGTTGATCATTACAGACCTTGATTCGAAGGATGCTGCTGGAGCGTCGGTTCCCCCCGTGCGTGGCTCAAGACTCAAGGCCCGCAATGAGACGCTCAAGACCTGGATTCCTGCGGTAGAGGATTTGGACACGTTGCTAGACAAGAAGCCCGAAGAGATCGTCCTTAACGATCCAAGCGGCTACGGCATTCGCGTAGCCTACCAGCAGCCTATCTCAGCCAAGTTCAAAACCAAGGACGAAAAAGAGGCGCTTGCCAATACGTTTGAAGACGCCTTAGTCTATGAAAACCTCGACCTGTTCCAGAAGATGGAAGGGACTGGACTGATGGGACGGATTCGTAAAAGTCTTGATGCGGCTACAGATCTCGACGATCTCGCCCCCCGAATGTTTGCTGACTTGACGAAAGGCGGAAAGGCTGAGTTCGCCATGGATCTTCTCAACAGCGACGAGATCGAGGCGATGAAAGTACCAGCTTACATTGACAGCGGGTTACTCTGGCTCGCTGCACAGCTTAAGCGCAAAGAAGATGGCATCTCAGGCAAAGCCCCTGAGCCGGAGGAAGTTTTGGAAAGCGCCGCCAAGACTACGAAGGTCGCCGCATGAGTTCCCAGACAACCATAGCCAGCACGGATACGCCTGATGCTCATGTTGATGAAGAGATCGCGGCTTGCTTG
>Ga0182743_1001344_pt1 | contig 24317 bp, 21 predicted proteins | sample eDN3rd30CKraftOP_FD_128522 | JGI IMG/M metagenome (GOLD analysis project Ga0182743, IMG submission 128522) | Enriched Organic Plus compost microbial communities from Emeryville, California, USA - eDNA 3rd pass 30_C Kraft OP (version 2) (version 2) ... | reverse complement strand
GCAGGGCCTATATCTGCGCCGACGGCGCGGCGGGCTCGGCCTGCTGGAAGATGGATCCGAGCCGCGAGCCCACGAAGGACATTCGCGAGACCTGCGAGGAAAATCCGGGGCAGGATTTCGTGGCCATGGCCGTGATCGGAAATTCGGCCTCGACCTGGCGCTGCGAGGGGCCGGCCGCCACCATCATCAAGACGGTGCCGCTGGACGAGCGCGGCTTCATGAAGGCCGCGTGGCTGCCGCTGTTCGACGCGCACGGAAAACTCGCCGACCCGGACCAGCTCGGGGTTGATCCTCGATAAGGTGTGACCGTCGCCAAGGCCTTGTGCGCTGGCGTACTCGCCGCTTTTGCGCGACAAGGGCCGCGGTCTTTTTCACTCCATCCAAGCAGGCATGACGCTGCACGACGACACCCCGGCGCAAGCCCTCTTCGCGAACCTGACGGCCGCCCTCACCGGCGACCTGGCGGGCTGCGCGCAGATCGTGCTGCCGCCGGGCGGCGGCACCATCGCGGCGCAGGACCTGCTGGAGAGCGGCCGCCTCGCAGAGACGCTGCGGGTTTTCAGCGAAAGCCATGCGAGCGCGGATGCGCGCGCCGTCGCCTCGATGTGGGCGTGCTGGTATCTCGGCGTTCTGGTGCCGCCGGCGGTCGCGGCCTGCGTGCTGCTGGACGATGCGCCGGCAATGGCCCTGGAGGATATCGCTTTCTCACTGACACCGGCCGGCGCGGTCTCCGCGGTGCAGTTTCCGGCGCAGGCCCGGGATGCCGGATGCCGCACGGCGCGGCTCACGGCATTCCTGGAAGGACACCTCATTCCGTTTACCGAGGTAATGGCGGAGCGCTGCGGGTTGTCGCGCAATCTCGTCTGGTGCAATGCGGCGGCCTATTTCGCCTGGACCGCCGCGGTGCTTGAGCGGCAATGCGGCCGGGTCGAAGGCAGCCGCTTCCTCGGCAGCGCCACTTTTGGGGATGGCCGAGCGAACCCGCTGCACGACCGCATCCGCACCGTGGAGGAGGGCGGCTGCACCATGCCCCGCCGCCGCGTCTGCTGCCTGCGCTACCTGCTGCCCGGGGTTCCGGGCTGCGGTTCGGTGTGTCCGCTGCCGGCGGTGAGGGAAAGCGGCGCCACGCCGCTGACGCCCGCCGCCTGATCCGGCGCCGGCCGCGCAAAGCGCGCGTGCAAGGCAAGCATGACCGGCAAGGCCGCCACTGCGACGACGCCTGAGACCGCAAAACAGGCCGAATGGCCGAAATGCTGCGCCAGCCAGCCGGCGCCCACGCCGCCGAGCATGCCGGTGAGCGCGTCCGCGCACTGGAAGAGCGTGAAATCGACGCCGCCCTGCCGCGGATCGGCCAGCCCCATGAACTGCGCATAGAGCGCGACGAAGCTGAAGGCCATGATGCCCGACGAACTGGCCAGCGCCAGAACGACGATCACCGCGGTGCTGGCGCCCGCACCGGAAAAGGCGAGAACGGCGAAGGCCCCATAAGCCAAGGCCTGTAGCACCACGCCCGCGATCATCACCGGAAAGGCGCCCCAGCGCCGCACCAGCGCCCCGCCGACAAAGGCGCCGGCAAAGCCGATGCACAGCCCGCCCAGCCCGTTGATCATGCCGATGGTGGCGAGATCGACGCCGGAATCGACCAGGAAGGGGCCGAGCATGGCCTGGCCCCATTTCTGCGCCGCGACATAGACCACGGCAAGCAGGATGCCCGAGCGCACGCCGCCGCGCCCGAGCGCATCGCGCAGCGAGGGCACGTGGTCGCGCTGGCGCGGTACTTCCCGCGCGCCCGCCTGCACCACGAAGAACAGGCCGAGCAGCACGATGAGGAACGCCATCAGGAGAACCGAGGGCGTCCAGTCGAGTTGTTCGACAAGGATGAGGAAGAGACCCGAACCGAGCGCCGCGCCGAGATAGGCCCCGCCGACCTGGGCGGCATTGCCCCAGCCATAATGCTCCTCGCTGAGCACCTCGACGGCATAACCGTCGCAGGCGATGTCGACCGTCGCCGCCGCGAACGCGACGACAATCAGGCAGGCCAGCAACAGCGTAATGGAGCCAAGACCCACCATCCCGGCCATCGCCAGCCCGGCGGCCGAGATGAGCCCGCCCGCCAGGACGATAATGCGCGAGCGGTTGCGCCCGTAGCTCGGCAGGCGGTAGCGCTCGACCGCCGGCGCCCAGAGGAACTTGATCGCCCAGGGCAGGACTGCGAGATAGATCAGGCCGATCTCGTCGAGCGGCAGGTTGCGCTCGCGCAGCACCGCCGGCAGCGCCGTGAAGGTGACGCCGCCAATCACGCTCTGGGCGACATAGACGCCGCCGATCGCCAGGAAGACGGCGAAAGGCGAGAGCCGCCCTTCGACCCGCCCCTGCGCCTGCTCAGGCGTGGCGCTCACCAGCGGTACCGGACGCTGGCGATGATCTTCCGGCCCTCGTCGAAATAGCAATAGTTCGACGAGCAGACCTGCTTCTTCTCATTCAGCAGGTTGGTGGCGTTGATCTGGAACTGCGCGCCCTCGAGCCGCTTGTCGAGATTGACGAGATCGTAGCGCAGCGAGGCATCGACGAAGGTGCGCGCCTCGTTGTCGATGATCGAGCGATGCAGGTTGTCGCCGAAGCTGGAGCCGACATAGCGCACGCCCGCGCCGAGCCCGAGGCCCTTCGCGATGCCACTCTGGACGGTGTAGTCCGCCCACACCGAGAAGGTGTGGTAGGGCACGCTGCTGAGCTGGTTGCCTTCCGTCTCGTCGGTGAGTTGGTCGATCTCGACGTGGTTGTAGGAATAGGAGGCGAGCAGGCTCCAGCCATTGTCGAAGGTCGCGGTGCCCTCGATCTCGACGCCGCGCGAGGTCAGATCGAGCTGGGTCTGCGTGTTGACGCCGTTCTCGACCTGATAGACCACCGCGTTCTTCTGCTTGATGTCGAAGACGGCGGCGCGCAGCGACACATTCGTGGCGGGGATGTCGTATTTGACGCCCGCCTCGACCTGGCGGCCGGTGGTCGGCACCGCGACCGAACCATCGAGCACCGTGCCCGGATTAGGCGTGAACGAGGTGCCCCAGCTGACATAGGGCGCGATGCCCCAGGGCGTGATGTAGCTCAGTGCGGCGCGGCCGGTGAACTTGCCCTCGTTCTGCTTGTGGTCGTCCCCCGCGGCATCGACGAAGGTGCTGTCGAGCCAGTCATGCCGGCCGCCGACCGTGAGCCGCCAGCCGCCGAAAGCCATCTGGTCCTGCGCATAGGCGCCGACGAGCGTCTGGTTCTGCTTGTAGTCGTAGACATAGGGCAGATAGGGCGAGTCCTCGGTCGTGAAGTCGCCATAGGCTTCGCGCGCCTTGTAGTGCAGGTAGGAGACGTCGAGGCCGGTCAAGAGCTCATGCCCGACGGGACCGGTGTTGAAGGTGCTGACCAGATTGGTGTCGGTGACAAGTCCGCCGGTGTCTTCCTTCACCAAGCCGGGGAAGCCCCCGAAATTGTATTCCTGGTGGGTCGAGAGGTCCGAATAGCGCGTGTTCTGGTGCAGGGTGAAGGTGTCGTTGAAGCGGTGTTCGAACTCCCAGCCGATCCGGCCCTGTTTCTGGCGGAACTCATTGAAGTCCGGATCGCCGCCGAAATGGTGCGTCGCTCCAGTCGAGAACGGGCCGTCATAGGTGTTGACGTAGGCCACCGTGCCGCCGGTCGTGCTGTCCATGTATTCCGTCAGGAGGATGAGCTTTGTGTCCTCGTTCGGCTTGAAGGTCAGCGCCGGGGCGACATAGACGCGGTCGTCCGGCACGCCGTCGATGTCAGTATCGGCGTTCCGCGCCACGCCGGTGAAGCGGTAGAGCACGCTGCCGCTGTCGTTCACCGGTCCGGAGAAATCGACATTGCCCTGCAGGCGGTCATAGGAGCCGGTCTGCAGTTCGATCTCGTGGAAGGGCGTCTCAGTCGGACGCTTGGTGATGAGATCGACGATGCCGCCGGTGCTGCTGGCGCCGTAGATCGAAGAGGCTGGGCCCTTGAGGATCGAGATCGCTTCAAGGCCATAGGGCTCCAGCCGGAAGAGGCCGTTGGGGCTGTTCAACTGGCGCAGGCCGTCGCGGAAGACGCCGCTATAGGTCACGTCGATGCCGCGGATCGTAAAGGAATCGTAACGTGGATCGAAGCCGAAGGCGCCGATACGCACGCCCGGCGTGTAGGTCAGCGCGTCCTGAAGGTTCTGCGGCTTGCGGTCCTCGAGCTGCTGCTGCGTGACCGTGGAGACCGACTGCGGCACTTCGAGAAGCGGGGTGTCCGTCTTGGTGGCCGAGCGCGTGGACTTCGCCACATAGCCTTCCGTCGAGATTACGCCCGGCGCGCCGGACTGCTTCGATGCAGACTGCCCCTCGACATTGATGGCCTGGAGTTCGATCGCCTGATTTACCGTCTGCGCCTGCGCAATGCCGCTCGCCGCCAGTACAAAAATGGAAACCGAGCCAAGAAGAACGAGTTTCTGTGCCATTTTTGCCAAAGTTGTTAATTCAACATATGGCAGGCCTCCTAGATAAGCATCGCCCTGAATGCAATGAAAAATACTCTTATTTTTATTCTACTAATTCTAAGATGACGAGAATTTAGAATTGATATAGTTTTTAATTCTTCTATTTCAATTTTCGGTGCCACATCGGAAGAACCTCGTTTTCTGCTCAAACTCAACATGTCTTAGGACGGCTGACGTTTCCTCGCCGCTCATCTCCGCCGGCAGGAAGATGGGGCGTGGCTGCAATGCCGCGATGGCGGGAAAAGGGGCGACGTCTGCGACGGCCGCCGCCGTGGTGCGTGTCAGGCCGCGCGAACCGCGGCAAGGAACTCGCCGATAGCAGCCTCGATGGCGCGCGAGTCCGCCACCATTCCGGCTGTCGTCTTCGCCACGTCCTGTGCCATGCGGCGCGTGGCGAGCGCGGCGCCGTCCAGTTCCTCGATGCGCGCGGAAACCGAACCGGCATTCGCCGACGCCGTCTCCATATTGCTGGCCAGCCGCGATGTGGAGCGCTGCTGCTCGTCGGATTCGGCAGCAACCGCGTCGGCAAGTGCGCTGACCTGCTCGATCGTCGCGTCTATGCTGGCAACCGCCGCCGTGGAGGCCGCAACCGCCGAGCGGATCTCCCCGATCTGAACCTCGATCCGTGCCGTGGCCTGCGCCGTCTGGGCGGCGAGGTCCTTGACCTCCTGCGCCACCACGGCGAAGCCGCGGCCGGCCTCTCCCGCGCGCGCAGCCTCGATCGTCGCGTTGAGCGCCAGAAGATTGGTCTTCGCGGCGATGCCCTCGATCATCTGGACGATCGTGCTGATATCGGCAGCCGACCCCTCCAGGGCGTCGACCATGCGACGCGCCGCAACCACTTCGTCGCGGGCCGCCGCGCTGCCGGCGGCGGCGCTGCGGACGCGCTGGTCGATGTCGGCTGCGGACGACGACAGCCGGTGGACCTCTGCCGCGGCGGCCGTGATCTCCCCGACAGCCACGCGGGTGGAGGACGACACCGCACCGCTGCGGTCGCGCATCATCGTCGCGGTGCCCGACATCTCTCCGGCCACACCGTCGAGTTGCTCGGCGGAGGCGCACAACGCCGTCATGCACGCGCCGATCCGCGCCTCGAAGGCCGCAATTGTCCCGGCCAGCGCGAGCGCACGCTGCCGCTCGGCCTCGACGCGCCCGGCCTCGGCCCGGCCCAGGCTTTCCTTGGTGCGCAATTCCGCGCCGAGATGGCTGATGATGCGCGCCATGCCTCCGATCTCGTCCGTGCGCGGGGTAAAGGGCACCTCCCGGTCGAAGTCGCCCTCCGCCAGGGCACGCATGGAGAGGGTGAGGCGCGCCAGCGGCCGCTGAATCTGGGTCAGGGCCATCCAGGCGGCGCAAAGAAGCGCTGCGGCCAGAGTGATGGCGGGTACGCCGAGAAGCAGCATATCGCTGCGACGGGCCGCCGCCGCGGTCGCGGAGCGAAGCGCGGCAAGCCGTGCGGCGCTTTCGCTGCCAAGCTTCTCGATGCGCGCGACCATCTTTTCACGGCTGAGCACAGTCGGCGGATCGGTGGCCTGAATCAGCGCGGCCTGCGGAGAGATCGTCATGCCGAGATTTGCCGTGTCCGCCTGATAGGCGATGAACTCGTCCAGCTCGTGCAACAGGAGCTGCCGCGCCTTCGGGTCCATGTTTGCGGCGAAGGCCCGCAGGAAATTCTCGCGGACGTCCTTCAACGTCTGGAGAGACTGCTGGAGCGGCACGAAATGCGCCTTCGCACCGCCGATGTCCTGAGCAGTGAACACGGCGGTCGCGCGGATGACGACCTGTTCGATGGCACGCGCAAGCCGCTCCGCCGTCAGTGCCTGTGCCTGTGTCTCGAGAAGGCGGTCGGCCCTTTGCCGGGCAGCCTGCAATTGAGCGTGGGAGAAGATCGAAAGCCCGACGGAGGAAAGTGCCAGACCAAGTACAATAGCCGCGAGCTTGCGACCGAGAGTCATTTTCATTTGAACACCGTGCAACCAATCTGCGCGACACTGGTGTCAGACAAGAAATGAATCTTCTACTAAGAGGGGAATATTATTCTTTTTGCTCGATTCTTGAGAATCTTGCATTATATGCCTAGGTACATGTCAATAATATGACAAATCACATTTGATCGGATACTTATTCTATTAAGTTTTGATCCCTAAAGCACACCGGAAGCGGATCAGCTACGAGCCCAAGAATGTCTTCCAAGCTTCCCCCGACGGATCGCAAGCGCAGCCTCCTCGACGGGGCCGAGATCATGCGGCGGAAGTGGCAGGCGGCAGCGGAAGCCAATGCCGGCTTGCCCGCCTATGAGGACATCGCGCTCGGCAGCCTCGGCCGGCTCGCCGATCAGATTGCAATCGCCGCGCCCGAAGGTGCCGACTACCGGCTCCTGCGGGCGGGAGACCAGGTCTCGGCCTGGATCCGCGCCAGCGGGATCGGGGACGGCGGAATTCGCGATGGCGGCGCGGCGCGCCTGCTCAGCGAGGCAGCGCCCGACGCCACCTTCGCGCTCCGTGAGGTCTTCACCGGAGCGCTCGAAACCCGGCAGCCGCAGCAATCGGTCATGCACCGCGTGCGGGGCGGGGTGGTCGAGGCCTACAACCTTCTGGCGATGCCCCTCGCCTATCGCTGGGGGCCGCCGGTCCTGCTTGCTTTCGTCGAGCCGCTTGGCGCCCGCTACAGCCTTCTCGATGCGATGGTCAGCACCTCCGATGAGGGCCTGATCGCGCTGGTGGCGATCCGCGACGACAACGGGCGCGCGAGCGACTTTCGCATCATCTCGGTCAACGAGGGCGCTGCCCGCCTTATCGGGATGCAACGCGCCGACCTGCAATGGCGCCGCCTTTCCGAACTGCCGCTGTCGCTCGACCGGCTCGGCGTCCTTGAGCGGCTTTCCAACCTGCTCGCCGCGGGCGGGCGAGAGCAGTTCGAACTGACCTATCCCGGCGAACGCATGCGGCATTTCCAGGTCGGCGCCGCCGCGGTGGGCGACCTCCTGTCGGTGACGCTCACCGACATCGGCGGCGTCAAGGCGCGTGAGGCCTCCTTCCGCCTGCTGTTCGACGGGAACCCCGTGCCGATGTGGCTGTTCGACCCCGAGAGCCTTCGTTTCGTGGGCGTCAATGATGCCGCCGTGGAGCATTACGGCTACAGCCGCGAGCGCTTTCTCGAAATGTCGATCCTCGACATCCGGCCCGCCCAGGAGCGAGCCCTGCTGCGCTCGATCCTTCCACGCCTGCGCGAATCCTACAGCGGCGAACGCACCTGGCACCACATCAAGGCCGACGGCAGCATCATTCAGGTCATCCCCTATACCCGGCCGGTCTCCTTTGACGGCCGCGAGGCCATCCTGACCGCCGTCGTCGACATCACCGAACAGCGCCGCGCCGAGGCCCGGATCGCGCATATGGCGCATCACGACGCCCTCACCGATCTGCCCAACCGCGTGCTGTTCCGCGAGAAGCTCGAAACCACGCTCGGCGTGAACCGCAGCCCGGATGGCCTCGCCGTGCTCTGCCTCGACCTCGACAATTTCAAGAACGTCAACGACACCCTCGGCCACCCGGTTGGCGACAAGCTGCTGCGCGCCGCCGCCGAGCGCCTGCGCTCGGTCGTGCGCGAGGGCGATCTCGTGGCACGCCTCGGCGGCGACGAATTCGCCATCATTCTCGGTCGAATCGAGCGGCCCCAGCAGGCCGGCGCGCTCGCCGCGTGCCTCGTCGAGGCGGTGGGCGCCCCTTATGAGATCGACGGCCACAGCGTCATCATCGGCGCCAGCGTCGGCATCGCCACCGCACCGGGCGATGGCCGCGCGTCCGACCAGCTCCTGCGCAATGCCGACATGGCGCTCTACCGCGCCAAGAAGGAGGGGCGCGGCACGTTCCGCTTCTTCGAGGCCGCGATGGACGCCCAGTTGCAGGCGCGCCGCGCGCTCGAACTCGACCTGCGCAAGGCGCTGCCGGCCGGGGAGTTCGAGCTGCACTACCAGCCGCTTGTCGACACTGCGACCGAGCAGGCTTGCGGCTGCGAGGCGCTGCTGCGCTGGCGCCATCCCGAGCGCGGGCTGATCGCGCCGGGCGAGTTCATCCCCCTCGCCGAAGAAATCGGCCTGATCGTGCCGATCGGCGAATGGGTGCTGCACGAGGCCTGTGCCCAGGCCACCACCTGGCCGCCGCACATCAAGATCGCCGTCAACCTGTCGCCGACACAGTTCCGCAGCGGCAATCTGGTGGAAACCGTGCGCTCGGCGCTCGATGCCTCGGGCCTGCCCGCCGACCGCCTGGAGCTGGAGATCACCGAAACGGTGCTGCTGCACGAGAACGAGGCCAACCTCGCCGTTCTCCGCCAGTTGCGCGGGCTCGGCGTGCACATCTCGATGGACGATTTCGGCACCGGCTATTCCTCGCTCAGCTATCTGCGCAGCTTCCCCTTCGACAAGATCAAGATCGACCAGTCCTTCGTCCGCGGGCTCGGGGAGGACACCGACTGCCTGGCCATTGTTCGCGCCGTGACCGGACTCGGGCGCAATCTCGGCATGACCACGACAGCGGAGGGCGTAGAGACGGTCGAGCAGATGGACCGGCTGCGGGCGGAAGGGTGCACGGAGGTGCAAGGCTACCTGTTCAGCTGCCCCATCCCCGCAAGCCAGCTTGGCCGCTTCCTCCAGCCCGACACCGGCGACCGCGACGTCGCCTGATCTCGGGCCTTCAGGCAGCGGCGCCTTTGGCGGCGGGATCGGCGCGCGGCTGGTGGCGAGAGAGCGACAGAACCAGAAGCGCCGCCGCAATGCACAGCAGCCCGGCGAAGAAGAAGGCCGGCAGGTAACTGGCGAGGTCCGTGCGCGACCAGCCGGCACCATAGGCCGCGCTGGCGGCGCCGAGCTGGTGCCCGGTGAAGATCCAGCCGAACACCAGCCCCGCCTTTTCGCGGCCGAAGCGATCCGCCGTCAGCTTCACGGTCGGCGGCACGGTGGCGATCCAGTCGAGCCCGTAGAAGACGGCGAACAGGGTCAGGCCGTAGAAGGTGAAGCCGGTGAAGGGCAGATAGAGCAGCGAGAGCCCGCGCAGGCCGTAATACCAGGACAGCAGATAGCGGTTGTCGAAGCGGTCCGACAGCCAGCCCGAGCCGACCGTGCCGAAGAAATCGAACACGCCCATCATCGCCAGGAAGCCGGCCGCGCCGACAGCGGCCAGGCCGAAATCGCCGCAGAGCGCGACGAAATGGGTCTGGATCAGGCCGTTGGTGCTGGCGCCGCAGACGAAGAAGGTCGCGAACAGCACCCAGAAGGTCGATGTCCGCGAGACCTCGCGCAGAATGGCGATCGGGCCAGCCATCAGAGACAGCAGCCCCTTCTCTTCCGCCGGCGGCAGCACAACGACAGCCTCGCCGAGCGGCGGCAGGTTGAGATCGGAGGGGCGGTCACGCATCAGCGCCAGCGCGCTTGCCGCCGCGACCGCCAGCAGGCCGCAGACGAAGACCAGCGCCAGGCGCCAGCCGAAACGATCGGTCAGTTCCGCCATCAGCGGCAGAAAGACGAGCTGGCCGGTTGCGGAGCTCGCGGCCAGCAGCCCCATGACGAAGCCGCGGCGGGCGGTGAACCAGCGCGTGGCGACGGTCGCCGCCAGCACCATGGCGGTGAGTCCGGTGCCGAAGCCGATGATCACGCCCCAGAACAGGATGAGCTGCCAGACCTCTGTCATCGCCAGCGAGCCCAGAAAGCCCGCCGCGATCAGGCAGAGCGCGATGATGATGACCGGGCGGACGCCGAAGCGGTTCATGAAAGCCGCCGCGAACGGCCCCATCAGCCCGTAGAGGACGAGCCGAACCGCCAGCGCCACCGAGATCTGCTCGGTGGTCCAGCCGAATTCCTGCTGCAGCGGCACGATCAGCACGCCCGGTGCGCCCATGGCGCCGGCGGTGACCAGCATGGTCAGGAAGGTGACAGCGGCGACGACCCAGCCGTAATGCACGTTGCGGCGGGCGAGGGCTGGGGCAAGGAGGGAGGAAAGCATCGGCAGGCGACCCGGCGGGGCAGCGCGGATCGGCCTCCCCAGCGCATATTTGGGAACTGCCGCCGATGCGGCAAGCCTCTCCCGGGCGGAAAGACGCCTGTCAGGCCAGAGATGCCGAAAATCTACGCCGCATCAGCCGCCTTGTTCATGGCGCGGGCCAGCGCGATGTCCTTTTCGGTGATCCCGCCTTCGCTGTGCGTCGAGAGCACCACGTCCACCTTGTTGTAGACGTTCAGCCATTCGGGATGATGGTCCATCCGTTCGGCCTCGTCCGCGATGGCGCGCATGAAGCCGAAGGCCGCTCCGAAGTCCTTGAAGCGGAAGTTCTTGGCGATTGCCGTTCCGTCGCGGGCCATGCTCCAGCCGGGCAGGCTCATCAGCGCGGCCTCGCACTGCTCAATCGTCATCCTGCCAGCCATCGTCATCCTCCACCTCTTCGAGCACATGCGCGCCATTCAGCGGATAGGCCTCCTCGACCACATAGGGTCCGCCCCCCGTTGAGGCCCGCGAGGAGAACAGCACGAAACGCGGCGCGGTGAAGCTGAATCGCACCTCGCCGCCGCGGCTCGCCAGCCAGTCGGCGACGCTGCGCGGAGCCACATCGCGCAGCCGCGCTAAGGTGATGTGCGGCGTGAAGCGGCGCGTCTCAGGCGAAAGGCCGACCCGCCGCGCCAGGCGCTCGTGCTCGGCCTGCAGGTCCTCTAGCCCGGCATTGGGGCGCACCCGGGCGATGATGGCGCGGGGCCGGCTGCCGCCGAAGACGTCGAGATCGCTGACCGCGATCTCCACCGGCTCGCGGCGCACGCCATCCAGCATCTGCGCCCAGTCGCGGGCGGTGCGGTCGTCGATGTCGCCGGCGAAGCGCAGGGTGACGTGATAGTTCTCGGGGTCGATCCAGCGGGCGCCCTGCAGGCCGCCGCGCAGAAAGCTCAACTGCACGGCTTCCTTCTGCGGCACTTCGAACGCGGTGAACAAACGCGGCATCGACGCTTTACTCCTTCCCGCCCTGCAGCGTGCGCAGGAAATGCTCGACCGTGGGAAGCATGCGCCGAACCACCATCCGCACGCCCTCTGCCGAGGGGTGCATGCCATCCTGCAGGTTCAGCTTGGCCTCGCCAACCACGCCATCAAGAAAGAAAGGGTAGAACACCAGCTCGTGTTCCTTGGCCAGCGCCGAATAGATGCCGTCGAACGCCTGCACATAGTCCTGACCGAGATTGCGCGGCGCATAGACGCCGATCAGCATTACGGGGATTTTGCGCTTCCCGAATCCGGCGATGATGCGCTCCAGTGCCGCCTTCGCCTTTTTCGGCGGCAGCCCGCGCAAGGCGTCGTTGGCGCCGAGTTCAAGCAGCACGCCATCGGTGCCGTCCGGCACCGACCAGTCGGCCCGCGCAGCGCCATCTTCCGCCGTGTCGCCCGAGACGCCGGCATTGGCGATGGCGACGTCCCACCCCTTATCCTTCAGCGCCTTTTCCAGCACGGAAGGGTAGGCCTCGCCCGGCGCCAGGCCGTAACCGGCGGTGAGGCTGTCGCCCAGCGCGACGAGATGAATCGTCTTCGCCTGCGCCGACTCCGAGGCCAGCGCGCCGAAGAACAGCGCCAGCGCGGCTGCGACAATCACGAGTGCGTTTCGCAGAGGGCGCGGGTGGACGCTCATCGGCAGGGCCTCCATATCAGGTGGGCGGGCGCGGCAGGATCAGCCCGGATTTTCGGGGAGCGGGCATGGCCGCGGCAATCAGCGTTCAGAATCTCGATCTCAGTCTCGGCCGCGGGGCGGCGCGGGTCCACGTCCTCAGGGACATTTCCCTCGATATAGGGCATGGCGAGCGGATCGCCCTTCTCGGCGCGTCCGGATCGGGAAAATCGACCCTGCTGATGGTGCTCGGGGGCCTTGAGCGCGCAGAGCGCGGCGCGGTCCATGTGCTTGGCCAGGATCTCGGCCATCTCGACGAGGATGCGCTGGCCATTTTTCGCGGCCGCAATCTCGGCATCGTGTTCCAGTCCTTCCATCTCATCCCGACCATGACGGCGCTTGAGAACGTGGCCGTGCCGCTGGAACTGGCCGGCGCGCGCGATGCCTTCGCCCGCGCCGAGGACGAGCTGAAGGTCGTCGGCCTCGGCCATCGCCTGCGCCATTACCCGGCGCAGATGTCGGGCGGCGAGCAGCAGCGCGTGGCCTTGGCCCGGGCGCTGGCGCCGCGGCCGCAGGTGCTGCTGGCCGACGAGCCGACCGGCAATCTCGACGAGGCGACGGGTGGGCAGATCGCCGACCTCATCTTCCGTTCCGCCGAGGAACGCGGCGCCACGCTCGTTCTCGTCACCCACGATCCCGCCCTGGCGGCGCGCTGCGACCGCACGCTGCGGATGCGCTCCGGCGAGCTCGTTTCCGAACTGGCCGAGGCGGCGACGTGAACGCCTTTGCGCCGGATTCCCGCCCGGGCTGGCTGCTCTCGCTGCGGCTGGCGCTGCGCGATCTGCGCGGCGGGGTGAAGGGATTTCGCGTCTTCATCGCCTGCCTGGCGCTCGGCGTCGCGGCCATCGGCGGCGTGAACTCGCTGTCGCGCGGCCTGCAGGAAGGCCTCTCGCGCGAGGGCGGCCGCATTCTCGGCGGCGATGTCGCCTTCTCGCTGCAGCACCGCCCGGCGCCGCCCGAGCAGATGGCCTTTCTCGAAGCCCGTGGCCGCGTCTCGACGGCCGCCACGCTGCGCGTCATGGCCCGGGCGCCCGACGGCAACGCCACGCTCGCCGAGCTGAAGGCCGTGGACAGCCTCTACCCGCTTTCCGGCACGGTGCTCACCGAGCCTGCGCTGCCATTGGCTCAAGCGCTCGCCCCCGATGGTGGGGCCTTCGGCGCCGTGGCCGATCCCGCGCTGATGGCGCGGCTCGGGTTGACGATCGGCGACCATCTGCGTGTCGGCACGGCCGATCTCGTCGTCCGCGCCAGCCTCGTGGAAGAACCGGACGTGCTTTCGAGCGGCTTCCGCTTTGGCCCGAGGCTCCTCGTCTCGCGTGCGGCCCTCGACGCCACCGGGTTGATCCAGCCCGGCAGCCTGGTGCGCTGGTCGCACCGCGTGGCGCTGCCGCCGGGCCAGGCCTCGCTCGCCGATGCCCACGCGCTCGCGGAGGCCGCACAGGCCGCCTTTCCCGATGCCGGCTGGCAGGTGCGCACGCGCGACCATGCCTCCGACCGCCTCGCCAGCAATGTCGAGCGCTTCACGCAGTTCCTCGCCATTGTCGGACTGACGGCGCTGGCCGTGGGCGGCGTCGGCGTCGCCAATGCGGTGAATTTCTATGTCGCCCGCAAGCGCCCGGTCATCGCCACGCTGAAATGCCTTGGCGCCACCGGCGGGCGTGTCTTCACGATCCACCTACTGCAAGTGCTGGCGCTGGCGGCCGTGGGCATCGCGCTTGGACTCGTCGTCGCGGCGGCGATCCCCTTCGCCACTTCGGCCTTGTTCGCCGCCATCCTGCCGCTGCCATTGCACCCGGCACTCTACCCCTCGGCGCTCGGGCTCGCGGCGCTCTATGGCGTGCTGGTGGCCCTGGTCTTCGCGCTCTGGCCGCTCGGGCGCGCGCATGACGTGCCGGTGTCGGCGCTCTACCGCGATCATCTCGATCCCGACACGCGGCGTCCGCGCCTGCGCTATGCACTGGCGGCCTTCGCCGTGGTGGCGGGACTGATCGCGCTCGCGATCTTCACCGCCTATGACCGCAAGATCGCGCTGGTCTTCCTCGGCGCCATCGCAGCGAGCTTCGTTCTGCTGCGGCTGGTGGCGCTCGGCATTATGGCACTGGCGGCGCGCCTGCCGCGCCCGCGCGGCGTCGAGCTGCGGCTGGCGCTCGCCAACATGCACCGCCCCGGCGCGCTGACGCCCTCGGTGGTGCTGTCGCTCGGGCTCGGACTCGCGCTGCTGGTGACGCTGACCCTGATCGATTCCTCGGTACGCCGACAGCTCACCTCAGCGCTGCCGGCCAACGCGCCGAGCTTCTTTTTCGTCGACATCCCCCGCGCCGAGGGCAATGCCTTCGCCGCCTTTCTCAAGGCGCAGGCGCCCGGCGCGCAGATAGAGCGCGTGCCCATGCTGCGCGGGCGCATCACCGAGCTGCACGGCGTGCCGGCGGAAAAGATCGACCCCGGCGAGGCCGCCTGGGTCCTGCGCGGCGACCGTGGCATCACCCAATCCGCGACAATCCCTGAAGGCTCGCGCGTCGTTGCCGGCACATGGTGGGCGCCCGACCACACCGGCGACAACCTGGTCTCCTTCGAGGCCGACCTCGCCCGCGAGCTTGGCCTCAAGGTCGGCGACACGATCCGCGTCAACGTGCTCGGCCGCGACGTGGAGGCGCGCGTGGCGGCGCTGCGCAAGGTCGACTGGGAGAGCCTCGGCATCAATTTCGTCATGGTGTTCTCACCCAACACCTTCGCCGGCGCGCCCTACCAGTACATCGCCACCCTGAAATATCCGGACGAGGCCACGCCGCAGCAGGAACTCGGCCTGCTGCGCACCGTGGCGCAGGCGTTCCCCGACGTGGTGGTGGTGCGGGTCAAGGACGCGCTCGCCACCATCCAGGATCTACTCGGCAATCTGGCCCTGGGCATCCGCGCGGCAAGCGGCATCACCTTGCTGGCCAGCATTCTTGTGCTGGCCGGTGCTCTGGCCGCGGGACACCGGCACCGCCTCTACGACGCCGTTATGCTGAAGACGCTTGGCGCCACCCGGCAACGGGTCATGAGCGCTTTCGCGCTGGAATATTTCCTGATCGGCGCCGCGACCGCGCTGTTTGGCCTTGCGGCGGGGACCATCGCGGCGTGGGTCGTGGCCGAACAGGTCATGCATATCGGCTTTGCCTGGGACAGTGCCGCCGCGCTTGGCGCGGCGCTGGGGGCCCTCGTCCTGACGGTTGGGCTTGGCCTTGCCGGAACCTGGCGGCTGCTCGGCGCACGGCCGGCCGCCGTGCTGCGCGAGCTTTGAGTGGCGCCGGCCTGCCCGCGAAGTAACGTGATTGTCATGCCGCGGTAAGGTGGCGTGCGGCAATGTGAAATCCGGCCAGCTTGTGCGGGAGAGCTTATCTTCCCATATTGTCGGCAAGGTTGGCTCGGCCAGCCATCAAGGGAAGGACCACACACATGTCAGACTTCGACCGCAACGCCACGGCCCGGTATGGAGCCGGGGTCGGACGCGCAGAGGCCGGGGTAATCGACCAGGGTCTGCGCAGCTACATGCTGAGCGTCTACAACTACATGACGTTCGGACTGGCGGTGACGGGCCTCTTCGCGCTCGGCGCCTTTCTCGTGTCCGTGACCTCCGATCCCTCCGCCGCCACGGCGCAGATCGGCAACGGCGTCTATCTCACGAGCATCGGCTACGCTCTCTTCGTCAGCCCGCTGAAGTGGCTGATCGTCCTGGCCCCGCTCGGCCTCGTCTTCTTCCTCTCGGCGCGCATCGGGTCGCTGAGCACGTCGAGCGCACGCACGACGTTCCTCATCTTCGCTGCGCTGATGGGCCTGTCGCTGTCGACGATCTTCCTCGTCTACACGCACACCTCCATCGCCCGGGTGTTCTTCATTACCGCGGCCTCGTTCGGCGCGCTGAGCCTGTGGGGCTACACCACGCAGCGCGACCTGACAGGTTTCGGCACGTTCCTGATCATGGGCCTGTTCGGCCTGATCATCGCTATGCTGGTGAACCTGTTCCTCGCAAGTTCGGGGCTGCAGTTCATCATCTCGGCGGCGGGCGTGCTGATCTTCGCCGGCCTGACCGCCTACGACACCCAGCGCATCAAGTGGATGTACTATTCGGGTGATGATGCCGACACCGCCGGCCGCAAGGCCATCATGGGTGCGCTGTCGCTCTATCTCGACTTCATCAACCTGTTCACCATGCTGCTGCAGCTCGTCGGCGATCGCCGCTGACGAAAGAAGCGAACGGACAACAAAGTCCTTGGCCCCGGCCTCTGGCCGGGGTTTCTTTTTGTCCGCGGGCAAAACGCGGAGAAAGATATGGTGGAGGTGCGGGCAGCGGACCGGAACGACCTTCCGGCGATCACCGCGATCTATGACGAGGCCGTGCGCAGCCTCACCGCCACCTTCGAGCTCCACCCTCCCGGCCTCGCCGAGATGACGCGCCGCTTCGAGGCGCTGGAGGCCGGAGCCTATCCCTGCCTGGTCGCCAGCGGCACCGAGGGCGTACTGGGCTATGCCTATGCTGGCCCCTATCGGCCACGCCCGGCCTACCGCTTCACAGTGGAGAATTCGGTCTATGTCGATCCGCGCTTCCACGGCCTCGGCATTGGCCGCGCTTTGCTGGCGGCTCTGATCGAGGACTGCACCGCGCGCGGCTTCCGGCAGATGCTGGCGGTGATCGGGGATTCGCAGAACGCCGCCTCGATCGCGCTCCACGAGCGGGCGGGCTTCGTCCATATCGGCACCTTCCGCGCGGTCGGCTGGAAGTTCGATCGCTGGCTCGATACGGTGCTGATGCAGCGCACCCTCGATGGCGCCGCGGAGGACGCCGTCTAGGAGACGATCTTCAGCTTGCGGTCGAGGACGCCGAGCACGCGGCCGAGGTCATGGCCGCGCTTGAGGACCAGCCCGGTGGCCGAGATCACCGAATAGGCGCCCTGGCGCCGCGCCAGCCGCGGATCCTTCTCGACGCGGTAGACCGGGTATTCGCTGGAATGGCGGAAGATCGAGAAGACTGCCCGCTCGCGCAGCATGTCGATGGCGTAGTCGCGCATCTCGCCGGCGGCGACCATGCGTCCGTAGACGGACAGGATCTGGTTGAGTTCGGCGCGGTCGAAGGCGACCTGCGCGGCATGTTGTGGCTTCTGGTCGGTGCCGGGAGCGGACCTCGTCTCGGGCCTGTGCCGGCGGAAACTGGCTATTTCTTCGACATCGCTCACCGGAGCGCCTCCTTCTTCAGGAGCCCTGATGATCGCCCCCTGGCCGAGGGCTGGCAAGCCTGCAGCGCACAGCATCCGCGCATGGCTTTCGGGAAAAGGCCAAATTCCACATTTCCGACAAGGTTCAACCTTTTTCCCGCCGGATGGGACGGCAAATCTCTTGTCGTTGCCTCAGGGTTCGGTCGTTGCCGCTCCGCTCATCCAGCCCCCCAGCCCAGGGGTGGCAGCGACCGCACCTAATGCATACCGGGTGCCTCCGGTATGCTCCTTAAAGGGCCGGCTCTCGAAAGAAAGCCGGCCCTTATTTTATTGTCCGCTCAGGCAGCCAGACCGCGCAGCACGTAGGGCAGGATGCCGCCGTTGCGGAAGTAGTCCAGTTCGTCCAGCGTATCGATGCGGCAGATCAGCGGCACCCGCTTCACCTCGCCGCTCTCCATCGTGATCTCGGCTTCCAGCACCTGGCGCGGCTTCAGCGTGTCGCCAAGGCCGTGGATCGTCACGGTCTCCTTGCCGGTCAGTCCGAGGCCCTGCCAGGACGTGCCGTCCTCGAACACCAGCGGCAGTACACCCATGCCGACCAGGTTGGAGCGATGGATGCGCTCGAAGCTCTGCGCCACCACCGCGCGGATGCCAAGCAGCGCCGTGCCCTTGGCCGCCCAGTCGCGCGAGGAGCCGGTGCCGTATTCCTTGCCGGCGAAAACCACCAGCGGCACCTTCTCCGCAGCGTAGCGCATGGCCGCGTTGTAGATCGGCATGCGCTCGCCCGAGGGCTCGAACAGGGTGACGCCGCCTTCGACACCCGGCACCATCTGGTTCTTGATGCGGATATTGGCGAAGGTGCCGCGCATCATCACCTCGTGATTGCCGCGCCGCGTGCCGTACTGGTTGAAGTCCTGCGGACGGACCTGATGGTCGCGCAGATAATCGCCGGCGGGGCTCTCCAGCTTGATCGAACCGGCCGGCGAGATGTGGTCGGTAGTGATGGAATCGAGGAAGAGTCCGAGGATGCGGGCGTTCTCGATATCGTTGACTGGCGAGGGCTCGCGCTTGATGCCCGTGAAATAGGGCGGGTTCTGCACATAGGTCGAGCGGTCGTCCCAGGTGTAGGTCAGGCCGCCCGCGACGCTGACCTTCTGCCAGTTCTCATCGCCCTTGAAGACGTCGGCATAGCGGTCGGCGAACAGCGCGCGCGTGACATTGGCGCGGATGTAGTCGGCCACTTCCTTGGCGCTCGGCCAGATGTCGCGCAGATAGACCGGCTTGCCGTCGGAGCCGGTGCCGAGCGGGTCCTTGGCGATGTCGACCTGCATGGAGCCGGCCAGCGCATAGGCCACCACCAGCGGCGGCGAGGCCAGGTAATTGGCGCGCACGTCCGGATTTACCCGGCCCTCGAAGTTGCGGTTGCCCGAGAGCACGGCGGCGGCGACGAGGTCCTTGTCGTTGACGGTTGCCGAGATCGCCTCCGGCAGCGGGCCGGAATTGCCGATGCAGGTGGTGCAGCCGAAGCCGACCAGGTTGAAGCCGAGAGCATCGAGATCGGTCTGCAGACCGGACGTGCGGTAATATTCCGCCACGACCTGCGATCCCGGCGCCAGCGAAGTCTTCACCCACGGCTTGGTCTTCAGCCCCTTGGCGACCGCGTTGCGGGCCAGCAGGCCGGCCGCGATCATCACGCTGGGGTTCGACGTGTTGGTGCAGGAAGTGATGGCGGCGATCACCACGTCGCCATGGCCGAGGTCGAAATCCTCGCCGGCGACGGGGAAGCGCGCATCCGCCTCGCTGCCCTTCTTGAATTCGCTCTCCAGCGAGGCGAGGAAGCCGGCCTTGGCCTGCGAGAGCAAGACGCGATCCTGCGGGCGCTTGGGACCAGCAAGCGAGGGTTCGACGGTGTCGAGGTTGAGCTCCAGCACGTCGGTGAACACCGGGTCGGCAGCCTCGTCGGTGCGGAACATGCCCTGCGCGCGGTTGTAAGCCTCGACCAGAGCCACGCGGTCCTTCTCGCGGCCGGTCTCGTCGAGATAGCGCAGCGTCTCGCCGTCCACGGGGAAGAAGCCGCAGGTGGCCCCGTATTCGGGCGCCATGTTGCCGATCGTGGCGCGGTCCTCGAGCGCAAGGTTGGACAGGCCCGCACCGAAGAACTCCACGAACTTGCCGACCACGCCCTTCTTGCGCAGCATTTCGGTGACGGTCAGCACCAGGTCGGTCGCGGTGACGCCCTCCCGCAGGCGGCCCGACAGGCGGAAGCCGACGACCTCGGGAATGAGCATGGAGAGCGGCTGGCCGAGCATCGCAGCCTCGGCCTCGATGCCGCCGACACCCCAGCCGAGCACGGCCAGGCCGTTGACCATGGTGGTGTGGCTGTCGGTCCCGACCAGGGTATCGGGATAGGCGATCTCCTCGCCGCCCTCGATCTTCGTCCAGACCGTCTGCGACAGATATTCGAGATTGACCTGGTGGCAGATGCCGGTGCCGGGCGGCACGACGCGGAAATTGTCGAAGGAATCGCGCGCCCATTTCAGGAAGCGGTAGCGCTCGCCGTTGCGCTCGTATTCCTTCTCGACATTGTGGGCGAAGGCGCGCGGCGTGCCGAACTCGTCGACGATCACAGAATGGTCGATGACCAGATCGACGGGCACCAGCGGGTTGATCTTCTTCGGATCGCCGCCGAGCACGGTCATGGCGTCTCGCATGGCGGCCAGATCGACCACCGCGGGAACGCCGGTGAAGTCCTGCATCAGCACGCGCGCCGGGCGAAAGGCGATCTCCTGCGTGGAGACGCGATCCTTGAGCCATTTGGCCACCGCGCGGATGTCGTCGGCGGTGACGCTGCGGCCATCTTCGTGGCGCAGCAGGTTCTCAAGCAGGACCTTCAGCGAAACCGGCAGGCGGGAAATGCCGTCCAGGCCATTTCGCTCCGCTTCCACAAGGCTGTAATAGGTGAAGGTCTTGCCGCCTGCTTCGAGGGTGCGGCGGCATTTGAAGCTGTCGAGGGAAGACGTGGTCACGATCGGGTCCTGCAGGCTGAAGCTTGGACGCCCGCCATGCGCCAAGCAGCATGACGGTTTGCGGACGGCACGACCGCGCAGGCTGGAAGGCGGAGCGCCTGTGCCGCAGACTTTTCTGGTTATAGGGAAAAGCTTCGAGCCATTCCAGACAGCGCGTTCCTCTTTGGCGCAAAGTCTCTGCCGTGGTTGACCTTTTCACGTGCAGCCTTGTTGTCGAAAATCTCGGGGTCGAGCGCGGCTCCCGCGCCGTGCTGCGCGATCTCGGCTTCACACTCGATCCCGGCGAGGCCCTCGCCGTGATCGGACCGAACGGCGCAGGCAAATCCACCCTGCTGCGCGCGCTCTGCGGGCTGCTGCCGCTGTCGATGGGGCGCATGCGCCTGAAGAATGTCGGGCCCGACACAGCGCCGGGCGAGCACATCCACCTCCTCGGCCACCGCGATGGGATCAAGGACGCGCTCTCGCCGCGCGAGAACCTGCGCTTCTGGCGCGCCTTCCTGGAAGGCGATGGCGATCCGCAGGAAGTGCTGGAGGCCGTTCGGCTCGGCCATGCCGCCGATCTCCCCTCCGCCTATCTATCAGCCGGGCAGCGCCGACGGCTGGCCATCGGCCGCCTGCTGATTGCCCCGCGCCCGCTCTGGCTGCTCGACGAGCCAACCAATGCGCTGGATACGGACAGCCAGGAGCGACTCGCTGCGCTCGTGGCGCAGCACCGGGCGCGCGGCGGCATGGTAATCGCCGCCACGCATCAGGATCTCGGTTGGCCGAACCTTCGCAGCCTCACGCTGGGAGGCGCCACATGAGGACCTTCTCCGCGCTTCTCGGCCGCGACCTCCGCCTTGCCGTGCGTTCCGGCGGCGGGTTCGGGCTGTCGCTGGTGTTCTTCATCAGCGTGGTCTCGGTGACCCCCTTCGCGCTCGGCCCCGACTTGGCGCTGCTCGGCCGCATAGCCCCCGCCATTCTGTGGATCGGCGCGCTGCTCGCCTCCCTGATCGGGCTCGACCGCCTCTTTCAGACCGATCTCGACGACGGCAGCCTCGACCTGCTGTCCGCAAGCGGCCTGCCGCTGCCGCTCTCGGTGCTGGCCAAGTGCCTCGCCCACTGGCTGGTCACGGGGCTACCGCTGGTGCTGGCCGCGCCGGTTCTCGGCCTTCTCCTCAACATCGCGCCCAACGCCATCCTGCCGGTCATGCTGACGCTCTTCGTCGGAACCCCGGCGCTGACGCTCCTCGGCGCCATCGGCGCGGCGCTGACGGTGACCTTGCGGCGCGGCGGACTGCTGGTGCCGGTGCTGATCCTGCCGCTCTCGGTGCCGGTCCTGATCTTTGCCGTGGCGGCCACCGCCGCGGTGGAGAGCGAGGGGTTCGGCACGGCGCTCAGCCTGCTTTCGGGCATCACGCTCGGCTGCCTGGCGCTGGCGCCTTTCGCCGCAGCCGCGGCGCTCAAGGCGGGGCAGCAATGACGATCGCGCCAGCGCCGCCAGGGGAGCGGTTGCCGCCGGAACGCGGCAGGGCTACACCGCCGACGATGATCTCGCTCGCCAATCCGGCCCGCTTCGCCGCCTTTGTCGACCGCGCCCTGCCCTGGCTCGCGGCGGCCTCGGCGTTCGGGCTTGGCCTGGCGCTGTGGCAAGCCTTCTTCGTGGCCCCACCGGACTACCAGCAGGGCGAGACGGTGCGGATCATGTTCATCCACGTCCCGGCGGCGTGGCTGGCCATGTTCGGCTGGACGATCATGTCGGTGTCGAGCCTTGGCGTGCTCGTCTGGCGCCACCCCCTGGCGGATGTGGCGGCGCAGGCGGCGGCCCCGCTCGGCGCCGCCTTCACCCTGATCGCGCTGATCACCGGTTCGCTCTGGGGCAAGCCGATGTGGGGGACGTGGTGGGTGTGGGACGCCCGCCTGACCTCGGTGCTTGTGCTTTTCCTGATGTATCTCGGCGTGATGGCCCTGCGCGCCGCCGTGGACGAGCCGGCGCGCGCCGCCCGCCTTGTCGCGGTGCTGACCCTGGTCGGCTTCGTCAATATCCCCATCATCAAGTTCTCGGTCGACTGGTGGAACACGCTGCACCAGGGCGAGAGTGTCTTCCGCATGGACGGGCCGACCATCGATCCCTCGATCCTGATTCCGCTTCTGGTCAATGCGGTCGCCTACACGCTGCTCTTCGTGACGCTGCATCTGGTGGCGATGCGCACCGAACTGATGCGCCGGCGGCTGCGGGGCCTGCGCCTGCGCGCGGCGGAGGCGTCATGAGCGGGATCATGAGCCTCGACCATGCCGGCTTCATCCTCGCGGCCTATTGCGCGGCGGGAGCGATCCTGCTGGCCCTCGTGCTCTGGGTGGCGCTCGACTACCGCGCCCAGAAGCGCGCGCTCGGCGAGCTCGAGACGCGGATGGGACGGCGCGAATGAAGACGCGGCGCCTCCTCATCCTTCTGCCGGCACTGTTCTTCGCAGGCTTGGCGGTGCTGCTCTGGATGCGGCTCTATGCCGGCGATCCGAGCCGTCTGCCCTCAGCTTTGATCGGCCATGAGGCGCCGGCTTTCGACCTGCCCGCTATGGCCGGATTGACCACGTCCGGCGGTGAATCGGTTCCCGGCCTCTCGCGCGCCGATCTCGGCCATGGCCGCGTCACGGTGGTGAATGTCTGGGCATCGTGGTGTGTGCCCTGCCGCGCCGAGCACCCATTCCTGCTACGGCTGTCGCAGATGGACCGCGTGCGGCTGGTCGGCATCAACTACAAGGACGATCCCGAGAACGCCCTGCGCTTCCTTGGCGAACTGGGCAATCCCTTCGCCGCGGTTGGCGTCGACGCCAAGGGGCGCGCGGCCATCGACTGGGGCGTCTATGGCGTCCCGGAGACCTTCATCGTCGATGGCAGGGGGCGCATCGCCTACAAGCAGGTCGGGCCGATCAACGAGACGATCCTGACCGAGACCATCCTGCCGGAAATCGACAAGGCCGAGCGCGGAACGGCGACCGCAAGCCGCTGATAAATCAGCCCGCTTCGGCGGAAGCCTCGGCCTCGTCGCTGTCCTTGCCCTTCTCGTAGCGCTGCATAAGCGGCACCTGGCACATGGCGAAGACAATGGTGATGGGCATGGTGCCCCACACCTTGAACGCCACCCAGACATCGTTCGAGAAATTGCGCCACACCACCTCGTTAAGAACGGCGAGGAAGAGGAAGAACACGCCCCAGCGCAGCGTCAGCTTGCGCCAGCCCTCGTCGGTCAGCTCGAAGGCGGCGTCGAGCACCACCGCCAGCAGCGATTTGCCGAAAGCGAGGCCGCCCAAAAGCAGCAGGCCGAACAGCGTGTTGACGATGGTCGGCTTGATCTTGATGAAGGTCTCGTCGTGCAGCGCCAAAGTCAGGCCGCCGAAGACCAGCACCACGACGCCGGTGACCAGCGGCATGATGGCGAGGCGCTTCATCAGCAGCCACGAGGCGATCAGCGCCACGACGGTCGCGACCATGAACACCGCGGTCGCGGTGAAGAGGTCACTGCGGGCATTCGTCAGGAAGAACAGGACCAGCGGCCCGAGCTCCAGCGCCAGCTTGAGCACCGGATTGACCTTGGGTGTGCCCTCTGCGGTGGTCTTTATCGTCATGGTCTAGTCCGTTCCCCGATCGAGGCCGACAAGGGCACGGGAGAAGTCGCGGGCGTCGAAGGGTTCAAGGTCTTCGACCCCTTCCCCGACGCCGATGAAGTGCACCGGCAGGCCGAATTTCTCGGCCACGGCGACAAGGATGCCGCCCCGGGCGGTGCCGTCGAGCTTGGTCATCACGAGGCCGGTGACGCCGGCGGTGCGGCCGAAGGCCTCGACCTGCGAGATCGCGTTCTGGCCCGTCGTGGCGTCGAGAACCAGCAGCACGGCATGCGGCGCGCTG